>Ga0123353_10000022_pt1 | contig 176395 bp, 142 predicted proteins | sample TergutLab28metaG_3_FD_92763 | JGI IMG/M metagenome (GOLD analysis project Ga0123353, IMG submission 92763) | Labiotermes labralis P3 segment gut microbial communities from Petit-Saut dam, French Guiana - Lab288 P3 | ecosystem: Host-associated > Arthropoda: Insects > Digestive system > Gut ... | reverse complement strand
TTTTCTGCAAAAAAAATAAAATATTCTTTCGTGCAAAAATGGATAAACTTCTTGTTTTCAACACAGTATAATGTTTTTTGTTAATACCACTCGTTTTTTAAAATCTTCCGAACACTCGTAGTCACAGACCGGCGCCAGCATCAGAAAACGGATGAAAAGTGTAGGAATATTGCATTACCGCAATAGAAAATGACTAAACAACCCTCGCCGTACCCGAAATAGTTATTTAGTCGTTTTATTTTCTTTGCTGCAAAGATACAACAATTATCCTAAATTATCAAAGGCGATTTACACTCAATTTTAAGTGTCCGCCTAATCCTTCTTGAATTATTCTCATTAATGTAGAAAGACGAATATCACTTGCGTCATTTTCAATTCTTGAAATATAATTTTTTGTTGTTCCACATTTTTCTGCAAGTTTTTCTTGCGTTAGCCCTTGTTCTTTTCTTAACTCTTGGAGCATTACGCCTAATTTGAATGTTTCAAATTCCTGTTCATATTGTTCTCGGCTCTCTGTCCCCCGTTTTCCATATTGACTGTCCAAATGCTCTGCTAATGAAGTCAATTTTTTGTTATTTTCTACCTTTTTCATCAAAATACTCCTTTCTTAATTTTTCTGCTAATGCAAAGTTGCCTAATTAGACAACATCCTCCAAATAATTTGACAAAAATTTTAATCCTGCTCCCGACACTGGCTACAATTTTTTAAAAAGCCTATAATTGCCTTAATTGTTATTAACTCCCCCAAAAATATGCCGCATTATTTATATATTTGCATTCACGTTAAAGTTAAAATCAATTCAAATTGTAAATAGTAGGTATGAATCAAACAGTTGATATCAGAGAGCTTAACGAAAGAATCGAAAAACAGAGTTCTTTCGTGGATATGCTCTTAATGGGCATGGATAAAATGATTGTAGGTCAAAAACACTTGGTAGAATCCTTGCTCATCGGATTACTGGCAGACGGGCACGTTCTGCTCGAAGGCGTTCCCGGATTGGCTAAAACATTGGCGATTAAAACATTGGGAGAATTAATCCACGCCAATTACAACCGAATCCAGTTTACTCCCGACCTGCTCCCTGCCGACGTTATCGGAACGATGATTTACAGTCAGAAAAACGAAGAATTTTCCATTAAAAAAGGACCTATCTTCGCCAACCTTATTCTGGCAGACGAAATCAACCGCGCCCCCGCAAAAGTACAAAGCGCACTCCTGGAAGCCATGCAGGAGCGACAAGTCACAATCGGCGATACAACTTTCAAACTCCCCTCCCCTTTCCTCGTATTGGCTACGCAAAACCCGATCGAACAGGAGGGAACTTATCCGTTGCCCGAAGCCCAAGTCGACCGCTTCATGCTGAAAGTAGTGATCAACTACCCGAAAATGGACGAAGAAAAACGGATTATCCGCCAAAACATCCAAAAAGAAAAGATTGAAATAAAGCCGGTTTTGAAGCCCGAAGATATTATCGAAGCGCGAAAAGTAGTGCAAGATGTCTACATGGACGAAAAAATTGAGAAATACATCGTAGACATTGTATTTGCCACCCGCTATCCCGATCAATACGGACTGAAACATCTTACGTCGATGATTGCATTCGGCGGTTCTCCGCGCGCCTCCATCAATCTGGCTCTCGGCGCACGCACCTACGCTTTCATCAAACGCAGAGGATACGTGATTCCGGAAGATGTCCGCGCTGTGGCATACGATGTGCTTCGCCACCGCATCGGACTCAGCTACGAAGCCGAAGCCAACAACATGACTTCCGAAGAGATCATCAGCGAAATACTGAATGCAGTTGAAGTTCCGTAAGGTATATCAAAAATGAAACCCGCACGAACTAACGTTCACCAAAGAGAATAAAAGTACCTGCGGGTTCCATACGACCTTAATGTAAAAAAATAAAATATTTTCGTATGAAAGATACAAGCGAAATATTAAAAAAAGTCCGTAAAATCGAGATAAAGACGCGTGGACTTTCCCGGAATATCTTCGCGGGAGAGTACCATACGGCGTTTAGAGGTCGCGGAATGACATTCTCCGAAGTGCGCGAATACCAGTACGGAGACGATATCCGGAGCATCGACTGGAATGTGACGGCACGATTCAACCACCCATACGTTAAGGTCTTCGAGGAAGAACGGGAAATGACCATGATGCTCTTGATCGACGTTTCCGGCAGCGGCGAATTCGGCACTGTTTCACAAATAAAAAGAGAAATGATGACCGAGATTGCAGCCACAATCGCTTTCTCAGCCATCCAGAACAACGATAAAATCGGTGTCATTTTTTTCTCTGACAAAGTAGAAAAATTCATTCCGCCCCAAAAGGGGAAAAAACACGTGCTTTACATCATCCGCGAACTGCTTGGATTTGAACCGGAAAGCCGCCTGACCAATATTAACAGCACATTGCAATATTTGACAAACGCAATCAAAAAACGCTGCACGGCATTTGTTATTTCCGATTTCATCGACAGTAATTTCTCCAATGCGCTGACCATCGCCAACCGCAAACACGACATGGTAGCCGTGCAAGTGTATGACAAAAGGGAGACCGAACTGCCTCCTATCGGAATGTTGAAGGTCAAAGACGCCGAAACAAACAAGGATATGTGGATCGACACCTCCAGCAACAAAATGCGCACCGCATACACTGTCCGCTGGTTAAAAAGGCAAGATGAACTGAAACAAGTCTTTACCAAAAGCGGCGTCGATTCCGTTTCGATCGCTACGGACGAAGATTATGTAAAAGCATTGATGAAACTATTCAAACTCAGAGCTTAATGTAAAACGACGAAAAATAACGATATGAGAAATTTAATAAAAATAACGCTTCTATTTTTATTGTCTGTTTTACTTTTTCAAACAGCAAACGCCCAACAAATCGAAGTAAAAGCAACGATCGACTCTACCAATCTGTTGATCGGACAGCAGACATTGATAAAACTTGAAGTCGTCCAACCCAAAGAGGCAAAGGTGAATTTCCCTAACTTCCAACCAGGAGACGCTCTTACCCCAAATGTCGAAATCCTCGCAATCTCAAAAGCGGATACTTCCAAGGCAGATAAAGAGAGAATCCTGATCAAGCAAAATTACCTGATCACCTCTTTCGATTCGGGAAGTTATGTGATTCCTCCTTTCAAATTCCAGCTTATCGACCAGGATTATGAAACGAACAGCCTGATACTCAACGTCGACAATGTACAAATAAACGAAGATGAAGAGATAAAGGATATCAAACCGCTCTACCAGCCGCCTTTCGACTGGTCTATTCTTGTGATAATCTGGCTTATATTAATGACATTAGCGCTTATCGGAATCGGAATTTATTTCTATATCTTGAAAATGAAAAACAAGCCGATCCCATTCTTCGAAAAGCAGGAAGTCCTTTTGCCTGCGCATGAGATTGCCTTGCAGAAACTAAATGCGATAAAAGAAGAGAAACTCTGGCAAAAAGGACAAGACAAACTCTATTATACGCAACTGACAGATGTACTCCGCGAATATTTCACCCGGCGTTTTAATATCCAGGCAATGGAAATGACCTCCGGCGAAATAATTGATGCTCTGCAAACGGATTACGATGCAAAAGTCATTTTAGACAAACTGAAACAAATCCTCTCTGTCTCCGACATGGTAAAATTTGCCAAAAGGCAACCGACGATGGAGGAAAATGAGATTAGTATTGTGAATTCATTTTTCGTTGTCAATCAGACGATAGAAAAAGTGATGAGTGATGAAGTGATAAGTGATGAAATTGGTTGATGTATTATGGAAAAAGAAAAAATAAAATCATACGAATTACCTTCAACCGAACCGAACATCGTGGAAGAACCATTCGTCATGTACGGGACACTGGATTTGGATGAATCCAAACGTTACACGTATGCCGATTACTATGCTTGGTTGGATGATAGACGGATGGAATTAATAGATGGATTTATCCATTTCCTGACAACACCTATGCGCATACATTGCGAAGTTTCAGGGAATTTATGTTATTTGATTGGTACATTTATTAAAGAAAAAAAAGAAAAATGGCATGTTTTCCATGCTCCTTTTGATGTTCGCCTTCCTTTGCATGGTTCTAAGGAAGATGATATGATATATGATGTCGTTCAGCCGGATATTTGCGTAATTTGCGACTCATCCAAACTGGATGAAAGAGGATGTATCGGCGCTCCCGATTTAATCGTGGAAGTACTGTCGCCTTCAACATTAAAATACGATTGGAATTATAAATTTAATCTGTATGAAGCCGCAGGAGTAAGAGAATATTGGATTGTTGACCCCAAAGCAAAAGTAATCAATGTCTTTCTATTGCAACCTGATGGTAAATATGATTTGGGAACCGTATACGAATGCAACCAAAAGGCTCCTGTACGCATTTTTGAAGGATTGGAAATTGATTTGAATGAATTATTTGAAGAATAAGTAACTAAATATTATGCCAACATTCGAAAGCCAACATTATCTATATCTGCTTTTCCTTCTAATCCCAATGATCGCTTGGTATTTATGGAAAAGAAAGACCGTAACGCCCAATTTACAGATCTCCACCACCGAAGGATTGGAAAAAGTTTCGAAAAGCTACAAATATTACTTTCTCCATATTCCCTTCGTTCTTCGGATCGGAGCGCTTGTCTTTTTGATCATCGCCCTTGCACGTCCGCAATCGACCGACAACTGGTCGAACGAAAATGTAGAAGGAATCGACATTCTCATGGCGCTCGACATATCCGGCAGTATGTTGGCAGAAGACCTGAAACCCAACCGCATCGAAGCTGCTAAGGCAATAGGAAGCGAATTTATATCCTCGCGTCCCAACGACAACATCGGATTAGTAGTATTCGCCGGCGAAAGCTTTACCCAAAGCCCGCTTACTACCGACAAAACGGCATTGATAAACCTGCTCAACAATGTCAATGAGAAAATGATTGACGCCCCCGGCACCGCTATCGGCATGGGATTGGCAAACGCCGTGAACCGCCTTAAAGACAGTCAGACAAAATCCAAAATAGTGATCCTCCTGACCGATGGTGCGAATAACACCGGCGAAATCGACCCGATCACTGCCGCCGAGTTGGCAAAATCATTCGGTATCCGTGTCTATACCGTCGGCGTTGGAACAAGAGGCATGGCGCCATTCCCATTCGAAACCGCCTTCGGAACAAGACGGCAAATGATAGAAGCGGATATTGACGAACCCACCCTGCAAAAAATCTCAGCAATGACCGATGGAAAATATTTCCGCGCTGTCGACAATAAATCATTGAAAGAGATTTACGAAGAAATTGATCAATTGGAAAAAACAAAAATACAAGTAAGAGAATACAGCAAAAAGCAAGAAGAGTATCTGCCTTATGCTATTATTGCGCTCATTCTCCTTATTCTCGAAATTTTGTTACGAAATACTATTTTACGACATAATCCGTGAAGATAGTGATTAGTGATAAAGTGATTAGTGATAAAATGACAAAAATGATTGATTTATAAGTAAATAAATTATTAAAATAAATGAAGAGTTCGATTTTAGGTGAAAAGAGTTTTGATTTTGCAATACGTATTGTGAATATGTATAAATTTTTTCAACAAGAAAAAAAAGAATTTGTACTATCAAAACAATTGTTACGAAGTGGAACGGCTATTGGCGCATTGATAAGCGAAGGTTTCTATGCAGAAAGCAAATCAGACTTTATTCATAAATATGGCATTGCCCAAAAAGAATGTAACGAAACAATTTATTGGTTAAAATTATTGTTCAAAACAGATTATATAAATGAAATAGAATTCCAAAGTATTTTAAAAGATGCAGAAGAATTGATGAAAATGATAACATCAAGCATTCTCACAGCAAAAAAAGCATTACAAACAGATAAACAACAAAATCCCAATAACCCTCCAATCACTAATCACTAAATAACTAATCACTAAATAAGCATGTATTTCAGATTTGCTAACCCGGAATATTTATACCTTCTATTCATCGCACTGCCGCTGATACTTTGGTTTATATACACCATCTATCAGAAGCGGGCTGCGTTGAAGAAGTTCGGTGATCCCGCTCTGCTGGCTCACCTGATGCCCGGCGCCTCCAAAGGGCGACCCCATGTCAAGTTTTATCTCTTGTTATTGGCAATCATCGGCGTTACTTTTATTATCGCCCGCCCGCAATTTGGCTCCAAACGCGAAACCGTGAAACGACAAGGCATTGAAGTGATAATTGCACTCGACGTGTCCTATTCCATGCTGGCGCAGGATGATGTACGAATAAGCCGCCTCGATCGTTCCAAACAGTTATTATACAAATTACTGGAAAGAATGAATAACGACAAATTAGGAATAATCGTCTTCGCCGGAAAAGCCTACACGCAATTACCCATAACGAGCGACTATCGAGCTGCCAGAATGTATATCTCCTCTATCTCCCCTAAGTTGATTCCTCAACAAGGAACAGCCATCGGTGCAGCCATTAATACGTCGATGCGCTCGTTCACTTCGCGGGAAGATGTCGCCAAATCCATCATTATCATCACTGACGGCGAAAATCATGAAGACGATGCTGTCGGAGCCGCAAAAGAAGCCCGCGAAAAAGGCATTCAGGTTAACGTCATCGGAATAGGAAAACCCGAAGGCTCGCCGATTCCTATTGAAGGCACAAACAGTTTCCGCAAAGACAAATCGGGAACCACCGTCATATCCAAGCTGAATGAACAGATGGCTCAGGAAATAGCCGTCGCCGGAGGCGGTATTTACATTCGCGCCGACAACACAAGCGTCGCTTTAAAAGAGATACAAAAAGAACTGAATAAAGCCGCCAAAGCAGACGTCGAAACAACGGTATATGCCGAGTATGACGAACAGTTTCAAACAATCGTCTGGATTGTGCTGGCGCTATTACTGCTCGAATTTTGTATTTTGGAAAGAAGAAATAAATTTCTCAGTAAAATAAAACTTTTTAGTTGAACAGAAATATGAAAAAGATAATAATCATAAGCATATTATTTCTTTGTAGCGGAATCGCAGCTTTCTCCCAAAAAGAAAATAAAGATATAAAACGGGGAAACAAACTGTACGAACAGGGAAAATATACCGAAGCCGAAGTCGAATACCGCGCCGGATTGGAAAAAAATCCGCAATCGCACGGCGCCAACTATAACCTCGGAAACACCCTGTATAAAGAAGGAAAATATGAGGATGCCATCCAACAATACCAGATAGCCGGCAGCGGATCAACAGACGACAAAAAAAACGCTGCTATTCTTCATAACATTGGAAATGCCCTGTTAAAAGACAAAAAATACGATGAAAGCGTGAAAGCCTACAAGCAGGCATTACGGTACAATCCGAACGACGAGGATACCCGTTATAACCTCGCCTACGCACAAAAGATGCTGGTACAACAACAGCAGCAGCAACAAAACGACCAAAATCAGGATAACAACGAAAATAAAGATAAAGACAAAAACAAACAAAATCAACAGGACGACCAGAATCAAAATCAGCAACAGCAGCAACAAAACAAGCAAAACGAGGATAAGCAACAGCCAAACGAACAAAAAATGTCAAAAGAAAACGCCGAGCAAATCCTGAAAGCGCTTGAAGAAGACGAAAAAGAGCTGCAAGAAAAATTGAAATTAAAAGAAAAAAAGGATGCCAAACGTTCTAATGTAGAAAAAGAATGGTAATTAATTGTATCTTTGTATCATAATTTTTTAAGTATAAAAAACATGAAATCAGTTGTTCTGAACATACCGGACATAGGAAATTTTTCTTCATTTGATTTTTCTGTCTACTTAGCCGGAAAATTGTATGAAGACGAATTGTTATCTGCTGGACAGGCTGCTTCTTTAGCTAACTTGTCCAAGAGAGCTTTTATTGAAGTCATGGGCAAATATGGCATATCGCCTTTCAGTACAAAAATAGAAGACCTCCTTGAAGATATTGCCAATGCCTGAAACAATTGTTATAACAGACACAAGTTGCCTGATTGCATTAACAAAAACAGGCACATTGGGTATTCTGCCTGAGATGTATCACAGGGTAATCATAACGGAAGAGGTGCGGGACGAATTTGGCGAGCCTCTTCCTGTATGGGTGGAAATTATGCCAGTCTCCGACAAAAAATATCAACAACTACTTGAAGGAACGCTGGATAGAGGAGAATCTTCCGCGATTGCTTTAGCTGTCACGTTGGAAAATGTACTTTTGATTCTGGATGATTTGAAAGCACGAAAAGAAGCCAAACGTTTAGGATTTAAAATTACCGGCACTTTGGGCGTATTGTTTAGAGCTAAGCAAAAAGGACTTATTCCGGCATTAAAACCCTGTATTGACAAACTACAAGCTGTTGATTTCAGAATATCTCCACTTATTGTTAAAGAATTATTGACATTGAGCGGAGAAATATAGTTTATATATGATGCTAACATTTTGATTATTTTTGTGCGTTCATTTAACAAGACAAATAATATGAAAAGACTCTTTTTATATTTTACCTTATCTCTCTTAGCCGGACTGGATGTCTTTGCCAACGACGTCCAATTCACTGCCAGCGCTCCCAATGCAGTAGTCAACGGGCGACGGTTCAACCTTGTATTTTCATTGAAAAATGCGCAGCCCGAAAACCTTCAAATACCCGACTTAAGTAACTTTGACGTAATTATGGGACCAAGCGTTTCACAGGGAACTGAAGTACAGTTTGTTAACGGTGCAGTAACCCGATCCGAAAATATATCCTATACGTATGTTCTACAACCCAAAAAAGAGGGAACCTTTACCATTTCTCCGGCAAAAATTACTGTCAACGGCAAAACAGTTATGTCAAATGCACTGACTATCAAAGTGCTGCCCGAAGATCAGGCAGGAAACGCCGCTGCCGGAAGTAGCGGCAACGCTACTTCTACAAACATCTCGGACGAAGATATTTTTGTAAAAGCAGATTTTTCAAAAAGAAAAGTGTTTGAACAGGAACACATCATAGCCACTATCAAACTCTATTATCGTGTAAACGTTCGCGGGCTTGAAGAGATAAAATTCCCTGAATACAAAGGATTTACCGTACACGATATTACCATACCGGAAGACAAAAAAAACGGAATGGAAAATTTAAACGGGAAAAATTACAAAACCTTTCTTTTAAAACAATCCGTTCTCTTTCCTCAAAAGAGCGGAACGCTTGATATTGAAAACGGAAAAGTAACCACCATAATACAAGTACAGGTAAGTAATCAACGGAGCTTTTTCGACCCTTTCGGCTCATACAGGGATGTAAAAAAAGAGATCACCATTCCGGGCGCAAAAATCGAAGTTTCTCCCCTACCCGACGGAAAACCGGCAAGTTTCAGCAATGCCGTCGGTACATTCCAAATGCAATCGTCAATCAATTCGGAAAACGTAAAAGCCAACGAAGCAATTAACATTAAGGTAAAAATCAGCGGTAACGGAAACATCAGATACATTAAAAATCCCGATATCAAATTTCCGAACGACTTTGAAGTATATGAACCAAGGGTAGATATCAAGACTAATGCTACCGGTGCCGGAGTAAGCGGAACAAGAGAAATAGAATATTTGGCTATCCCGCGTTTTGCCGGAAATTTTACCATTCCGGCAGCCCAATTTTCCTATTTCGACACCAATACCAAACAGTACAAAACCCTTTCCACCCCCGAATTCCATTTGAAAGTGGAAAAAGGCGACGCCTCCTCATCGCCTCAAGTCATGAACTACTCAAGCAAGGAAGATATCAAGTTTTTCGGAAAAGACATCCGGTTCATTGACACCAAAGATTTGAAAATCAATGAAAAAGATGATTATATATTCGGCACAACCGCTTTCTGGCTAAGTTATATCATCCCGCTTTCCCTTTTCATCACACTTTTCATTCTCTACCGCAAACAAGCGAAAGAGAATGCAAACATGGCGCTGATGAAGAATAAACGGGCAAACAAACAAGCCCGAAAACGCTTGAAAGTAGCCGAAACACACCTGAAAGCCGGCAACAAAGCCGCCTTCTACGAAGAAATATTGAAAGCACTGTGGGGATATACCGGCGATAAACTCAATATCCCGGTAGCCGAACTGACAAAAGACAATATTGAAGCCGAACTTGCCGAACACAAAGTAAGCCCGGAAACAATAAACGAATTTATGGAGCTCCTCCAAACGTATGAATTTGCCCGCTTTGCCCCAACCGAAAGCGTGGGAACAATGGACGATTCGTATGAAAAAGCAATCGAACTGATCAGCAAACTGGAAGACGAAGTTAGAAAATAATCAAAATTCGAGACAAATGAAAAGGAACATTATATTTATCTTATTTTTAGGATTCACGGTAGCAGTCATGGCTGCCGGCGATTCCAAATTGACCGAAGCCAACGCCGAATATGCTGCGGAAAACTACGAAGCAGCCGCAAGCATGTATGAAGAAATTCTCCAGGAAGGAGAATCTGCGGCAATCTATTATAATCTCGGAAACGCTTACTACAAATTAGGCAAACTGGGTCCGGCAATTCTCAACTACGAACGGGCGCTGCTAAGGGATCCGGGCAACGAAGACATCCTGTACAACCTTGAAATGGCAAACCGCCAGACCATTGATAAATTTGAGCCAGTAGGTCGTTTTTTCCTGTTGAAATGGATTGACAGTCTAAGTTCCCTGTATAATACCAATGCTTGGGCGCATATCAGTATTATCAGTTTTATTATCACGCTCATTCTTGCCGGAGTATTTATTTTCGCCCGCGTCGTCTGGATGAAAAAAACGGCGTTTTTTGCAGGAATTGCCATGCTTCTTATCAGCATTATGGCATTTAATTTTTCCGATAAGCAAAAAAACAGACTGATCATGCATGACTACGCCATTATATTTTCCCCTACCGTCACGGTAAAAGGTTCGCCCGATGCAAGCGGAACAGAACTTTTCCTCCTGCACGAAGGCGCTAAAGTGAAAATAAAACGCGAACTGGGCAATTGGATTGAAATCCAGTCTGTAGACGGAAATGTAGGCTGGGTAGAATCTTCTGTGGCGGAAGCGATTTAAGAGAAACTTTGAAAAATAAAATATGCTTATCCGCAAAAATACCCCTAACTGCTGCTAACCTAATCCGAAGGATTGAATATGAATAACCCCGTATGGAGCGATAGCGGAATGCGGGGTAAGCGGAATACCCATCTCTCCACAACCCGGAGGGTTGAACTATTTATAATGAACTATTTAGATTAGACATTCAACCCTTCGGGTTGTGGCGTAGGAGATTCGTTTTACCCCCAATCGCTTCGCTTCATTGGGGGTTATTCATATTCAATCCTTCGGATTAGGTTAGCAGCGGTTGGGGATATCTCCTCGAAACGCCCACTGCATATTCGGACAAATATCAGAACTGTGATTTATTTGATTGAAATGATTACTATGATTTTCAACAATCATATAAATCAAAATAATCACAAAAATCACAGTTCAGACATTTATTTGTGTAGTTTTTATACACACCGTGGAATTATTCCACACATTTCCCCATGCCAAAGCAAAAAGGAACAAACATATTTAACTGATAATCATGATTTTAAAAATAAAATATTAATTTGCACGGCTCTTGTATAAGATAATGCAAAATAACTAACTACAAATATTCACTCAAAAATTGACAAAAATGAAAAAGAGATTTTTAGGAATTGCATTGATTTTAGGACTAAGCAGCACCGTTGTATTTGCACAAACAGACTCAACAGAAGTAAAAACAGAAAAAGCAGACATCGCTTGCACTGTTAAGAAAGACACTACTGAAACAACTGAAAAAGCAGAATTATTTGCTCAAGAAATTGAAAGCGACACCACAAAAGCGGAATTAAACTTCGCTTGTACAACTAAAAAAGACACCACTGAAGCAACCCCTGAAAAAGCAGAATTATTTGCCCAAGAAACCGAAGGCGACGCTAAGGAAGAAGTTCCGGCAGAAGAGCCAAAAGCCGACTTGATTGCTCAAGCAGAAGAAGGCGACGCTAAGGAAGAAGTTCCAACAGAAGATCCGAATAAATCAGAATTAATCGCCCAAACAGAAGAGAGCGAATCCACCGAAACAACTCCTGAAAAGGAAGATCCTGAAAGAGCAAGCCTCTTTGCCCAAGAAACTGAAGGAGACGCTAAAGAAGAAGTTCCGACAGAAGATACAAAAGCCGATTTGATTGCTCAAGCAGAAGAAGGAGACGCCAAAGAAGAAGTTCCGACGGAAGATCCGAATAAATCAGAATTGATCGCTCAAACAGAAGAGAGTGAGTCAACTGAAACAACAACTCCGGAAGATGAATCTACCAAATTAGCATAATTAACCATTCCGGTAAATCCAAATATCCTCCTTCGTATTGTATATGAAGGGGGATATTTTATTTATAACCTAAACTGATTACCTCCCTTCCGCACAAAAATATTTCATCTTTATTTCGCCATGTTACAAAAAATATGTAATTTTGCCACCTCTACATAGCAAAATCAGTATAAATTAATAATGTGATAAAATGACAAGCAACGTAAAAAGAGTTTACACTTTCGGTAACGGCGAAGCAGAAGGTAAAGCCGATATGAAAAATTTGCTGGGTGGCAAAGGCGCTAACCTGGCAGAAATGAATTTAATTGGTGTGCCTGTTCCTCCGGGATTTACCATCACCACAGATACTTGTACCGAGTATTATGAATTGGGAAAAGATAAAGTCGTAGAACTTTTGAAGCCCGAAGTGGAAAAAGCCATAGCAGGTGTAGAAAAACTAATGAATTCCAAATTCGGCGATATTGAAAATCCGCTTTTAGTATCCGTGCGTTCGGGTGCACGCGCTTCCATGCCGGGTATGATGGATACGATTTTGAATCTGGGACTGAATGATGCTGTTGTAGAAGGTATGATTCGCAAAACCGGTAACGCCCGTTTTGCATGGGACTCTTACCGCCGCTTCGTACAAATGTATGGCGATGTGGTGTTGGAAATGAAACCAGCCAATAAAAATGATATAGACCCGTTCGAAGAAATCATCGAACAGGTAAAAGAAGCTAAAGGCGTACATTTGGATACCGACCTTTCGGTAGATGATTTGAAAGAATTGGTGGCTAAATTTAAAGCCGCTGTGTTGAAACAAACCGGCAAACACTTCCCTGAATCGGCTTACGAGCAACTTTGGGGCGCTATCTGTTCCGTATTCAACTCTTGGATGAACGACCGTGCCATTCTTTACCGTAAAATGGAAGGAATCCCTGCCGAGTGGGGAACTGCCGTAAACGTTCAAGCCATGGTATTCGGAAATATGGGCGAAACTTCGGCTACCGGCGTTTGTTTCTCTCGCGACGCCGCCACCGGCGAAGACCAGTTCATAGGCGAATACCTGATTAATGCACAAGGCGAAGACGTAGTTGCCGGTATCCGCACACCACTGCAAATTACTAAAATCGGTTCTCAACGCTGGGCGCAATTAGCCGGTGTTTCCGAAAGCGACCGTGCAGCCAACTATGCTTCCATGGAAGAGGCTATGCCGGAAATTTATCAGGAACTCGACGCGATACAAACCCGTCTTGAAAACCACTATAAAGATATGCAGGACATGGAATTTACCGTCCAGGAAGGTAAATTGTGGATGCTGCAAACCCGCAACGGAAAACGTACCGGCGCCGCTATGGTGAAAATCGCCATGGATATGCTGCACCAAGGTATGATTGACGAAAAAACAGCCATTTTACGGATCGAACCGATTAAATTGGATGAATTATTACACCCTATTTTTGATAAAAAAGCGTTGAAATCGGCAAAATTGATTGCCAAAGGATTGGCAGCCTCTCCGGGCGCCGCTTCCGGTAAAATCGTATTCAATGCCGACGATGCTGCCGCTTGGGCTGAAAAAGGCGAGAAAGTAATCATGGTGCGTATTGAAACATCCCCTGAAGACTTGGCGGGTATGGCTGCTGCAAAAGGAATCCTTACCGCTCGTGGCGGAATGACTTCCCACGCTGCCGTTGTTGCACGCGGAATGGGCAAATGCTGCGTTTCGGGCGCCGGCTCTTTAAAAATTGATTATGCTACAAAAACAATGGAAGTAGATGGTAAAATCTACAAAGAAGGCGACTATATTTCGTTGAATGGTTCTACAGGAGATATTTACGAAGGACAAGTTGCAACACAAGAAGCCGAATTGGATAACGATTTTGCCGAATTGATGACCCTTGCCGATAAATATACCAAGATGTCTGTCCGTACCAATGCCGATACGCCGTATGACGCTCAGGTAGCCCGTAAGTTTGGCGCCGTCGGTATCGGACTTTGCCGCACAGAACACATGTTCTTCGAAGGAGAAAAAATCAAGGCTATGCGCGAAATGATTCTGGCTGAAAATGCCGAAGGTCGCCGCAAAGCATTGGAAAAACTCCTCCCATTCCAACAAAACGACTTTGAAGGTATCTTCGAAGCAATGGCAGGACTTCCGGTAACAGTTCGCTTGCTCGACCCGCCTTTGCACGAATTTGTTCCTCACGATGATAAAGGACAGCAAGAGATGGCAGATGCAATGGGCGTGCCTGTAAAAGTGATCAAACAACGTGTAGAAGCCCTTCACGAACAAAATCCGATGTTAGGACACCGTGGAGCGCGTCTGGGAAATACGTATCCGGAAATTACGGAAATGCAAACACGCGCTATTTTGGGCGCCGCATTAACGTTGAAAAAGAAAGGAATAACCGCTATTCCTGAAATCATGGTGCCGCTTACAGGTACTTTATATGAGTTTTTGGAACAGGAAAAAATTATCCGCGCTACTGCCGCCAAATTGTTTGAAGAAAAGGGAGATAAAGTAGAATTTAGCGTAGGAACAATGATTGAAATACCGCGTGCAGCTTTGACTGCCGATCGCATTGCTTCTGCTGCCGAGTTCTTCTCGTTCGGTACAAACGACTTGACGCAAATGACTTTCGGATATTCCCGCGACGACATTGCTTCATTCTTGCCGGTTTATTTGGATAAGAAAATCTTGAAACATGACCCGTTCCAAGTATTAGACCAGAAAGGTGTAGGACAGTTAGTTCAAATGGCTACCGAAAGAGGTCGCGCTGCACGTCCTAATTTGAAATGCGGTATCTGCGGCGAGCATGGAGGCGAACCTTCATCCATCGAATTCTGCCACAAAGTGGGATTGAATTATGTGAGTTGTTCTCCGTTCCGCGTTCCGATTGCACGGTTGTCGGCGGCGCAGGCGGTGTTGAAGAATTAAGAATTAGGAATTAAAAGTTAGAAAATTCGATAAAAAAGAGACTGTTCCATGTTGGGATGGTCTCTTTTGCATTTTTTCAAAAGGTTGATTTGAATTTGTTTTATTAAAGGTTATTATTTTTAGTTTTTTTAGTATCTTTGAGAGATAATTATAAAAAAAAGATTATGGCACATTGTCATGACTCCAAGAATATTAATAAGTTGCATCTTAATTTTAATTGATAAAACCATGAAAAAGATTACATTATTTATTTTTTCCGCCGTCTTGATGAGCGCAGCAATAATGACGTCCTGCTGGGAAGTTGTCCTGTCGGAAGAACTTGTCGTAGCAGACGACTCTGCGGTATATGTCGGAACGCAGCAAGGCGACATCATAGCAGGCGCGAGAGGCACAGCCACATACGCGGTAAGCACGACCGGTATCGCCCCCTCGCAAGCAGGCGCGGTGCAATGGTATTCCGACGCTAACGGGACCGTCCCGATGAATCAGTTTCCTTTTGTATTAGTATCGGAGTCAATATCCACCGGAAGCGTCACCCGCATCCTGACGATGAACATTGGAGGCGGCTCATCGCCCGGAACCTACTATTTCCGCGTAACGATTGACGGCATAGAATCAAACGTGGGTACGCTCGTCATCGACCCAGTACCTGTAAAAACCGTAACCGTCGGAGCGCAATCCGGCGCAATGACGGTATCGGGCAGCGTTACATTCCCCGTGACAACGAAAAACATCGCCATTTCGGAAACAGGCACAGTAAACTGGTATTATCAAAGAAATAACGACACATTCCCGGCAAGCGTTCCGACAGGCGTAAGCGCATCGGTAACCGCCGGAAGCGCCAACCGCACCCTGACGGTAACCGCCGGAAGGGACACGAACGAGGGAACGTACTATTTTCGCGTTGAGATTGACGGCGTTGAATCCAATATGGGGACGCTCGAAATTCAGTATTAAAAAAATGTATCATTTATGAATGTACCATCTATCCAATCAAATACCCGCACCGGCTTCCTGCTGGTCGTCCTCCTGTCGCTTTCACTGCAAGCGGCGGCGCAGGATTTGGAGAACATCAAAGATGCGGAGCCCTTTACCATCAACGGAAACATCGGCTTGAACTCCGTGTTTTACAACGCCAACGGCATTAACAACCGGCAGTCGCCATTTGCATACGGCATAAACGGCAACTTAGACATGTCGGTTTACGGCGTTTTGTCCCTGCCGCTCTCTTTTGTGTGGTATAATCAACAGTCTAATTACAATTATCCGTCGTTCAACCAGTTTGGCATGAGTCCGAAATACAAGTGGATTACCGCACACTTAGGACACCGCAACATGCAATTATCGGAATATACGCTCAACGGACATACTTTTCTGGGCGCAGGCGTAGAACTGACGCCCGGCAAATTTCGTTTCGCCGCCATGTACGGCAAATTCAACCAAAACTCCGATTACGACCCCTATATGGCAGATTCCATTCCGCGTTTCACACGGCTGGGCTGGGCGACGAAAGTCGGATACGGAACAGAAAAGACCTTTGTTGACGTATCATTGATGCGCATCGCCGACAACACAAAAAACTACATGCCGCCGTCGCCAATCAATGACAGTACGAAAACCTATCTGCCTTTCGCTCCGACGCCTGCCCAAAACCTCGCCGTCGGGCTGACCACGAAAATAGCCATTACCTCAAAATTAAGCTTTTTGTTCGACGGAGCCATAAGCGCCTACACCAAAAACGCGAAAGACTCCCTCGAGGTCGAAGTGTCGGGTTTTGGAGTTTCGCTGTTACAACAAATGATAGACATCAACATGACCTCAACCTATTATACAGCGCTTAAAACGTCGCTGGCATACAAATTTACCGACCGGATAGACGCCTCGCTCGAATACCGCCGCATTGACCCCGAATACCAGTCAATGGGCGCCTATTTTTGCAACAACGACCTCGAATTATACACCATCAATGCCAATGCCGGTCTGTGGAAAAACAAACTGACGCTGCGCGGGTCGCTGGGGATACAGCACGATAATCTGGGTAATACGAAAAATTTCACCTCCAACCGGGTGGTCGGCTCCCTGTCGGGGACGGTCAACTTCAATCAAAATTGGGGCTTAGACGCCAACTACAGCAACTTTTCGACCAACCAGCGGTCGGGACGCTCGCCAATCATTGACTCATTGAGGCTCTTTCAAGTGAATCACAATATTTCGGTCATGCCGCGCTTCACCAAAGTAACCGCCGCCAATTCGCATTTCGTCATGCTCAACGTCAACCGGATGCAGTTGGACGATAAAAACAAAAAAACCGCATCGCAAACAGAAACAACCACCACCATACTGTCGCCCAACTATTCGCTGGGATTCCTGAAAAGCAGCACCAACCTGTCGTTTGGACTGAACTACACCACCCTCGAAAATAACATATACAACGGAAAGATGTACGGCGGCTCGCTGGGCGCGGCGCAAACGATGCTCAAAAACAAAGTGTCGCTCAACTGGACGAACTCTTTCATGTTGAATCAGGTGGGCGGAAACGACGGAACCACTTTCACCAGCTACCTGTCGGCAAACTACCGACCGTACCCCAAACATGCCTTTAATTTAGGCGTCAATTACATTTCAAATACCTATACCAACACAGACCAGTCACCATCGTTTAACGAAATAAGAGGAGAAATAAGATATGGATACTCATTTTAGACTATCGGTTTTCAGGATATTATTCCTGTTTTTTGCCTTTATAGCAGGATTTTCGGCGAAAGCCCAAAATTCATTGGTCGTACAGGTGCTTCCGCCGTACAGCAACCGGCTGGCTGATTACGCCAATACGCCCAATAAAATGCTGGTTATTGTTTCTATCAATGGAGCCGCCACGCCAAACTACAGCGGAAAAGTGTTTTTCCGCGGGAAACTGCGAAACGTTTCCGGCGATATTGAAATCGCCACCCGTCCGGGCTTCAGACCGTCAATGCCGGTGAACGTACCGGTAGGTCCCGGCGGTATGCCGATACCCTACACCCTGAATTTCAGCGAAATTCAAAACCTGTTCGACTGGAATAATTTAAATTTCAAAGGCATTTCGGTCGACCGGATTGTGCAGTACGGAATGCCCGAAGACCTCTACCAGTTTTGTATCCAAACCGTCGACTACGTGACAGGCAACGTTTTGATTGACGAAACATGCAGTCCGCCGTTCAACGTAGCGATGCTGGAGCCGCCTGTAGTGATACAGCCGATGAACGAAACGACCATTGCCAACATGGAACCGCAAAACGTGCTTTTCAACTGGACGCTTTCGCCCGGCGCGCCGATAACGACCCGTTATACCCTGCGAATAGTGGAAATGACCCCCAACGTAAACCCCAACGACGCTTTACGCGCCAGAAACTACCCCATGAGGTTTTTTGAAACCACCGTAACGGGCAACAGTTTCCTCTACACTGCCGCCGCCCCCAGATTGGAACCCGGCAAAAAGTACGCATTCGCCGTGACCGCCGCCGACCCCGTAAACAATGCGACGTTCCGCAACAACGGCATGAGCGAGGTGCATACCTTTCAAATCAACCAACCCGTGGCGGACGGCGGTCAAACCGACCAATTAGCCTTCACGACGCCGCACAGCACGGACTACATTGCCGAAATCAATTCAAAATCATCATACACCGTGAGTTGGCTCTGGAAATCGCTCATTGACAACGGCAGCGGAAATGTCACCGACGAGATGGTCAAGGAATTTTGCAAAAAACATAACGTAGATAAATACCGGTTGACATTTGAAAAGTCAGAAGGAAGAGGCAAAATTTTCAGCAAGGAGATTCCGTTGGACTACGACTCCCATTCCTTTCCGGCGCATCATTTCACCATCACGGATAAAAACGCCGAAGAGGCAGGATTCGTCAGCGGCGTCTACTACAAAGCCGTCATTCAGGCAATCACCGCCGGCAACAAAACGGCTGCAAGCGCCGAAAGCGTCCCGTTTAAATACGTGCGCATCCCCGACGACAACTTTAAGTTAGCCAACATTCACGCCGTTGTGGACTATAAATTTGAAGGACGCCCCGGCGCCTACCACGCCGTGAATACGCCCATCACCATCGAGGCGTTCAGAGAAACTGCGGCGTCATCTGCAACCCGGGTGAGAACTCAGGAAACAACCCAGAGCAGGACTTTGGCAAGAACGTCCATTGAGTCTTCGTCACGAACGGAGACCGAAGTTGAAATACCCTTTGCCACAATAACCGCCGAAACCAACGCCGAAGGCGTACTCAACGTGGATTTCCCGCTGCCCGACACGAATGACGGCGATTTCATCGTCTTCCGCATGAAAGCCGATAGCCGGTACTATCTGGACAACAACTTCACCGAAACCAAAGCCCAGATGACGGGCGATATCACCCGCGTCAACTTCGGACAGCAGATAGCGCAAACCTACGGTTATTCGCTCAAATTGTATGTCAAAAAAATATTTACGCACTCGGAAACAGTTGGCAGCAACACCTATACCAACGAACTGTATGATTTACCCGAAGGCGTAACGGTAGCGCTCTACCGCAAAAACAAGAAGGACTATATCCCGCCTGTGGAAGGCAATATTAACGACTACGCACACCTGACGGGCTTCACCGAAATAGCCCGCGCCAAAACGCAGACAGAAACCGTAAACGGCAGAAAAACAGCCTTTGTACAGTTCCACAACCTGCTGGCGACGCCCAGATACATGGGAAGCGTAACATCTCCCGGCATCAACTACGATGAATACTACATCAAAGCCCTGAAAACCGACGAAAGTTTGGAAACATCCGGAACGTCCGGCAGTACATCCGGAGCCGGAAAGACGACCACAACCGGCGTCACATACGATGTCGTGAATATGCTGCCTGCTTTTAGCGACAATGGCTTTATTGCCGAAGAAATGATGTACAAGCTGCCATTTCCCGCTGCATACCATAAAGATTCGCTCTACAGGAAGGTAAGTGCAACCTACGAAATCGCTTCCACTGCGCCCCCTACATCGCTCGTCAAGGGAAAATTGTCCTACAAATGGCACAGCGACCCCAATGCCGTTGTGCGACCCATGGCGAATATAAAATTCAAAGTTGTGGTGGATTATCTGATAGACGGTAAAATGACCTACAGTATAACGGGACAGAACAAGTACTCGTTTAAATATCCCGACGGAAGCGGTATTAATTTATACGATTTAGGCTCCGTAGCAGGCTCGGGCAAAACCGACGCGCAGGGAAACTTCACCATCAACATCGCCAATTTTAATATGAAAGGCGACTTAATGAACGGCGTTATCAGCAATTCATACCTGTCAACCTCATCCACCCCCGACTGGCAACAGGAAATCGGAAACTTTGACCCCAATATATTCCTGAACAACGGCGGAAACGTCGTGTCGGACAATCAAGGCGGATTTACGGTTCAATCACCGAATAACGCCACGCTATCACCACCGAATAACCAGAAAGCCAATTTGTCGCCCAATAACCTTCAACGTGTATTTCGCATCATACCCGAAAGCCCGCACTATTATCCCTCTATGGACCACTTTACAGTGCAACCGTTGGAAACTGCCGAAATACCGTCCCAATGCTCATACGTGAAGGAAGTGTCAATAACCGTAACGCCAACATCAGGCGGAAAAACAATCAATGAGATAAAAATGCTTATTTTCCGCGACCCTTCCACCCGTACAAACGATATGCCGATAGGCGAAGGCGACGGCAACCGCCTCGTGCAGGAATTGCTCAACCCGCAGTACAAAACCTATGCGGTTGATACTTATCGCTCCGGTATTCCTTCTTCAGAACAACTATCATTCAGTCAACTCGGACTCGGTACCGGCGTATTCACTGAAAAATTTGAATACGTATGTTTACCGAAAGACGGAGGAAAGGTAACATTTACCGGGCTGTTGCCGGAATTTACCGATTATTATATAGAAGCGTGCAGTAGCCCCGAAGAAGGCTCCACCAATCACTACCGGGCATCCTTTCTTGCTCTCAATGAGATGATAATACAACGCTCGGGCATTGAGTTTCAGGGAAACGTTGCGCTATTTGAAGACCAAGAAAGGTGGTTAGGCATAAAAGGTCCTCCGTTGTTGTATAACACTACAATAGGACTGACGCCGTTAGAAAGCCGCATCATGGTACGCACGATAGACAACAGTTCGCAGCAAGCCTTACCCGGCGCCAAAATATCTTTGCAGTACTCAAACGGCAATACTATTACGGGAGCCTTTAATCTTCCAATTACTAAATATACCGACAACGACGGTTATGTACAAATACGCGCTTCGGAAACTCCGTTGAAGAATTTGTTTGACGCAAGCAACAAAATCAACGATGTTTCCTTCAAAGTGGCAGCCAATTTCGCCGGGTATAAGACAACTATTGAACCCGGAACGGTTGCGCAGAAAGGCAGCCAATTTGTAAAAACAATGTTGATGAAGCCGGCAGGTACGCTCAACATCTTTGCATACAGTCATGACGAAGGCTCCATACCTGTGAAATGCTACATCGGTATTGACTCCGCAACAATGGTTTCTACCGGCGACGACGGACGCTTATCCATTCCCATACCGGCAAAGGTCGGAACAAAAATCTATGTCGTACCCGGAGATTTGGCTTATTTCAACGATACCATTACCATCACCTCCTTACCGGCGAATAACAAATATAACTTCGACGTGGCTCTTGCCCGCAAAAAACACCGGATACAGTTCAACGTAACCGATAAGGATACCCGCGAGTCTGTCAGCGGCTTCAGCGCAACGCTGGGCGATGACGTAAAAAAGCAAAGCGGCAGAATACCTGTCACTTTCCAATTTGAAAACGTATCGGTCAACAACTACACTTTTATCATCCGCGGACCCGAAAATTCAGACTACATCCCGGTTGCCGTTAATATTAAAAACGAAGAAACGAAAATACCTGTCATCTACAACGTACAACTTGAAAAGGGCAGCACTATTTCGGGCGTCGTTACCCTCGACGGGCAACCGGTGAAAAACGCCAAAGTATACCTCGACATCTCGAAAGAGACCACGAACCTGACAACGCCGGTGGTATCGAAAGCAGCGTCATTGACCGGAACAACCGGCTTGACACAAAAAACGACAACCCCCGTGCCGCAAAATGTGTTGAATACCGAGTCGACGCAATACGAACAGGCAGACAAGGATATGGCGCTGTTGAGCGTCCACACCGATGCGCAGGGAAAATACACGCTGCGCGGCGTTCCGGTAAACAACTGTAAAATAGAGGTACTGGCTACGCTCGATACCTCCTTCACTGTTATCGGCGACAGTAAACAAGCCAGCATCTCCAACAAGACGGCGCAGAATGTCAACTTCACCCTGAAAAAATACAGCAACATGCACATCAACAACCTCTACGGCTTCCCGATGACCATCGAAAGCCTGAAGGAAGAAGGCAGAAACGTCAGGGTAACAGGATTGGTGCATTGGAGCGCAGGCGTGAGCGATTTCCGTGCAACAGATTCCTACAAGCAATTGCGCGTAGAAAACGTCGCCTTCAAAGCCGAAACGGTGGACGGACGACAAGTGGGCGTCGCCGTGAATGCAAGCGTACAGATGCAAGGCGTTACCAGTTTGAAACTGGGATACCTCGACGGCAAATACAACGTGCGGTTGAAATCTGCGGGCAACTCCGGCGGAAGAGGCAATTTGGAAAGCTCGAGAGAACCCGCCACAGAGCTCGCCATTGAACGCGCCTCCGACGGCAAGGGCAGCATCAGCGGAAAAATGCAAATTATTGACAACTCATTCAACTATACCGCGAGTTACCTCAACTTCACCAACGGCGATGATTTTTATCTTGCCGCCAAGCAAGACGGAAAACTGAGCAACGTCATCCAAACCATCATCAGCCCGCTGACCGAAAAAGAAACGGCTTCCATTACTACAAGCCTTTTTTCCGGAGGCACAAGCACAACGAGCAGCGGGCTCTCGTTTGTCGTTTCCGGCGCCGGCAGTACGTTCAGCAATGCATTCACAAAACTTGCATCGTCGAAGTTAGCCGCATCACCGCCGGCGCGCTACTACCTGACCAACAGCACGGGCGGACCTATCAAGTTCAAGCTTCTTGAATTTAACGCCACGGCAAACCCCGACAGCAGCTACATTGCCAACGACGGAAAGATACACCTGAACGTAAACCTTTCCTGCGAAATCCCGAATGCGCAACCCTCCAAATTCAACGTCAATATAAAGGACATGGTTTTGGACAACAACAACGTATACCCTGCAACGGGCAGCAAACTGAATGTAGCCCTGGGCAAATGGATGCTCGAAGTGAGCAACTGGCGGTTCGACCCCAAAGAAGGCGGCATCTTTAGCGAGAAAGCTCTGATACGCACCGAAGTAATGGACGTTCCCGCAAAACGCTTTATCCTGCGCAACGATATGTTTTTAATGGAAGAGTTTGATTTTGACAATTTGAAATTAGGCGGCGGCGTTGCCTCTGTAACGGTAAATAAACTGCACGGCAACGGGGTGTTGCAGTGGGACAACGCAGTAGGCTCCGACATGAAGGGACACTGGCGGTTGAGTGTCACAAGCAAAACATCCGGTCAACCCGCAGCCTACACATCTGCGCTTGCGGGACTTACTCCGGAAAGCGGCACAGATAACAGATTAAAAATCTCTTACGTGCAACTATTAGACAACAACGAAGCCACCGTTTCGATTGCATCCGGTCAGACGTTCAAAGTACGCAACAACGCGCTGGCGAAGTTCAAGCCGCAATCGCTCTACAACGGCAGCGATTACCTCAACCTGACAGGCTCGCTCAACATCGGCGCCCCCGGCATAAACGACATGCTGCTCAAGCTGAAATACACCAAGCCCGGCAGCGCCTTGCAAATGGAAAGCCAAAGCATCGCGCTCGATTTTGCTCCAAGCGGCAAAGTGCATTTTCAAGCCAAAGAGTTTGCAAACAAACCCAACATCCGCATCACGGAAACTGTGGTGGAAATCGACGGCTTTTTATCGGAAAAACCCGACAAAACATTCAATTCCATGCCGGCTTTGCTGACCGCATACCCTGCGCCCCCTACAGGAAAATACAGGTACAATATTGATATTTCCAATCGCTACGAGCCTGCCAAAGGCTGGACAACGCAATTGGTCAAAGAGAGTAACACCAACCTCAACGTTGTGCAAAACACCTCGGAAGGTTCACGCCTCCAGGTTGACAAGGGCGGCATGTATGTAAGCAGCGGCAACTGGACGAAATTAGTCTATTCGGGAAAATTATACGACAACAAGAACACCGAAGACGGCATCAACGGCACCTATATGACCTTTACCGTGTATGGCGACGTAACGGCGAGCAGCAACAAGCTGGAATTGAGCGGAGCAAATACGCTCTTCGGAAATTTATCGGTGAAATATGAACTTGAAAACAGCCGGCTTATTGGCGACATTGATGCAAAAAATGTTCCGTTGGGACCTATTCTTGTCAAACACGGCTCGGTACGGTTTGTATCTGACAAAATAGGCTTTTACGTGGCGGGAGGTTTGGCTACTTTCGTTTCCATTCCTATCATACAAGGCGACTATAATATGGGATTTATGGTAGGACACTATAATCCCGGACAAGCAACAATGGAGGATATATGGAAGAATTACGTCCAGAAGTACAAAAGCAATGTACTGGAAAATAAGTGCTACCTGCCCAACGTCATCAATTACAAACTGGCAGGATTCTATTTTGGACTCGACCGCGTATTGTTCGACACCCATTTAGGCTATAAAGTCGCCGGCGTTGGTTTCGATTTATGCGGATATGCCGGTCTGGGAGTAGATTTCTTTACCAACTTCAGTCCATTTGCCATCGGAGCAAGCGCCCGTGCAAAATTGACCGTACACGCCGAGTTCGACGCCCTCATAGCAAAAGTGGAAGGAAACGTTGACGGAAAGGGCGCCTTCGATTTCGTAAAGACAAGCAGTTCATACAACGCCAATGTCAATCTGGGCATGAATGTCGGATTGAAAGTACAGGGTTGCCTACCTCTTGTAGGATGTGAAACCTTATTCTCCGGAACCGTAGGCTGCATGGCAGAAGCCGGAACCGGCGGCTTTAAGTTTCAACTTAAAGAAGGCGGAATACCTTTTAAAGATTGTCCCGACTACAAAAAATAATCAATAGAAAAACAATACCATAAAAAGATAAAAAGATGAAACGCATATTATTTATCATCAGCCTTTCCCTGTTAGCGGTCGTTCCGGCAAATGCGCAAACGCCCGAAGCACGGACATATCCCAACGGTATCTACATCTTCTGCGGAAAGGAAATACCGCGCAATTTCTACTATTTAATAGAAAAACAGGATGCTTCGGGGTCATGGGTCAAAGCAGCGGAACTCCGCGCCCCCCAAAACGCTGCCGCGCTGAAAGCCAACCTGCTCCGCCTACCCGACTTTTTCGCCGCGACCATGCCGCTGCCCACCGACCTCGCCGACTTGCTCTGGAAGCGGCTAAGCCTGTCAAGCAGCGCCGATTCGCTCTTCACCTATACCGCCGACCCTAAAATCATGGCGTCGCTCGGTTGCGGCTGGTTCGACGACGGCATCGCGGCAAGCGGCAACTACCGCTACCGCCTCTCAAAGGTTTACCGGACGGACGCTATTGCGCTGGGCGAAATCAGCCGGAGTTTTCCCGAAAACAACTATAAGGGAACGCTCAACACCATCCGCTTCGTACCGGAAGGAACGCATGTTACGCTCTACTACGCACTGAGCGATACCTTGCTTACCAACAGCGTGATTCTATACCGCAGCCGCCTGCAGGAAAACAACTACAAACCCATACCGGCAAGAGCGTCCTTCACTATGCTGAGCGGGAAGACGGTAGCCGTAGTACGCGACGAATCCGTCGCAAAAGGAATGGCATACAGTTACGCAGCCGTTCCCCGCGACGTACTGGGCAATATGGGAACGCCCTCCGACACGGTTCAAGTCTACAACCTTACCAGTATGACCGACATCGGGATAGTGAAAAGTTTTAAAGCCGTAGCCGACAAGGAGAAAAAAGGCATTATGCTGACTTGGGAAATGACCAGCGATTTGCACATCATGGGCTACGAAATCTTCCGCTCGAAGGAGTACGAAACCGGCTATGAGCGTATCGCCACGCTGCCGGCAGAGACCTCATCCTATTTCGACTATTTCGGCATTAACTACGGCGAAGCCTACTTTTACTACATGGTCGTCAACAACGGCTTTGGCGGAAATGTACCCACCGCCCCTACGCCTGTGGCGCTTGAAGGCTCAAAGAAGAACTTCCTTCCCCCACAAGACTTCCAAGCCGAGTTGCACGGCAATGTGGTTCATCTGACTTTCGCCAGTGTTGATTCGGACACGTGGGGTTACCGGATTTTTCGCGGCGAGGGATATACGGGCGAACTGACGCAAATCGCCTCCCTGTCGGTATCACATCAGCTATCAGCGGATGCCAACCGCTCTGTGGCGCTCTTCACCGATACGCTCACACTGTCGCATACGCCCCAGACCTACAGTTATGCCGTCGCCGACGTAAACTCATCATACAACGTCAGCCCGTTGAGCGAGCGCGTAACCGTTCAGTACAGCGGCGGCATGATGCCCGCCCCGTCGAACGTGGAAGCCCTGTTGCGCAATGACCGGATATTGGTCGTTTGGAACGATATGGCGAAAATACACCCTTATATAAGCGGCTACAACCTTTGGCGCAGCACAATGTCGGGCGAAACAGAGGCAGAGGCGCAACTCATCGCCACGCTCACTTATGAACAAAACAATTACACGGATACGCTGGTAACACCCGCAACGCATTACCGCTATTCGGTCGAATCCATCGGCATCAACGGCGAAAGCAGCGGTCGCAGCCTGCACGCCGGCATTACCGTACCGCGTCAACTCCCCTTGCCGCCCGGACAGGTTTCCGCCCTTGTCGCCGACAACCGCATCCTGCTTCGCTGGGACAACTCACTCGACCCAAGCGTTCAGTCTATCCGCGTCTATCGCGCCGCAGCAAACGCACAGGCGACCCTGCTCAAAGAACTGCCCGCCAACCTGAATACGTTCGAAGACAAAACCGCCAAAAAGGGCGAGCAATACTACTATTATGTAGTAACGGTAAACGGTCGCGGCGAAGAAAGCAGAGCGGATGAACCGGTGAGCGCACGGTTGAGATAAAAAAGATAGAAAGGGAACCTTCTCCGTCTTTAAAATACGCTTTATGTTTTATTCAAAATGTTTTTGTATTTTCGCAATGCAAATAAACAATATACAATGACCGAAAAAGGCATAGATAAACTGCAAAAACTCATCGCTGAATATCAGCGAGTCATGAATGACCAGGTGGACTTACAGAAATTCACCTACTATGCCATTACCTACCATTCCACAGCAATAGAGGGCAGTACGCTTACCGAAGGACAGGTGTATAATTTGCTTGACCTTGATATGCCTGCAAAAAACAAGCCTTTTTCCGAACAGCAAATGGTTATCGACCACCAAAAAGCGCTCGTTTTTACGCTGAATAAAGTTTCCGGTAACGAGTCGATTACAGAAAACCTTATCAAAGAAATCGGAAGAATCGTGGTGAGAAATACAGGCTCAGTTTATAATACAGCAATAGGCAGTTTTGACAGCACAAAGGGTGATTATCGTTTGCTGAACGTACATTCGGGAGCGCGTTATTTTCCGAATTATCAAAAAGTTCCTGCCTTAATGAAAGATTTTTGCAAAGAAATAAACGAAAAAATAGCAAGCGCAAAAACGTTTCAAGAGAAATGCGAAGCGGCTTTTGAAGCGCATTTCAAATTTGTGAGCATACATCCATTTGTTGATGGCAACGGAAGAACTTCGCGTTTGTTGATGATTTATGTATTGAGAAAATTCAATTTGCCGATATTTTATGTGTATAAAAACAACCGGCTGTCATACATTCAAGCAATAGAAAAAACGAGAGAAACGGGCAACAACACGTTTTTCTATGATTTTATGTACCGCCAATATCAAAAATTTCTTGAATCGGAAATAAAAAAAGTATAAATCGGGAATTTTTTATGGCTCACCCGTAAAAGTCGTGGGAACTTTTTTCATTTCTTCTCCCAAGCATTCACAATCTCAGCCACATATACCTTGTGAAAATCGTTTTCAGGATAAATTTTCGGAGCAATTGTCGTGTCTAAAAAGGCTTTTGGATTCAAAAAATCAGCATACAATTTTTTGCATTCCAATACAAGATAAGCCTCTTCAAAAGCCACATTTCCGTTTGGTGTAACGTGCGAAGTAATTCCCGCTTTTTCTACTTTGTTTATATCTCTGCCCGAAGTAGTTCCGCAGATTTGCAAAGCCTCACGGTATTCTTCCTTGAAAAAAGAGAGCGTAAATTCTTCTTCTCTTTCCGTAAATTCAAATGTGTATCGTTGCGGACGAACAACTACAAATACTACCGGTTTGTTCCACAGGAAACCCATTGTTCCCCAACTGGCGGTCATCGTATTGAATGATGACGAATTTCCGGCGGTAATCAGCATCCACTTGTCGCCAATCAATTGAATGGCATTTTCATTAATCTCTTTCGGGTTAACCGGTTGAAATGTTTTGTGTGTCATTTGTATAATTTGTAATTGAGTTTTGTGTGCAAATCTCTATTCTCCACAGAACGGCGTTATTAAATTGGGCAAACGCTTTCCATACTAAATATCGGTTATTGGAGGCACTAAAAGTTTCAATCCGGAAATTTTATTAAAATCACTGCTATTGTTTGTTACAAGTGTCAAATGATATGTTATTGCGGTAGCAGCAATAATTGCGTCAGGAAGTTTTATTTTGTATGTTTTTCTGATGAGGATGGTTTGCTTTTCGATATCTTCTGTCAAAAAAAGACGTTCAAAAGTATCACAAAGCATCGTGATTGTTGTTTCTTCTTCTCGATTTTGAAACGGAAATCCCAACGCTCCCATATAAGTTATTGTGGAAACACACAAATTATCACCTTCTTTTGCAAAATCATTTATTTTTAGTTTTTTTTGTGTCAAATAAATGATAATATTTGTGTCTATCAAAAAATTAGTTCCATTCATCTCGAATCGTTTTTTGATAAGCAACAGGGTCTGAGATATGGGATAAAATGTTATTTGTTTTTATTGAATCAAGAACATGTTGAACAGCACTAACATTACCCGAAGACCTATCATCATGGTGGATGTTCACTTCGCGCACAAAACGAATATTCTTTAACCAGTCGGCTAACATGAACGCTTGATTGGAATGTTCTACGGTTATGGACAAAGTACTCATATCATATACAATTTTCTACAAAGATACGAATTAAACCGATATCTCAAAGAACGCTTTTACAAAATAAATAGCGTTTTTTTGAAAGATAACCGAAAAAGCAAACAACATGCTACTTTTTATCAAAGTTGTGTAATAAGCGTTACAAATCCGTTTGAGCATGAGGGATTTAAATTCCAAAAATAAATCCCGAAAATATGTTTGAAATAAACATACTTCCGGGACTTATTCTTTATTTGTAATTATTGAATTTTAATCAGTAAATTGGACTTCTATTTGCCATTGTGTTAAATCAACTGTGGCTTTAAAAGCAAAATAAAAATACCGGGTATAAGCAGCACTGTAAAAAGTCCAATAACCACCATACGGATCATTATCGTAGTCCCAAACACTCGGCGTTCCCGTTTCTGATGAAGTTGGGTAATAATCGTCATATTTAATGTTGCTTCCGCTAATCTTGTATCTAAAATTCTTATCGGCAGGGACTGTTACTCTAATAAAATCAACGTCATAATCTGCCGGATCACTTCCACTCACCTTTTTGATGATTATACCTTGATATGTTCCTTCTTCTGTAATTATCTGAGCAGTAGAGTAAGTATCATTCGGCTCGCTGGCTTCATTCAAATCTTTCTTTACAACTTCCAGTGTGTAATTGGCAGGCATGGTTACAAGCGGCGATATTGTATATACCTTCAGATATTGAGCGTTGTTAGCTCCCGATTTCATAAAAATCTCTTTCGTAATGTCTTTTCCTGCTCCTACGATAACTTCCGATCCTTCTATCTCTGTTTTGCTTACATCATAGAAAGTAATAGCCGGACTCATATCCGTTGTTTTATTTACCAATTTTATTTCATATACATCCCACACATTTTCTTTGGATAGATCCTGAATTTTGAAAAAATCAATGTCTCCGGTCAGAAGATTCAATGTTTCTTCTTTATTTAAAGGGAAAAGAGCTGCTGTTGCTATGTTATCGTTGGGTTCATACTTATCGGCAACATTGGCAAAACTAACCGTCAGGTTATAGTTGGCAGGGTAAGAACTGGCGTCTTTTCCCGATACTTTTACATAAAATTCGGCTTCTCTCGTAACCATTTGATAACTCAAATCTATTCCGCTTCCGGCATAAGGTACTTGAACGATTTGTTCTTTGTTGCTACTGTAAATGGTAATGGTAAAATTAGCATCCGATGAACCGTTCGACAGTTCAAATTTTAATACATCAAGTTTGCCGGAAGGAGTAGTGCTGAATTTGTAAAAATCTACGTCCTCCTCATTATGTAACGTAGCGATGATTTTTGTGGCAAACGCTACCGGACTGGCTTCATTGATTGAATTGTTCGGTTCGTACTGATCTAATTGTTCTTCTTTTTCCTTCTCTTTTTCTTTTTGCGACGAACCATCATCGTCTTTTTTACACGAATTGAACAAGAAAACGGAAAAACATAAAGCGGTGAATAGCAACCCGCACAATCTGAATAAATTAGTTCGTTTCATTTGTTGAAAATTTAATAATTGTTAATTTGTTTTGTACAAAGGTAATAGATATTTTAATTGTGTACAAAAAAAAGATTATAATTTTTATAATGTCATCTGTTAATCAATACGCAAATAACGGATAATCCTTCATGATTCCATTTACCTTTTGAGCAACCGCTTCAATGATTTTCTCATTTTCTGCGTTTGCCAAGACGGTATCAATCATCTCCACAATTTCCTGCATCAATGGCTCTTTGGCGCCGCGAGTAGTAATTGCCGGCGTACCGAAACGAAGTCCCGAAGTCAGGAACGGAGAGCGGCTGTCGAACGGCACCATATTTTTATTCGTCGTAATATCAGCGGCAACCAGCGCTTTTTCCGCCGCTTTTCCGGTTAATTCAGGAAATTTCGGACGTAAGTCGACCAGCATACTGTGGTTGTCCGTACCGCCTGAGATGATTTTATACCCCTTATCCATAAATGCTTGAGCCATTACAGCGGCGTTTTTCTTCACCTGCATTTGATACTCTTTATATTCCGGTTGCAACGCCTCGCCGAAAGAGACGGCTTTTGCAGCAATAACATGTTCCAGCGGACCGCCTTGTATTCCCGGAAATACGGCAGAGTCAAGCAAGGCAGACATCATTTTAATTTCACCTTTCGGAGTTGTCTTGCCCCACGGATTTTCAAAATCTTTTCCTAATAAGATGATACCGCCGCGAGGACCTCTCAATGTTTTGTGCGTTGTAGATGTGACAACATGTGCATGTTTCAACGGATTCTCGAGCAGTCCGGCTGCAATCAATCCGGCAGGGTGCGCCATATCGACCATGAAAATAGCGCCGATTTCATCGGCTACTTTACGGATACGGGCATAGTCCCACTCACGGGAGTAAGCAGAAGCGCCGGCAATAATCATTTTAGGCTTTTCTGTCCGGGCTACCTGTTCCAATTGGTCGTAATCTACCCGTCCGGTATCTTCTTTTACATTATACTCTAATGCGTGATATACAAGTCCCGAAAAATTGACAGGAGAGCCGTGCGAAAGATGTCCGCCGTGTGAAAGGTTTAGCCCGAGAAATTTATCTCCCGGATTCATGCAGGCGATAAATACGGCTGCATTCGCCTGTGCGCCCGAATGCGGCTGAACATTTGTCCATTCGGCGTTAAAAAGCTGTTTCAGCCTGTCGATAGCCAATTGTTCGCTTGTGTCGACCACTTCACAACCTCCATAATAACGTTTTCCCGGATACCCTTCGGCATATTTATTTGTCAGGCAAGAACCCATGGCTTGCATCACTTGATCACTCACAAAATTTTCAGAAGCAATCAACTCAATACCTTTCAACTGACGTTGACACTCTCTCTCAATAATGTCGAAAATTGCAGAATCCCTTTTCATGTAATATATTATTTATGTACGTTTGCAAAGGTATTTATTTTTTTTGTCTGAAGGGTGATTTATGTGATTTTTTTGATTGTTATGATTTTCCATTTTCTCAATCATGCCTCTCATATAAATCACATAAACCCAAAAAATCACCCTTCAGACAATTTCACCACTCTTACACACAAATGTAATACAAATGTAATGTGCCGAATATACTTTTGTGACGTAATTAATTAACTAATTAATCAAAATTAAAAAGGTATGAGAAAAAAATTTATTGTAACGTTCTTTAGCTGCTTGGGTTTATTGGCAGCTAATGCTCAAGAAACGGAATTATCTCCGGTAGAAAAATTGGAACAAAGAACCGAAGTGCTCGAAAGTGCTGTAAAAAAATTGCAAAAACTTAAAGTGTCCGGTTATATTCAGGCACAGTATCAGTATGCTGAATCTCAAGCCGACGGCAATAATTTTAAATTGGCGAATCGTGCTAATGCTTATGAGTCAAACGCATTTATTCCCGGAACCAAAGAATACAAAGGATTGGATGGTTTCGGACGTTTTGGTGTTCGTCGCGGACGTATTAAATTTACTTACGAAGAGGGTATTGCCTCCGGAGTTGTTCAGCTTGATATTACGGACAAAGGTATCTCCAGCGACCGTAACGTTGTTGTATTTAAAGACGTTTATTTGAATGTGAAAGATCCTTGGATGGGAACTTGCGCTTTCAAAGCCGGTATATTCGACCGTCCATTCGGGCATGAAATTGCCTATTCGTCTTCAGTTCGCGAATCCCCTGAACGCGCTCGTATTATTCAGTCGCTTTTCCCTGACGAACGTGATTTGGGCGCCATGTTGACTTTGCAAGGTCCTAAAGATACGCCATGGAATATCGTTAAACTCGAAGGCGGTTTGTTTGCCGGTAACGGTATCAGACCTCAAATCGACAATCACATGGACTTTATCGGTCGCTTGTCCGGTTCTTACGTTTTTGGAAACAGTATGTCGTTGAGTGGAGGTGCTTCCCTTTACTTGGGCGGTGTATTGCAAATGGACAGCGTGACGTATGCGATGAAAAATAATATGTTCGTTTTGGATAGCGACAAACGTAGCAATATCGGTGGATATGCCAAACGTCAATACATCGGTTTTGACCTTCAATATAGTGTAATGACACCTGCCGGTTTGACGCAATTAAGAGGTGAATACATATTCGGCGAACATCCGGGAAATTCATCCGGTGCATACGATTTTAAATTTATGAATATTCTGCCGATATCAAATCCAAACGCCGATCCTCCGGTTAATAGCAATGTTTACATGCGTAATATCAGTGGTGGTTATGTGATATTAACTCAAGATTTAGGTACACTTCCTTTAACAGCGGTGGTGAAATACGATTGGTACAATCCTAACACAGGCGTATCGGGCGATGATATTGCAATGGCTAATACAAAGAAAGTTACTGACGAGAATGGCGTCGAAACTACAGAATATATAAATGGTTTTACCGGTGAAAAAACCGACGGTGGTATAGCTAAACAACAAAAAACCAGCAAAGGAGATATTACGATGAATAATATCGGTTTGGGTCTTATCTGGAGAATCAATAATGCACTCAAATTGACCGCTTATTACGATATTGTAAGCAATGAGAAAACCAAAAATCTCAAAAACACTTATAATAAGGATGCAAACGGCGACGATATTAAGAGCGAAATTGTTTCTTACGGTTACGAAGACAATCGTCCAGCCAACGTATTCACACTTCGCTTACAATACAAATTCTAAACAATTAACGGTTAAATAGTATTTGATTATAAATAATTAAAAGAAAGAAAAATGAAAAAGCTTATTTTAACAGTAGCAATTGCTGCAAGCATATTATCAGGCGTTCAGGCGCAAAAAATTAAAGGTTCGGATACCGTGTTGCCTTTATCTCAAAAACAAGCTGAAAGCTACATGAAAGCCAATCCTTCGGCATCAGTTTCTGTGACCGGAGGCGGAAGTGGAGTCGGTATTTCTGCTTTGATCGACGGATCAACCGATATTGCGCAATCTTCACGCAAAATCAAATTTTCCGAAAAACAAAAATTGCAAGAAGCCGGAAAAACAGTAAAAGAGGTGACTATCGCTTATGACGCAATAGCTGTCGTGGTGAATCCAAACAATAAAGTGAGCCAACTGACTCGCGAGCAATTGGAAGGAATTTTCACAGGCAAAATTACCAATTGGAGTCAAGTAGGCGGTGCTGATTTGAAAATTATCCCATACTCAAGAGAGACTTCTTCCGGAACGTATGAATTTTTCAAAGAAAGTGTATTGAAAAATAAAAACTACATGAACGGAATCATGAGTATGCCGGCAACAGGCGCTATTATTCAATCAATCAGCTAAACTCCGGGAGCTATCGGTTATGTAGGATTGGCTTATTTGAACAAAGATGTGAAAGCGCTTTCTGTTTCTTATGACGGAGGGAAGAATTTTGTAGCGCCTTCGGTAGCAAGCGCAAAAGACAAAACATATCCGATTGTTCGTCCTTTGTTCTATTACTACAATATTTCCGACAAAGCTAAAGTTTCTTCGTATATTGATTATGTTCTTTCACCTGTAGGACAAAAAATCGTGGAAGAAATAGGATATATTACAATTAATTAATTCCAATCTCCCGTAGAGACGTGGCGCGCCGCGTCTCGTCCCTACACGCAAAGACGTGGCACGCAGAGACGCGGCACGCCACGTCTCTACAAACAACACAAAAAAACGCAAATTTATTTTTTGCGTTTTTTGTGTTTTAAAATGTATATCTTTGCTATATAATTAGTAAAGGTATGAGAAAAAAACTTTTTTTAACCGCAGCAATAGCAGCAAGTATATTATTAGGCGCTCAGGCGCAAAGAATTAAAGGCTCGGACACCGTGCTGCCTTTATCTCAAAAACAAGCCGAAAGCTTCATGAAAGCCAATCCTTTGGAAACAGTTTCGGTGACTGGAGGCGGAAGCGGAGTCGGTATTTCCGCCTTGGTTGAAGGGACAACCGATATTGCGCAATCTTCGCGCAAAATCAAATTTTCCGAAAAACAAAAATTGCAAAACGCCAAAAAATCGGCAGAAGAAGTGATTGTCGCCTACGACGCACTGGCTATCGTTGTGCATCCGGGCAATAAGGTGGACAAATTGACCCGCGAACAACTGGAAGGAATTTTCAGGGGTAGAATCAAAAATTGGAAAGAGGTAGGCGGCGCCGATTTGAAGATCATTCCTTATGCAAGAGAATCCTCTTCGGGAACGTATGAGCTTTTCAGGGAAAACGTATTGAAAAATAAAAATTACATGAACGGAATCATGAGTATGCCGGCAACAGGCGCTATTGTTCAATCTGTCCGTCAAACTCCGGGCGCAATCGCTTATGTCGGATTGGCTTATTTGAACAAGGATATGAAAGCAATTTCCGTTTCATACGACGGGGGAAAAAATTTTGTAGCGCCTTCGGCAGCAAACGTGAAGAACAGAACCTATCCGATCGCTCGTCCGTTATACTATTATTATCTCACTTCCGACAAAAGCAAAGTTTCCAATTTCATTGGCTATGTCCTTTCGCCTGCGGGACAAAAAATTGTGGAAGAGATAGGGTTTATTGCGGTTAATTAATCTAAACAAAAATCTTCACCACTAAATAAATTCCTGCCGCCAACAAACCACTAACCGGAATCGTAAGAATCCACGCTACCAGCAGATTGCGGGTTACGCCCCAGCGAACGGCAGAAAGCCTTTTGGTTGCTCCTACCCCGATAATCGCCCCAGTGATCGTATGTGTGGTACTTACCGGAATTTTCAAATATTCGGTCAGATAAAGAGTTAATGCACCTGCCGTCTCTGCCACCATTCCTTCAAACGGGGTTACTTTTGTAATGCGTGTTCCCATTGTTTTTACAATTTTCCACCCACCCGACATCGTTCCGAGAGAAATCATAAAGAAACAGGCAAATGGAGCCCAAGTCGGCAATATTTCAACGATGCTCATATTAGGATCCATGTTATACTCTACGATCATAGCAGCCGCCATAATCCCCATTACCTTTTGGGAATCATTCAATCCGTGTCCGATGCTGAATAGAGCGGACGATGCCAATTGTAATCGCTTAAACCACCATTCTGCCTTATGCGGGTTCGCTCTCTTGCAAATATTCATTACCAAGACAGACAACAAAAATGCCATAATCATCCCAACAAAAGGAGCTAAGAAAATAAACGAGGCAACTTTTAAGATAACAGGAACTTGAACAGCGCCAAAACCGCTCGCCATAATAGCTGCGCCTGCGAAACCTCCTATCAATGTGTGCGAGGAAGAAGAGGGGATCCCAAACCACCACGTCAGCAAATTCCACGAAATAGCGGCTATTACTCCTGCAAAAATTACTTCAAGTGTAATGAAGTCGGTGTATACGGTTTTTGAAACTGTTTTGGCAATTCCAAAATCGCCGATCAGATACACGGCAATAAAATAAGCTACAAAATTAAAAAATGCCGCCCATAAAACCGCTTGAAAAGGGGTTAGTACTTTTGTGGAAACGATCGTCGCAATAGAATTTGCCGCGTCATGAAATCCGTTGATGTAATCAAAAATAAGAGCAAGTACTATAATTGAAATTAATAATAATGTCATCTTGTATTGTCTCGTTTATGCGTATTTTACAATAATTGTCCGTATGATTTTTCCTACATGCTCGGCAATATCGGTTGTTCTTTCCAACTCAGATACAATGTCTTTCAGCTTTATAAGCTCAATACTGTCTTTTTCTTCGTTAAACAGTTTCTTTATATAATTGTCGCATACATCGTCCGCCCTGTTTTCAATATCATGCAATTCGCGGCAGCATCTCTTGACATTGGTCGAACTTTTTTTCAATACATCCAACTCATCCATTGCTTTTCCAAGCTGGACAGCCGCCTCCTTAATCAATTCAGCCAGCGCAACAGCGCTTTCGGGCATCTGCTTGGGATTGTAAAGAGCGACTTTCTTTGCGCATTTATTGATTCCGTCAATTACATCGTCCAATGTATTTGCCAGATTATGAATATCTTCCCTGTCAAAAGGGGTTATAAACGTTGTATTCAAATCTTCAAAAATCCGGTGCGAAAGCGCATCCGCAGCCCGTTCCTTCTCTTTTATTTCTTTATAATAATCCGTACCCGATTGAGAGCGGTCGCTACGCAAATAATCAATCAAAAGGTCGGACGCGGAAATGACAACATCCGACATTTCCTTCAATACCGGAAAAAATTTAGGCTCTTTGGGAGTCAAACGATTAAAAAACGAATTCATAAATTACTACTTTCTATTTGAGATAAAAAAAATAAAAATCTCGCAAATATAACACAAATGTAACAACTATTACATTTGTGTTACGATTTTTTAAATCAATTTAAATAGCACGAAAACGCAAAGGCACAAAAGCACGAAGAACAACCCCTTATTCTCTAAAGCAAAGGAATAATTTTCTATCCCTCCCTTATCTCCTTATTAAATAATTGAAAATAAGAGAATAAGGGAGGAGGTTGTGTGGGGATTCCCTACTAAGGGCACTTTAGAGAATAAGGATTTGCTCTTCGTGCTTTAGAGAATAAGGGGTTATTCTTCGTGCCTTAGAGAATAAGAGTTTGTTCTCCACACCTTCCGTGCCTTCGTGATGTTTTTTTCGTTTCTTAATAGAAATGTAACACAAATGTAATATAGCGAGTATAACTTTGCCGCAGGCTGTAAAAATCAATTTATGAAACGTTTTTTAGAGAAATTAGTCGAAGGAGCTTTAATGATCAGCGGAAGTTTGACGAGTATAACTATTTTGTTGATCATTATTTTTTTGTTTAAAGAAGGTATTGGATTATTCAACAGTCCGGAAGTTGAAAAAGGATATGTGCTGAGCGTCAACCGGTCTAATCCGGTCAATTCGCTCTCTCCTTTGGAGGTGAAAGATATATTTGACGAAGAAATTACCAATTGGAAAGAAGTGGGCGGAAATGATGAAGAAATCATGGTTTTCCGCTTCGACGATATTTTTTATTTTTATCCGGAAGAAGAGATGGGCGAAAACTACGAGCTTTTGCCCGACAGATTGAACGATGTGGTGAAGGAACATGCAAATATTATTGCTTTCTTGCCCGAAAAATATTTGTCTGTCAATTTTCAAGGAAAATTATTGGAAAAAAGGAGTATTTCCCCATTGGATTTTTTCTTTGGAAAGGAGTGGTTCCCGACAGCCATTCCCGTAGCGCAATATGGGGTATTGCCTCTGATTCTGGGAACGCTCTGGGTAAGTCTGGGGGCTATTTTGATTGCATTGCCTTTCGGATTGGCTGTGGCTATTTATTTAGCGGAAATAGCAGATATACGGATGCGTAAGATATTGAAGCCTGTGATTGAACTGTTGGCAGGTATTCCGTCGGTCGTGTACGGGTTTTTCGGATTGGTGGTTATTGTTCCGCTGATTCAGAATTTGTTTAACTTGCCAGTGGGCGAAACGGCTTTGGCAGGAAGTGTTGTTTTGGCAATCATGGCATTGCCTACCATTATTACGGTTGCCGAAGATGCCATACGCACTACTCCACGCATCATGAAGGAGGCAAGTCTCGGATTGGGCGCCAACCATTGGCAAACCATTTACAGGGTTATCCTGCCTTACGCCCGCTCCGGAATTCTGGCGGCTGTCGTGTTGGGCATCGGACGAGCCATAGGCGAAACAATGGCAGTATTGATGGTAACAGGAAATGCAGCGCTTATACCGACAACGCTGCTTGAGCCTGTCCGCACCATTCCTGCCACTATTGCAGCGGAATTGGGCGAAGCTCCGACCGGAGGCGCTCATTACCAAAGTCTCTTTATGTTGGGCTGTATCCTTTTTGTAATAACATTGGTTATCAGTATTTCTGTGGAAATTATTTCAGGAAAAAGAAGTAGCCGGGGAGTTTAGGTAATGAAGAATTAAAAATTAAGAATTAAGAAATGAATAAAAATTTCACACAAGCATTAACTTTCGGGGTTTTTCGGGCGCTGAGTTATTTTGTTATTCTCGTTTTGTTCGTCATACTCGGGTTTATCATTTATAATGGCGCGGGGGTTATCTCTTGGGAGTTTCTGACCGGGTTTCCAGAGGACGGGATGACTAAGGGAGGAATTTTTCCGGCAATCGTGGGAACGCTCTGTTTAGTTGCCGGAAGCATGATTTTTGCTTTTCCGATCGGCGTAATGTCGGGTATTTATATTAACGAGTATGCCGGAAATAACTGGGTAGTAAAGTTTATCCGCATCATGACCAACAATCTGAGCGGTATTCCGTCTATTGTTTTCGGGTTATTTGGTATGGCTTTATTTGTGAATGCGCTCAGTTTTGGCGATTCCATTCTTGCCGGGTCGTTGACGCTCGGATTGCTTGTATTGCCGTTGGTGATACGGACGACGGAGGAAGCGATGAAGGCTATTCCCGATTCATTCCGAACCGGTAGTTTGGCGTTAGGAGCTACCAAATTACAGACAATCTGGCGGGTGACGCTACCGATGGCTTTCCCGAATATCATTACCGGACTTATCTTGTCCGTAGGCAGGGTCTCGGGCGAAACGGCGCCGATTCTCTTTACTGCCGCCGCTTATTTCCTACCTAAATTGCCGTCAAGCATTTTTGATCAGGTAATGGCGTTGCCTTACCACTTGTATGTGATTTCGACCAGCGGAACAGATATCGAAGCTTCGCGCGGTATGGCTTACGGAACAGCGCTCGTGCTTATCTCCATTGTTTTGTTGATAAACATACTTGCTAATTTCTTGAGAAGGTATTTCGGCAACAAGGTGAAAACAAATTAATCAAAAGAATTATGACTGAAAAAACGATAAAACTAGAAGCAAAAGACGTTAACTTTTATTACGATGATTTTCACGCATTGAAAGGGATTAACATGCAAATTGAGAAAAACTCGGTGGTTGCATTTATTGGTCCCTCGGGTTGCGGAAAGTCTACTTTCTTACGATTGTTCAACCGGATGAATGAGTTGATTGATGGGACGCGGCTGACCGGCGAATGTTTGCTCGACGGTCAGGATATTTACGATAAAAAAGTGCGCGTAGACGAATTGCGTAAAAATGTCGGGATGGTGTTTCAAAAGCCGAATCCGTTTCCCAAAACCATTTATGAGAATGTGGCTTACGGCTTACGCGTCAATGGGATAAAAGATGAAAAATATATCAAACAACGCGTGGAAGAGTCGTTGAAAAACGCCGTTTTATGGGAAGAAGTAAAGGATAAGATGAAAAAATCGGCGTTCGAGCTCTCGGGCGGACAGCAGCAGCGGCTTTGCATCGCGCGGGCTATGGCTATCTCCCCGTCCGTGTTGTTAATGGATGAGCCGGCTTCGGCGCTCGACCCGATTTCAACCGCCAAAATAGAAGAGTTGATTTATGAGTTGAAAAAGGATTACACCATTGTCATTGTAACGCACAACATGCAGCAGGCTGCCCGTGTGAGTGATAAAACCGGCTTTTTTCTGTTGGGCGAACTAATCGAATATGATTTGACAAAAAAGATATTCCTTAATCCGGAAAAAGAATCGACGCAGAATTATATAACGGGAAGATTTGGGTAATGAAGAATGAAGAATTACGAATGAAGAATATTGGATGTTATACTCGTATGAGTTCTTATGTAAATGAGGTAATAAGGTTAGCAGGAGATAACCATCATCTGCTACTGAGGTTGTTTTGTTGTTTAAATAAGGTGAAAATCAGGTTTTTGAATCCCTTATTTACACCTTATTTTATAAACAAAACAACCTCAGTAGCAATGAATTATCCCACATATCCCAAACCTCATTACCTTATTTACACCTTATTTTACAACAAAACAACCTCAGTAGCAATGAATTATCCCATATACCCCAAACCTCATTACCTTATTTACACCTTATTTTACAACAAAACAACCTCAGTAGCAATGAATTATCCCATATACCCCAAACCTTATTACCTTATTTTCAAATAAATAAAAATCAAATAATATGAAACACTTAGAAAAAGAAATGCTGGCGCTTCGGAATGAAGTATTGGATATGTGGACACTGGTTTGTTCACAATTGGAAAAAACAAAGGAAGCATTGCTCAAAAACGATAAGGACTTGGCTCGTGAAGTGATTAGCCGTGAACGGCGGGTGAATGCTTACGAATTGAAAATCGACAGTGATTGTGAGAATTATATCGCCTTGTACAGTCCGGTAGCGATTGACCTTCGCTTGGTACTCTCCTTGTTGAAAATTAACGGGACACTGGAGCGCATCGGCGATTTCGCCGAAGGTATTTCCCGTTTTGTGATAGATACTTATGAAGAAAAGTACAATGCGTTGATCAAAGAGATAAAGGTGGAAGAGATGTTTGACGAAGTATTGGGAATGCTCACCGGCGCCCGTCAATCGTTGGAAGAGGAGGAGACCAAGATGGCTGGTTGTCTTTTTGCAAAAGACGATTATGTGGATAATCTGCATAAGCAATCGTTGCAAAAAATCGCCGAATACATACAGACACATCCTGAAGATGCTTTGACCTGTATTTTTCTGGCAATTTTATCCCGCAAACTGGAACGCATCGGCGACCACTGCAATAACATTGTGGAGGAAATCGTGTTTTATATTGATGCGAAAGTGCTGAAACATGCGGGGAAACATAAATAACATTCTGATCATCAGCATCAAATAGTTATAAAACCTTATTTACAAAAGCGCCCTTAGTAGCCGAGAAATTCAACACAACCATTTCCTTTATTCTCTTATTTCCAATCATTTAATTAGCAGGAGAATAAAGAAGGAATAGGAAATTACTTCTTTACTACTAAGGGCGCTTTCATAAATAAGGTTTTTGTTTAACTTTGCAGCAAAAAATAACATGATCGGAACATTAGTCAATACCGGCGCAGTTATTGCCGGAAGCGTTATCGGGTTAGTTTTCAAAAAAGCCCTTCCCGAAAAATATCAGGCAATCTATTTTCAGGCGGTTGGACTATTCACATTGTTGCTGGGTGTTAAAATGTCGTTGGATATATCTGCTCCGTTACTGGTTGTGTTAAGCCTTGTACTCGGCGGAATAACAGGCGAAGCTATCCGGCTTGAAGACAGGGTTGAGCAGCTTGGTTGCTGGATTAAAGCAAAAACCAATTCCCAAAATGATAAATTCACCGACGGTTTGACAACCGCCTTTCTACTTTTCTGCATGGGCGCTATGACCATTACCGGAACTATTCAGGAAGGATTGGAGTTCGGAAAAACATCGGATTTATTGCTAACCAAGTCTATCATGGACTTCTTTTCGTCCATTATGTTGGCTTCCGCTTTAGGTATCGGGGTTTTATTTTCTGCTATCCTCATACTGCTGTTTCAAGGTGGAATAACCTTATTGGTAGCATTAATAGGTAAAGATATACCGCCGGAAATCATTTCGGAAATAACCGTAGTAGCCGGCATTATTTTAATCGGTTTGGGCATCAACTTGCTCGAAATAAAAAAATTGAAAATCATCAATCTACTGCCTGCCCTGTTGTTTATAAGTATTTTTATTTGGGCTAAAATCAATTATTTTTGATTACACAAAAAATACTTGGAATTACAAGCTATTTTTGTACCTTTAACAACTTATTTTCATTAAAATCCTGTGAAAACAGGTTGTAACAACCGTATACATGAAAGCATTTTTAGACGATAACTTCATTTTGCAGACGGAAACGGCGCGGTATTTATATCATGAACATGCTAAAAACCAGCCGGTTATTGATTATCATTGTCATTTAGACCCCAGCCAAGCAGCACAAGACCGCCGGTTTGAAAATCTAGCCCGAATTTGGCTCGAAGGCGACCATTACAAATGGCGCGCCATGCGTGCAAACGGTATTGACGAGCGGTTTATCACGGGCAAAGATACTTCCGATTGGGAAAAATTTGAAAAATGGGCGGAAACCGTGCCTTATACCCTGCGCAATCCACTGTATCACTGGACGCATCTGGAATTAAAAACGGCTTTCGGTATCAACAAAATCCTGAAGCCGGAAACGGCAAAGGAGATATACGACCATTGTACGGCGCTGCTTCAAACGCCGGAATACAGCGCAAGGGGGCTGATGAGGAAGTACAACGTCGAGGTGGTCTGTACGACCGATGACCCCACAAATTCGCTCGAACATCATTTCGCACTGAAAAATGAAGGATTTGAAATAAAAATACTGCCTACATGGCGTCCGGATAAAGCTATGGAGGTGGAAGTTCCGGCGAATTTTCGCGCTTACATTGAAAAATTATCCGGCGTTTCAAACGTTTCCATCGGTTGTTTTGATGATTTATTACAGGCACTGCAAGTCCGTCACGATTTCTTTGCTTCCGCCGGTTGCCGGCTCTCCGACCATGGAACGGAAGAGTTTTATGCGGAAGATTATACGCAATCCGAAATCAATACACTGTTTAACAAAATATATGGCGGGACAAATCTGACGCCGGAAGAAATCCGGAAATTCAAATCGGCAATGATGTACGAAGGCGCAAAAATGGATTGGGAGAAAGGTTGGGTGCAACAATTTCATTACGGTGCGCTTCGCAATAACAATACGCGAATGCTTCATCAAGCAGGACCGGATACGGGATATGATTCTATCGGAGACTGGAATGTAGCGAAAAATTTGTCGAAATTCCTTAATCGCTTGGAAGCGGAACAAAAATTGACAAAGACCATTCTTTACAACCTCAATCCACGCGATAATGAGATGATTGCGACCATGATCGGAAACTTTCAGGATGGTTCGGTCGCCGGAAAAATACAGTTCGGTTCGGGCTGGTGGTTTTTAGACCAGAAACAAGGCATGGAGGCGCAAATAAACTCTTTGTCGGCATTGGGATTGTTAAGCCGTTTTGTCGGAATGTTGACCGATTCGCGCAGTCTTCTGTCGTACCCGCGCCATGAATATTTCCGCCGGATACTTTGCAACTTGATAGGCAATGATGTGGAAAACGGGTTATTGCCGGCAAGTGAATTGGGTTTTATTGGGCAAATGGTTGAGAATATCAGTTATTATAATGCGAAGAATTTCTTTCAATTTTAAAAATACAAACGTAAACTCATTATGAGAAAAAAAATAATTACATTCGGAGAAATCATGCTCCGCTTATCTACTCCGGGAAATAACCGGTTTGTCCAGTCCGACTGTTTCGACGTCGTATATGGAGGAGGAGAAGCGAATGTGGCGGTAAGTTGCGCCAACTATGGACACGACGCCTATTTTGTTACCAAACTGCCTCAACACGAAATCGGACAAGCGGCAATCAACGCGCTGCAAAAATACGGCGTAAAAACCGGTTATATCGCACGCGGCGGCGACCGTATCGGAATTTATTATCTGGAAACCGGAGCGTCAATGCGTCCAAGCAAAGTGATTTATGACCGGGCGCATTCGGCTATTGCCGAAGCTCAGCCTGCGGATTTCGATTTTGACGCCATTATGGAAGGAGCCGACTGGTTTCACTGGTCGGGTATTACACCGGCAATTTCCGACCGGGCATCCGAGTTGGTCAGGTTGGCTTGTGAAGCGGCAAAGCGGAACGGTGTAACTGTTTCGGTAGACCTGAATTTCCGCAAAAAACTATGGGCAAAAGAAAAAGCGCAATCCGTCATGCGTCCGCTGATGCAATACGTGGACGTCTGCATCGGAAATGAGGAAGAGGCTGAACTTTGCCTTGGTTTCAAACCCGATGCCGACGTAATGGCAGGAGATACCGGCGCCGAAGGTTACAAAAATATTTTTAAGCAAATGGCAAAAGAATTCGGCTTCAAGTATGTGGTTTTCACGTTGCGCGAGTCTTTTTCGGCGACGCACAACGGCTGGAAAGCCATGATTTACGACGGAGAAGAGTTTTACATTTCCAAACGCTACGACCTTCAACCTATTATCGACCGTGTCGGCGGCGGCGACGCTTTCGCGGGCGGACTTATCCACGGCTTGCTTACAAAAGCCGGACAGAAAGAGGCATTGGAATTTGCCGTAGCCGCTTCGGCTTTGAAACATACAATCAACGGCGATTTTAATCTGGTTTCCGCAGAAGAGGTCGAAGCATTGACGGAAGGCGACACCAGCGGCAGAGTACAAAGATAATTTAAAACATACCGGTTATGAGATTTAATAAAATACAAGTGATTCGGGTATTTTCCGAAACAAAAATGATTCCCGTATTTTACCACCAGGATACGGAAACAGCAAAAGAGGTATTAAAAGCTTGCTACAAAGGTAGTGTTCGCGCTTTTGAATTTACGAACCGAGGGGAATTTGCCCACGAAGTATTCGGTGAATTGGCAAAATTTGCTGCCCGCGAATGTCCGGAGATGATTTTAGGAGTCGGCTCAATTGTCGACCCTGCCACTGCTGCATTATATCTTCAATTAGGCGCTAATTTTGTAGTAGGTCCCCTGTTTAATCCCGACGTAGCGAAAGTATGCAATCGCCGGTGTGTGCTTTATATACCCGGATGCGGTACGGTTTCAGAAGTCGGTTTTGCACAGGAAGCGGGGTGCGAAATTTGCAAGGTATTTCCCGGCGACGTCTTAGGTTCGAACTTTGTGAAAGGACTGAAAGCGCCTATGCCGTGGTCGATGCTAATGGTTACGGGAGGCGTAAAACCTGAAGAGAGTAATCTGAGAGAATGGTTCAATGCGGGGGTAACTTGCGTCGGAATGGGGGCTAATCTTTTTCCAAAGGAGGCGATTGCGGAGAAAGATTGGGGGAAAATTACGCGGATGTGTGAAGGGACGTTTGAGATTATTGGAAAATTAATAATTTGACGGTTATACGATTAGCTTGTAGAAACAAATCAAAAAAATCAGAACTTTGTAAAAATTTTAAAATTTATGGCAAAACAAGAAAAACTAATCGTAAAAGGAACAGAAATAATCTTTTTCAAAAAAGAACAGGAAGATTATATTTCGCTGACCGATATCGCAAAAACTCGCGATGCGGAAAATCCATCGCAAATAATCAGTTTGTGGATGAGGACTTACAGCACGATTGAGTATCTTGGTTTGTGGGAAATGTTATTCAACCCAAATTTTAAACCCCACATTTATGAGGGGTTTAAAATTGAATCGGCAAAACCACATTTTTGGATGTCGGCTCAAAAATGGATTAACGAAACAAATGCCATAGGTATAACATCAAAATCAGGACGTTATGGTGGAGGTACTTTTGCTCATTCTGATATTGCTTTTAAATTTGCCGCTTGGCTTTCGGCAGAATTTGAACTTTATCTTGTAACCGAATTTAAGCGGCTGAAAATTGAAGAACAAAAAGCAATCGGTTGGACAGCGAAGCGCGAATTGGCAAAAATAAATTACCACATTCACACCGATGCCATTAAACATAATTTGATACCGCCCGAACTTACACCACAGCAAATTTCTTATGTTTATGCCAATGAGGCAGACGTTTTGAATGTCGCGCTTTTCGGGACAACGGCAAAAGAGTGGCGCGACCAAAACCCCGATTTAAAAGGTAATATACGCGATTACGCAACGATTAATGAACTTATTTGTCTTTCAAATATGGAAAACATAAACGCGGTTTTGATAAATGACGACGTTTCGCAAAGCGAGAGGTTGATGAAATTAAATCAAATTGCTATTCAGCAAATGCGCGTTTTGCAAGAAAACGCTAATAGAAAATATTTGAATTAACAAAGACAATGCCGGCGCATAACAGCGACAGTTCAGCCGACAAAGACGAGGGAAATTGAACGCTTGCGCAAACATGGCAAGGCTTCGGGCGAGACAGCGCAGTGGACAACGACACAAAAAAGAAATTTGAATTTTAGAATACATGATAAACATTAAAACTGACAGATTAATATTAAGACCCATTGAATTGAGCGACGCTGAGGCGATATTTCATTATCGTTCGAACTTTGTTGAAAATAAATACCAAGGCTGGATACCCAACTCAATTGATGACGTAAATGAGTTTATAAAAACTAAAATAACACCAATCTTTGACATTGGAAATTCTTGGTTTCAATTTGTTATTACTACCATAAATGAAAATAAATTAATTGGCGATATCGGAGTACATTTCATTGACTCGGAAAATCAAATCGAAATTGGGTGTACATTAGACAAGGATTTTCAAGGTAAAGGTTATGCAACGGAAGCATTGCATGGACTAATAGACTATTTTATATTTAGATTGAAGAAACATCGTATTATAACTTCAATTGACCCCAGAAATGCAGCATCAATCCGGTTAGTCGAACGCTTGGGATTTAAGAAAGAAGCGCATTTCAAGGAGAGTTTATTTATACGTGGAGAATGGACTGATGATGTCGTTTATGTCATATTAGAGGAAGATTGGATTAACAAGGGTTGATATGAAAAATAACGAATATTTTCACTATTTTTGCCTACTATTTATTTTCATACCATGAACAAATTTAACGAAGTAAACCAAAAAATCGGAAAACACAGGTGGACTATCTGTACACTTATTTTTTTCGCCACAACAATCAATTACTTAGACAGAAATGTTTTAGGCTTGTTGAAAACTACACTTACAGAGGAGATGAATTGGACGGAATCCGATTATGCTCATATCGTTATGTCGTTTCAATTGGCTTATGCGCTGGGGCTGCTTGGCATTGGCAGAGTTATTGACAAGGTAGGCACTAAATTGGGCTATTTCTTTTCTTTGTTGGGTTGGAGCATTGCGGCAATGGTACATGGCTTGGCTCATAGCACCTTTACTTTCGGGGCAGCACGCGCTTTTCTGGGAGTAACCGAAGCCGGAAACTTTCCTGCAGCCAACAAAACAGTGGCGGAATGGTTCCCTAAAAAGGAGCGAGCCTTTGCTACCGGGATTTATAACTCAGGCGCTAATATAGGCGCTATTCTCGCCCCGCTGTGTGTGCCCTGGATTGCTGCAAATTGGGGTTGGGAATGGGCTTTTGTCGCTACAGGAGCGGTAGGTTTATTCTGGCTTTTTTTCTGGTGGATTTTGTATGACTCGCCTGAGAAAAAATTAAAGAGCGGTAAGTTGTCTCAAGCGGAATTTGATTTTATCAATAGTGATAAAGATGAGGAAGTTAAGGAAATTAAGGATAAGGTATTATCGGAAGAAAAACCGGAAAAAGTCTCATGGTTCAAGTTGTTGACTTATCGTCAAATGTGGGCGTTCTTTTTTGGGAAATTTATGACTGACCCGATTTGGTGGTTCTATATATTTTGGTTGCCTGCTTTTCTTGAAGGGGAAAATGTGCGGAAAATTGCGGAAGGAAATCCTGAAGGGGTTATTAGTTGGCACATAGCTATTGCGGTTGTATTTACGATTTCTACGGTTGGCAGCGTTGTTGGAGGGTGGTTACCGAAGTACTTGGTGAACAAAGGCAAATCGGTCTATCAGGCGCGTATGACCTCTATGTTTATCTATGCGCTGTTGCCCCTTACTGTTTTGTCGGCTCAATATGTGGGGCAGATAAATACTTGGTACGCTGTGTTATTGATTGGATTGGCGTGTGCTGGACATCAGGCATGGTCGGCGAATATCTTTACCACGGTTTCCGACATGTTTCCTAAAAAAGCGGTAGCTTCGGTCACGGGTATCGGCGGAATGTCGGGCGCTTTCGGCGGAATGTTGATAGCATGGGCGGCAGGGTTGTTGCTCGACCATTACAAATTATTGGGTACGATAGAAGTTGGATACGGCATTATGTTTATTGTCTGTTCGGTTGCTTACGTGGCGGCATGGGTGGTGATGAAAATATTGGTGCCGAAGTTTAAACCGGTTAATTTATAAAAAATGAATTTATTTAATATTGAAAAAAAAGTAGTTGTCATTACCGGAGGATGCGGGGTGTTAGGCACTTGCATCGCTTCGTATCTCTCCGGAGAGGGCGCAAATGTGGTGATATTGGATCGCGATAAGGCGAAGGGCATGGATTTAGCTGCTTCGATTAAGGAAAAAGGCGGCGAATCTCTTTTTCTCGAATCAGATGTTTTGAACAAAGAAATATTGGAACGAAACAGGGAGGAGATTGTCCGCAAATATGGCGCTATTGATGTGCTGATCAACGCGGCGGGAGGCAATATGCCCGGTGCTACGATTACGCCGGATAAAACGATCTTCGACTTGGAAATGGAAGCTTTTGAAAAAGTGGTTGATTTGAATTTACACGGAACCGTACTTCCTTCCTTGGTCTTTTCTCGGGCAATGACAGAAAAAGGCGCGGGCAACATCATCAACTTTGCTTCCGAAGCGGCGATTCGTCCTATGACTCGCGTAGCCGGATATGCGGCTGCTAAAGCCGCCGTAGTGAATTTTACCAAATACCTGGCTACGGAGCTGGCGCTAAAATTCGGCTCCGGATTCAGGGTAAATGCGTTGGTTCCGGGATTTTTCATTACGGAACAAAACCGGACATTGCTTACCAATCCCGACGGCTCTTATACAAGTCGAGGGGAGGCGGTCATAGCGCATACGCCTTTCAAACGATTTGGGGAACCGGAAGATTTGCTGGGAGCGGTACATTATTTAATCAGTGATGCTTCGCGCTTTGTTACAGGTACGACGCTGGTGATAGACGGTGGATTTGATGCGTTTGCTGTTTAAATCTCCAATGTTTTAAATACGAAATTAATTAAAAAATATGATTCTATTCGAACAAACATGGCGCTGGTACGGACCCAACGATCCCGTATCACTTTGGGACGCCAAACAAGCAGGTGCGACAGGAATTGTTACTGCGCTTCACCACATTAAAAGCGGTGAAATATGGACAATAGACGAAATCGAAAAACGTAAAAAAGAGGTTGAAAGCGCAGGGTTAACGTGGTCGGTAGTAGAAAGCCTCCCTGTACATGAACACATCAAAACGCAGGAAGGGGATTATAAACAATACATAGAAAATTACAAGCAAAGTATTCGCAATTTAGCCATTTGCGGAGTAAAAACGGTAACGTATAATTTCATGCCGGTGCTGGATTGGACTCGCACCGATTTGGCTTACACGATGCCCGATGGCTCCAAAGCATTGCGTTTCGAGCGGGTAGCATTTATGGCGTTTGATTTGTTTCTTTTGAAACGTCCGGGTGCGGAAATGGAATACTCTTCCGAAGAAAAAGCCAAAGCTCAAGCGCACTTCGACAATATGAACGAAGCAGATAAGCAGACGCTTGTCAATGGCGTATTACTTGGATTACCGGGGTCGGGAGAAAATTTTACGCTTGAAGAACTGCGAGTGCAGCTCAACCGTTACAAAAACATCGACGCCGAAAGTTTACGGTCTAATTTGATTGATTTCCTGAAAGAGGTTGCTCCTGTTGCCGACGAAGCGGGTGTAAGATTGACAATCCATGTCGACGATCCCCCCTACTCTATCTTGGGATTGCCGCGTATTTTAAGTACGGAGAGCGATTTTTTGAAGTTGCGGGAAGCCGTGCCTAATCTTTCCAATGGGCTTTGTTTCTGTGCCGGTTCATTCGGCGTGCGGGCTGACAACGACCTTCCTGCAATGCTGCGCCGGTTGGGCGACTTTGTCCATTTTGTCCATTTTCGTGCGACAAAACGCGATGAAGAGGGTAATTTTTACGAAGCCAATCACTTGGAAGGAGATGTAGATATGTACAGTCTGATGAAAGAATTAGTATTGCTTCAGCAACGGCGTAGAGTATCTATTCCGCTCCGTCCCGACCATGGGCATCAAATGATAGATGATCTTCATAAGAAAACATATCCGGGTTACTCCTGCATCGGACGGCTTCGCGGATTGGCAGAACTACGCGGGTTGGAGTTGGGAATTGCGCGGTCGATTGAAGGTATGGGGCATTGAATTTTATAAATGAATAAACTGTCTGAATGTCAAAAATCCCGTTAGGGATTATCGCTCGGTAGAAGAAATATGTCCCGTATACCCGCACATTCCGTTAGGAATGTGACCTGCATATCATAATAAGGTTGCATACCTATGGCATGCAGGTATCACGTGTGGATGCAATTTCTACCAAGCGATATTCCCTACCGGAAATGGATAGAAAAAGCTTAGTATAAATTAATCCAATCCTGCTGCGCACCGGAATGATACACCGGTTTTATCGAATATTTTATTTGTGTGTCTAACGGGAAAGCCTTTATAAATTCCAGTATTTCCTGTTCCGTTCCGGTCTTTTTTAAATCGGACAAATTAAATGACAATATACCGGAAGTCCTGAAAAGGGAATTTTCGGAAGAAATATTCAAATCATTAATCTTTTGCTCTATTTCAATATTTTTGTATACAATCCGGCAAGTCATCTCTTTCAGATTTCTTAACGAAGAAGAGTTTGTAAAAAAGAGCGTTGCGCTTACAGGCAATGATTCATAGCGTATTTTCTTCAAAAAGAGAGCCGACTGTGCATCCGAAAATGGAGTTCCGTCCTGTTTGACGGACATAATTTTAAATTCTTCGATTTTTTCCAGACGCCAGATTCCACTTTCCTCTTTTGTTGTAAACTGGACAAAGAAGAATACCAGAAAACAAAGGAATGACAAAGATATTATAAAGAGAAAAAATTTCTTCATGTCTGAACTGTGATTTATTTGATTTGTATGAGAGATTCTTGATCCACACGATTAACACGCCGGAGCGTCTTTTAGTTTTCCGATTATTTCTTTCACGCATTTGAATCCGTGGCGTTCCAGATAATCGTTGATTCCCTCCTCTACTTTGATTGTGACGGTTGGGTCTATGAAATTGGCTGTTCCGATTTGAATGGCGGTAGCACCGGCTAATAAAAATTCGACAGCATCGATTGCGGTCATAATTCCGCCAAGTCCGATTACCGGTATTTTAACGGCTTTTGCCGCCTGCCATACCATCCGGAGAGCAACCGGCTTGATACAAGGACCAGACAATCCGCCGGTAACGGTAGATAAAACAGGAGTTCTTTTTTCTGCATCTATCGCCATTCCTAACAATGTGTTTATCAAGGAAACACTGTCAGCCCCGGCTGCTTCTACGGCAAGAGCTATTTCCGCAATATTCGTTACATTAGGTGAAAGCTTGACAATTAATGTCTTATTATATACTTTCCGGACGGCTGTCACTACATTTGCCGCCGAAACGCAACATGTCCCAAACGCCATGCCACCCTGTTTTACGTTGGGACAGGAAATATTCAATTCAATCGCAGGAATTTTGTCCAATCCATCGATCTTTTCCGCCGTAGCAACATAATCTTCAATGGTCGAACCGGACACATTTACAATCATATTTGTATCTATATCCTTCATTCGAGGATAGATCTGTTGAATAAAGTAATCTACCCCTTTATTCTGCAAACCGACAGCATTCAACATGCCGGAAGGCGTTTCCGCCATCCTCGGATAGAGATTTCCTTCCCGGTGATTCAGGGTTGTACCCTTTACAATAATTCCGCCAATCCTGCTTATGTCGATGAAATCGGAAAATTCCTCTCCGTAACCAAATGTTCCGGAAGCCGTCATAACCGGATTTTTCATCCGTAATTTTCCTATATTTGTCGTTAAATCTGCCATTTCAACTCATTTATATTGAATACCGGTCCATCCGTACACACGCATTTATGCCCTTCTTTTGTGTCGGTCACACAACAGAGACAAGCTCCGATACCGCAAGCCATCGTATTTTCAAGGGAAACTTCGCAATCAATCCCGTTCTTTGCAGCAAAAGAAGCAACTGCCTTCATCATTGGCGTGGGACCGCAAGTGTAAATTTTGTCCCACCTTTTTTCGGACAAAACGGAGTGATTTGTTACAAATCCTTTCTCTCCAACTGTTCCGTCTTCGGTGGTAGTATATACTTTTCCCTGTTTTTCAAATTCGGACAATTGTAATAAATCTTTTTTCGACCGCGCTCCCAGTAAAAAATGGGGATCATATCCCTTTTCTTTCAGCTCGGCGCCAAGCATTAAAAGCGGAGCGATACCTACGCCTCCTCCGATAAGCAAAAGATTTTTTTGATTATTTTGCGGTTCGCTGAAAGAGTTTCCAAGGGGAAAAATAAGGTTGAGATTGTCTCCTTCCCGCAATCCGGCTAATTTCCGGGTTCCGTCGCCAACCAACTGAATCAGCAGCCAAAGTTGATTGGATGTTTTATCCACAAAATGAATGGAAATAGGACGACGCAAAAATGTTGTCGGCGAACCGTCTACCCTGACTTCAACAAACTGCCCGGCGTGCATTTCGGGGAGTTTTTCTTTCGCCTTCAATTTTAATAGAATATAATTATCATTGAGTCTCTTATTCTCACTTACAATAAAGTCTGACAGGTACTTCATAAAATTAATCTTTCTTTTAGCCTCGATCTTTTGATTTTCTTTTCTTCTTCTTTGGCTGTTGGTCACTCGTGTGTTCAAAATATTCTCCTGCGTAATATCCTGCCCGGTTCACATGGTAAGAACCTTTTCTAAAGAATCTGTAATGCAGAGGAGTCGATCTTCCTCCGTAACTGCCATAGCTGCGATATCCGTAGCTACCCGTACTGTCTATATCATTCAAAACAATATTCACCGCTTTCAAGCCGTCGCGCTTTAACTGGGTGATTACATTTTTGAAGAATTTTTTATTCGTTTTGTTGTAACGCACTACGTAAAGCATCAAATCCACCATTCCCGAAAGCGTATAGCCGTCTGAAACCAACCCGATAGGACTGGTATCTATGATGATATAATCATACTCCTGTTTCAATTGATCCAGCAATAGATGCAGTTTTTCCATCTTTATCAACTCTCCCGGATTAGGGGGAATTGTGCCGGCAGGTAAAATATCAAAATTATACGTAGTCTCTGTTATCAAAATGTCTTCCAACGAAACCTGCCCGATTAAATAGTTGGATATTCCTTTATCTGACTCTAATCCAAGCATTTTACATACACTCGGACGTCGGTAGTCCATATCAATGAGCAGGGTTCTTCCATTAGCAAATCCATACATTGCCGCCAAATTACCCGACAGGAATGTTTTCCCGTCGCTTGGTTCCGTAGAGGTCACCACCAATGAAATTCCTCTTGTTTTTTGAGCCACAAACTCGACGCGCGTTCGAATCTCCCTGAATTTTTCGGTAAATAACGATTTAGGGTGGCTCAACACCGGAAGTCTATCTTTGGAAGCGGCTTCAAGCGTAGTTCCTATGACCGGATAACTGGTTACCTTCTCTATATCCCTCTTGGTTCTGATTGTATTATCGAGCAACGTCTTCAAAACAACAAAAATGAATGGCAGGATTAACCCTATCATGATATGAGACGAATAGACTTTGCCTTTTACGCTGGTATTGATTATTCCACTCACACGGGCTTTATCCAAAATAATATGATCGGGAGAGTTGGACGCCTTTTTGATCTGGGCGTCTGCTCTTTTTTGCAAAAGGAAATTGTAATAGTTTTCATTAATCTTGTGGTGCCGCTGTATGTTTTGCGTAACTCTTTCCTTATCTGTTAAAGTAACAATACCCACACTCAATTCTCTTCTTCTGTCGGTCAAATCCTTTTTTTCTATTTCAAATGTCGCCTTCATATTCTTAAGGACTTCATACACGCGGATTTTCAATTGTTCCAACTGTTTTGTATACACCGGATAATAGGGGTTTCGTTCTCCTATCTGCGACAGTTTTTCATTCATTTTTATCAATTCACTCACCAAGTTAGTCAACGTAGCGTCATTTACTCCAAGCCCCGCAGGCGTCATAATATTAATATCCCTCTCATTGCTGTCTAAGTACTTGGTCAGATAATCCAAATAAGCCTCTTTAAGATTTAAAGCGACAAGCGCATTTTCAATAGAAGAGCCTTTACTTATCAATTGTCCTGCGTATGAAGAGAGATCTACAATTCCGCTTTCACCGCGAAAAGCCCTCATCTTCTCTTCGGTAGTCATCAACGTATCCGACAAATATCCGAGCTGTTCATCAATAAAAGTAATTGTCTTTATGGCGGCGTCATTTTTCCTTTCCAAACTGAAATCCTGGTATTGCAGGCAAAGCTCATTAATAAAATCCTCATCCCTTTGCGTATTTTCACCGGTGAGCGATACTTCGAGCACCGTCGAACGCTCCCTGACAAAAGCCAGATTCAAACGGAAAAAGAAATCATTTTCCAAATCAACCGGACTGCGGAAACGAAAACAAATGCTATTGTTGAAATCTTTTAACCGTCTTACGGTCGCAGTAAAATAAGGAGTCGCTACAGGTGTTCCATACCGTCCTTCCTGTACAAAGCCCTTTCGGGTCTCGGTATCTTCCAGCTTGATCTGAAAAGCATATTCATCCAGCGGGATGATCATAAACTCACGTCCAAATCCCAATTCCCCAATTGTATAATCTACCACTTCTACCGGAGAGGCTTTATACAGGTAATCTGTTGTAAAACGCCCTTTGGTATAATAATCTATCGTAAAATCCAACCGGCTTATTGTTCTGGAAATAATATCGCGCGAACTGAACAATATCAACTGGTTAGTCATATTACGCGAACTGTAAGAGCCTCCAAAGCCTTGCATAAAGTTATATTCCGAATAAGGGGAAATGCCCGATTCGCTTTCTCCCAGGATTATCCGGGCGCTTGTCTTGTAAACCGGCTTCCAGCTTTTATTCTTTATATGAGCGACTCCGATACAAATCGCCAGTGAAATTACAAAAAGATACCAGTAGCGCAATATTTTCACTACCCACCCCAATATATCAAAAGAGGATTCTTCTTCTGCAAAAATGTCGTTATATTTATTTTCGTTTTCCATATTATCATTAAATTACATTTTCGAGATTCCGTATATCAGGAAGAAAAAAGAAAATGAAGTCGAAACCACGGCAATAATCGCTCCAAGGGAGTCCATTCTGAAAAAACGCTCGCTTGCAGGAGGCACGTAAATTATATCATTGGGCTGGATATAATAATACTCCGAATCCAATACCGTTATGGAACGTATGTCAAAATCCCTCACCTGCGTCTTACCATCCTTGTCTTTGCGCATGATGTATACATGTTTTCTACTCCCCACCTTAGTCATTCCTCCGCTCATTGCCAGCGCCTGAAATATGGTGACTTTTTCCTTGTAAAGCATAAAACCGCCTTTTCCGGCATCGCCAAGCACATAAAAATAGTTGTTGCTTAACGCAACAATAACTTCCGCATCTATTACAAAGGTTCTTACCTGTTCCTTGATTTTCTCCCTCGCTTGCGAAAGCGTTAACCCTGTTACATGGATGCTGTTTATGAAAGGCAAGTCGATCGTACCGTCGGTATAGACCCGGTAGGTATTGGCAATAGTATTAATACTGCTGCTGCTGGTGATTCCTGCATTAAAAATCTCCGTTGCTTCCTTATCCAACGAAAGCACCCTTACCCGCAACTCGTCATCTATCTGAATCCGGTAACGCTCCATCTCCGCCTCTGCATATTGCGGCAACCGATCGCTTTCCTGCAAAAACCGGGTGTACTTGTTTATTGTGCAAGACGACAACAAAGCGAGTAAAAGCATATATTTAAAAAGGCGCATCATTTTCACTTATTACAACTATTCAACTAAAATATATTGCCAAATCGGATGATTACGAATGCCAGCGAAGCAAGCCCCGAAATCAGGGAGAAAAGGGTGGTAAACGAATTTAAGCCCAAGTACTGCCCTCTAAACAACTGGACATAAATCACATCATTAGGCTGGATATAATAAAATTCGGAATCAACAATATCTTTGCTCCTGACGTCAAAAGTGTGCACAATAGCGCCTTTGGGCGTTTGCCTGATTATCTTGACATGAGCTCTGTCCGAAAACTCCTGCAAGTCGCCGGCTAATGCCAGCGCCTGAAAAATATTCAAGCGCTCTTTGGTAATGGCATAACGTCCGCTTTTCGCGTCTCCCAACACACTGAAATAACTGTTTGTTAACTTAACGTCGACCGACAATTCGCCAAACATGGAGGAAAGCGTATCCGCCACTATTTTCTTTATTTCCCTTGTCGTATGTCCTGCCACGTAAACATTTCCAATGTAGGGAAAAGTAATGGCTCCGGTTTCATTTACCGTATATGAATTATAGCCCGGAGAAGAGGAAGAGGTTAAATTGCTGATAGCCGACCCTCCCGAACTTGAAGTCAAATTCAAAAGCTCGGTCATATCCTTATTCAGCGTCGTAACACGGACATACAGTTCGTCCAGCACCTGCACTTTATAATCGCCGGGAGTTACTATCTCCTCGTAACTGGGAATAGTATGGCTGGGCTCCTGTAAGTAACGGACTTTCTTAGTGGTTACACACGAACTTGCAGTAAGAATTAAGATAATGAATATAGTGATATTTCTACTGATCTTCATCTAAACGAAAACTACTCGAATTTAGGTACAAAGATACGCTATTTTTATTTAGAATGAAAGATAAATTGAAAAAATAGAGTCTCAAGTTCTCTTGAAGCTCTAATTTTTAAGTTAATACCCCTGTTCTTGATGTGTCAAAAATGCAGTATGCGCCGTTTGGTACAAGTTTGAGCGATAGCGGTAACTTAGTTATTTGCAAGCGCTCTTTTTTGCAACTATTTTTCCAACAACCACTCAAATACATTTTTATGAATAATTCCCGCTCGGCTTTGAGGAAACGATTCGGTTGTAAGTAAAAATTTCGGGTAATTGTCTTTCACTGTTTCTAATGGTGTAAATTCTCGCTTTTCGGTTTCAGGACTCGAAATTTCCCACGAAACTTGATAATATTCAATTTCTCCGCTACGGTTTTTAACGGTAAAATCAATTTCTCCGTTGCGAAGTGTACCTGCCCAAATTTTGTAACCTCGTCGCAAAAGCTCGAGATAAACTACATTCTCTAAAATATATCCTCTGTCGGCTGTCTTGTCTCGCCCGACCAACACATTCAACAAACCCAAATCAACAAGATAATATTTTTCCAATGTTGCAAGTTGTTTTTTGCCTTTAATGTCGAAACGATTCACGCAATAAAACACAAAACTTCCGACCAAATATTCAATATATTTTTCAACGGTAGTGTTATGAATGCTCTGATTATCTGCTTTCAACGCGGTTGAAATACTGCTCGGCGAAATCGAACGTCCAATATGTGCAGCCACAAACTTTGCAACATTCCCAAATGCTCGTTTGTCATAGATTTTGTATCGTTGCGTTATGTCTTTTTCGATAATAGTGGCATACAACGCTTCGAGGTATTCGTAAATTTTGTCAAAACCTTCTTCTCTTAATTCAACACCTTTCGGCAACGAAGTTTCGTTTACATAATCGTAAAAAAACGCCTCATAATTCAGGTATTTATTGCTTGTGTCAATACCCCTGACTTCCAAATATTCTGCAAATGAAAATGGCAAAATTGATATTTCAATATATCTGCCGCTCAATAAAGTAGCCAATTCGCCCGACAACAAATTTGCGTTTGAACCTGTGATATAGACATCCACATTTTCGCTCGCATAAAGTCCGTCAACCATTTTTTCAAAATCTGCAATATTCTGAATCTCATCGAGAAAAATGTAGTTCGGTTTGTCTGCCTGCAATTTCGATTTTATTTCAAAATAAAGCGTTTCCCACGATTTATTCAGGTAGTTTTCGGGCAATTCAAAATTATAGAATTGCGTTTGTTCGGGCATTACATTATTTCCCAACAAACGATTTCTAAACAATTCCAACAACGTAGATTTACCCGAACGCCGTAAGCCTGTTACTACTTTGATAATATCTTTGTCTTTGTATGACAAAAGTTTATCAAGATATTCCTTTCTTTCGATTAAATTTTTCATAGTGCAAAGATATAATAAATCATTAAAACTTGCAGAATTTGCAAGTTTTAATGATTTAGGCGAATTTTTTCCTGTTTTTTGCGTAAAAAACAGGAAAAATTATTTGGCACACCTACCGACAACAGAGGAGTGAAATGAATGATATTGTTAATTTAATTGTTTTCATTGCTGTACATTTTTTTGTGATTATTGAATGATCACTTTTTTAGTCGAAACATTATTGTCCATTGATAATTTCACAAAATAAATACCTTGTGGTAAACCGGAATGATTAATATTGATTTGAGATACATTACTATACTCCGTTTTAGAGACAAGCATACCGAAAGAGTTGAAAATCTCTACAAAAAATGGTTGTATTTCTTTCGTATCTATTATTAAAGTGAAATTTCCGTCATTCGGATTCGGATAAATGATGAAATCCAAATGATTATCGGGCAATATTTTTTGTAAGGTATCATCATTATCTTCATTTTTGTAAACCAAACGATTGCTTAAATCATCACTTTCATTTATATTAAATGCACTCTCTATAATTGACCTGTCAATTGTTGTTGGATCCGGCGATGTTCTTCCTCCCTGACAACCAGGACAGGGTTCTATGCGTGCCGTGAAATTTGAGCCAGCTTTGGCATGAAAACCGGGTTTCAATATAACTTGTTCGTGTGCCGTATAGGTGACGGTTTGTCCCGGTTCAATCGTGCGCCACGAAGCGGGAGAACTTGCAGATGCGCTCTCCAGTACAGTGAATGTTTGGGGTACATTTTGATGTGGCGGTGGAAATGTTACGAACATATTCCAAATATTGTAACAATTGTTATAATAAGTTGATAAAGGTATGGAAAAGTTACAATAGTTTTGATAACCGGAAGGCAGCAGATTAATAATAGCTGCTTGCGATGAGTTATATGTATTGTTCGGATTTAAATTGTTCAACGTAAACCAATTATCACGCCATCCACCCCACCCCCAATTGAAATGAAAAAAATCGTTACTATCGTATCCGTCACAAATAAAAGCATGACCACCGTTTGAATGTTCTCCTCTATAATACACAGGAAGCCATGCGTTTAAATTATCTTTTATTAATAATTTCCATGAATCACCGGGTGCGTATGTTCTATGAAAATAAACAGCATTACTACTATATCCGAAATCAACCAAAGCATCGCGGGCATCGCTTGAAGATGCACTGGAACCGCAATCCCCATCACAATATTTCATGTTAACCTTTGCTCCGCAATCACGAATAAGACGGGCGATGGCATTACGTTCTTTAATGTAATTGGGCGATGCTGTTCGCAATTCGTCGGGCATATTACACCAATCAAATTGTTCTATAATTAAAGGGTGATAGACCGGATATTTCCAAAAATTCATAATCTGTGCCATTGCTACAGCCACACAACCTGCGGGACATTTTACTCCTCCATCTGAAGAGCAGGAGCATTTTCCATTACTATTCGGAACATAATAATTATAAGCATCACATTCTCCATCATTTGAATCAGTTTGATTCCACTTGGATGTAATTAACGGCGAGACTATATCAACAGCTCCGGGACTTGCCCTTGTAACGACATTACTCTGTAAACGTTGCCACGCTTCTTCTTCATACAATTGAATAGTATCGTTTTTAAAACACAAGGCTATTTGTTCTTCATATTCCCAAAGCATACTTTTTAATCCGCATGGTGCATCATCATCAAAAACAGACCGGTTCTCGTCAGAAACAGTAAAAAAACCTAATACGGGCAGGCAAGCTTTGCTACCCGATAGTAAAACGCCTTGCTTTTCGTCGAAAATTACTTCATACATAAGCGTTTGCTTTACTTCGTTTTGCCGTGTATTTACTTTTTTAATATTTGTTTCATCGCGAGTAAATCCATTGTTTTGTCTTAAATTCAAACTTTGCACCGCAGCCCTTTTGGCTTCATTGATTGAAACTTGCTGTTGTGCATTTGCCGCCCCTGCAATCAACAGGATACATAAAGTTACTAAAAATCTTACTTTTTTCATACTTTTCTCCTTTCTATTCAAAATAAATGTCATCAAGGTTTGTTATAAAAATCACTACTTCAACTACAGAACACCCCATTTCATGTAAACAAGGTAATTGAACTATTCCTCGCACAAAGCATTTTTTTGTCAAGTCGGCTGCTGCTACTTTAGCATCGATGGCCTCCGAATACCATTTTATACCAATTACTTTATTTGGACGTTCATTGTTTTCAGGAACAGCAGAAATATAAAATAAATCGTAAAAGTTTGATTTCCATCCGTACACACTAACAATATCTCCGTCTCTGCCAAACTCTCTTATATCACTACAATATCCAAAATAATTCCAATAAACGGTATATACATCATTATAATTTTCCCAATCAATAGATTTCAAATCTTTGGGCTTTTTTATTTCTCCGCATGGTTTTTTTTCTTTGCAAGAAAAACACAACAAAGCTAATCCACATAATATTAACAATCTGATAATAAATGTTTTTTTCATGACTTTATCCCCCTATACTTAAATTGTTTTGTCTTAAATCCCATCTTTTTATTTCTTCAAATTATCAATTTCATTTTTCAACTCTATCACATAAAGCGTCAATTCTTCTACCTTCTTTAACAACAACGCATTCATCTCGCTCAAATTAATACCTTCGGCTTCCATTTGCGCAGCGGGAGCTACTTCCGGCAAGTGTTTGTTGGTTTTTATAAAGTTACTTAAATCGGATAGATTCATTAATTTGTAATCGTCTTCAAAGACATAGTCGCAGCCTTGATTGAGACATACTTTTACTTCGTGGGCGCGGACGACACCATTTACATCAAGTTTGGCGCCTGGGTTGGTGTAACCAATACCGACATTGCCAGATCTTGTTATCCTCATTCTTTCGACTACATCAGTGGTGCTATTTGCAAAATCTCCTGTGAAAAATCCCAATCCTTGACGGGCATAATCTCCAAAATCGACAGGTAAAATAGCCGCGGAATTTTTTTGATAACTCGAATTTCTCCAAATGATGCCATTGGTTTGATTATTCGTCTGCAAGAATCCCATGTTTCCATTAATAAATAATTTTGATACCGGATTGGAAGTGCCGATACCAACATTTGTGGTACTCGGGTTTGCATATAAAACATTTGTACCAGAAGTCCACGCTTGTGCATTCGCCCCCATTGATAATGCAACAAAACACAAAGTTGCAATTGATGTTTTTAAATTTTTCATGATAGTTGATTTTTAAATTTATTATTGATAAAATATTTTTTATTGAATGACAATTTTTTTTGTATAAATATCACCATATAAAATTATTTTACAATAATATACATATTCCTTGAAAAAACAAAGAAAAAATATTGAATTTTATGCATGCTATACTTTCCTTTTGAGCAAAAACTTGTTCTTTAGAGGGTTGAAAAAGAATTTTTTGTAACTTTGCAACAAATTAAACAAAAACTTAATCATTAGAAGGACATCATGAAAAATACGATTCTTCTCTGTGTTTATTGCATTTTTGCATTTACTACAACTTCGGCTCAAGAGCCGGAAAATTGGGCACGATTTCGTGGTCCCAATGGTCAGGGAATTTCCAAAGCAAAAGATCTTCCGACACACTGGAACACCGAAGAAAACATCGCTTGGAAAACAGACATTCCGGGTGAAGGCTGGTCCTCGCCAATTGTCTGGAACAACCATATTTTCCTTACTACAGCGACGGAAAACGGCAAAAATTGCCACGTCATTGCCATAAATCGCAAGACAGGCGAAATTCTTTGGGACAAAATTGTATTCACACAAGAACCGGAACAACACAGACATGAGATGAATTCATACGCAACAGCAACACCTGTTACGGATGGTAAAACTGTTTATGCGGTTTTCAGCGGCGGTGGTTTTGCAGCGTTGGATTTCGACGGCAACGTTCGATGGATCAATACCGATTTGAATTTTTACTCCCAACACAATATGGGAACCTCTCCGATCTTATATGGCAACCTGTTGCTTTTAGCAGTTGATAACAGCAACCGGGAAGAGCCCAAAAAACTCGGCTGGCAAGAACCATGGGACAAAGCGTATTTGCTCGCCCTTGACAAGAATACCGGTAAGGAACGTTGGCGGGGAATGCGAGGCATGTCACGTATTGCGCATGCTACACCTGCTGTGATGCAGGTCAACGGCAAAGATCAAATTATCAGTCCGGCAGGCGATGTGATTCAGGGATTCGATCCGACAGACGGAAAGTTGATTTGGACCATCGCCAGCAGTGGTGAACCATGCGTACCGTCTCCCGTCATTGGAGACGGCTTGATTTACACAGCTCCAACAGATCGCGCTCCAATTCGGGCAGTTCGCCCCGATGGTCAAGGAGACTGTACGACAACCCATATTGCTTGGGAACAAAGCGGCTATTCGCCAATGATGTCTTCGTTTTTATATGTGAAACCGTTTTTATATACATGCCCGGACAACAGGATTTGTTGTCTGGATGCAAACACAGGTGAGTTCCTTTGGCAACTTCGGCTGAGAAGCGGGGCATTGAATCCCTCTCCGATCTATGCCGACGGAAAAATCTACGTTTTGTCGGAACAAGGAACAACAACCGTGTTAAAACCATCCAACGACCCAAAAACACCGGCAGAAATTATTGCGACAAACAAATTAGACGAACTAAGCCGGGCATCGATCGCTGTCGCCGGGAAACAGTTGGTCTTACGTACCGCCAATCAGCTCTGGTGTATTGGGAAGTAAATATGCTGAATGAGTTATCGGATTAAAAAAATAGAGCCTCAAGTCCCCCGAAGCTCTACCTTTTAAAGTTAACATCTTTCAATATCTACTCAACACTTTTTCCAGTTCATCAGGGGTCAAATCTTTTGCGATAATTTTTCCCTGAGCATCCAGCAAGAAATTGCCAAACCGGTTGTTCAATTTCAGCCCTTTGGCAAATTTCGATTGAAATCCTTCTGCTTCCCTCACTATTTGAGAAAAACTCAGATTGTCTTGTTTTACCACTTCTTCGAAAATGCTTTCAAACCTATCCATAGAAACGGAAATAGATTGAAAAGGCTGTTCTTTCGTTACGAATTTTTCTTCCATTCTCTTTATAACGGAAGAAAACTGCACGTTTTCATTTCTCGACGCTGCGTCGTAAGCTGCCCAGAAATTGATCCACACCAATTTTCCCTTATTTTCCTCTAATAAGTCCATAGGGATTTGCTGTCCGACCATCAGTCTGGAAACCGACAAGGAATTAATCGAAGTGAAAGAAAACAATACTACAATAACGACAGAAGAGATGATAAAAGCATAAACCTTTTTCATTCAATGAAGTTTAGTTAATACTCAGATATTGATAATCTCCATTATCTAACATCTATTACCTTTAGAAAGTTCAAAATAAAATAATTTTATGTTGAAAGTCCGGTGCAAAGATACGCCATTTCTCTCTTATCAAATTTAAAAGGCTGTTAAAATACGTTTTTTCGCATTATTCGGGAAAGGCAGGAGTTCCCTCACTCCGCTCCGCTTCGTTCGGGATGACGGACGTTTCCTGCTCCCCCAACTTCGACAAGACGCGGTGTCATTCCGAATGGAGCGAAGCGGAATGAGGAATCTTTAAGACGCCTCATTGTTGAAAACAAACAAAAAATAAATCTCAAAATCTCCTCAAAAAATCCTATCTTTGCACCAATTTGAAAAAAATGGAAAACTTTATTGTCTCGGCAAGAAAATATCGTCCGTCAACATTTTTATCGGTTGTAGGACAAGCGTCTTTGACCAATACGTTAAAAAATGCGATTGCAAGCAATCATCTTGCACATGCATATCTTTTTTGCGGACCAAGAGGGGTGGGTAAGACAACCTGCGCACGCATTTTCGCCAAAGCAATCAATTGCATGAATCCGACCGCCGAGCGCGAAGCCTGTAACGAGTGCGAGTCGTGCAAGGCTTTCAATGAGCAGCGTTCGTATAATATCCATGAATTGGACGCAGCTTCAAACAACTCGGTGGAAGACATTCGGACATTAATCGAACAGGTGCGCATTCCTCCTCAAATCGGACATTACAGCGTATACATCATCGACGAGGTGCACATGCTCTCGACGGCTGCCTTCAACGCTTTTTTGAAAACATTGGAAGAGCCGCCGGCACATGCAGTCTTCATTCTTGCCACGACCGAGAAACATAAGGTATTGCCTACCATCCTTTCGCGATGCCAGATTTACGACTTTAACCGGATCGGAGTAAACGATACGATCGAACACCTGCAACACGTAGCACAAAAAGAGAACATAAAAGCCGAGCCGGAAGCATTGAGCGTTATCGCTCAAAAAGCGGATGGAGGTATGCGTGATGCGCTTTCTATCTTCGACCAGGTTGTCTCTTTCTGCGGAAATGAAATCACCTACAAAGCGGTGATCGAGAACTTGAATGTGTTGGATTATGATTATTATTTCCGGCTGGTTGAAGATTTCTTGAAAGGAAATATTTCCGAGAGTTTGCTTATTTTCAATGAGATACTAAATAAAGGCTTTGAAGGTCAAAACTTTATCAACGGGTTAAGCGCACATTTCCGCGACCTGCTGGTTTGCAAGGATCCTCAAACAGCTTCGTTGCTGGAGGTTGGCGCCAATATCCGCGAATCGTACAAAAAACAGGCGCAGCATTGCAACGACACATTCCTGTTTCAAGCGTTGAGGCTTACAAACGAGTGCGACCTCAACTACCGCATCAGTAAGAATAAACGGCTGTTGGTTGAATTGACATTAATCCGGTTGTGCCAACTGTCGGACGAAAAAAAAAAATAATATAGTCGATTCCGAAAATGAAAATCTTTTTCAAATCGAACCTTTTTTCTCACCCTCAACAGTAACGGCAGTAAACAACCCCAAGCCCTCTCCCGCTACATCAACTCCGGCGACCGGGCAACCCAATACTCCAACCACCCTGAAACCGGCAGACATGCCCGGCATTTCCATCAAAAACATCCTGAACAACGACCGCAATAAAGAAAAAGAAGTTGCTCAAACCGCCGCTACTACTTCTGTGGGGGAGATCAACGACTTTTCTCAAAATGATTTAACGACTTGCTGGAAAGAGTATATCCTGTCCATTCCCGAAAAGAAGATTTTGTCTACCACCATGCAAAGTTGCACTCCGGTATTGAAAGAGAATTATTTCATCGAAGTGCCTGTCGACAACCCTATTCAGGAAAAAGAAATATTAAATGAACGGAATGACCTGATTAAGTTTCTATCACAGAAATTGAAAAACGGAAAAATCAACATCTACGTGAAAGTCAACGAACAGGGAGAAAACAAAAAATCCCTCTCCGATCAGGAACGTTTCAAATCCATGCTCGAACGAAATCCGAATATTGAGCATCTACGATTGGACTTGGGGTTGGAGATTATGTAGCATACGCCCGCTTCAACATTGGGCATGATATCATTGGGCATTAATTCGAAAAATAAGCCGAAATCCCGATCTTAAAAAAAGTAGGATTCAGCGCATAGCCCGGCAGGACAAGATAGTCACGACTTCCCCAGTTTTTGTTCAGGTGGTTGTATTGAATATAAAAACGCGCTTGCTTTAACTGGCAATTTGCATACACGCTTACGTAAGGATAATTTCCCACTTCATATTTGTCATATTCGTTCTGCTGATAAAAAACTCCTGTAGCCGGCAAATAGCGGGGAGCATAGTATTTTGTGTTGTAGCGCATGTCTGCCCCGAACTGAACAGTCAACACCTTAAACCATTTAAGCTGGAGATAAAGGTCGGAATACCAGGTCAAATCCGGCAAAGGAACAATTCGTTCGTCGGTTGATTTTTGATAGACGACCTCATTATCCCAATGAAGATACCACAAAAGCTTTACCTGTTGTTTCAATGTAAATTCAACAATCTCAATATTGCCCTCATACTGCTTGGGCTGCGCAATGGTGTCCCAATATACATGTTTCCTCAAGTCTTTGATTCCCGCCGAGAAAGAGAGTCCCAAAGAGGGATAAAAAGTAAAGGAAGGCAGCGTTAAAATACCCTTTGCCGACAAGATGCTTTTATGCGAAAGTTCGACATCCCATTTTATATGGTTGGAAAAATAACGCTCTTCAAAAAAATCGGGACATTCCCTTCGATACTCTCCCTGTGCGCCAAGATTTACTTTTTGAGCGCCTATCCTGAAATTACTTTGAATATTGCCGTCCAACCGGAAAGAAGTAGCGGTTTGCTTCTCATCTATAAAGTAATACTCTCCGGAAAAATCATACGTAAGATTTTCTCCAAGATACTTTGCAAGTGTTGCGCCAACACCGATTTTATATCTGGTCTCTTTCCCATATTCGGGGTGAATCCGAAATCCAAGCCGCCTGTCTTCTTCATTCGGATCTTGAGTATTTCGCCCATCAAGGTATGTGTAATTCTTTATATCCGCAATTGCATATCCGGTCAACCCGAAATTCATGAGCGTATTATACTCCTGATTCAATGAGATTCCCAACACATGCTTCTGTTGGGAAAAACGTGTCGAATCTATTGTGCGGTGCCTATTCACATTCAAAGAGTCATCTAATCTATAAGAACGATAAAAGTTTCTTATGCCATCATTTATGTTTCTTTCAAAATATCTTTTATAGCTATTTTCCGACTGGAGTGTATATATAAATGAAGTAACAGGTATAAAAGTTTTCGACACGGAATCTTCTGTTACCGGGACATCTTTTTCTATCCCAAGGTGATATTTGTAGTTCAGGAACAAGTTCCGGTTGACCAATTTAGACCAAACATTATCATTGAAAAAAACCGGCATATTTTGAGCATCCAGATTTCCGGTCGCTTTCGGGTTTGTAACAGTCTCCACATTTACCAACCCGCCGTTTTCATAATTATCGTAGCCATTGAACGAGATATTTGCCATCAAGTTATGGTGTTTTCCCATGTAACTGCCGAAGAAGCCGGCATTGTAATGTCTTGTCGATTGAGAGGGGTAAGCGCCGTAAGCGTTTATCCAATCGCCATACATTCCGACGTTAAATTCGGGATTGACATTCACGGCAAACACGCCGCCAATAATACGTTCGGGTCTTCCGGTGGGACCGCCGGAGAAATAACCCAACTTTGTATAGGGCATTTTCGTATCATAATAATGTACTTCCTGCGGAGAGGTATAATACATTTCGTATGGTTCGAAGAAGAAAAAATCGGACTTTCTTTGCCTGTCAAAGAAGATTTTCGATCTGCCGGGCGAACCGAGATTCCCAAGATATTCCAACGCAATTGTATTTCTTTCTGCCGGATTGGTAATAGTAAATCCGTTGAGTGCCGTATCCAGTTCTACCGGTTTGACTGTTCCCAATATTCCGGTAGCGAGCCATCTGTTTGTTCGCTGAACAGGTTTTGGGGGAGCGGAAGTATAAAAACGGGATTGGGGCTGGGTTTGGGTTTTAGATTCGGAATGAGGATCAGAGTGAGGGTCTAAGAAAGGATTGGAATGAGCGTTAGAATGGGGGCTGGAATGAGTGTTGGAATAAGGGTCTGAATAAGATTGGAAAGGGTCACGTCCTCCTTGCGCGTAAGAGGAAAAGATAAAAAATAAACCAAATAGTATGCCTGCTATTTTTTTCATTGACTGCAAAGATACGAAAAAAGTCTTGAACCATGATTTTAGTAAGATTAAGAAGTTTATAATTTAATTTATATTGACTACCTTTACGAAAATATTATTTCGTATGAAGACAAAATTATACCTACACAGCTTATTGGTTATTTTATTAACCTTTTCATGCCGGACACAACCGGAAGAGTTTTCCCGTTCCCAATGTTTTAATGACAGTTGGAAATTTCACCTCGGCGAATTACCGGGAGCCGCCGATGTTACGTTTGACGACAACGGGTGGAGAGCGTTGGATTTGCCCCACGACTGGAGCGTTGAACTGCCGTTTACCTCGGAACCAACCAGCATTGCTACCGGACATACTGTCGGTGGAACCGGGTGGTATCGTAAAAATTTTACGCTGCTCCCCGAACAGGAAAATAAAATTATTCAGCTCTATTTCGAAGGCGCTTACATGGAAACGGAAGTGTGGGTGAACGGGCAAAAGGTGGATTATCACCCTTATGGATATACCTCTTTCTTCTCTGATATTACCTCCTTTTGCAATCCGGTGGGAAAAGAAAACGTATTAGCTGTTAAGGTCAGCAATCTCGGCAAGAACAGCCGGTGGTATGCCGGATCGGGTATTTACCGTCATGTCAGGCTGGTTACTGCCGACCGCTTGCGTTTCGACAATTGGGGCGTGTTCATTACCACCCCTTCCGTGACGAAGGAGAAGGCGACGGTACTTGTCTCGGCAGACGTCGTCAATGACACGGAAACAGCGCAGGAGTTTGACCTGTTCATTCAAATAAAAGACAATGCCGGAAAGGTTACCGGTCAAAAATCGGTACATTCAACCGAATTGAAAGCAGGTGAAAAATCGACCCTCAACGCCGAGATTGAGGTTGTAAAACCGGGGGTGTGGTCGGTCGATTCTCCGGTTTTATACACGGCAGTTGTTTCGATCAAAACAGGAAAGCAGGTGCGCGATGAAATAACCGAATCATTTGGAATCCGCAGCATCTCTTTCGATACCAAAAACGGATTTTTACTGAATGGCAAACCCATGAAGCTGAAAGGCGGATGTATTCACCATGACAACGGATTGCTTGGCGCCGCCGCTATCGATCGGGCGGAAGAAAGGAAGGTTGAATTGCTGAAAGCCAACGGATTCAACGCCGTAAGGTGCGCTCACAACCCGCCTTCAGAGAAATTTATCGAAGCCTGCGACCGGCTGGGAATCTTAGTCATAAACGAGGCGTTCGACCAGTGGCAAAAACAGAAAAATCCGGAGGATTATCACCGCTTTTTTGATGAATGGCATGAAAAAGACATAACTTCCATGGTAAAACGCGATCGTAACCGTCCTTCGATTATTATGTGGAGTATCGGCAATGAGATTAGAGAAAGGGCTGATTTATCGGGAGTTGAGATTGGAAAAAGATTAAAATCCATTGTACATAAATACGATATGACACGTCCGGTAACAGCAGGTGTCAATCATTTTTGGGACAATCCCGGATTAACATGGAAGGACTCGAAACGAGCATTCTCCATGTTGGACGTCAGCGGATACAATTATACGTGTCATGAATATGAAACAGATCATCAACAGTTCCCCGACCGTGTAATCTATGGCTCCGAATCTTATGCAATAGAGCGGACTAAAAATTGGGATATGGTTGAAAAACATCCTTGGGTGATAGGCGATTTTGTCTGGACTGCCATGGATCATATCGGCGAATCGGGCATCGCAAATGCCTTGGAGGTGAAAAACGGAGAAGAGGCGCCTCCGCCGTGGGCAACTTGCGATCATCCATGGTTTAATGCGTGGTGTGGGGATATTGATCTTTGCGGGAATAAAAAACCTCAGTCTTTGCTGCGCGATGTGTTGTGGAACGAAAGTAAAATAACGATGGCAGTGCATAAACCGTTGCCGGAGGACTATTTTGAAAGTATCAGTTTTTGGGGCTGGCCCCTTGAATATCCTGAATGGAACTGGCAAGGGCATGAAAATAAGCCAATAGATGTGAGAGTGTTTACCCTCTATCCGCTTGTCAGGTTGTATTTGAACGACCAATTACTGGAGGAAAAAGCGGTTTCGACCGAGTACACAGCACAGTTCCAAGTTAATTACCAACCCGGAGAGTTGAAAGCGGTAGGAGTAGAATCGGGCGAAGAAAAAGAGAGCGCCATCCTCCGCACTGCCGGAACGCCGGTGAAAATCAGGCTGACGCCCGATCGTGCACAAATCAAAAATTCAAGGAATGACTTGTCATACATCCGGATAGAACTGATAGACAAGGACGGATTGGTCGTTCCTGACGCAGATTGCCGGGTACAATTATCCATATCCGGTCAAGGCGAAATAGCCGCTGCCGGCAATGCCTCACCAACCGACATGGAGAGCTTCCGCTCGTTGACGCCAAAAACATTCCGTGGGAATGCGTTGGCAATTGTTCGTCCGGTTGGAAAATCCGGGATAATTACCCTTAAAGCAGTTGCGGATGGATTGCCGGAGGCTGCGGTGGAGGTGAAGGTGGGTAGGTAAAGAGCCTCTCCCCCGACCCCTCTCCACAAGAGAGGGGTGACTAAACAAGGAAGAGATGCTGACTAACTAAGCGAATAATGAGATACGCTCTGCTCCCCTCTCCTGTGGAGAGGGGTTGGGGGAGAGGTCTTAACTGAATGATATTGGATTTTAACTATTTTTTTTAAACTTAAATTGACATTTTATGCCATCGAAAAACTTCAATTTATTCTTGAGCATTGCGCTCCTATCACTTCTTGCACCTACGACGTCTGCGTCCAAGCTCGTCACCGTAAGTATTGTAGACAAAGATTACATCATGTTGTATTACCGCGATGGTGATGTTACGTTTAATGAACGTGCGGTTCCGGGTTGGGATCTATATGAAACAAATCAGTCTATGGCAAAAGAGATTAACACACTCGTCACTTATGGTGAAGCCCTGAATACAACCAAAGCTACTAATGCCAAAAATTGGAAAATCACGTCAACCGACGATCCCGGTTTCGGAACAAAAGGCGTTGCTCCTTCAACTATTTACCGGAAATCGAAACTCGGCTGTATGGCTCAAATGGGATGGGACGAGGTAGCCGACAATGACTTTATTTACGACTGGGCGTATGAACACTCGCTTTTTCTGAAATTGCCCCGCTCAATGGAAGCGGGAAAAACTTATACAATCCGGATACCCGCCGACATTAACAGCGACGTCACAAACAAAACCGTCACTTTCGACATTTTCAACAGCCGGAGCGAAGCCGTTAAGGTAAATATTGTGGGTTACTCAACGGCTAACAGCATTAAATCAGCCGATGTTTACCTCTGGATGGGCGATGGCGGAGCGCGTGATTATGCTGCTTTTGCCGGTAAAAAAATCTATGTCTATAACACAGATACTAAAAAAAGCCAGGAAGTAGGAACTCTTTCGCTGTGGCAAACAAAAGCGGCGGAAATGACCGTCAATTATCCAATGCTTCAAACAAGTGTATGGAAAGCCGACTTCACAGGATTTAATACCCCCGGAAATTACCGTTTGGCTGTTGAAGGCATCGGATGCAGCGACGATTTTACCATCAGCAACAATGTTTACTACGAACCTTTTAAAGTTTCTACATTAGGTTTTTACTACATGCGTGTCGGGGAAGACAGTGAGGCTTCGGGGATTACTCCCATTGCACGCCGGCCACTTTACATACCAGGAAAATCGCCTGCCGGCTGTAAAGTACATATTACAACTGTGCATCCATATCATCCCGGTTGGAAAGGATTAAGCGGAGGAATAGACAAATGGGATGAACCCGGTGATAAAAGCGACGAAACAAAATCAAACTGGTATGCCTACATCACCGGCAGAACCAATCCGAATGTGTATGGCGGACACAGTGACGCTTTAGACTGGGACCGCCAACTAAGTCATGTGACCATTATTTATGATATGCTGCTTCCTTACTTTCTTACAAACGGAGCGCTTTCGGACGATAACTTTGGGATTCCCGAAAGCGGAAACGGCATTCCGGATATACTCGACGAAGCTCGTAATGAGGTCGATTTCTTTTTGCGTCTTCGCGACGGCAAGGGTTACAGCCCCGGAGTAACCAATCCGACTAAATCTGCCACCGATCCTGTGTTCTTTCAAGCCGGTAATATGGGTCTCGCCGCTTGGGCAAATGCCGCCAATGCCGCCATGCTGGGCGATTGTTTCCGTATTTCGGGGCATACGGATTTGATGGAAAGATACCGCGACAGCGCCGTTATCGCTTACAATTATGCAAGCAACCTGCCGCCGGAGGAGCAAATGCTCGACAAAAAACAACCTGTGGGAGATGGAATCATGCTCGGTATAGATTTCAAGAATACAGCCGCAGCGTTCCTCTACAACTTAACCGGAGATGTCCGCTATGAGAACGACCTGCTTGCGGGCAGCAGATGTACGACAAATACTTCGGGCGTCAGTCTTACTTTCGGCTCAAGTACCAATAATGATGAGACTATCGGTTATAATGAGATGTATGCCGTAGCCGGTTACCTTTTCACTAACCGGACGGTAAACAACCGGGAGCGTTATGATAATATGAAAAACTCTATTGTCGCCGAAGCAAAATCTCAAGAGGCAAACTATTCGGATCCGAACTATCCGGATCGCCGTCCTACGCGCCGGTCGACCAAACAAGACGCCGGAATGTATGTTACCACCATGAACAACAACCAACGAACCATTATCGCACACGCCATATCCGTGAAAGGGAGCGCCGACAAACAGCTATTTGAAAATGCATTGATTCTCGAAGCTGATTTTTCTCTCGGACGAAATCCTTTAAATATGGTACTTATGACTACGGCAACAACCGGTCTAGCCAATAAAAAAAGCGTTGAAAATGCGTATACTACAGGCTGGAATGATGGAGTTCCCGGTGTTCATCCGGGTCATACGCCCTACATGAATTTTCGCGATTGGGGTGGTGGAATGGTTATGGGAAATCCTTCGTGGATGACAAATAAAAACTATCCTGCCGTTAGCTATTGGCCCGTTGGCGAGCTGTACTATAATACACGTTATGTGTATGCCGCCAATGAATTTACGCCACAGGAGACGCTGCGCGGGAAAGCGGCGTTGTATGGGTATCTTTATGGGATTAGTAAATAAAATCGTAAAAAAATAATTGAAAAACATACTGAAAAACATACTGAAAATAAAAATATTGTGTTAGCAGTAAGAAAATAAAAAATAGTAAGAAAACCCCCGCTTGTTCTCAAAAACAAACGAGGGTTTTCTGTTTATAAAATATAGTTTGAATAAAGGTTTTGTCATAGACAATAACTTGTTTAAGCAATTTATAGACAGATTATTTCAATAAAGAATCAATTCCACAAATAAACATCTATTTTTTCCATATAGGAAAAGAGTTCATTTATATGTTAAGAAAAATGTGTAATTTTGTTGTCAAATGAACTAACATTGTAATATGATATGAGATAAAATGTGAGTTGAATAAGTTAAGGGTTCTTATTGATATAAACAATTTTGCAAATGATTGATTTACCCAAACTACTGTACAGAGGTGATAGCGATAAAAATAATAAAAGGCAGTTAAAAACAACTCTTAATAATGGGTTTCTTCTTACTGGATTATCGGGTGGTGGAAATGGACGGGAAATATTCCAAAGTCCATTAGAAAAATTAGTCCATAAGCATGTAGCAATTGGTTGGAATGAAACTCATTTCCTATCTTTCACAACCAATAAAGAAAAAGCCTATTATTATGGTGGTGGCGAGAAAATGGGTTACTGTCCGACATGTAGTGATGATAATTGGGATTTCGCATTATTGACTTTAGACACATCCAAATTTCTCCATAATACACAAATAGAAACGGGAGTTTATAAAGCTTCGTATTATCCCGTTTGTCTTGAATTTTTACCGTCGTATACAGTTATACTTATTGATATTGCCACTTTTTTGAAAAAGATTCAGCAAACATGTAATGATAATCTCTCAAAATCAATTTATAATGCTGAAAGAGACAAAGAATGGTTGATTTATCCCGCAACTCCAATGCGGGATAGCGATGAATTTACATCAAAGTTCGATATGGGATGTATTGTTGAAAAGGAGTATTTAAAAACGAATATTTAAAATGAAAGTAAGGCAAGTTAAAAATGAAGAATTTGATATTATCGGTGGTTTCATTGGGGGTTTTGAAGATATACCAACAAAGCAGGACAAGTTTAAACCGATTAAGGATGTCGAAGTTATTGTAAAAAAGGCTGACGGAAGTGAGGAAAAACTAAATGATGTATATGTTATGAATCACAAAGTTAAGCAATCCATAAAAGATTTTGAAACAAAATTTCTGAACATTATCAGTAATGTAAAAACTGACGAACATCCGTATAAAAAGGATATCCCTTTAGAGATAATTATAAATGTCAAGATGTCAACGAAAAGATATAACAGTGTTGATGTAGACAATATAGCAAAATGCGTCCTTGATGTTATGAAAGGAGAATTATTCGAAGATGATTCACAATTGCAAAGTTTATTTATCTATAAAGAAGTTCTACCCGTGATACCGTTAGAATCAGAGCTACAGAAATATACTGGCTCAAAAGAAATACCGGAAGGTATGGCTGGAGTAATTTTCGGGGTCAGAAGATTGGATACAAGGAAAAGCTTAATGGCTCACCACGAGTTTTATCATTTTGAAGAAATTTCAGAGGAGGAATTTCTCAAATCAAAAGAATCTAAATCATAATTTACTTACCTAAAAGTAAATAAATGGAGAAACAAGGGAGTTTTCCTAATAAATCACCTTATAATAAAGCGTAGAACTATTCTCCTTCACAAACGTCCCCTACGCTTTTTCCCGTAGTCTTGATATAAATATTGTTTACACTTTTTTTGTCCTCCAAACAGCCATAGGATGCCTTTTAATGCGTTCAATAATATCTTCATCATCAAATAATAAATCCGGTTGATAACTGCCTTGATTAAAATTTTCAATAAACAGTTTTTCATTATCCGTAAGTATCATCAACTTAAAAAGATAGTCTTTGACTATTATTTTAGCAGTTTCAAAATCAAATTGTTCGCTTTTCCTTAATACAGGAATGAGATTGGTACGTATTTGATTATATTTCAAGCTATTGATGTTTTCAAAATTTAAAGGCAGTTCTATTTTTTTCTTTGACCCTATAACAAGATAAAAAACGACTATTTTGCGAAGCAAATCCTGTTTATCCGATTGAATCACATTGTATTTAAGCATATTTTGAACATCATACAAATCCCTTGCAGCGCTCCGCTCAATCAAGGCTTTGATTTTTGAGCCGAATAATTCGATAGTAGATAATGTATTTACCTCACATTCAATCGTTAAAAATTCAATATTAATTTTCTTTCTTTCAATCGGAAAAATATGATTTCGCATGGAATAGTTTATTTCAATGCGAATACTGTCTTTGTTTCCAACAGAATTTTGGAAGTAAAAAACCCATGAATCCAGTGAATGAGGATTTTTGGTATTGGGACTCAAAGCATAGCCTTGTGCAAACATGAAATTCAACAGATTGTCATTGATATTTGTTCGTATTTTAAGCATTTCCTCCCTGCTGCATTCTTTGGAAAAATCCAAATCAATATCAACGGATAATCTCGGCATATCGAAAACCGTCAGATTAATTGCCGTTCCGCCTTTCAGCGTTAAATGTTCGGCAAACAATTGATTTTCATTCAAATATTGCAATATTTCACAAAGCCGGAAGATTTTTTCCAGATTATCGCGGATAAAGTTTGTTTCGGTAGCAACCTTGTCCAAATCTTTTTTAGTGTAATTATACATATTCGCTTCCTCCCTGCTCCAAATAAGATAAGATATTCTCCGGTGCATACAGTTTCCATTCCCTGTAATAAGTTTTGGAATCGCTTATATCTGTCAGATAGCGAATACTTTTACCGATTTTTCGCCGACATTCTGTAAAAAAATCATCGCTGAGTTTCATCTCCTGTTGAAAGTAAGACAATATAAAACCTGCTTTTTGATACAAAAATTGCTTCTGGTATGCTTCCAGATAAGTCAACAATCGTTCTTCTTTCAAATATGTAATCAAGGAAAAGCACATTACTAATTCTTCCAAGCCTCCGCTTCGATTAATAGAATCTATGCAATCAATAACCGTCCGCTCCATATCGGTTACTTTTACCATTGAGTCCATTGGCGGATTAACTATTCCAAGCGAAATTCCGGATTTACAATACGTATAGCTAATTCCCTCATACTCAAAATTACTAAACCGTTCCTCTGACGAAACATACAATTCGTAAAAAACCTGATTGGCTAACCCGTGATATTCCAGCGCCGCATGATAAGAAAGGTAAGCAGACGGCGTTATTTGGCTGGCAATTTCAAATTTTGTTGCAAGAGTCACCTTGTTCGCTAAATCATTCGTACTGTACAAATCGCGACGAATTTGCGAAATCAATCCCATTTTCTTATACCTTCGTAAAAGTTCTTTGGCGGCATTATCATCTTTGGTAAATAATAAAACATCCTTTTTATGGAATATTCTCAACTGATGAAATTCTTCCAGATATTTTTTCATTTTATATTTTATTTCTTGCACAAAGATACATAAAAATATGTATTATCAAACGGAAACTAAAAAAACTAAGATTATCAAAATTTTCGGCAACCCTAATCTTGATAATCCCGAAATTTTATGAAAATCCCGGTTCAAACAACCTTCGCACGATAATAAAGCGTCGAACTATTTCCCTTTATAAATGTCTCCTGTGCTTTTTCCCGTATTTGCTCAACCGTCACCGCCCTATATTTAGCAATTTCCAAATTCATATCCTCCGCCCGGCTCAACAGTTCAAAATAAGCCATATTATTAGCCTTATTCAGCAAATTTATTTCATTGAAAAGTTGCCCGGATTCATACTTGTTTTTCACTTTTTCCAGTTCCTCCTCTCCTACTCTCTCTGTTTTCAACGCTTCCAATTCCCTTTCCAGTCCGTTGTTTGCTTCTTCAAAAGAGATATTCTTAGCTAACTTTCCCGTCAAATGAAAAAGTCCTGCCTCCATATCTCCCGAAATATATGCATTTACTTCGGTAAATAACTTCTCTTTCTTGACCAATCGTTGATAAAGCCGCGCCGAATTGCCGTTTGCCAAAATATCGGAAATAACGTCAAAAACATAATAGTCCGGACTTCTCCGGTCGCTTATATGATACGCTTTGTAAATGGCATTCACAGGGACATTCCGTTCGACTTCCATAAATCTTGGCTCTTTTTGAAGAGGCTCGGCGGGCAAGTTGCGTTTTTTGATGTCGCGTGCCGGTATGCTTCCAAACCATTTTTCGGCTAATCGTTTAGTCTCCTCCAGGGTAATATTGCCGGCTACCGACAGAATGGCGTTATTAGGGACGTAATGAGAGAAGAAAAAGGCTTTGACCTCTTCCAGCGCCACCCGTTCAATATGCGAAAGATCCTTACCGATGACGGGCCACCGATAAGGATGTATTTTGTAAGCCATGGCGCGCATCAAATGACCGGCGTCGCCATAAGGCTGGTTTAAGTTCCGCTGCTTGAACTCTTCCATTACTACCTGTTTTTGAGCATCCAATCCTCTTTGATTGAAGTCGAGGCTCAACATGCGGTCAGACTCCAGCCAGAATCCGGTCTCCGCGTTTTGAAACGGCAGTATAACATAATAGTTCGTTATATCATTGCTTGTCCATGCGTTGTTTTCTCCTCCCGACTGTTGCACCGGCTGGTCGTATGACGGGATATTTATGGAGCCGCCAAACATCAGGTGTTCAAAAAGATGTGCAAATCCCGTTCGATCCGGATCTTCATCTTTTGCGCCTACGTCATACAATGTATTGATAACAACTGTCGGTGAGGAGGCATCGGCATAATGCACCACTCTCAATCCATTGCTCAGTTGAAATTTTTCAATATTCAACATGTCGGAAAATCGCCACCGTTACTTTTTCTTATTGACGGGTTTTTTGGCTTTTTTAATATTGTCATTCTCTTTGATCATTCTTGCCACCCCTTTCTTCACCTTTGCCGGCGTTGGGTCTTCAAAGAAATCAAACCTGTCCATTCTAATAGGTATTTCCTTCGGATTTTTCTGCATTACGATGAGTATCACCTCAAGCTTTTTGACAATATTGCCCAGTTGAACTTCGTCTTTTTCCAAATATTTATCTGCCGCCTCTTTACAGAGTTTCAAGTTTTTATCCACATTATTGTGTCTCCAGGCAGGCTCAACGTCAATACAATTTACTATTTCGGTGAAAGCCTCCCGTTTGATTTCAATCTTTTTGCTCTTGTCTTTTTCTTTTTTTAAGGTGTTTTCATACCGTTTTGCGATACCTTGGCAATTAACAACCTTCTTAGGATCCTGGGTTTTTACTTCTGCGTCAGGCGTCTCTTTCTTTCTGATGAAAAGCTCGTACGCCTCTCTGTTATTAACAGAGGTGATTACAATCGAATCTTCCTTTGCCTTATATATCCGCGCTTCGGTAAGAACGCTGTCGACTCTCGGTTTGAATTTATCGAAATGGCTCTTTGCCGCCTTTTCGGTTCTGTCAAGGGTTCGGTATTCGACCGGCGTGACAGGTCGTTCGCTATTGCCTACAAAAAATCTAAAATAATAGTCGCTATCTGCTATCACTTTGCTTTTGTCAATTTTTGAACCGTCGTTATTACAGACATAGACCTCTATTTTGGTAGGCTCGGGATATGAATTACGGATTACGGGTTTGGTTTTCCAATTCTCTTCTTTTCCATTCATGACAAGTATCCATCTGATGTTTTGAACGGGTTTTGTCTCTTTTCCGGCGGGAGTAGTCAATATCATATCATAATTGGCGTCTTTTCCGGTATATTGGTTGCGAAGAGCTCTTTCCGCATTTTTCAACTCGTTGTTCGATTCGTATGTATCGGAGTAATCATCATCTCCGCCGCCCTTAGGGTAAACCTGAACTATTTTGATAGAATACTCATCTTCTTGTACTTGCGCTTGCATCTGAAACGAAAACAAGATTAAAATTGCGATGTAAAAAAAACGTTTTGTTGCCATAAAATTTATTTATTCATTTAATTATTTAACATGATATTTAGTCAGAAAGCAAAAGTAGAAAAAATACCTGATTGTCCCAACTAATTTTAAGTTATTTTTATTTTATTTACTTACATAGAGTTGTCCGGACGCATATCTCTTCACCCGAATTTTTTCTCCGCTTTCAATGTATCCGTTTTCTGCAACGGCATCGTAGACCTCGCCTTCTATCAAGACTTTTCCCGAAGGGCGAAGCATTGTTTTTGCAATACCCTCCTTTCCGATCAGGTCTTTTTGCGCCATATCTACGCCGATAAATCCTTTGTCTGTTTCTTGCACCGCTTCGAGCGCCAACTTCCGGAACATACCCCTACTCCCTATTTTGGAAGAGATGTAGATGGAAAGCAAAATCGCTCCTGTAACGCCCCCGAATACGGTAAATATGGAGGAACCTAAAGCGGCGACAGGAACGCGGTCAAAATTGAACCAATCATTATCTATCAGACTGAAAACAAGTCCGGTTATAGCAAAAATAATTCCCAGTATTCCCAAAATTCCAAAACCGGGGAATACAAAAATCTCTACCAGAATCAGGATTATGCCCGCGATAAAAAGCAAGATTTCCCACATTTCCGCCAAACCATCTATATATAAAGGTGCGAAATAAAGCACAACGGCGACACCGGCAGCCAGCAGCGGGAAGCCAATACCCGGCGTCTGCATTTCAAAGTAAATCCCGCCGATAATGATCATGATCAGTATGCTGTGAACCATCGGATTGATAAGAAACCCTTTTATCCTGTCATAAAAACTTGGTTTATATTCCGTTATTTCGTAATCGGAATCCCTGAGCGATTGGGTAATTATTTCATCAATATTTTCGTAAATTCCTTCGCAATATCCGTGTTGCACAGCTTCCCGGGCAGTAAAGGTAAGGATCTGCGCAGAATCAATAATGCCCGGGATGACTATCCGCTCGTCGACCATTGCTTCTGCTATGCGGGGATCGCGCCGCCAACGATAGATTGTATCTGTGCCGCTGATGATCGTATCCTTCCCATGCGCTTCCGCCGTAGAACGAATGGTAGCTCGCATGTAGGACTGATATTTGTCGGGCATCTTTTCGCCCGTGCTGTTAACCACCGTAGCCGCTCCGATGTTGCCTCCGGGGCGCATATAGATGCTGTCGCAGGCAATAGAAATCAACGCTCCGGCAGAAGCGGCATTATTGTCGATAAATACATAAACGGGAATTTTACTGTTTAAAATCTTTGTTCGGATAGAATCGGCAAAAACGACTAATCCGCCATAAGTATTCAAATGAATAAAGACGCCTTTTACATTTAATTGCTCCGCTTCATGAAGTCCGTTTTTTAAATATAACCAAGTCGTACTGTTTATTTCTTCGTTTATATCTATCCGGTAATAAATATTTTTTGCGTCTTTATTCGCAAAACAGTTTGATATACTGATCGTTAGAAACAATATAATCAATAATAAAGATTTTTTTTTATTCATTATCTTTCTTTTTCCGCAAAATTACTTATTCATTGACAAAAAATTCGCATATTTGTAGCAGTTTTTTTGTTTGTTGCATTTAAAACAAAAAATTAAACTATGTGTGACTAAAAAATGATGGACAGCTTCTTAAACAACAACAATCCATATAAAACTTGGAGTTTTATCAAAGTATCTATTTTTTAGCATGCTTATATTAACTATTAAACAACTAAATTATGGAATCAGATTCTTTCGCAAATAGATTAATGGGATTACAAAGTAATCTTCTGAATTTTGCTTACACTCTAACCTCAAACCGGGATGACGCTCATGATTTGTTGCAAGATACGACACTAAAAGCTCTTGATAATCAAGATAAATACGTAGATAACGTAAATTTTAAAGGATGGGTATTTACTATTATGAGAAATATCTTTATCAATAATTACCGCAAAATAATCCGAAATCAAACAATTATTGATCAAACGGAAGAGTTGTACCACTTGAATCTTCCTCAAGATTCGGGTATAGAAACTCCGGAAGGTGCATACACAATTAACGAAATTATCAAATGTATCGACGAATTTGCCGATGATTACCGGATTCCTTTTTCCATGCACATTTCCGGCTTCAAGTATCATGAAATTGCAGAAAAGATGAATTTACCTATCGGCACGGTAAAAAGTCGTATTTTCTTTGCACGTAAAAGGCTTCAGGAAACTTTGCAGGATTACAACAGATAAATTTTCAAATCTGAGGTATTTTTCTCCGGTTTTCTTATTTTTGCACATGCTGCAAAAGAAAATTATTCATGAATACGTTATCGGCATAGGTTCCAACCAGGACAGTGCGATGAAGAATGTAGAAACAGCTTTCGAATTTTTAAAACAGAAGTTTGATGTGGTTGTGTTTTCTGATATTATTCCAACACGCGCCGTCGGAATGCAGGTCGATTGTGTTTTCCTGAATGCAGTCGCCAAAATAAAAACCTCTATGACGCCGGTTCAATTAAAATTATTTTTAAAGGAAATGGAGAAACAAATGGGACGAATTCCTCACTCGGAAGATGTGCTTATTGATTTGGATATTATTCTTGCAGACGGGAGGGTTGTTCATGAAGATTATGAGAACCGGGAGTTTATCAGAAAGTTAATCGAGAAAGTTGAATAGGAGTTTATTAGTGTAATACATCGCCTTATTCCCATTAGGGAATATCGCTCGGTAGAAAAGATACGTTCGAACGATATTTGCATTCCATTAGGAATACAACCTGCACATTGGGTTGCATACCTACGGCATGCAGGGGGCATCGAATACTACCGAGCGGTAATCCCTAACGGGATTTTAGTTAAAATTATTATCGAAACATTGACGTCAGAGAATAACTCAAACAGTTTCTCAATTCCTCAATTAAAGTCCAGACTTTCCTCCTTACTCTCCTCTACCCTAACCTCTTCCGGTTTTCTTGGGCTTCCGTTGAAAAGTTTTTTAACCGGTCGCCAATAAGAGCGCATTAATCCTGAAAAACTGTCGAAATCTTCCCTGTAAATAAGTCCAACCCCTTGCGTATTAGGCGCTTGTTTGAAATAACTATTGTTTGAATGGTTATATCCTTTCAGTCTCAGTTTGCCCGACGGAAACAATTTATACTCCAAGTCAAAGTCAACGATGCTGTTGGAGACATTCGGAGAATTTGCCACATGTTCCCTGTATCCGAAATTTCCGTTAAACAACAGACGTTCATTCAGCAATGGCATGGAAAGAGCAAAGTCAAATTCGGAAGAAGTTGTACTTCCATCGTAATCGTAACCCGGACGATAATTTAATCCGATATTCACGCCATTATTAATCTTTGATATCCAAGAACTTATCTGTGACGAAAGTGTAGAAAATCCCCCCGACAAAAGTTCGGACGAGCCGGTTGTATTATTCGCCTTGTCTGCCATGTAAAAATGCCCTAAAGCCAGCAGCGAAGCTATATTACGGTTCATCGCCTCTTCCGTATTGATCACACTGCGCACTTGCCGGCGCATCTCTTCGTCGGCATTAGGCAATTCCAAGTCAAATTTAATGACGGGATTGCGAATGGTTCCGGTCAGATTCAACATGCAATGAATCCGCGTGACGGTAGTGCGGATATTCGGGTCTTCAAGAATATCATTGAGAGAGGCGTTAAGCGGATATCTTGCCTTGACACTGAGAGACGCCTCGTAAGGGCTTCCCGTCCACCGCAACAGACTCTCTTCCAGAATATCAAACTTGCGGGATATGATGCTCTGGATTGTAAACAAATATTCCCCTTTGGATATTTCATATCCTCCGTACATCTTAAAATCCTCTTCTTTTGAACTGTAAGTAAGGCGAAGATTACCTCTCCCCGTCGCCCATATCAGGTCTCCCTGCCTGGCGTCCATAATGAGTTGCACCTGAGCGTCGGGGGTCGCTTCCAGATTTATCATTACATTTATCTCCGCACTGCCCTTATGGTCTTCTCTGATTTTCTGAATCTTATCCCGCCGCGCTCTTCTCTTTTCCGCCACAGTCATATTATCCGTCGATTCTACAAAAGTGATAAAGTCCGTATCACCAGCGCTGGATGAAGTTTCTATCGGGATCGTGATCTTGGTATTCGGACGAGTACGCAAATCAAGATTAAAGTTTATTACTTCGGGAGTTCCTGATATGTTTACTTTTCCACCTGCATAACCTTTTCCGTAAAACATTTCATTGTCCTGCTCCCTTGTATTTAACGCAAGAATATTGGAACAGGAAACATCAACGGCAAATTTGAAATTTCTAAATCCATCATGCAATACCAGTCCGGAAGCGATTCCGTAATTGCCTTCCGTGTCGTATACCTGCGCCTGATTCAGCCTAAACGAATTGGGAGTCATAAACACCGTGTCGGACAAAACGTATGAAGTGTTCAGGTAGTTGATGTCAAAAGCCATGTTTTTCACCACCGGAGTGCCCTCCAGTCCGATGTGTCCGAATTTTCCATACGCACGGACCGTTCCGCTGGCTGTTCCGGTATTGTTCTGTGCCACCGATCCGAAGTAGTGGCGTAAAAATTTCAGGTCGACATCCTTCAATTTACCTTCGATAAAAAGCGAGTCGCTTCCAAGAAAAATCCCGCCGTGAATATCCGATTGCGACTTCTTTCCATTAAACGGGCTTAATAATTTCGACTCGAAAGCGACACATTTATCCATTTCCCGCCACGAGGCGTTTGCCGAAAGATCGCCAATCAAATAGTCGTTTATGGAGGCGTCGTACACATTTAAAATTCCTTTAAAATAAGGTTTTTCAAACAATTTGAACAGAAAAATGTCTCCATCGCCAATTCCATTGAAAGTAATATGCTGATGATTTAAAATATCGCTGATATACCCCAGCTCCAAATCACTGAACCGGACGCGAATGCTGTCTTCCGAAGCGACAGAACTGCGCCCATCAATTTTCAAAAATTGATTTTTGTGGCTAAAGTAAAGATTATCAACCTCTATTTTACCAGGAAGAATACTTATTCTGCCTTTATGAACACTCCAAACGGTATCATTCAGTATCATTTCGGTAGGACGAATGAAAATGTCGGACGTAAGTCCTTCGGAAGTCAACTCTTTCAAGACGATAAGAGTTGACAGGGAACCGCTGTAAGTATCTTCGGTCGAGTTACTGAAATGCAAATCCAAATTGACTGAATCCTTTCTTATTTTCGAATTTAACGAAATGAAATAGGGATTGCTTCGCCTGTTTGACGGCAAATGGGTGGATCGTAGCATTACTTTTACATGGTCTCCCGGATTTTCGCACAGGAATACAAAATCGCCTATATTCCTCTTTTTTCCCAATCTTAATTGAGGCGCATCCACACGTACCCTGAATTTATTGGTGTTATCGTTGTAAAATCCGGATAATACCGATTCTTCGAGCAACACGAAAGGCAATGCGATTGTTTCGTTTATGGACTCCGTATTTTCTATGGTAAATCGAAATTCAAAATTGTTATTTCTCTCGTACTCGCCGGATTTTTGCTCTATCTTATCCTTCACGACGGTTGGGAGATAATCGTGAGCCATATTGTGCAGGTTATTCAGCATGGTAGAGAACTGGTATTGTCCGGTCAAATATCCATTCATATAATCCGAATAAAAAGAGAGCTTTTTCGAGTTATTTTCCTGTGTAACAATGGTAAGACCTATATTATTCATAAATATCTCCTTGTCGTCGCGGACAAAATGCAGGTTATCAATGGAAAACGAGCCTTCCACTTCGTCCAATCTTCCAACCAGATTGGTTTCAATGTCAAAAGAGAGTGAAGAATTGGGATATTTTGTCGCTAAATTCAAATTGCCGAGTTTCACATTCTGCACGTTTGCAACAAAACGGAATCTTGGTTTTTCCTTGCGCCAGTCAATATTTCCCTTAAAGCTCAATTCCGCATTTTTATCGCTCATGATCAAGCTTCCGTCAAATCCATCGTTGTTGAATATCCCGTTCAGGCTGATATTTTGGTAACAATATTCTCTATAAACCAACGAATCGATCATTCCGGCAGCATTCAGCGATAATTGGTTTTTATCCGCCTTTTCAAGGTCGACTTTCAGGTTGAATGTTGAATGTCCAAACTCCGAGTTTGTTCCGAAAAGCTTTGCCAGATTAAATGATTCAGCCTCTACTTTCCCATTAAGGGACAATTGATTATAAGTCAAATCCTTTGCTTTCAGCGACACATTTGTAGCAACAGATCCGGCAGACGAGAAAATAGTTCCGTCGGCATTCATCCCGGTAAGAGCGCCTTCTATTTCGCCCTTGTAACTGATAACGCCAAGCGAATCAAGAAAAGAGGGCAACCGGATTGTCTTGCCGGCAAATGCCTGAGAAATACCGGCTATATCCTTCGACGAGGCTGACAAATCCCTGATGTTTGCACGCACATGTAATTTTTCCAAATCAGGCAGTTCGTCGACAGAAAAATCACCCTGTACTCTTACATCATCGCCGTAAGTCAGCAAAAGATTACGGATAAGCAACCGGTCGACTGTACCGCTGATCTCTCCTTCCAGCGACAAACTTTCGTTCAACTCGTGAAAGGCGGGAACAAATGCGGCTAAATCCTTTAAGTTAATCCGCGACGGCGCAATATTCAACGACAAGGATACCTTGTTGACGAAACGGCTGAATGCCTGAGGGTTATTATATGAAAAGGCGGCGTCTTTCAACAGTAGCCTGCCGTTGGGCATGAAAGCCATAAAGTTGTACAGCCGGAGTTTCTCCCTATTAGCAATCAGCGTAGTGGAAAAATTGCTCAGTTCCACTCCCGAAAATTCCTTAAAACCGATGTTATGTAGCTTCACATTGATTGAATCTTCCGAGAAATGGCGCACGTGCAAACTTCCTTTCAGGGAAGAAACCTCGATGTATTTAGGATTAAACCGCTCTGTTTTACTGTTTGAAGATTCTTCGCGAAAAGAGACAGAACAGTTGTCGAAAGCGATCGACTCAACATCCATCGACCACTTGACGGATGTACTGTCTTTTTCCTCCTCGAGGAAGGCGTCTACAAAAAATTGAAAATTGTATTGACCGGAATCGCCTTTGTTTATATAAGCTTCCATCTCCGTTAACTGAATGGTACGGAAAGAGACGCGCGACTTCAACAGTTGCAAAAGGTTTATACTTACTTTCGCCCTGTTTACAAACAATAAGGTATCTTGTGACTGATCTTCGATATACACATTCTTCAATACAAAGCTATTGGGAAAACTCCATTCGACCACATCCAGGGAAACTTTTGAATTTACTTTCTCCGAAAGACCTGTCGTGGTTATTGATATTAATTTTTGCTGTAACCAGTTGCTATTCAGCAGTAAATAAGCGGACAGTATAATAATAAAAATTATTGATACTATCAACAGTACGATATATGTGAGTTTTTTTATACCTTTGGCATTCATTTTCAACACAAAAGTACGAAATAATGGCGAAATATTATCCTGAGGTACAGAAAAAAATAACCTTATTTATACCTTATTTTATTAACTAAACAACCTTAGTAGCCAATAATGCGCCAAAAACAATAATTAATTATTCTATGTCTGTCAATATTTTAGCAATAGAATCTTCGTGCGACGATACTTCGGCGGCTGTCATCAGTGACTCCTTTTTATTGTCGAATATTATTTCCAATCAGAAAATTCACGAGGCTTACGGAGGTGTTGTTCCCGAACTGGCTTCGCGTGCACATCAACAAAACATTATCCCAGTAGTACACGAGGCGCTAAAACAGGCGGGGGTTGATAAAAAAGAGCTAAACGCTATCGCCTTTACGCGGGGACCAGGACTAATGGGGTCTTTGCTGGTCGGGACTTCCTTTGCCAAAGGGCTTTCGAGAGCGCTCGACATTCCCCTGATTGATGTTAATCATTTGCAGGCACATATTCTTGCTCACTTTATACAAACAAAAGGCGAGGATCATACGCCTCCCGGATTTCCTTTTCTGTGCCTGCTCGTTTCGGGCGGAAATTCCCAGATCATACTGGTAAAAAGCCATAAAGAGATGGAAGTGATTGGTCAAACCATTGACGACGCGGCTGGAGAAGCTTTTGACAAATGCGCCAAAGTAATGGGGCTACCTTATCCGGGAGGTCCCGTGGTCGACCGGCTGGCAAAAGAGGGCAACCCGAAAGCTTTCACTCTCAGTAAACCTCATATCCCCGGATACAATTATAGTTTCAGCGGGTTAAAAACCTCTTTTCTCTATTTGTTGAGAGATCATTTAAAGGAAAATCCCAATTTCATTGAAGAAAACAAAAACGACTTATGCGCTTCGTTGCAATACACGGTCATTGAAATCCTGATGGACAAACTTCGGAAAGCGGTAAAAGAGTTGAAAATAAAAGAGGTTGCGGTTGCCGGAGGGGTTTCGGCTAACTCTGCATTGAGGGCTGCGTTTGAGGAACATGCGCGTAAATATGGCTGGAAAATTCATATTCCAAAATTTGCCTATACGACGGATAATGCGGCAATGGTGGCGATGTCGGGGTATTTTAAGTATTTGGATGGTGATTTTTGTGATATTTCGGAGGCGCCGTTTTCGAGGGTGGTGGTGTAAAATTTGTTTGAATTTGGAGGATTTTCTACAAATAAGAAATGGCAACAATCCTATTTTCAGACTATTGACATTTTATTAAGTACCTCATCCGAAAGTCAATATTGCTAATATCCATGATTATTTTATTCCAGTTTCTTTTTGGGCTTTCCTATCCATAATTTTTCCAATAAAGGGTAAACGAATACTTTTTCACTTGTTGCAATGGCAAAAGATTTTTCATTCGGAGAAATACTCGTAAAAACAGTATTATTTTCATTGATTTTTGTTGAAAACAAAGGAATTTTAAGCTCTACAGACCAAAGCTCCTTGGAAACAATATCATGCGGTAATAAATATTCTCTGTTTGTATACAATAGATATTTCTCTGCAGGAGAAAATACGATGCTTTTTAATTTAAAATATTATAATTTTAATATTTAAAAAATTCCGAAGTCCGGTATTTTTTTTATATATTTGTACATTTTATTTTGATTTTTATTTAAATAGAATCTTAGACTTAAAAAAATGTATACTAAAAAACAACAATAAATTATGAATAAAACAACTTACGACATCTTCATCAGCTACCGCCGCGAAGGTGGCTTCGAAACAGCCAGCTTAATTGCCGAAAAATTACGTAACGCAGGCTACAGCGTATTTTTCGACTTGGAATCTTTACGAGCCGGAAAGTTTAACGAACAATTGCTCCGGGTAATTGAAAATTGCAAGGATTTCATCATCGTATTGCCCAAAGATGCTTTAGACCGTTGCATGAACGAAACCGACTGGGTTAGGCAGGAGATTATTCATGCCATGAAACACGGGAAAAACGTTATCCCGGTTATGCTCTCCGGTTTTCAATGGCTTGAAACAATGCCTGCCGGATTGGAAGGGTTAAAGAATTATCAAAGCGTTTTAGCCAGAAATCATGAACATTTTAACGCGTCAATGGATACATTAAAGTCTTTTCTGAAATCGAAAAAGGGATTTACGTGGCGGAGATATAAAACATACATCATTAGCGCAATGTTGCTTTTGTCGATTGCAACAGGCGTTTTTTTGTGGAATGAATATAAGAAAGGACAAGAAGAAAGCAAAAAATATCAAAATTTTACACTACTCTGTATTGATCAAACCAACTTGATGAGCGTCGGTATTGTCATTGTCAACCACAATCTGAATATTGCCGAGTCAGCCTACGATGAATGGAATAAATTCAGAAACAAATTATCAAGAACCAAGCCCCAAGACATTCCTGTAGTTAAACAGGAATTTATTGCATGGATAGAAAATCAAAAAAAGTCCATTCAATCCCCAAAACCCGAATTAAAAATTTCGGATGCAACAGTATTGGTATTAAATAATTATGATATAAAAACATCGGAAATTACGGGACTCTACATGACATTGCCTCTCGAAGTAGAAAACGTAACTAATTACCTGGATCAATTACAAAACTATGCCAATGAAGGCGTCTGCCTTGAAACTTTCGATAAATTTTTACGTCTCCAATATCAATCTATGGAAGCATCCGGTAAAGCTATTTACTATTATTTTCTTGGTCTTTTGAGCGCTATGCCTGAGAATGTGTACAGAGATTTTAACAAAATACGGCAAAATCTCAATCATTTTTCGGAAATACCTTTAAAGATGAGTCCTGAAGAGTATGAATACTTAGGCGATGATATGAGTCGAAAAATGGAAGATTTTGTAAGTAAAATGGATCTTGTCGATTTTGAAGAATGCATAAAAGATATGATACAAGATCTATTTGTCATGAAAGAAGAAGAGGAAATTGCTGCCCGAACACAAAATATCCAAATCTTGTCGGCTGATGTAATTGAACAACGCAAACAATTGCAGGAAATAGAAGAAAAAAACGAAACTATCCTCCGCAATATCATTGAACAATGTAAACTCTCGCCTGAAGATGGTCAATACCTAATGTGGGGGAAAATTATCCGTATAGCCACACGCATGGAAAGAACAGCGGCATACAGGCGGGAATACGAAAATCTCAATAAGCAGAATAAAGAAGCCGCGCAAGCCAAAGGTTACGATCTATCCAATGGGTTTGAAGTAAAATACACATTATCAACCGACGAAATATTGCGGGAAATAACAACTCGTTTAGACCAATATATGCAATATTTTCCCGAAACAAAAAATTATGTTCCGGCAGTCAAACAATTTTATACCGATGTAAAGGATGGAAAACAGAACTTATGCGGCATGGTAATCATGGGAACGAAAGATGATGTTCCACATCCTGTATTCAAAGCAGGAGATATTATGTTAAGCCGCAAAGGTAAAACGACAAACAGCATGGAAGATTACGAAAGCGCAGCACAAGAAGAAGGAGATAACACGGTAGTTTTCCTGCGCTTAAATGGCGGTAAATTACAGAAACATACGGAAGTAATACCGAAAGCGGATGTGTTGGTGGGTTTCTTGGTTTTGAGGGAAGAATAAATATGGTACAATAAACTCAAGCGGGGTTTGCTGAATTATTAACCTGAGTTCAGGATAAAATTATTTATAATATATTGTATACTATCATCTTTTATTAGGGCATTTATATTAATAGAAAATGGGATATATTCCGACAACATTTATCCAATAGCGGCAATCTGTTCGTCGCTGTGGTTGTGAGATAAAGGCGGAGTATTTGTATTCTACAGTATTCATAATCATTTTATTCCGGCTTGTTTTTTGGCTTTTTCATACAATATTTTAGGATTTTCTGTCCAAAGTTCTTCTAATAAAGGATATATATTAATTTCATTATTATTAGCAACAACAATAAAATATTTCTCGTCAGGCGAAAAACCTATAGAAATAAAAGATGGAAGAGATATAGAGCATAAAGGAATGTCGATATCTAAAGACCATAAATTAACTATACATCGCAAATCTGCTCTTGTCCCATCTTTATTATGAAAAGATTCTTCAAGTTTTGTTGTAAGCAAATATCTTCCTGTTTTTGAAAAATCAACTTTTCCATAATACCCAATTGTATGTTCATATTTTTCAAATGGCGCGTAAAGTTTTCTCTCATTTATATTATAGAACCACAAATAATTATTTTCTCCCAAAAAAACAATGTGTTTTCCATCGGGAGAAAATTTTAATTCGTGATTTGAAAAACCTAAATCGGGGTGTTTTGAGTTAATAGAGTCAATATATTCTTTTTTGTTTAAATCATAAAGTTTTACTTTATGATGCGTTTGAATTGCCAATGTGTTTTCGGTAGGAGAGAAAGAAATAATTTGTCCTTCTGAAAAATTTTCAAGTAATGGTTTTATTTTATCATTTTCAACAATCCAAAGAGAAACAAAAAAACCATTCGAAGTAGCTATTATCTTATTATCAAAAGACATTCCCGCACACTCAAAATCTGTTGATTCATCATTGGAATTTGCAACAATTTTACCGTTATTGTCATATAATTTTAATGATTTCCAACCAGATACTAAATAAAAAAGACCATCTTTAGAAATTGTTATTGAATTAACATGGTCATCATAGGATAATGTGTGTGGAGAAAATACATCTTTGTTTTTAATAAATTTCATGATAGAATCACCAGTAGATAAAAAAACGGTCAAATCAGATTGAGATGTATCTACAATTATGTCTTCCACTTCAGGAATAGACTGTTTTTGTATTTTATCTGGATATAATTTCCATATTTTTAAAAAACCATCTTCGCAACCGGAAGCAAACAAACTCCCATCATGTGAAAACGAGATAGCATTTACTGCATATAGTTTAGGATATTTAGTACATGAAAACGAGTTAATAACTTCATCATTTATCAACTGAGCCTTTTCATCTGTGAACATTGATACTTTGATTTTTTTATCTGGGCTATAAGCAACACCATAAGCAGCATATTTATCTTCAATATAATAATACGCAGAAAAAGGATCCTTAATAGAGGGGTTTCTTCTGATATTTGATATTTTTTTGGATCGAAAGAATATTCTATCTGCTTCTTCTGAAGTTATAGAATACATGTATGTACTATCAGAAGTTCTAAATAGTATTGCTTTTCCTTTATTTAAATTGCTATTTATTATATCTCTTACACTATCACTAAATAGTATTGCTTTTTCTTTTAATGGTAGAAAAGCTATGTCATAAATCGTATTACCAATATTTAGCTCTTGATATAAAACAACTTTTCCCTTCAATTTACATTCATATAAACAAGACAAATTTTGAGATAGTATTTCCATCGCAAAAGTTCTTAAAGAACTTACCTTATCACACTTGTATTGGTTCGGTAAATGAAAAGCATTAAATTGCAGGGCTTCTGTTAATAAAACCTGAGCTCCTAAGTAATCATATTCAGACATTAATTTTTTTGCCTGTTCTATTTTTGCTTGTGACAAGTTCAAGTTTGCTTCAACCATTTTTGCTTGAATTTGCTGTTTTTGTTCAGAAAGTTGAAAAGTTAACCACATAAATACCCCGGCAACAACCGCAAAAATACTTGCCCCAATAGTTATATATCTTGTCTGGTCTTTCAATTTTTGTTCACGGTGCCGATTGCGTAATTGTTCCGTTTCAACTCCTAATATAGTTGCAATTATACCGATAACAGACTGCTCTTGAATTTCTTTTTTATTTGATTTTGAAAATATCACGCCCCTAATCTTTTCATCTAAGGCAGGTGGATAGCATTTGATTTCAGAGTCTTTGGGGTTGGGAACGCCTTCTATAATGACCGGGATAATTTTATTTTCTTTACCGGAGGCTTTAAAGTGCTCAACTTCCAGATTAACTAAATCTGATTTTGCCGAACGGGGAGAACATATTACAATCAGGTATTCGGATATATCCAAATTATCACATATAACTTGAGTTAAAATACCTCCGGATTTGTTTCCATCGGTCATATCACGAAAAACGGAAAGGGAGTTTTCATCTTTATTTCTGCGTAAAGCAGAAGGAATCTTGAATTTTTCCAATTGCCTCTGAAGCCATGCGGCAATTTGCTCGTCGCTGTGGTTGTATGAGATAAAGGCGAGGTATTTGTGTTGTGGCATAGTATATTTCACTTTATAAATCTTTCCCAATATTCTCGTTTACATTGTTTATAATAAAATTTGGACTTAGACTTTTCGCCGATTTGTTCATAAATTTTTCCTAAATGGAAAAAATCTTCATCGGTTTTAGGTGTAAGGCTTGAAACCTCCTCCAATAGACTATTCAACTTATCTTTACTGTATGTATATGATAATAAATAAAGTGTTATTAGTTCTTGGCAATAACGAATGGCATTAGGTTCATATTTATGAGCTATTTCCAATTGTTCAATCGCCTTTGGATAATCTTTCAATACATAATAATAGTAAAATCCGAGTTGAGAATGTAAAGGAGAATCACCATAGAACCTATCAAGCCCTTCTAATAAATAAGGCAATGCATTCTCATACTTTTGACACAAAAAATAACAAGATATCATTAGCAGATAATCTTCCGGCGTTAATAAAGATTGCGTTTTTTTGTAGCCAAATAATTCTTTTTGTAAATTCAAAGCTTCAACATTATTTCCTGCTTTCAAGAGGCAGCGAATTTTGCTTGATATAAAGTTCAGCCTTTGCTTTGTTGAAAATTTTCCGAGTTGAGAATCAAACAATCTTAATGCTTTTTCTATGTAATTTATTGCTTCTTTGAATTTGAACATCTCTGAATAAACTACTCCAAGAGTATTCCATGTACGAGGATCGGAATCAAATATCATTGTCATTTCTTTACATATTTGTAAAGCTCGTTCAAGATTATTCTCTTGTATTTCTAACTGTATAAGAATTAGATTGAAGTAAAAAGAATTAATCTTGCGGTTTGGATTATTATTTTCAATAGTTTTAACATAATTCAAATCTTCTATCAAAACTTCAAGATGTTTTTTTGCATTTGGAAATAACATCATAGAGCGGGTCTTAAAAACTTCGTATGTTTTCAAAATAGCGGTCCGGTCTATATCTGAAATTGGGAATATAGATATTTCATCCTCAATATCTTTCTCACTGTCAATATTAGTCCAAGGGATGAAAGAATGCCCTAAGGAAGAACAAAGCTTATTGATAGCAATGTTGTATTTCCCATCATTATCGTAAACATCAAATCCTGTAAAATCAAAATAGTTATGATAATTTTGCTCGTGAAATAATTCAATAATCTTATGAGTTTCTACTTCGTTTTGTACTAAACAGCGTATTAAACTTTCTTTGGCTTTTAACCCTTTTATTTGAAAAAAATATTCTACTTCTCTTTTACACCAATCGGATTGACGGTAATTGACGCTATCTAAAAAAATAAAATAATCACATCTTTTTATTTCACGTAAAATTTCTTCTTTAAAGTTGTGAAATGGGACACCATCTACCTGATCTCGCCACACATACAAATCAGATCGAACCAAATCATAATAAATGCGCATGGCAATGGCTCTATCTTTCCAAGTATAACTAAAGAAGATGCTATTTCTTTTGGGAATAGCACCTTCTTCATTAACATTCGATGTATTAATAATCATCATAAAGACTTGAACTCTGTGGTTTTAATTTCAAATTTTTAGGAGTATTTATCTTAAAAGAAGAATCGTCGAAAGAAGATACCTTAGTTACAAATTTTCTCCACTCTTTGGGATTTTCCGATTTTATATGCCTAAATAACGCAACCCAACGCATAGATTGTATACAAGCATTCATTACATTAGGATTGTAACTAAATACATTTTCATCGATAAATTTTAATGATGATGGAACTGTAATAACTGATATTTCTTTTTTCAATGCTACTTGAGATATTACATATAATTCTTGCAGTGGCTCTAATTTTAGCAACTTAATATCTTTTGCATAATTATCTCCATATAAGGTGGAATCAGAAAGTGCGGATGTTACATTCCCATCAATTTCATATATTTCTTTTATTGAACCGTCTTGAGGGTACTCTTTATGTAACCAATCAAAATAATTCTTAAATTGCTCAGCTCTAATAAAATTATAATCGTATTGGGTAGCTTTTTCTATTGGTACAACCTTTTCATAAATGTAGTTTATATAATAAGCATATGTATCTGTGTCGTTTGGGCTAATATCGTGGTCTCCAATTAACTTCCTTAAATGCTTTGCTACTTTCGTAATATATGCTTTTGTATACATGAAGTCAATAGTATTATGAATTTTTTCCCATTCCCAAGAAAAATTTTCAGTATTATTTGTCAATACTTCTTTTAATTGGTGAAAGTCATTTCCATCAATTTTACTTCCTAAATAATTTCTAATAATAAATGAATATTGATTTAAGTCATACGATGTTTGAGTAAACAAATAATATGGTTCTCCCGTCATATAAAACTGATCATCCAATGTTTTAAACTCTATGTCTGAATGTAAATCTGTTAACATGTACGAATCATGCTTATCCGAATATGAATCATAATAGTGTCTGCCGGAAAATTCTAATTCTCCTTCTGCAAAAACACTTAACAACCTGGGCTCTATTCTTTCATAAATATCGGTAAAAAATAAGTCTGCTTGTAAAAATCGTAGCCCCAATATTGTATTTGCAAAGGCTGGATGATAATGAATAGGTCTTGTAGTATTATTATTTTGTAATCCGGACATCGTTATGCTTAAAATTACTGGATCATTAGATTCTACATATTTAACCAAAGGTATCAACTGCCAAGTTGGAATAAAATTATAGTAACTTTTGTTCCCAAATTGCATTTTCATTTTTTGGGAAGCAATATCATAATCAAATAAAGCAAATTGCATTTTTAGATTATCATTTTTATTTATTACTGTTGTTCTTCCATAGTAGACTCCACCAATAAATGGTGTAGCAATACCAGGGAAAATAGCACCGACCTGTCCAAACAAAGAATGAAAAAATAAGACAAGAATGAACATCATCTTTATTTTAAGAATGATGTGTCGAAATAAAAAATTAGATTGTGTTTTCATATTTTTTTAATTTTATTAAATTAATATATGTGTTTAAAATTATAATAAATCAACCTCCACCACATGCTCCGCCGTCCTCAACACCTGTTGTTTCCAAAATAGCCCTTTATCCGCTTTACAAACGCCCCTTACCCTGTATGAAACCTTCTTCGTCCCTTTGGGCACAGAAAGAGTTTGAATAAGCAACTGGTCCCCCAACAAAGGAATATTCCGCGGATTCAAAACCCAAGTACAGGTATTAGAAGCAATTCCCAACGATTGTACCACAGGAAACTTCCAATGATAGGTAAATGTTCCTATAAAATCGGCACAAGCGCTAAGTTCAATATCCATGTTACTTCCCAAAGAGAGATTTTTGCCTGTCAATGACTGACACAAAGACTCCGGAATAGAGGCGGAAAAACATCCGTTTCCCGAAATGGCGCCTTTTATGCCGACATTCAATTTAAATTGGTCTTTGAATGTGGTATTGGGCAATAAATCAATAGTCCGTACACCCGGCATGTCAGGCATATGAGCATGGTATTGCAACTCGTCCACCTTGGCTTTTCCTTCCAACCGGATAGCGCCAATCGTATGGACAATCATATAGAGGTCGTTTTTATCAAACAGGACTTTCAGGTCGGGAGGAAGAGCTTTATTGGAAGCTTTATAAAGACTTTTCAAATTCCTCACAATGGGTTCATTCCCGATTCTGACAGTAAGACCCAATATTTCCGGCGCTTCTTGTGGAGATTGCTGTGTTGAGCCTAAACTCCGGCTCAACACAGTGCCTTTATCTTCTATAAAACTAAGTTTTTCTTCTAAATACTTCATTTCGGTTGCGTATAAACAGTAAACACAAAGATTTATTTAGACAAGAATCGTTTCATGTAATCGTCCTGCTGTTCATCAGGAAGTGAGATGAAAGGAGCGTTCCACCCTCCGACACGAACGGATATACTGGAATAAGGAGCCAGTTTCTCTATCGGTTCTTTTCCTGTCCGGACTTGTTTGCACATTTCGTAGGCTTCTTGCAAAGTTTCTAATTTGGAAACAGCAAGCGTCAGGATATTGCCTCCAAGGTTGATAAAGGAATCCAATATGGAATCCAGGTAAGAAGTATCGGCTTTTTGTTCAATACACAAATCAACTACAACTCCTGCTCCAAATTTGTCCAAATGCAATCTGTTGACAGAACTGAAAATATGTCCGATACCATTTTTTACCGAACCCGAAGTCGGCGAACAATTAGGAGCTACCGGTTCATTCCGTTTTCTACCGTCCGCCGAAGCCGCAACGCCTCTACCCATAGAAGCATATTGCCCAAACGTTCCGCTACCGGCTGTAAACAAGATGTCGAAATTTTCTCCGAAACGCTCTTTCATGCTTAGTCCTTCGTATCCGGCAAGACTTTTCAGACTGTTCACTTTCCGGGCTTCGCAGCCGGAAGGCTTGTCAAGGAATATATATTCAGCCAATTCTTTCGTCCTGTAAATAGCTTCTCTTGCCGTATCCAATAACCAAGCGGCTAAATCATCCACCTCTTTTTCGTTATTTCCGAACTTAGGTAACTTCAGGATATATTGCCGGAGGTCTTCATAGCCTTCATAATTATTCCGTAATATTTCAATCAGTTCGGGTAAAGAATATTTCTTTTCCTCAAAAACCACTTTTTTTATCGTATATAAGGCATTGGCAACATTCGGTATGGCAATGGATATGATGCCCCCGATGTTGTAGTCGGCGCCTCCCCATGTTTTGTCCCTTCCTTTGTCCAGGCAGTTGCCCAACAAAGCAGAGAAAAACGGCGTTGGGGTGACAGAACCATCCACATTATAAAAATCGTAGATATTCAACCCCACCTTATCCGTAAAGATGTTGATTTGAGATTGAACGGAAGTCAACAAATCGTCGAAAGTTTGGATACTTTCCGTAGGATACATCGAATAGCTCATTTTTTGTCCTCTGAGCAAAGACGGATTGCTTGAAATCAAACATCCGCTGTTCATGGCACATTCCAATACGGTCAACATATTAATCATACCGAATGTCCAATCGCCTGTGGCATTTAATATAGGCTCCCAACAACCATCCACGACATAATCCCGCGCTTCCTCCAACGGAACTTCCGAAGATAAAAATCCCGGAATAATGGTTTCGTCATTATATAAAATCGGCAAGCCGTTATTCCCTTCGTTGAGTGCGTTAGCAATTGCTTTCAATAATTTTTCAGGCGATTTTTTATGTACGCGTACCGTAAGCGCCGGCGTAGGAAGACCTATATTGGAACAGGCTTTCAGGAATAAATAAGTACAATCGTTGGTTGCGTCATTTCCATTCCGGTCGACACCGCCAATCACAATATTTTGCATAAAGTTATTGGCGCTGGCAATCTGGTCTAAAAATACCGGACTGGTTCCAAGCCCTGTCCCAAAATCCAGGTGGTCTTGTTTAAACAAAAAATTAGTCGTCATATTCAATCTGCTTGCCCCTTTGATAAAGAAACATTCCAATAACTCAATCGCTTTATCATGGGTTATTTCTTCGTTGGATATTGATTTTTCATAAAATGGCTGTAAAACCTGGTCTAAACGTCCCAATGACATCAAATCCATCGTGCTGTGTAATGCCAGGTGGGTAAACCAAACGGATTGTACGGCTTCATGGAAAGAACCGGCAGGCTGAGCCGGCACTTTTTTACAAATTCTTGCCATTTCAAGCAATTCGGCTTTTCTTGTTTTATCTTCACATTTACCGGCTTTCTCTTCTGCCAGCATGGCAAATCTGTGAGCATATTCAATAACCGATTGGCAACAAATAACTACCGCATTATAAAAATCAATTTTACGGCAACAGGTTTTTTCATCTTTTGCAAGAGCGTTTATTTTTTCCAACGAATAAGCAATGATATTGTCAAGACCTTTTTGTAGTACGCGATTAAAATCAGGACTATTGTGTCCGAACATCGATTCTTCGTCCCGGCTTGTCATAATGGAAAGCCGCCGTTCTTCTTTAGTGAGGTAGCGTGGGAACACTTTTCCCAATCCCACAGAACCTAAAGGGATAGAACCTACAATGAGTTCGCACTCGTCAATGTTATATAACCCTTTTGAAAGTTCTTCGGATGAAATGGCTTCAAGCATGGTTCTGAAAGCATGCGCCCTCCTTATGATAACTGATTCATCTGGATACAGCTTGGCAATATCCGGAAATGCTTCTTGCGAAAGCCATTCGCCTGATCTATCTGATAAACCTTTTGCGTATAACTTTTTTGCTAACTCTTGAGTCCTAGGGGTTGAACCCTTGCATTGAATAGTTGTTTTCATGGTATTATTATTTTATTGGTTCATTATTTTTGATTTTATATTATGATTGGCAAACAATTCCTCTACTCTTGCTACGTCAGAAGTCCGGGCGTTTTCAATTTTTAAATGCAAATTATCTGCTCCCGAAGCATTCCTGTATAAGGAAGTATATTTATTGTACAGCATTAAATCAATTTGATTGATACCGAATTGATTGAGGATTTTGCATTGTGTCTGTATGGACTCGCCGGTATCCGTATAATCTGGAATTAAAGGCATTCTGATTCGAATATCCGCTTGTTTTTGGACTAAGAAATCAAGGAATGAATATATATTGTCGGTAAACTGATACCCATGCTTTGTCCAGGGATGTAGTCCGATTAACCAGTGGTCAACATTTTTATAAAGGTTGAAAATAGATGACGCCGGAAGATTGCCCGATGTTTCGATAGCTGTGTTAATCCCTTTTTCTTTACATAAACTTAATAACAGGTTTACTGCTTTACCTTGATTAAGCGGCTCTCCTCCTGAAATGGTTATCCCTCCCGGCTTTTTGAGGAAAAGGAGTTGAGGAAGTAGAAGATGAAACAGTTCGTCTGCTGTTTTTGTTTTTAGATTATAAACCAATGCTCCTGTAGTTTGATCAATGTCCGAATTCGGACAACTTTGTATGCACCGGAAGCATTTTATGCAATTCTCACTATCATACTTATGTTTACCATTATGTAAAGAGTGATTGTTTTGAACACAAACTTCAACACATTTGCCGCAGTGGCTGCATAGATGTTCGAAAAATAGAATAGAGGGATTTTGAAGTTTTGAATTCGGAGCATGACACCATGGACAATCAAGGTGACAACCCTGCAAGTAAAGTACAGTTCTAATACCCGGACCATCGTATTCCGAAGCCCAGTCAATATTGAAGTATTTTAATTCGCTATTGTCCATTAAAATAACTTTTTATGTTAGGGACATCTACGGGAATCGAACCCATATCTCCAAATAACATAAGTTACTTGTAACTCTCCCGATTGAGCTAAGATGTCCGGGATATTTTTATTTCCAATTGTCGAAGCGCAGCCTCCAGCCGGGACTCGAAAGAACGCTGTTCAGACCTTCTCTGCCAAAGCCGCGAGTAAGAACAGGCTGATGAAACTTAATGAAAACATCGTTTTCTTCGTCGTAGATTAAATCTCTCATATCCGGATCATAGATTAAATCTCTGGAAACAGGTTCTTGTTTTCCCATGTATTCGGGAAAGAAAGAACGGATAAAATCTCCTCTCGAACCGTCTTTATTTATGCTTCGAAACATAATTAAGTTGTAATATCCGGAACATAGTTTAACCTGCTTTTTATCCCGGTCGGAAAACATTCCTTTTCTGCTTTCAAAGTAGGCGACCGTTCCCATTGCTAATTCACATTCCGGACTTGTTCCGACAAAGAAACCTCCCTTAGACTTGAACATCTCTGCAATTAAGTCTCCGTTTAAATCACGAAGCTCCCATATCATTTGCAAAGTAACCACATGGGGATTATCCGGACCTTCATTGTTACTTAACCCGTAATTATATCCTAAATAATTCACTCTTCCTGTTTTTTCGTCCAGCAAGAACTTAATCCAGTTATGATAACCTCCAATTTCTCCTAAGGCTATCCCGGCATTATTTGTCGTGCGATAGTGTCCTTCACCGACAAATACATGTTCAAAACCACTGCAAAAATCAATTGACCGCCCTTTAAACCAATTGGTAAAAAACTGGAACCACAAGCTAAACATTTTTTCCTTGAATTGTCCTTTAATACGTTCATTCAACTCGGATTCAATATAATCCGTAGCCAATTGAAATACTTTCGTGTGCTGAACTGTTTCCAGGAAAACGTATATTTCGTTCAGTTCCTTTTCCGTATAAGTTTCTTTTGGCCTGAAGTTTACAACATAATTATTGAGTAGTTCGATAAATTTCAGATTTATATCCGATTGGAGTTTGTTCTTATTTACGGTATTGAACAATGGATTTTTTGCCAAATCAGTGCCTCTGTTTCCGGCGGCTTTTACTTGTTTATCTAATAAAATATCAGCGGCTGGCTTTTCAAAATCGCCACTGTCTAATCTTCTGGATACAGAGAACTTATTCTCATCTTCGTTCCAAATGTTTTGATAAATTTCCATGGTATTTTTTCTTTTTAAAAATGAATAAATCTACTTTGTACTTTTTACATGGTTTACCCAACTTAATAAGAATTCATTTAATTCATGAGATAGTGTTTTATGCATTTTTTCTACCTCAAATTCGAATACATAATATTCACTTAAATTAGGGTCAAGAATACCTTCTGAATACAATTTCTTTTCTTTCAAGATAAGTAAAGGTAAATTAGCCTGATACGCCATACCAGCTTCAATTTGTATCCAAGGACTGGTCGTATATTTATGTATTAATTCGTTGGAGTCTTTTGAAAATTCTTTCTCGTATCCTATGTAACTGTGATTCCTTTCTAAGCCAATAATCATCGCAGCTTTACATGTATTCATCATTTCTCGTATAGGTTCAAGTGGACACCTAAAATCCCAATTATTCTTGCCTAAATTAACCGGATTCAAATCATATTCCTTTAGTTTTGCTTCTATTAAAACCAAAAAACCAACCTGATATTCATTGTATGGAGTGGGATGAGAGATAAAAATATTTTGCACGACTTATGTATTCAAGAATCAAATTAATAGAAATTGGTATAAACACAAATATTGACATCACTGAAATTAAAGTGATTCAATAAAATCTTTAACATTATCCCATGTCCAGTCTTTACAAATTACTCCATACATTTCATCCGGTTTATCGGAATAAGTTCCTCCATTAATATATACACCCATCATTTTAAGTTTTTCTTCCTTCCCACACCTTATTTCCCACAAAGCACCGCTCGCATTTTTAAGATTTTTTGAGACAAGCACAATCATTCCATCACAACCTTTTATTCTGGTACGACAGTTTGTTTTCCACTTTTCGTCCCAAGGTTCTTTTACCGACATATCGACAAATTCATAGGGAACATTTTTATTTTTCGCCTGTCCCGTAAACAAGTTTTTTGTTGACTCGTCTTCAATAGCGAAAGCAACGAATACTCTTTTATTTGCCATAATTATTATAAAATTTGGTTACTAAATTCTTCCATCTGTTACAAGTTGCCAATAGTGACATCCTAATGCCGTTAGTTTACAAGACTTTGAGTTCATTGCGGCAAAATACATGTGTTCTTCATCCACAGGCGCTACCAATCCTACGCTTTGAAATTTTTGTAGATGTTTAAATATTGAAACATTTTCCGGAATCGCATAAGGTTTAACAGGTGTTTGGATACTTTTTTCTGCATTTGTATATTCAAAAGAAGAATCTAATGCATATTCTTTTGTAGGATCTGGGAAGTATTTGACAATATTCCGTATAACGCTTAAAGGAATTTTGTAATCTACTTTTCTTAATGGAGTAAATCGAGAAACATTAGTCTTAAATACAGGTCTTTGATCCCAGGCTCCAAGCGCCTGATCTACACAAGTATATATGCTTCCTAACGTGATATTTCCCTGAAGGTCTGCCGCTCCTCCTCGTAAAGCATCTAATAGTAAGTTTGTAAAAACACCACGACCATTCTTTTCTAAAGCAGGCTCATTCTCTCCACAAGCGGTTAATATAGTAACTCCTCCGGCAATATAACATTCTTTTCCGCCTGTAATTGAAGGAGAACCCAAAAAACCAGAATTACAACAATCTAAAATAATAACTCTATTTTTTATTGTGGAATCATTGGCTAATTTTAGAATATGGTCCATAGAAACTCCCTCATCATATTGCCTGTGATCAGGCGTTACAATATAACCTCCTATTTCATTGATAAGCCCATGCCCGGCAAAATAGAAGAGCGCTATTTCTGTATCCGAATCGCTCTTGAATAATTCAGAGATTGATTTTAAAAGTTCTGATTTTGTCTTTACATCAGTTTTAAGACGAACTGCAAAATTTGGAGTACCGTCTTCATTAGTTTCTATAACGCTTTTTAATTCCAACGCATCATTTACACAGCCTCGAAGAGGCGCTGACGGATAATCATCTATTCCTATTATTAGTGCTTTTCTCATGACAACTATGCGTTTTATGTATTAATTAAAATTGGGATACTTTTTTAAAATCTAAAACTAAAAGCAAATATAGTTAATTTTTGTACGATTGCAAATATTTATTTTAAAAATATGATAAATTCATTATAATATATTAGAATTTTTAGTTGTATTACACAAAATATACTAGATGTAATTAATTTATATTCAAAATTTATAAAGCATTTATTTGTTGATTATCAATAATATATTTTTTATATAAATAAATTGTAATTATTAAAAACTTATTAATATAATTAATAATTATATTACAATATATTTTTTACAAAAATATTTTTTATATCGATATACTAATATAACAGATATAAAAAATGCGTGTAATGATATTAATTATAAAAAAAGATTAGGTAAAACGGATTCTATCCGTTACATTTTTTCAAATATTCCTTGATTGCTTTGGATTGTTAAAATGTAATCGACTTCCTTTTCTATGATTTTTTAGTTCGCCAATTTGAACTTCATGTTTTTTGAGCTGCTCACTTCATTGTCCGCAGCACAAAACATGTTTTGCGGCACGGGGAAGGACGAACTCCAAAATACAATAAGCATCTCAATTCAATATTACTCAATTAATATTTATTTCGCCTTCATTTTTTTCGACATACATAGATTTTTCTCCATTGAAATTAATTGTACGTGTTGATTATCAAGCATTTTTTAGATTTCAATTTTTGCACTTTCGATAATTTTCTCAAATGATTCTTATCAGTGTTGAAAATTGTTCGTTGTTTGTATATTGCAAATTTAATTTAAATCTGCACACTGAATAAAATGATTCTCAATGTCTTTATTTGGGAAAGAGTAACTCGTGTCAATCAATAATTTTTTTCAGTATGTCTTCTTTCATCTGTTAATTATTTAATATTGACTACAAAAATATGCATTTTCTTATTTCTACCCATAAAAACAAGAAAAAGTTTTCGACAGCCTAAATTTCCATATCTTAAATTGGACATTCATTGTTTTTATTGCAAATTTTGTTCAATAAAATATTTCACTCCTTTATTAACTGCCTATAAATAGAGAAAATACCTCAAAATGGACTGTAAGAAAAAAAGAAAAGCCTTATAAATCCATTGATTTACAAGGCTTTTTACGTAAAACGTAGTACCTCCGCCGAGAATCGAACTCGAATCTAAAGTTTAGGAAACTTCCGTTCTATCCATTGAACTACAGAGGCATTTTCGGGACGACAAAGATAGGTAAAAGAGTGAACTACACCAAATCAATCGAAGACTTCTTTTAATACCGATATAGCTTGTATCTCTCCAAATTCCTGTAAATGAACCTTATAATAAGAAAGTATTTTTTCCAATAACTCAATCCGTTCCTGCCGGTTAAAGCGAAATTGATGCATATTATTATAAGAAATCCGCGTCAATTGCGGCAAAAAAGCAGCTTCTTGCGGTATCAGATAATGCTTGTGGAGCGGCTTGACGGGTGTAAAGTGCGCCTGCTTAAGATCGTAGTAATGAAGATCAAAACGATCGTTTTCCAATGCCGGAAAAAATCCGAGAAATTGTATCAGCCGAATCAAAAAGGCAATATGAAAATTAGCAACTCCCTTTTCGGCTAAATCCAAATACCTGACGGAGTGATGCAAAAAGGAAAAAAGCGGTTTGTCTTTTTCATTCGTGCACAAAACCTTCAATAATACCTCCGACAAAAAAAGCGCTATTGTACTTTTGTAGGGATCGAACAACAAATTTGTATGCGGATAATCGGATTTTATCTCCTTTACTTGCTGCAATTCCCGTTTCGGCTGGGACTCTCCCTCCACAATAACGGTTGAAAAAGGTTGCAGGAACGATTGCCGCTTGCCGGTTCGCTTGCTTTGGACTCCGTACAATATATAGGAACATCTTCCGTATTCTTCGGTATAAAGTTGCAGAATAGCGGCGTTCTCCTTGTGCTTGCGGTTGCTTAGTATTATGGCTCTTGTTCTGGTCAGCATTCGGTTCTAAACTTTCGGTTTCGGCTCCTTCCGGTAAGCCGTAGATTGAAATATCGTCTCCATTAGTCAACGAATTTTTTAGAATAACAACGACGACGGATATACGGTTCTTTTTCGTAAATATCCCATACGCTGATTGCCGCCTTATTGCTTTCCAATTGCTGATTAGAAACAGCAATTTTCACATTATTGCGAATAAAGGTCTTGTTCATCTCCACATAAAACAAAGAATGAACGCCCCGTTTTTGCCAGTCGGGATGAACACCGATAAGAAAAAGATCTACCCTTTCCATGTTATTCAACGCTCTCAGGATATGGATAAATCCGAACGGGAAAAGTTTGCCTTTCGCCTTTTGGAAGGCGTGGGATAAAGAAGGCATACTGATGCCGAACCCTACCACTTCGTCATTTTCATCCACTACCAGACAGACCAGCTCAGGATTGATAAATGAAAAATAATTCTTGATAAAGGCATTACTTTCCCTTTCCGTCAGAGAAGAAAAACCGTACAAATCAGAAAAAGCGGCATTTAATGCCCGGAAAAGAGATTCCCCATACTTCGAAACATCCTTCCTCTTTTTGAAAACAGGCATCCTCAAATTGTATTTCTGGGCAATCAGGCGGTTTACACGCTCCATTTTTTCGGGAATGGGCTGCGAGGCGTTAAGTTTGAATTGCAGCCAATCCTCGTCGCCCGTATATCCCAACTTCTCCATAAACACCGGATAGTAAGGATAGTTATATATATTGGCAATCGTAGGCAGTTTGTCAAAACCCTCTACCAACATGCCTTCATTATCCATATCATTGAATCCGAGCGGACCTTGTATGCTCTCCATACCGTGCCGGCGTCCCCACGCTTCTACCACGTCAAGCAAGGCTTTTGCCACCTCTATGTCTTCAATGAAGTCAATCCATCCGAAACGGACTTTTTTCCCCCATTTTTCATTCGCCCTGTGATTAATAATCCCGGCAATCCTTCCGACGATTTTTCCTTCTTTGTATGCGAGCCAATATGCTGCTATACAGTGTTCAAAGGAAGGATTCTCCTCTTTACTCAACGTAGACAACTCGTCCCGGTCTAATGGCGGAACCCAGAATTCATTCCCTTTGAACAACTGATGGGGAAAACGAATAAATGCCTTTAATTCGCTTTTCGTGCCGATTTGTTTTATCTGTATCATATTTGAAATTATATTCAGTATTTTTTGGAATAACAACGGCGACGGATATACAGCTCCTTCTCATAACTGTCCCATACATTGACAGCGTTAGTATTGCTCTCCAGTTGCGGGTTGGAAATAGCTGTTTTCACATGATTACGGATATACGCCTTGTTCATCTCCACATAATACAACGAGTGGATGCCTCGCTTTTGCCAGTCGGGATGAACGCCATTGAGGTAAAGGTCTATATGTTCCATGTTTTTCAGCGCCTTCAGGATATGAATAAATCCGAACGGAAAAAGCTTGCCCTTCGCCTTTTGGAAAGCACGCGACAGGGAAGGCATACTGATGCCAAAACCCACCACTTCGTCGTTTTCATCTATTACTAAGCAAACCAATTCGGGATTGATAAATGAAAAATAATTCTTGATAATCGCCTTAATCTCTCCATCCGTCAGTGTAGAATAACCATACAGATTTGAAAAAGAAGCATTTAACGTTCTAAAAAGAGAATCTCCATACTTCAAAAGTTCTTTCCTGCTTCGGAACTTCGGCACCCTTAATTTATATTTTTCGGCAATCAGCCGGTTTATACGATCCATTTTTTCAGGAATTGCCTGCGAGGCGTTAAACTTGAATTGCAGCCAATCCTCTTCGCTCGTATATCCCAACTTCTCCATAAATACCGGATAGTAAGGATAATTATATATATTGGCAATCGTAGGCAGCTTGTCAAAACCATCCACCAGCATCCCTTCATTATCCATATCGTTGAATCCGAGCGGACCTTGTATGCTCTCCATGCCGTGTTGGCGTCCCCACGCTTCTACCGTATCGAGCAAGGCTTTTGCCACCTCTATGTCTTCAATGAAATCAATCCATCCGAAACGGACTTTTTTTCCCCATTTTTCATTCGCCGTATGATTAATAATTCCGGCAATTCTTCCGACGATTTTCCCCTCTTTATATGCGAGCCAACATTCTGCTATACAGTGTTCAAATGCAGGATTTCTGTCCTTGCTCAACGTAAACAACTCGTCCCGATCCAATGGCGGAACCCAGAATTTATTTCCTTTGAACAACTGATGAGGAAAACGAACAAATGCCTTTAGTTCGCTTTTTGTGCCGACTTGTTTTATTTGTATCATATTTGAAATTTATAGGGAAGCAAATTTACAAAAAAGCTGATAAAACAGAAATATTTTTTAAATCTCTGATAAAATAAATATTTTTGCACATAATTCAGACTTTTATGACATACCCCGATAATTTCGAAAATAAAACAGGTTTTGATAAAATTCGCCTTTTACTGAAAGACGAGTGTTTAAGTCCACTCGGAAAAGAAAAAACCGATGAAATGGTCTTTTCTACCGATTATGAAAAAATGCTCGACCAACTAAACCAAACGGCGGAATTTGTCAAAATTATACAGGAAGAAGACGAATTTCCCGTCAGTTCCTATTTCGACGTTCGCGAAAGCCTTTATAAAATCAGGGTCGAAGGAACTTTTCTGGATGAACGGGAGTTGTTTGACCTCCGCCGTTCAATGGAAACCATCGGACTTATCGTTCGCTTCTTTCAGAAAAAAGAGGAAGAGCAATACTATTACCTGAAACAATTAGCCGGAGATATTTTCACTTTTCCCGACCTGATTAAACAAATAGACCGGATTCTCGATAAATTCGGAAAAATCAAGGACAACGCTTCCCCCCAATTAGCCGAAATACGACAAGCCATCACAACGACGCAAAACAGCATTTCCCGTAATCTGCAAAGCATTATAAGAAAAGCTCAAGCAGACGGATATGTTGAAAAAGATGTAAACCCAACCATGCGCGACGGTCGATTAGTTATCCCGGTTGCACCAACTTTTAAACGAAAAATCAAAGGCATCGTACACGACGAATCGGCAACGGGAAAAACCGTTTTCATCGAACCCGAAATTGTGGTTGAAGCCAATAATAAAATTCGCGAACTGGAGGCAAAGGAAAAACGCGAAGTAATCCGCATTCTTACCGCTTTCACCAATGAAGTCCGCCCTCGCGTCCCGGAACTTTTAATCTCTTACCTGTTTTTAGCCGAAATAGATTTCATACGCGCCAAAGCGCTTTTTGCCATAAAAACCAACAGCCTGCTGCCCGTTATCGAAAACAAGCTGCAAATAGACTGGGCGCAAGCGGTTCATCCCCTACTCTATCTTTCTCACAAGAAACTGGGAAAAGAGGTTGTCCCACTGGATATTTTGCTGAATGAGGAAAACCGGATGTTGCTTATTTCGGGTCCGAATGCCGGAGGAAAATCCGTCTGCCTGAAAACGGTCGGGCTACTGCAATATATGTTGCAATGCGGTATGCTTGTACCCCTGCATGAAAGTAGCCGGATGGGATTTTTTGAAAAAATATTTATCGACATTGGCGATGAGCAATCCATTGAAAATGATTTGAGTACATACAGTTCGCACCTGACCAATATGAAATTTTTCATACGCAACTGCCATGAAAAAACCATTCTGTTGATTGACGAATTCGGTAGCGGCACTGAACCGCAAATAGGCGGAGCAATTGCCGAATCGCTGCTCGATCACTTCAACCGGAAAAAAGCATTCGGCGTAATCACCACCCATTACACCAACCTGAAACATTTTGCCACCGAAACAGACGGCATCGTGAACGGCGCCATGCTTTACGACAGGCATTTGATGCAACCGCTTTTCAAGCTGGAAATCGGAAATCCGGGAAGTTCATTCGCCATTGAAATCGCCCGAAAAATCGGATTGCCGGAAAGTGTTATCCATGAGGCTTCAGAAAAAGTGGGCGCAGATTATGTCAATATGGACAAATACCTGCAGGAAATAGCCCGCGATAAACGTTACTGGGAAGGAAAAAGGCAAAACATCCGCCAAAAAGAGAAGCGGCTGGAAGAATTGACCGAAAAGTACGAATCAGAACTGAAAAGCATCGCCTCCCAACGAAAAGAGTGGATGCGCGAAGCCAAACAGGAATCGCAACTACTCCTTTCTCAAACAAATGCTGTTATAGAAAATACCGTCCGGAAAATCAAAGAGGCGCAAGCCGAAAAAGAAAAAACACGGGAAGCAAGAAAAGAGCTGGACGAATTTCGCTCCACAATACTGGACGAAAACAACGAAGAAAACGAATTTATCAACCGTAAAATTGCCAAAATAAAAGAGCGTGAACTGAAAAAACTTCGTCCCAAAGAAAAACAGCCTCAAAGCGGAAAAGAGACAAAAGAGGGTATTCGCGCCGGCGATTTCGTCCGTCTCAAAGGACAAACAAACCACGGCGAAGTGCTGGAAGTACAGGATAAAACGGCTGTCGTAGCTTTCGGACAGATAAAATCGTCGCTCAAACTGGAACAATTAGAAAAGGTAAGCAAAAACCAAATCAGGAAAGAGACGGCAAAAACCAGTTTCGTAAGCAGCGCCACCTCCGACAATATGCGCAAACGCAAATTAGACTTTAAACGCGAAATTGATGTACGCGGCATGCGCGGCGACGAAGCGTTGCAAGCCGTCACCTATTTTATTGATGACGCGCTAATGATAAACATCGACCGCGTTCGCATCCTGCACGGAACAGGAACGGGCGCCTTGCGACAACTTATCCGTGATTATCTCAAAACTGTTCATGGGGTTTCCAAATTTCATGATGAACATGTGCAGTTTGGGGGGGCAGGGATTACGGTGGTGGAGTTTTGAGATTCCTCACTCCACTTCGGTTACGTTCGGAATGCATATCCGTCAGGATAATGATTTAACCGATTGAATATCAGAAAATAAATCCCGTTAGGGATTATCGCTCGGTAGAAAACAAGGGATGTCGCAATACCCTGCATACCGTCAGGTATGCGCCCTGCATGTTAATAAGGTTGCATTCCTAACGGAATGCAGGTGTCTTGCGTGTACAATTTTCTACCGAACGAGATTCCCTAACGGGAATAGGGAGGCGATATATGCTATTTATTGATAAACAATATTTTATTGCTTAACCTGACGGCTATAGTTCGGAATGACGGGCAGTTCCGGTTAGTAGAGGGAGAACAGCAACGCACCGTAGAGACGCAATGTATTGCGTCTCTACAAAACAACATTAAATTAAAAATCATTTCCTATCTTTGCACCGAATAAGAAATTTATCGACATTACTAAAATGAATAAGAAATTTAGCCCCGAAACACTTTGTGTTCAAGCCGGCTGGAAGCCGAAGAAAGGAGAACCGAGAGTATTACCGGTTTACCAGAGTACTACATTTTTGTACGAAACAAGTGATCAAATGGCTCGGCTGTTCGATTTGGAAGACGCAGGTTATTTCTATACCCGCCTGCAAAATCCGACCAACGATGCAGTTGCCTCTAAGATTGCCGAATTGGAAGGCGGTGTGGCAGGCATGTTGACTTCGTCGGGACAAGCAGCCTCTTTTTATTCTATTTTCAATCTTTGCGAAGCGGGCGATCACTTCGTAAGCGCTTCTGCTATCTACGGAGGAACTTTTAATCTCTTTGCCGTAACCATGAAAAAATTAGGCATCGAGGTGAGTTTTGTCGATCAGGATACAAGCGAAGAAGAGATTGCCAAAGCGTTTCGTCCGAACACCAAGGCATTGTTTGCCGAAACAATCGCCAATCCGGCGCTGAATGTGCTGGATATTGAAAAAATGGCAAGAATTGCGCACAGCCAAGGCGTTCCGTTAATTATAGACAATACCTTTGCCACGCCTATTAATTGCCGTCCTTTCGAGTGGGGAGCCGATATTGTCATTCACTCCACGACCAAATATATGGACGGACACGCCACAAGTGTCGGCGGATGCATTGTCGACAGTGGCAACTTTGATTGGGATGCTCATAAAGATAAATTTCCCGGATTGACCCAGCCCGACCCTTCCTATCATGGACTGGCTTACAGCAAAAGTTTCGGAAAAGGCGCTTACATCACCAAAGCGACCGTTCAACTGATGAGGGACTTGGGTTCCATCCAATCGCCGCAAAACGCCTTTTTACTGAATTTGGGACTGGAAACACTGCATCTGCGTGTTCCTCGCCATTGCGAAAACGCACAAAAGGTAGCAGAATATCTGGAAAAAAATGAAAAGGTAGCATGGGTCAATTATAGCGGATTGCCATCCGATAAATATTACGCGCTGGCTCAGAAACAATTCCGCAACGGGGCATCGTGCGGTGTCGTCACATTCGGTTTGAAAGGAGGTAGAGAATGTTCTATCAAATTTATGGACAGTCTCAAGTTGGCGAAAATCGTGACACATGTCGCCGACGCCCGTACCTGTGTCTTGCATCCTGCCAGCCACACACACAGACAACTGTCGGATGAACAGTTAATCGCTGCAGGTATTAGACCTGACTTAATCCGCTTTTCGGTGGGGATTGAGAATAGTGATGATATTATTGCGGATATTGAACAGGCTTTGAATGCTTAGTCTGAACTGTGATTTTTGTGGTTTATATGATTTTTGTGATTTTGATTTTTTTTAGTCATAACAATCATATAAATCATAAAAATCACGGTTCAGATATTTTTCAAAAAAAATTGCCCTTTTGGACGATTGCAACGAAATTCTTCTTATATTTGTTTCTTGTTAATTAAAGTTCTATAAATTTACAAACAGTTTGCAAACAAATAAAAAGAATAGACTAATGAAAAACGAAATCATCGTAAAATTACACAATAGCTTTGAGTCGGCTGCAAATCAAATTGAAGAGATTGAATTTTGGTTTGCCAGAGATTTGCAAACACTATTAGGATACAACGAATGGCGCAATTTCCTGAAAGTTATAGATAAAGCTAAAACCGCTTGTTCACAAGCCAAACAAGATATTTCAGACCATTTTGTTGACGTCAACAAAATGGTCGAATTAGGTTCCGGAGCTAAAAGGGAAATTGAAGATATTATGCTTACAAGATATGCCTGCTACCTGATTGCTCAAAATGGCGATCCGCGCAAAGATGAAATCGCTTTTGCCATGACTTACTTCGCCATACAAACAAGAAAACAAGAGTTGTTAGAAAAACGATTGAAAGAATGGGAGCGATTACAAGCAAGGGAAAAATTGACTTTTTCGGAAAAAGAACTTTCCGGGTTGATTTTTCAAAAAGGAATCGACAATTCCGGATTTGGGCGAATACGGAGCAAAGGCGATCAAGCTTTATTCGGAGGAAAAACTACGCTGGATATGAAAATAAAACTTAGTGTTCCGGACAGTCGCTCCTTGGCTGACTTCTTACCTACCATCACAATTAAAGCGAAAGATTTTGCCAACGAATTGACAAATGTGAATATCCGCAAAAGTGAATGGTCAACAGAATTCGAAATAACTGCCGAACACGTTAAAAATAATACGGATGTACGGGAATTGTTGCTGAAAAGTGGAATCAAACTCGAAAATTTACCGCCGGAAGAAGATGTAAAAAAAGTAGAACGCAGAGTCAAATCGGAAGACAAAAAGTTATTGAAAGATTCTAAAACGTTGAAAAAGAGATGAACTTTCAAGATACCAAATTGGCACCTTGAACAAAGGGCGTGGAAGTAATATAAAATACTTGCCTTTTGCGTTTACGAAGCTCGGTGTAGCAATGCTAAGCAGCGTGTTAGGTTCGGATACAGCAGTTAAGGCAAACCGTAATATTATGCGAGCCTTTGTTGCTATATCAATAATATAAAAATCTGTGAAAATCCGCATCATCTGCGTTATCCGCGTTCAAAAGGACTTTTGGCACAGCCTCTGATGTTGATTGGAGTAAGGCAAACAGACAAAAGCCTACAAATTATTGAAAAAGAACCATTTGCCAATGAAAATTTTATTCCCGATACCTATTCTGTAATTTTTTATCAATATTCAAAGAATCAATTTCACTTTCCGTCAATTCGATTTCTACAAGCACTTTCCGGGTAATACCTTTTTCCCTCATTAGCATTTGTTTAGTTTCCGGCTCAAGTAAATCCTGGAAAAAATCATAATGAAGCATCTGTCCGATGGAGCGTTGAGATTAAACATAAAACAAACATAAATGCAAAATTTGAGATTTTTATTTTTCTGAAAACTGATTTTTTTTTACCTTTGTAACATAAAATAAAAAAATATGGAAACACTTATTGTTGACAGCAGCAGTTTGCAAGCACAAAGCTTTCTTAACTTTGCGAAAACATTAACGTTTGTAAAATCTGTACAGACGCCGAATGCGCATCGTTCAAAGGATATTTTTCAAGCGGCGAAAGAGTGTAATGCCACAACGGTTGATGTTTTTTTTGACGAGGTTGATAATCGCATAAGAAATCATTTTAGCCATGTTTAACATATTTGTAGCCGATACTGTTTGGGCTAAAATAGATGATTTGGAAAATTATCTGATTAATGAGTTGCAATTGTCAGAAGCAGCCGCATTGCAACGTACTAACCGAATGCGTCTGTTTTTGAAAAATATCAGTCTAATTGTTCGTCACCCAATTTGTCGTTTTAAACAGTGGTGCGAATTGGGTTATCGTTGTGCAGTGGTTGAAAAATCGTGGGTTTTTGCTTACGAGGAATTTGACGAAGGCATTATCGTTCGTGATATGTCGCATACAGCGTTATTGAAAGATGTTGTCTAAATGTTGACAAAAAATGCGCGCCCTGCTTCGTAAAAAAAGCGGGGGTTTTTACAAAAAATCCAACTCGCTTTTGCTCACAGCTCACCCATGAAAATTTCACTCCCGATACTTATTTTGTAATTTCTTATCAATATTCAAAGAATCAATTTCATCTTCCGTCAATTCAAACTCTATAAGCACTTTCCGTGTAATACCTTTTTTCATCATTAGCTTTTGTTTTGTTTCCGGCTCAAGCAAATCCTGGAAAAAATCATAGCGAAGCACCTGTCCTATTTTTTTCAACAACTCGGTATCTATACTTTCTCTTTTAAAAATGTCGTAGGCATTGCTTCTTTCCCGGTGGATTGCTTTAGCAAAAGCTGTAACTTCCATCTTTTCAGCTTCTACATGTTCTTGAATAATCTGTCCGATTTTTTTCTTCATGTCGGCAAAAATAATAAGTTAATAGTCAGTCATTTAAGACAAATGTTGAATTTTTTCGGAAAAACTGACAAAAATAATTGGATTGTATTCTAAAAAAATCGTACATTTGGGGCGTCGAAATTAAAATTAGCATAAATGCAAATAAAAACTAAATAAAAACGTGCGATCTTGGCTCTGTTCAATAGGATATGGTTACGGCAAATACCACTAATGGCTTGGATGTTGTTGAGTGTCGTGCGTTTTTTTTGAATAACTGAGTAAGAAATACCGAATAAGAATAAAATAAACAAAAATAACAAACACAAACGGCTCTTTCGGTGTCTCATTAGTCGCCCGCTCGTTTTCGGAGGGTGATATAATATAAAAGGAAAATAATTCATGGAAAACAGAGTGATAACAATTTTTACAATAATAACTTTTAATACAAAATATTATGGAAGCAAATAGTTTTACAAGTAGGGGAAAGAATTCTTTCGATAGGGAAAAATGGATCTCCGGGAAATTCCGGTGGGTAATAGGGTTAATGGCGTTGCTATTCTTGGGAGCGGGGAATGTGTATGGGCAGGTTGATTGGACTGGAGACATTTCTTTAACAGTAGCAGGCACTCATATTGTAACAGAAAATACAACAATAAACAGCCTTACAATTGCAGGAAATGGCGTTATAGATGTCCGTATTGATGCTGGCGTTACATTAACTGTTCTTCAAAATTGCTCTATTGCTAGTGGACAAACTAGACGAATTATTATGGATGATGGAGCAGAATTAATTGTTAATGGAGATTTAACCGTTCTTTCAGGAAATTCTCACGGAATATACGGATATGGGGATTGTTTGGTGGACGTTGGAAGAGATTTAATTATGGGTATAGCAGCAGTTAATTTTCTTTATCTCCCTGATGGTACTGTAAAAATTGGCAGAAATTTCACAGTAACAACTTCGACTCAAAATGCAACTGTACTTACTGTCAATGGTTCGTCAACAACGTATCCGGGTATGCCGGCGGTACAATCAGGTATAAACATAGGTATTCTTGATATGTCCGAAGGTTATCTGGGTACTTGTTCAAGATCTTTCTCTCTTAATGCTGGTGCCAATACTAGAACAGTGAAAAAATTTATACAATCTGCTGACTGTTCTACTGCATACACCATATCCGCCGGTACCAACAGAATAACAGTTAGCGACTATTACCTACTAAACTGTAATCCGAATAGTAATCCGAGTATTGGTCTGAATGCAAATACGGTTTTTACTGTTACTACGTACAAGCCCGGAACATTATTAACGCCTGACGTTTGTGGTCCAACTCTTGATCCAATCTCCTGCCCAACTCTTCAGACGTATGCAGGAATCTCATCCTCTGCATCTGCGGTTTACATAAAAGGAGCTGATTTTGAACCCGATTATTCCGTGCGTTTCTCCTTATCAGGATCCGATGCCGACAAATTTGAATTTTGCGATGATATAAGTGGAACTAACCCCGCAAACCCGAAGACTATAGCTGTAACATCCGGAAATGCCGCGACAATGAACGGAACCACCGGATACCCTGTCTATGTCCGTTTAAAAAGTTCGGCTGCAGCATCTGCTTCTCCTTACGTAGCGACCATTACGGCTGAGGTTCTTGACGGCGATGGCGTACCTATGACAGGCGACAAAAAATCACAGACATGCACAACGCTTTCCGGCACCGTTCTTTCGGCGCCTGTGTTTACGTTGACTTGCCCGGCACCATTCGATACGGATGTAAACGAGCTTCAATCGCAACTGTTTAAAATAAAAGGAAGCAATATTGCCGGAACATTGGGAACATTTACAATCGCACTGACTGGCGACGATGCCGCCGATTTTCAGATTTGCACAAATCCGGGCGACCCGTGTACTTCCGCTTCGCTTACCTTTACGGAGGCCCAAATAGACAACAAAGAGATCTCTTTCTATGTCCATCTGCTCTCAGGCACAGTCGGCACAAAATCGGCTACAATTACTGTATCGACAGCCAACGCAACCGGATTTGCACCGGTAAACGCTACAAAACAATGTAACCTTTCGGGCGAAGTATATGCATTAGTGCCAAGGGTAGCTTTTGGAAACAAAACCGAATCATACGAATACTGTCCGGGCGATGGCTCAACGATTCAAAGCAGTGAAGTAACAATCGACACCGACCCTGAATTACGCAACAGCGTAGCCTCTCTCAGTGAAGTGACATTCACATGGAGTAGAACAAGAGATAGTTGGACAGCAACCGGCAGTACGCTCGTTCTTGACAACCTGACATTTGACGATGCCGACGAAGAATATACTGTTACTGCCACGCTCAACGCAACAACGCTAGGGACACAATCATATATTCTGACGCCAAGAATCGCCGCTTTCCCACAAGCGGGAGATACGCCGTCATTAAGCGTTGCAGGAGGTGTAACACAGGGATGCCCGGGCGATGTCGTAACCATTAATGCAACCTCTCCATTTAACACATATCAATGGAGAAACAGTACAACTGTTTTGTCCGGCGAAAGCGGAGCCCAATTGAAAATAAAATTAGAACAGGATGAAACTTACAGTATTACTGCTAAAGCTTTCGATGTTTGCGGAAATTCAACAACATTCTCATCGCCAAACGCAATAATTAGTCCAAAGGATGAGGAGGAGTGTATTTGTAAGGAAGACGATGATAATCCTGAATTTCTCATTAATTTTGAGAATGTAACTTTAGGAACCAATCCCGCTAACGGAACAGCTGTAGGTGTTTATCCTCAACTAAATCCTATTTGTTCATATGTAATGTATCCGGGCAATGATGTTCGCGGACACGCTATAACAACCAATTCACATGCTATGGCTCATAATGTGTCAACTACTAATAACGGAAAATATTTTCTTTATCACGTAGCAAATCATAATAACGCAGCAACGCCTCCACATGATTTTTTTACAATTAAAACTAATGTAGATCCAGGTGCTTATCGTTTGACTATGGATGTAGCAAATCTTTACAACGCTTCTCAAACAACTACTCTTGAGGTCGCCGGAACTCAATCTCAAAATCTTGTCGCCACTAACTCTAACACCACAATTTGGAATAACGTTGAACGCATTGTTACTGATGAACAGTTAGCACAAGGAGTTTTAGTCCGTTTTTATGTGGGTAATGCAACAAAAATAGCTCTTCGTATAGGAATTGATAACATTAAACTCGTCAAACTCTGTCCTCCAACCTTCAAATTCACACCAAACAAAGGCGGCTGCAGTACAGCCACTTTGAAACTTGAAGCGACAGGCACGTTTGATTTTGCAAGTACAGGCGTAACAGTTTCCTGCAACAAAATAAATCTGGCTACGGGAAGTTCAACATCGGTTACGGCTACGATATCGGGTTCGGTTGTTAACATCACCAATGCGAATATGGGTGCAGCAGGTAATTTCGTTTACGAAGCTACCGTAACCGACGCTTATAACCAATCGACAATCCTGAAGTCCGGCATTTTTACTTGCCAGACCGCATCTATTGCCGAAGACGACGTCAGTCTGTGCCAAGCAGGTGGAACTGCTACATTGACAGCCAATCTTTCTCCTGCCGCAGGATCCTACGGAATCACTTCCTATATATGGGAAAGAAGAAGCGATTCGGGCGCCGACTGGCTGCCTGTTGTAGGCGAAACCGGCTCTACGCTTACCCGTGCACTTGATGCAGGTCAATACCGCGTGATCATCAAAACAACTTACGCCGAAGGCACGGTTATCTCCGAGTCAAACCCTGTTACTGTTGCCGTTGTTCCGGGAACAGATCTGAAATGGGTAGGAGCCAACAGCAACTGGAATGATAAAAATAACTGGTATGATGAAGGCGATGCCCCTGCAGGCTTTGCTCCGAGAGCATGTGATAATGTTACTATCACACTTGAAGGATTAACCTTACCGACTATCGGAGATGCTGCAGCTTATGTCCAAAATATCACCTTCAAATCAAATGCCGCTGTTGGGAAAATCAACCGGTTGGAATACGGAAGCGCCTTTGTTGATATGGAGATTTACACATCGGTCATCATGCCTGCTCCATATAATCGCTGGTACATGCTTACGCCACCGCTGAAAGGTATGAATTCGGGTCACTATCAAGTTCCTGGTTATATATCCTATATGAGGCATTTTTATGTCGATGGTACTACTGCCAAGTGGACAGAGTCGCTCCCTCATACTGATATAGACTTTGCACCTGGTCAAAGCTTTGTTTACAAAATAGCTAAGCTGGTGTTCACGAATGAAACGTCTAAGCCTTATGTGTTCGAAAACAATTTCAGAAGCAACTCCGGTGGTAGCCTCATGGTGGATTACAAAGACTTTGACGGTAACGATGAATATGAATTTAAAGTTGATTTGAGCAGTCAGCTCGAAAGTTGGCACGAAGAATCTGAATTTAATCACGAAAATGGTTACGTAATTGTCGGAAATCCGTTTATGTCACAGTTGGATATTGAAGAATTTTTAGAAAGAAACGGTGGCAGTTCCGTATACGTATATGAAGGCGGAGACGAGTTGGAACCCGGTTTTGCAGTAAAAAGCGGTGTGATATCTCCAATGCAAGCATTCTGTATTAATCCGGGTGTTACGGGTGTTACTATAGGGAGTGAACTGGCTTTAACTATCACTGAAGACATGTTGGTAGCTTCAGAATTCGGTGCCAAATTACGCAGTACAAGCGCTTCGGAAGACATTCTTCGCATCCGTGCCAAACAGGAGGGTAACATCATCTCCCGCGACGCCATCGTGATAGCAAAAGACGGCGCCTCTAACGCTTTCGATCCGCGCGAAGATGCTACCAAGCTCTTCACAGACGAAGCACGGCTCGAAGTGAGCACATTGGCTGACAATATTGCCTGCGAAATCAACAAGATTGACCGCAACGCTCTCGACGGCTTGTCAGTGCCAATCAACATCAAGAGTACAAAAGCAGGTGCAATTACCTTGGAAATAGACGGTGCCATCGGCTTTATATCTGCCGACAACATATATCTCTACGATGATCTGACAAAAACCACTACTTCGCTCTTGGAACAAGGTGCATTCCTCATCCCGAAAGATGACGAAGGAAACATCGAAGGTAGATTCTTCCTGCAATTTGCCCAGGAAACCATCGAAATTTCTGAGCCAACAACTATTATTGACGATACCAACGGCAAACTCTACATCGGAGCTCGCCAAAGTAACCTCATAGTCGAAACTCGCAACGAGCAAATCCTCAGCGTAACCGTCTACGACGTCGCCGGACGTACAGTACTTGACGCCACCAACATAAACAGCACGGCATATAGCCACGCTCTCCCTGTCGGCGCCACGTATATAGTCAAAGTAGTAACAAGTGAAAAAGTGAAAACTGCAAAAATAATAATAAGATGAAAAAGAACAAGTTAATCGTTAGAGTTATAATACTATTCATATTCTTAACAAGTAGTGCAAATATCTGTATGATGCAGGCACAATGTGGACAAAACGAGTATTACTTTAATGGGTGGATGGATGAAAGCTTAGTTGTTTCACCTCTTTCGGGGGGGGGAGTATGTCTTGTTGTAGATAACTCAGCCACTCCCGCTTTTTGTGGAAATCCTGATGCGAGTGGTAATACTACGGATGATAGTAATGTGCCGTATAATGGAGTGTTATGGGCTAGCAATAATTTAGGAGGTTGTGCGTATGCGGGTTATAAAGAGCCCTTCCCTGGTCCTCTTACCGATGCCACCCCTTTACTACTCTTGCTTTTAGGCATCTACGGCATTTACACCTACCGCAAGCGTCGCGGTACACAAATAGAGTTAATCGAAAAATGATAGGAAGCAAACAGTAATTGCGAGATTATTGTTTGTTCAATAGAGATGGCGCGTGCGCCGTCTCTATTGTTTTGATAAACACCACACCTAAACTTTATATAATAGCCCTGAGCCTCGTTATTTCATTTCGGTAGAAACGCGATAATAGGGTTTGGTTTTTATTATGAGTTATGAATTACGGGATTCCGAACGGAAGTGGAATGAGGAATCTAATCTTATATAATTCGTAATTATAAAAGTTGAGTTCCGGATAAGATTTTCGATAAAAACCTTATCCGGAACTCAGATTATCGGGCAAGTGCGATCAGTTATTAATTCAACGAAGTTCTGATTTTTTGGACGTAATCCGGCGTCATGGCAGTAACTTTAACAATTACATCATCTGTAAAACCGTTTTGTAGCATGTTGATAATGATTTCTTTTTTGCCACGTTTTTCGCCCAGTTTTATACCGCGTTTTTCACCACGTTTTTCCGCTATGTCTAATATTTGTTCTTCTAATCCCATGGTTTTCGAACTCCCTGTAATTTGTTGATAATGTTTTTCAAAGATAATATTATTTTTCGATTTTTTAAAACGGATGTGATTTTTTAAGAAACTTATTATCAATCGTATTTTCTTCTTAGGCAACGACATCTTTAAAAAATGCCTTGCCAATGCCAGCTTTATCTCCATCAGGGAATCGTCATCAAGGCGTTTATCCTTCTTTTTCAACACTGAGCGGACTGTCAGTACAACCATCGCAAAAGGATTTTTGCTTTTCAAAAGTTCCTCTTCGCTCTGCTGCGAGATTTTGTAAACGTTGTAGTTGTATTCCATCTTTGTGCCGAGAAATTCGATAACGTATCTGTTCGGACGTTCTTTTACGGAAGGTTCCGTCAGGATGGCATAAGCTACTATACGTTTGCCGTATTTGTCGAAAATGCGGTAGAAGTAAGTGAACATACGCAGCGGGAAAACAGCCGCGTACTTGTCCTGCGCTTCACAATGAATCAAGATCCACTCCTCTTCCCCGCCACGAGTATAAATCTTCGCAAGCTTATCCACCACTTTTGGCGCAAACTCATCTTCATCCGGCGGAAAAAGTTGTTCCAACTCTTTGTCAAGAAACGTAATACCTCGCCTGAAATCAAATATTTCGTCGGCATCGGGGTGCATAAATCGTAGGAAATCGTCGAGAATATTCTCAAGGGTGCCTTTCCACAAGTTATCTTTTCTTTGCATACCAGTTCGTTTTTTATGGACATATTCCTGTCCGGTTTTATTAAATAGTAACAAACATAAATACTTTTTTCTTTATGAATGTAAAAGTACGGCATTTCTTTCATTCAAGCAAATTATGCAGGTTTTTTCTTCTCCCACCGACGCCTCATTCTTGTTGGTTTTCCTATTAGGCATCTACGGCATTTACCTCTACCGCAAAAGAGTTGCGGTATAATAAAGAAATGGTCGAAAAATGATAGGAGGCAAGCAGTAGTTGCGAGATTGCTGCTTGCTCGGTAGAGATAGGTTTATCATATTTACAACCACACTAAAACAACAATAGCCGCTATACTTGTGTATAACGGCTATTTGCCTGATTTTCATTCAGAGCGGGAGACGGGGCTCAAACCCGCGACCCTCAGCTTGGAAGGCTGATGCTCTATCGACTGAGCTACTCCCGCAATTTAAATTAGTTGAGAGTGGAGAGTTGAAAGTTGAGAGTTATTAATTCTCAACTCTCCACTTTCCATTCTCAACTTAATTTCGTGGGCGAAGATGGATTCGAACCACCGAAGGCGTACGCCAGCAGATTTACAGTCTGCCCCATTTGGCCACTCTGGTATTCGCCCGAACACTATTTTTTCAAATGCGGTGCAAAGGTACGACTATTTTTCCAATTTACAAGAAAAATCTACCATTTTTATAGCAGTAATCGCCGCTTCTGTACCTTTATTTCCATGTATTCCGCCTGCTCTGTCAACCGCCTGCTCCATGTTATCTGTGGTTAACAGTCCGAAGATGACAGGGATATCGTATTCGGTATTTAATTTGGCTATTCCATACGTTGTTCCCTGACAAACATAGTCGAAATGAGGTGTTCCGCCGCGCGTTACGCATCCCAAAGCAATCACGGCGTCGACATCTGCACTCTCGATCATTTGCGAGGAACCAAAAATAAGTTCAAAAGCGCCCGGAACATGCGCAATCAGTATATTTTCAGCCTTAGCCCCGTGCCGGATTAACGTATCATACGTCCCTTGCAAAAGAGCAGTTGTAACTTTAGGATTCCATTCAGACACAACTATTCCAAATTTCATCTCAGTTGCATCCGGAATCAAATTCGGATTATAATCGGATAAATTAATTGTCGCCATATTATATAATAATTTACGATTTTAGATTCAATGTTGTTTAGTTAAGGTTAGATTCCTCATTCCGCTCCGCTCCATTCGGAATGACATCGTGTCTTGTCGAAGCTGGAGGGAGCAGGAAGCAGTGGCTTCGCCGCTGCTTCCTGCTCCCCTCTCACACTGGAAACGCCCGTCATTCCGAACGCAACGAAGTGGAGTGAGGAATCTCCCGCAAATCAAGCCGTCATTGGAAGAACCTAACCTTAACTAAACGACATTGATTTTAATTATTAAAAAAGCTGCCTTGTATGAAGCAGCTTTTCCTTATATAAATTCTCTATTTTACTCCTGTTTCAAAGTCGCCAACTGAATATATTTATCAATATCCGTCGCTAATTGAGAAGAGAAATATTTATTTTTGATCTCTTCAAATGCCGAAACAGCTTTCTTGTTCTCTCCCATTGAAAGATAAACCAAGCCCATTCTTTGCAGGTAGAGCGGGGAGATTACATCGTTATTGGAAGCTATTGCCTTCTGGAAAAAAGAGATCGCTTTTTCCTTTTCTCCCAACTCCAGATAGCAGTCGCCTATGGCGCCTTGCAAGGCAGGTGTTACTGCGATATCGTTCGCATTGAATTTTTTCAAATAAAAAATAGCTGTTTCGTAATCGCCGAGCGCTTTGTAGGAAACTCCGGCATACGCCTTTGCCAAATTACCGGTTCTTGTGCTTCCATATTCATCAATGATAGCCAAAAAGCCTAAGTTTATACCATCTCCGTCAAGCGCCAATTGAAAAGAATCTTTTGCAAAATATTGCTCAGCTCTAAAAATCAATTCCTGCGCCTCTTTTTCCTTCGGAGCCAAAAAATAATTTTGATAGGCTAACACAGCAGATATTACAAGTATTATTGCTGCAAAGCCATAAAACAGCTTTTTCTGGTTTTTTTCAACAAAAGCTTCCGATTTGCTTAACGCATTTTGCACATTTTCAAACTCTTGTATTTGAGTTCCTTTCGTTTCTTTTTTAGACATATTCGTTTACAAATTTTAATTTCTTTTTTTCGAGCTACAAAAATATACTTTTAAAATGTATATAGGAAATTTCAGGGCTATTTTTTCAGGATAAATAAGAAAATCATGCATTTTCCTGCGGTTCAATTCCCAATTCCCCTGCTTTTTGCAACATAAACTGGTAAGCGGCTTCATATTCATTCGGAATTATCCCGTCCAATATAGCGTCTTTTATCGCCATCTTGATGTCACCCACTTCCCGGCTTGGAGGCAAGGCAAAAATACGCATAATCTCTTCGCCCGACACAGGCGGCTGAAAATTGCGAATGCGATCCTTCTCGTCTATCTCTTTCAGCTTCTCGCGAACGAGCTGGAAATTGTTTTGAAAACGAAGCACCTTGTCTTTGTTTTTGGAGGTAATATCCGCTTCGCAAAGCAGCATCAACGACTCAATATCGTCTCCGGCATCGAACAACAGCCGGCGAATAGCCGAATCGGTTACCTCCTCCTCTGCCAATACAATCGGACGCATGTGCAAGGTCACCATTTTCTGAACAAATCGCATCTTCTCATTCATCGGCAATTTCATACGCTTGAAAATACCGGGTATCATGCGCTCGCCAATATAATTATGATTGTGGAAAGTCCATCCCAGACGTTCGTCCCAGCGTTTGGTGACAGGTTTGGCTATATCGTGAAGAATGGCTGCCCAGCGCAACCAAAGGTCATCCGATTTTTCAGCCACCTTGTCCAATACCTGCAATGTATGCAAAAAATTATCCTTATGCCCTCTGCCCTCTTTCTCTTCCGTTCCCTTCAACGCTTGCATTTCGGGAAATATGAGAGCCAGTAATCCGGTTTTTTCCAATAAATCAAAACCGATAGACGGTCTCGGCGATACGATAATTTTATTCAGTTCATCGTCAATACGCTCTTTGGAAACAATTTCAATACGGTGTTTATTATGACCTATCGCATAAAAAGTTTTTTCCTCGATAAAAAAACCAAGTTGAGCGGCAAAGCGTATCGCCCGCATCATTCGTAGGGGGTCGTCGCTAAAAGTAATATCAGGGTCTAATGGCGTGCGGATAATCCTGTGCTTAATATCCGCTACTCCGTTAAAAGGATCGACCAACTCTCCGAAACGCTCATCATTCAGACAAATAGCCAACGCATTTATGGTGAAATCCCTCCTGTTCTGGTCATCTTCCAATGTGCCGTTTTCTACGATTGGTTTACGGGAATCGAAATTATATGACTCTCTCCGGGCGCCTACAAACTCTATTTCCAAGTCTTTGAATTTCACTTGAGCCGTACCGAAATTTTTAAAAACGGAAAGATAAGTGTGTTTTCCCAGCTTCCGGGCTACAAGCTCAGCCATTTCAATGCCGCTGCCCACTACCACGACATCTATGTCTTTAGACGGGCGATTCAAAAACAAATCTCTCACGTAACCGCCTATTACATAGCACTCTTTCCCAATTTCGCCGGCAGTCGTCGAAAGGGTTTTGAAAATATTATCTTTTAGAAATTGTTCCATTTACGGAGGACAAAGGTACGAAATTTGTTTATGTTCCGAAAAATATGCATATTTATTCCAAGATCAACGCATTAAAAAACCTTATTTTTACCTTATTTTTTCAACAAAACAACCTCAGTAGCAGTAAATTACTACACACATTAACCTTATTACCTTATTTTGACAGAAAATAAGGTAATAAGGTTGGGGTTTTCACGTATATCATTTCTGCTACTGAGGTTGTTTTGTTGAAAAAATAAGGTAAAAATAAGGTTTTTTAATGCGTTGACCCTGATATTTATTCCGGCAACATCACCACCTCTATCACATTACCCTGCTCAATAAGCTCTTTTAATTTTCGACGAATAACCTCTCCATCAATACTTTCGACAATACGCAGATAATCCCTTTTCAAATCTTCGCCATCTTTGTAGTAAGATATGATTGCATTGAGCCACCATCTGTTTTCGATTTGGTTTTCGTTGAAATTATTCCGCATGATCTCCTTCACTTTTTGCAAGTCCTGTTCCTTCGGACCGTTGACAAGGATTGTATCAATTTCCTGATGTATCAGTTGAAGCAACCTTTCCTGAATCTTAGGATCCGTATCGAATGTCATCTGAAGAGTCGCTTCTTTTACGGGAATCTTGGAAACGGCGCTTTGCACACGGACACCGTAAGTTCCGCTCTCCTCGCTACGCAATGACTCCAAATAGCGAGTATTGAGAATATCTCTTATCATACTCACTGCCAGCTTGTTTTCCAATGAAAAATCCATACTGCCGCTATACAGGACAAAATTGGAAGCCTTGTCGATTTTCAGCTCTTTGGTAAAAATATTCTGAATTGCTCCTCTCGGAATACGAATTCCGCGATCTATCCATTTATCCGCCGTTCCTTTCTTCGGAATGCCTCCAAGATAGCTCAATATAAGCGGTTCCACTTCTTTTATATCTATATTTCCAATTAAAAAGAAGGTAAAATCAGCCGGATTTTCGAAACGGTCCTTAAAAATTTTCAATGCTTTTTGCTGATTCACTTTTTCCAATTGACTTAAATCGAAAGGCACGGTTCTCGGATTGCGTCCGGTAATAGTGACTTGAATACTGTCCCTAAACGCAGTATTCGGATTGGAAGAAGCATTAATCAACAGTGTGCGGTATTGGTTAATAAGGGAATTATAAGCGTCATCATCTTGCCGTATGCCGGTAAAATAAAGATAAACCAATTGCATCAGTGTTTCGAAATCCCTTACGGAAGAATTTCCTGAAAAACTCTCTTCGTAGCCGCCGATATGAGGAGAAAGATTGGCAATTTTACCTGCCATTACCTTGTTTAATTCTATTTGATTGAATGGGCCCAACCCGTTTCTTGTCACAATAGAAGCGCTCAATGTAGCGGACGGAATATCATCCACACGGTCAACAGTCGATAAACCTCCCTCACTGTAAGCATAAAACAATATTTCATCTTTCTTGAAATCAGTTGGTTTGAGTATCACTTTCATGCCGTTGCTTAATATCCATTCGGTTACGCCCTGAGTTTTATTCTCTTTTTTTGATTTTATCTTTCCCTTTTTGGGCACTTTTTCTATCAATGGCTGGGTAGGAGCCGTATCTTCGTAAGGGGTTATATCCGCATGTCTTACCGCTGCAATCATTGCCAGGACATCCTCTTTTGAAGGTAATCGTACGTTCTCTTTTTTAGGTCCAGTAATCAGGACAGTCTGATTGGCATCCCCGATATATTTTTCGGCAATCTGGTTTACCTCTTCCAATGTCATGATAGGCAATATTTCCTGTATGGTTCTATACTCCCATTCGATTCCCGGAACCGGGTCGAAATCCAGAAAATTACGAATATACTCTCTTACGTAACTATCGTTTCTTGTTTTATCACGCTCATTATAAGACTTTTCATAGGCGCTAAGCATATCCGCTTTTGCTCTTGCCAGTTCGCCCGGCGTAAAACCAAACCGCCTCATCCTCTCCGCTTCGACAAGAAGCGCTTCCAACGCTTCCTTTTCTCTCCCTTCGTTCGGAACAGCTATTAAAACAAAAGCATCTCTCGCTCTAACCAGTTCCCGATAAGAACCGTAGCCCGCAGCAAAAGGAGCGTCCGGACGTTGTGCAATTTCATTTAAACGGTTATTAAACATATTTTCGATCAGCGAGTGAGCAACAGAGATTACATAACCTGCCAAACTCGCTTTCATCCGGTCGGGAAGCGGTTGGTGGCGATAATCAATGCGGATGCGAGTTGTCGTAGCTTCGGGATCAGTGAGGATGGCAACAATCGGTTCCTCATTATCCTGTAACGGATAGATAGGGCGGAGATCCGGATTTTCGCGCCGGGGTATTTCGGCAAACATGGTTCTAATTCTGTTTTCAACCGAATCTACATCTATATCACCGACAACAATGATTGCCTGCAAGTCAGGGCGATACCATCTGCGGTAAAACTCACGCAACGTTTCGTATGGAAAATTGTTAATTACGATAGTGTCTCCTATTATATCCCGTTTAGCATATTGAGAGCCGGCATAAATCAGCGGCAAGGAGGCGCTCCACAAACGCCGTTCGGCATTGGCGCGCGTCCGCCACTCTTCGCGAATAATCCCGCGTTCCTTGTCTATTGCATCCTCGTCCAATAAAATGAAACCCGACCAGTCGCGCAAAATAAGTAAAGCCGTATCGACAATCCCTGTCCGGTAAGTAGGTACCGACATAAGGCTGTAAACCGTTTCATCAAGCGACGTATAGGCATTGATATTGGCGCCAAACTTTACGCCCACGCTTTCGAGGTAATCTATAATCTGCTTGCCGGGGAAATTTTTTGTCCCGCTGAAAGCCATGTGTTCCAGAAAATGGGCAAGTCCGGTCTGGTCGTCTTCTTCCAGAATAGCGCCGACATTTTGTACAATATAAAAATCGGCGCGTCCTTGTACGACGTTGTTATGGCGTATGTAAAAAGTCAAGCCGTTATCCAAAATTCCGTATCTCAAAGCGGGATCCATTGCTATGGGCTGATAGGACGATTGAGGAATTACGCTTTGGAAAAAAACGATAAAAAACAGTAATAGGAAAAGAATTCGATTTTTCATTGCAATTTTTTTTTAACCGTACAAAGTTACATGATATAGAAAAAGAAACAAGTAGAAAAAGGAAGATGTTCAAAAATAAGATTTTATTGTTAAAAAATTTATTCCCGTTAGGGAATATCGCTCGGTAGAAAATGGTATTTGAAGCCCCCAGCATGCCGTAGGTATGCAACCCAATATACAGGTCGCATACCTAACGGCATGCGAGACGTTGCAGCATTCTTTTTTCTACCGAGCGAGAATCCCTAACGGGATTTTGCTTTAGTTGACGTGATATTCAAATAATTATCGTTTTGAAATATTAATAAAGAGATTTAATCACCCCGTCAGCAGGGAATAACTCAAACAGTTTCTAAAATTTATTGAGCGCTTACTAAACGCTAAAGACGCAACGGATTCATATCTTTTCACTCCAAATTAGCCTAATTGTTGAGAAAAAAAGCTATATTTGCAAAATTTTTCTCACTCAGTAAACCTTGTGCAATTATGGCTATTTTCTTCAACGACGTTTCAAGAACTTTCGGAGAATATCTCCTTATACCCGGCTTGACTACCAAACAATGTCTTCCGGAAAATATCTCCCTGAAAACTCCTTTGGTAAAATTCAATGTTAAGAACAGAGAAGAATCGGCAATCAAGTTGAATATCCCGCTTGTATCGGCTATTATGCAGTCTGTTTCCGATTCGGGCTTAGCCATTGAGTTGGCTCGCAACGGAGGTTTGTCATTCATATTCGGCTCGCAACCGATCGAATCACAGGCAGAAATGGTAAGAAAAGTAAAAAAATTCAAAGCCGGATTTGTCGTCAGCGACTCCAACCTGACACCCGAAAATACGTTGTCCGACGTGCTGAAACTGATAAAAGAAACCGGACATTCGACTGTAGGCATCACACACGACGGAACTCCAAACGGCAAATTACGGGGCATCGTTACCAGCCGCGATTACCGCGTCGAAAAAGAGGAAGACTTGAATATCAAGGTAAAGACATTCATGACTCCGTATGAGAAATTGACCACCGGACCGGTTGGTATTTCGCTGAGCGAAGCAAACCAAATAATCTGGGAGAACAAGTTGAATACATTGCCGATCATAGATGAAGATCAACATTTAGTTTACTTTGTATTCCGCAAGGATTACGACAGTTACCGTGAAAATCCAGACGAGTTGTCGGACGAAAACAAAAAACTGATGGTTGGCGCCGGAATCAATACGCGGGATTACAGGGAACGTGTGCCTGCACTGGTGGAAGCCGGTGTTGATGTGTTGTGCATCGACTCGTCCGACGGTTATTCGGAGTGGCAAATGGAAACATTGAAATGGATAAAAGAGAAATACAACAATAAAGTGCTGGTCGGAGCCGGTAATGTAGTTGATAAAGAAGGTTTTGAATATTTGGTAAATGCCGGAGCCGATTTTATCAAAGTAGGCATCGGCGGTGGTTCTATCTGTATTACCCGCGAGCAGAAAGGTATCGGACGAGGACAGGCAACAGCCCTCGTTGATGTAGCGCAGGCTCGCAATGAGTATGCTGAAAAAACAGGCGTCTATATTCCTATTTGCAGCGACGGCGGATTAGTACAGGATTACCACATGGTATTAGCGCTGGCAATGGGCGCCGATTTCCTGATGATGGGGCGCTATTTTGCCAGATTTGACGAATCGCCGACCAAAAAACTAACCATCGGAAACCGTTTTGTAAAAGAATACTGGGGCGAAGGTTCCAACCGGGCGCAAAACTGGCAACGCTACGATATGGGCGGCACGGAATCATTGAAATTTGAGGAAGGCGTCGACAGCTACGTCCCATACGCCGGAAAAATGAAGGATAACCTGAAGATAACACTCGGAAAAGTAAAAGCTACGATGTGCAGTTGCGGCGCTGTTTCCATTCCCGAATTACAGAAAAACGCGAAGATTACGCTGGTATCTTCCACTTCTATCATCGAAGGGGGGGCGCATGATGTGATTTTGAAAGAGCAGAATTAAAGATTCCTCACTCCACTTTGTTTCGTTCGGAATGACTGATGTTTTTAATGCGTGAGGGAAGGAAAAGGGGCGGTTTTGCCGCCCCTTTTCCTTCCCCCTATATCCTCACAAGTCGCGCTGTCATTCCGACCGAAGGGAGGAATCTCCCACAAACTGAGCCGTCATTGATAACGTAACGAAGTGGGGGTGAGGAATCTCCTTAAACCCCTGCCGTAATAATCAACCCCAATCCGAACAAGAAAAGGGCAAACATGGCATACAGGTACTTGTTGGTGCCTTCGGGCGCTTCCTTAAATTCTTTCCATATAACAACACCCCAAAATGCCGATACCAGCGTAGCTCCTTGCCCAAGTCCGTAAGAAATAGCTGCCCCTGCTTTTCCGGCGGCTATCAGATTGAAGGCATTGCCAAGACCCCAGATGAGACCGCCTAAAATACCTACCCAATGGATGCCTAATCGTCCTTTAAAATATTCGCGATAGTTCACCGGCGAGCCTTCAAATGGCTTTTTCATGGCAATGGTATTGAAAATGAAGTTACTGGCTAAAATCCCGCAAGCAAATATGAACATCGCCGTGTAAGGCGTCATTTTTCCCGCTGCCGGATTGACAAAATTATCTAAATCCATCGAAGCCGCTACAAAACGATAGAAAAATGACATGAGTAAACCGGCAATCAACGAAATAATAATACCTTTCGACGAAACTTTCTTTGTTTTTGTCGTCAGTTTCTTATAAGCAAAAGCATTGAGGATGATAGCAACCGTCACTAATGCCACACCGCAAAACAACAATACCGGGTCGCCTTTGGCAGCGCCCATATAGTTGATCAACACGCCCAACACTAAAGCCAAGCCTATTCCCACAGGGAAAGCAACCGACATACCGGCAATAGCAATGGCAGCGGAAAGCAAAATATTGGCTGCATTAAAAATAATACCGCCTAAAAAGGCGCTACCGATATTACCCCATTCGGCTTGGCAAAGATCGGGGATAAAACTGCGTCCCTCCGTACCGAAACTTCCCAAAGTGAATGCCGAAATCAACGAAAATAACAGGATACCAATCACATAATCCCAATAAAACAACTCGTAACGCCAGGTCTTACCTGCAAGCTTTTGAGTATTGCCCCACGATCCCCAGCATAGCATGGTGATCACACAAAAAAATACGGCTAATGAATAACTGTGTACTATAAACATAATGATATTAAATTAGTTAGTTTAATTCTTTTCTATATGGCGCCGATGCTTGAGCCCCAATGCGTGTGACGGAAATGGAGGCGGCTTTGCAGGCAAATCGTACGGCGTCGGTTATTTCTATGTTTTCGGACAGCGCGACGGCTAAAGCTCCGTTAAACACATCGCCGGCGGCTGTGGTATCGATCGCTTCTACTTTTTCGGCAGGCACTTCCGCTTTGAAACAACCGGAAAGATTACCGACGTATATCAATGCTCCTTTTGATCCAAGCGTAATGATTACGATTGGCACGCCCATTTTGTATATGGCGTGGGCAGCTTCGCAAGCCGATGCAACATCGGTAACAGTGACGCCCGAAATTATACTCGCTTCGGTTTCATTGGGCGTCAGGATAGTTACGTTTTTCAGCAGGCTTTTGCTCAAAGGCTGTGCCGGGGCTGGATTCAAGATGACTGTTTTCCCCTTTTCGCGGGCTGTCTTTGCAACATATTCTATCGTTTCTATCGGTGTTTCAAGCTGCATCAGCACTATATCCGACTGATCGATAGCATCGGCAGCATTTGCCAAATCGGACGGAAGCAGGTACGCATTAGCACCCGACGCTACCACGATACAGTTTTCGGCTTGAGCATCGACAGTAATCAATGCTACACCCGACGGATGTTCCGCATCGGTGAATACGTATGTGGTGTCTATTCCCTCATCGGCAAACAATTGCTTAGACTGTTGCCCGAAAATGTCATTACCCGTTTTGCACACAAATGTAACAGACGCGCCCAAACGAGCTGCCGCTACTGCCTGATTGGCGCCTTTACCGCCTGCATTCATCAGGAAAACACCACCAAGTACCGTTTCGCCGGGACGGGGAAGATGCATAGTTTTGATAACCATATCGGTATTTGTACTACCTACCACTAAAATTTTTTTTGGCATAGCTTAAAAAATTATATTAAATGTTATGGACAAAGGTAATTTATTTGTATTAATTATGCTTATATTTGTATTAATAAATAACTGTTAAAACAAATTTATTTGATACATGTCTGCAAAAATTAAATTCAATATCTTCAACACCCTGTTTCGTCTGTTCTCATTTTTGGCAGATAAAACAAACGGATGGGGGGTATTTGTGAAGCCGAAATTGTTGTTTGGCGCTTTGATTATTGGCGTTATGTCGGTTTCGGCAAATTCCTGCAAAAAATCGGAACCGGAAATAACTTGCTATGACCAATACATAGAAGAGCCTTTATGCTACGATGCGCCGCCTCCGGAAGAAGAACCTTTTTGTTATTTACCTCCACCTCCGGCAACGGAATAGGATTATGATACGATGATAAAACTCCCCCACATCGCTTTTGAAATAACCGACCAATGCAATCTGAATTGCATTTACTGCTACAATATCTGGAAGATGAAGGGAGCGGTGCACACACCTTTCAATTCTTACCGGAAAGCCATTCATACACTCAAAGAGATTTTCAAGCAAGCCGATGTAAAATCAATCGCATTCACCGGCGGCGAACCTTTTTTGGCGGAACGATTTTCGGAGGTGGCACTGTTTTGCCGGATGAAAGGCAAACGGGTAACCATTATCAGCAACGGTACACAAGGCAAAGAGAGCGATTACCGGCAGTTGCTCAAAATGGGAGTGGGACTGTTTGAGTTTCCCATTCATTCGGCGCAAGCGGAAATCCACGATCGAATGGCACATTTACAGGGAAGTTGGGCGAAATCCGTCGCTTCGGTGAAATCGGTGCTGCAACTTGGCGGTTATGTCGTTCCGGTAGTGGTGATTACGACACACAATGTACGGCAGCTCGGCGAAACGCTCGATTTTATCCGTTCGCTTGGTTGTAATCGCATCATGCTTAATCGTTATAATATTGGCGGTAAGGGTTGCGACAATCCGTTGAAAGTTTCGGCGGCTGCCGACGAGTTGCGGCAAGCATTTGCTTTAGCCAACAAAAAAGCCGATGAATTGGGATTACGATTAACTGCGAATGTCTGTTCCCCTATTTGCCTGCTCAATCCGGCGGATTATCCGAACATTGGTTTCGGACATTGCTCTTTTGATGCTCTTCGGCGACCTGTTACGCTTGATATTAATGGAAATATACGATTGTGTAACCACTCGCCTATCGTTGCTGGAAATATTTTCGAGCAATCGATCGAAGATATTTTGTTTTCCGATTATGCGCGTTCATGGGAAAATTCTGTTCCTGAATTTTGCGTCGGCTGCTTTCAATGGGAGAAATGCAAAGGCGGTTGTCGCGCTGCTTCCGAGCAATGCTCGTCTACACTTTGGGACGAAGATCCGATAATTAAGAGTTTGGGGATTGAGAGAGAATAAAGAATTTGTAACTTTGCAGCCAATTATGCTACAAATAGACGATACCATTATCAGCCTGGATGTATTCGAAAAAAGATTTTCGTGCGACCTTTCCGTATGTAGAGGAGAATGTTGTGTGGCAGGGGAATCGGGCGCCCCGCTGGAAGAAGAGGAAATAGCCGTTTTAGAGGAAATACTTCCTGTCGTATGGGACGACTTGTCCGAACAATCGAAAGAAGTTATCCGCCGGCAAGGCGTCTTTTATGTAGACGAAGACGGCGATTTTGTCACATCTATTGTAAACGGTTGCGAATGTGTATTTACCTATTTTGATGAAACCGGTATTTGTAAATGCGCCATAGAAAAAGCGTATAAAGCGGGTAAAATTGATTTTTACAAGCCGATTTCCTGTCATTTATATCCAATCCGCTTACAAAAATACAAGGATTTCACGGCTGTTAATTATCATAAATGGAGCGTTTGCCATGCTGCTTGGGAGCTGGGCGAAAAGCGGGGGATTCCGGTTTACCGTTTTTTGAAAGAGCCGCTCATTCGGCGGTTTGGGGAAAAATGGTATGAGCAGGTGGAAATTGCGGCGGTGCAATTGGATGCAAAGGTGCAGTGACGGGGTAGAGACGTGGCATGCCGCGTCTCTACGGCGCGTTCAATAATGTACGGTGCGTTCAACAATATATACTAATTGACGAAATGCGTTTATAATGAAACAATTAACGGAAATAGAACATTACACATTAAAAAACGGCATCCGGGTAGTTCATAAACCCGACTCTTCGCCTGTATCCTATTGCGGTATTGCCATCAACACAGGCACGCGGGATGAAAAGGAGGCAGAATCGGGAATGGCTCATTTTGTTGAGCACCTGCTTTTTAAAGGAACTACCAGAAGGAAAGCATGGCATATTATCAACCGGCTGGAAGACGTCGGGGGAGAATTGAACGCTTATACAACAAAAGAAGAGACGTTTGTTTACGCAACCGTTTTGTCTGCCGACTTTGAACGGGCAATGGAGTTGTGCGCCGATGTGGTATTCCATTCTACTTTTCCGCAAAATGAAATTGATAAAGAGGTGGATGTGATCATTGATGAGATTAATTCCTACAACGATTCTCCTTCCGAGCTTATATTTGATGAGTTTGAAGGCTTGATATTTCAGAACTATTCAATAGGGAGAAATATTCTGGGAGATGCGGAACGCTTGCAAACTTACACAACGCAGGATACTTTCAGATTTGTCGACCGGAATTATTGCACCGACCGGATCGTCTTTTTTTCGCTGGGTAGCGTTTCATTCAAAAAAATTATACAGTGGGCGGAAAAATACCTAGGAGAGGCGCCCGAACGTCTTTTAAAAACAAAACGCACAACCCCTGAAATTTATATTCCCCAAAGAAAAATAGTAGAAAAAGATACCTATCAGGCGCATGTGATGCTGGGAAACAGGGCGTATAGCTTACCGGACGAAAACAGGCTGGCGCTTTACCTGCTGAACAACATCTTGGGCGGTCCGGGTATGAACAGCCGTCTCAATCTGGCTTTGCGCGAGCGAAACGGGCTGGCTTACAATGCCGAATCTTCTTATACTTCCTATTCGGATACCGGCATACTGTTTATCTATTTCGGCACAGACATAAAAAACGAGGATAAGTGTTGCAATTTGGTTTTCAGGGAATTGAAAAAACTACGCAATCAAAAACTCACTCCGGTTCAATTGGCAAAAGCCAAAAAGCAATTATTGGGACAATTGGCTATTTCGCAGGAAAATAAAGAAAGCCTCTGTTTGAATCTGGCAAAGAGTTTTCTTTACTTCAACCGTTTCGAATCACTGGCGGAAGTTCACAAGCGCGTGGAAGCAATTACGGCAGAGCAATTGCAACAGATTGCAAATGAAATATTGGATGAAAGCAGGATTTCGGTTTTGTCTTTTCATTAAAAGTTAAAAAACGGAGAATATAGTGAACCTTTTTTGGTCCGAAGGGTTTAATACTATGATATAATATTTACCGGTAGAAATTTTTAAAACCAAATAATGTATGAAAAAGATATCAAAAAGTAAGATTTATGCAGGACTGATAATTATGTGCTGTTTGTTTTTTCCTATACAGGAAAGTTTTTCCCAATTGCTGGATGCAAATAACTCACATACAAAAAGCGATGAGGTAAAATTGATTGCAAGCAATGATCGCTCTTCCGAATTAGCTCAATCATCCAGAGGAGGATCGTCAAATCAGTCTTCCAGAGGATCGTCGGCTCAACCTTCAAGAGGGTCGTCGGGAGGATCGTCAGCTCAACCATCCAGAGGATCATCAGCCCAACCTACCGGAGGATCGTCGGCTCAACCTTCAAGAGGATCATCAACCCAGCCTTCCAGAGGAGGATCGTCAGCCCAGCCTGCCAGAGGCGGATCATCAGCCCAACCTTCCAGAGGATCGGCACAGCCATCCCGGCAGCCGGCACATCATCCACCGAGCAGACCTGTACACCGTCCTCCGGGCAGACCTGTACATCGTCCTGGCAGACCGATAGTAGTACATCGACCGGTATTCCGACCTGTCCCAAATCGTGTTTGGATTTACCGTCCTCATCCTTTTGTCCCATTTTTCTGGGGACCTACGTGGCGTCCGATAGGTTATGTTACACCGAGATTAGCGCCGACTGCCATTGTTATTAACGTCAATAACAGACCATATCATTTCAACGACGGCGTTTTCTTTGCTCAAAATGACAGAGGATTTGAAGTGGTGCCTGCTCCGATGGGAGCTGTGGTTGCATCGCTGCCGATCGGAAATTCGAGAATTTTGGTTAATGGCAGTACCTTCTATTATTATGGAGGCGTTTTCTATGTAATGGGAAATAATCATTTCAGAGTTGTTCCGCCGCCGCCAGGCGCCATAGTTACTCAATTGCCGGAAGGCACCAGAGAGATGACGTTTGACGGTATGACATTCCTCGAATTTCAGGGTACTTTTTATCAGCCGATTATGCATAATGGACAACCTGCATTTGTTGTTGTCGAAACAGAATAATGGCAGTAGAGGGTTGTGTCAAAAGCCCCAAAAAGAACATTGTCATTGCGGGCTTGACCCGCAATCCCCTAAAATAGTGCCGCTGATTATCGAGGGGATTGCGGGTCAAACCCGCAATGATGAAACAATGCAAAGAGACGCACAATCGTGCGTCTCTGCATATTTTAAGAAACATTTTTAGGAAGTAACCCAGCAGGGGGTCGAACCCTGGACCCACAGATTAAGAGTCTGTTGCTCTACCAACTGAGCTACTGAGTCGCTTTTAATGGGTGCAAAAGTATAAAAACGATTTTAAAATTCATATAAAAGGTGGTAAAAAAATTGTTGTATTTTCCTTTTTTTTGTATTTTTGTGCCAAACCTTTACCCGTGAAGTATTAACTCTAAAGGGCGTCTGACTGTTGTCAGACATGCTGTCTGCAAGGTTTGCACATGCAGACGGAATAAGAGAGACTGATCTAATTTTTAGTCAGTCTCTTTCTAATTATTAGATTTTTGTCGGATTTTTCTTTTAGTTGTAACTTTTTTTATAAATTAGCGAAAATTTTATCCTATGTTGACAAAAGCAGATTTGGAATTACTCAAGAAAAAAGCGATAAGCGAGGAAAAACTGGAAGAGCAGATCAACTATTTCCAAACCGGTTTCCCGTATTTACAGGTGGAACGCGCCGTTACTACCGGCAACGGCATCAACCGGATTGAGGATTCAGATAAGGCATTCTATATCGAAAAATGGACTTCTTATCTGAAAGGAAACGGCGTTGTGCTGAAATTTGTCCCTGCTTCGGGAGCTGCAAGCCGGATGTTTAAGGATTTGTTTGAATTTCTGGAATCAAGCGAAGAGATTCCAACCAAGAGTTCGGTTATTCAATTTTTTGAAGAAATTCAGAATTTTGCGTTTTTTGAGGCATTGAACAGCAAATGTAAGCGCAACGAGCGGAAGGATGTGCCGGAATTATTGAAAGAGAAGCGGTATAAGGACATTGTTCTTAATCTACTTGATGAAAAAGGATTGAATTATGGTTTTCTGCCGAAGGGCTTGATATTGTTTCACAAGTATCCCAAAGAGCCTCGTACGCCTTTTGGAGAACATTTGGTAGAGGGCGCGCTATATGCCAAAAACAGCAGAGGAAAGGTCAATTTGCATTTTACGGTTTCTCAGGAGCATTTAACTTTTTTCAAGAAGCTTCTCGAACGCCGGATTGATGAGTTTGCTTACTCGCACGGGGCTGATTTTGACATCTCCTTTTCTGTGCAAAAACCTTCTACCGATACGATTGCCGTAGATGAGAACAATGAGCCTTTCCGTTCTAATGGCAAACTGTTGTTTCGTCCCGGCGGACACGGTGCATTGATTGAAAATCTGAACGACATAAACGCAGACATCATTTTTATTAAAAATATTGATAATGTTGTTCCCGACCCGTTGAAGCAACCTACGGTGGAATATAAGGTAGTGATTGCGGGAATGTTGGTAAATCTGCAAAAGCAAATTTTTGCTTATCAGCAGATACTTGATTCCGGTTCTGTTTCTAAGGAGATGATAGAAGAGATGCTCCTCTTCACGCGGGAGAAGTTGTACATTTTTGATGCAGCAGACGGTCTTTCGAAGGCAAATCCGACGGCGTATCTGAAAAACAAACTCAATCGTCCTTTGCGTGTTTGCGGAATGGTAAAAAACGAAGGAGAGCCGGGAGGAGGTCCCTATCTGTGCAAAAATCCGGACGGAACAGTCTCTTTGCAGATATTGGAAAGTTCGCAATTTGACCAGAATAGTCCCGAACAAATGGAAATCATGAAGCAAGCTACTCACTTTAATCCGGTAGATGTGGTTTGCGGAGTTCGCAACTATAAGGGGGAAAAGTATGATTTGATCCGTTACGTAGATAAAGATACCGGTTTTATCTCTATCAAGTCGAAAGACGGTCGTGAGCTCAAGGCATTGGAGCTTCCGGGTTTATGGAATGGCGCAATGTCCGACTGGAATACTGTTTTTGTGGAAGTTCCTGTCGAGACTTTCAATCCGGTTAAAACCGTCAATGATTTGTTGAGAAAGGAGCATCAATCCTGATAAACGAATAGAAGAAATTTTTTTATAGAAGTCACACATAAAAACAACAAAAAAATGAAAAAGGTAGTAATAGTTATTGGATTTTGTTTGAGCAGTTTATTGATATTCTCTCAAACAGGAAATGAGAAAAATGTGAATGGTATTTTAAAAATATCATATAACAATTATGTCGGCGGAGAAGTATTTAAGTTGCTTTTGAATGACAACGTCAGGTCATACCAGGATTTTATGTTTTTTGATAATGAAAGTAAACCGTGTATATTAGGCGGCGCAATAGTAGGAATAACCGACAATATTGATTTGGAAATTCATATTGCAAAGCCGTTATATATTACTCCTAATGATGATTGCAAATGGGACAAGAATCTTTTTTATAAAGAAATAATAAATCGAATTCGAGTTTTTCAAAATGACATATGCATAATAGATACAAATCCTTCAGCGGATAAGTAGTATAGCATACCTCATTTCTACCTCATTTTTCTAACAAAACAACCTCAGTAGAAATGAATTATCACCATAAATCCCAACCTCATTACCTCATTTTTCAAAATCTGCATTCATAATAAGAAAATGAGGTAATGAGGTCGATGGGACGAATTTTAACTAATTTCTACTGAGGTTGTTTTGTTAGAAAAATAAGGTGTAAATGAGGTGTAAATGCTTTCTAAATAAAATAATTTACACCAAAACTCACATTAAATAAGGTTTTTTATTCTGCATTTCAAATAAATAGGAATATTTCTAAAAAATATTAGAAAAAATTACAAAAATGTTTTGCGATTCCGAAAAACAATAATACATTTGTATGATTAAAATTTACTGATAAATAAATACTACTTGATTATGGATACAAATGAGAAAGAAGTAAAAGAGAAGAAAGAGGAGAAAAAAGTAAAAGCATATCCGGAAGAAAAAGAAAAAAAACCGGATGTAGTAGAAGAACCCGCCGCTGCCTACGGGTACGAGTATTACAATGACATTGGACGTTATTCATATGCCGATTATCTCACGTGGATAGATGATAAAGTACGTGAAATTATTAACGGCATTGTTAAGTTAATGTCGACGCCGTTGCGTATACATGCCAAAATTTCTTCGAGAATCGTATACGAATTGGAAACGCATATTCGAAGGAATAGAGGAAAATGCGAAGTATATGACGCTCCTTTTGACGTTCGGCTACCTAAAAACGGCGAAGTGGCTGATGATAAAATTTATACGGTTGTACAGCCTGACATTTGTGTTGTTTGCGATTTGTCAAAGTTGGACGAACGCGGATGTTTGGGAGCGCCGGAGTTGGTGGTTGAAATTCAATCCCCGTCAACAGCTACGTATGATTTGACCGATAAGTTTTTCGCTTATGAATCTGCCGGAGTGCGCGAATATTGGGTTGTTTTTCCGAAAAAGAAGGCGATTACAATTTTCCGCTTGCAGGAAAACGGTAAATTCGATAAAGGCACTCCTTATGAATATGACGCCACAGTAACATCGCAGGTGTTGGAAGGATTGGAGATAAAATTGGAGGATATATTCAGGAATTTGTAAAAATCCTGGTTCAAGACAATTCCTTCATCGAAAGCTGTATCCGTTTCCGTTCCTTATCTACTTCGACTACTTTGACTTCTACATGTTGATGAAGGGAAACAACGTCAGCCGGATTGGAAATGTAACGGTCTGCCAATTGAGAGACGTGTACCAAGCCGTTTTCTTTGATGCCAATATCCACAAAAGCGCCGAAATTGGTTACATTGGTTACAATACCCGGCAGACGCAGACCGACTTTCACATCGTCAATGGTGCGGATTGTCGGGTCAAACTCGAAAACTTTGATTGTCTGACGCAAGTCTCTTCCGGGTTTTTCTAACTCTGCCATAATATCTTTGAGCGTCGGAAGTCCGGTTTTTTCCGAGACATAATCTTGCAGATTCAGTTGCTGCCTTAGATCTTTATTTTGAATCAACTCGGGAACGGAGCATTTCAGGTTTTTAGCCATTTGTTCCACTATTCCGTAACTTTCGGGGTGAACAGCCGAATTGTCTAACGGGTTACCGGTATTCGGAATACGCAGAAATCCGGCGCATTGTTCGAATGCCTTCTCTCCCAATCGCGGTACTTTTTTCAGCTCCTGACGGGACTGGAACGCTCCGCTTTCGGCGCGGTAGTCTACAATATTTTGCGCCAGTTGAGGTCCCAATCCGGAAATATAGGTAAGCAGGTGCTTGCTGGCGGTATTCAGGTTTACGCCGACAAGGTTTACGCTGTTGATAACCGTCTGGTCAAGCGACCTTTTCAATTTACTCTGGTCTACATCGTGCTGATATTGACCTACACCGATTGATTTCGCGTCGATTTTCACCAATTCTGCCAACGGGTCCATTAACCGCCTGCCAATGGAAACGGCTCCGCGCACCGTCACATCATAATTGGGAAACTCTTCGCGCCCCACAGGAGAAGCGGAATAAATAGAAGCGCCGCTTTCGCTCACAACAAAAACCTGTACTTTGTGGTCGTATTGGATGTTTTGAATAAAGTGTTCCGTTTCGCGGCTGGCAGTTCCATTTCCGATTGAAATGGCTTCGATGTTGTAGGCTTCCACCATTTGGGCTATTTTTCGCATGGCTTGCACTTTTTCGTTCTGCGGCGGGTGTGGATAGATGGTTTCGTTGTGCAGCAAGTTTCCTTGCGCATCGAGACACACAACCTTACATCCGGTGCGGTAGCCGGGGTCAATGGCAAGAACCCGTTTTTGTCCCAAAGGAGGCGCTAAAAGCAGTTGGCGCAGGTTTTCTGCAAAGACGCGGATAGCCTCTTCATCTGCCTTTTCCTTGCTTTGGTTGGAGAATTCAGTTTCGATAGAGGGCTTTATCAGCCTTTTGTAGGAATCAATAACGGCTTCTTCCACTTGAACGGATGCTTTTGTGTATCCTTTGACAAAAAGAGGGGTCAAACGCTCCAGTGCGGCGTCATCGTCGGGCGATATGCCGACGCGCAAAAAACCTTCCGCCTCACCGCGGCGCATAGCCAGCAGACGGTGAGAAGAGCAACGCCGTAGCGGTTCGCTTACCTCAAAATAATCGCGGTATTTTTCGGCTTCTTTTTCTTTTCCCTTGATTACTTTGGAAGTGATAACAGCGTCGCGTTCGAAATTTCTCCTTACGCGATTACGAGCCTGTTCATTTTCACTGACCCATTCGGCAATAATATCTTTTGCTCCTTTCAAGGCTTCTTCCGCATCTTTTATATCACCTTTGACAAAGGCTAAGGCGCGAGCTTCGACATTGTTCTCGAGTTGTGCCATGAGTATTTTGGCTAAAGGTTCGAGTCCTTTTTCGCGGGCAATTTCGGCGCGCGTACGGCGTTTGGGTTTATAAGGGAGATAGAGGTCTTCGAGTTCCGTCATGCTCCATGTTTCGACGATGCGCTTTTTAAGTTCGGTAGTCAGTTTTCCCTGTTCGTCAATAGATTTCAGGACGCTTTCTTTCCGCTTTTCGAGTTCGGTCAGTTTTTCGTATTGTTCCTGTATATCCTGTATCTGGACTTCATTCAGTTCTCCGGTCATCTCTTTACGGTAGCGGCTGATGAAGGGGATGGTGGCGCCGTCGGCAAGTAGCTTGATTGTGTTGGCTACTTGTTTTTCACGGATGTTTAATGTTTTGGCTATGAGTGAATCGAACATGTTGTTTTATGAATAAAATTGGAAGGCAAAGAACGCAAATGATGCGGATTTACGCAAATGTTTTTTAATAAAAAATATTTGTGCATCTCAATTTTTAATAGAAAAGTAGTACATTTGCATTTGATGTTTTAACGAAATTTATTGTGTATGATATAGAGAAAAACGTGCTGATAAGCACAAAATAAGATATATAAAAAGTAGCGTTTTGCTATATTCTTTGTCACTGAAACTTCCACATTTTCAAGAATTACGAGAATAAGCAGCAACCGCAGCAATGCGGATTTGCTTATTTGTAATTCGGGTTGTGGAAGACCTCAGTGGCGGATAATGTAAGTCCGCCTTTTTTATTTGTCAAAATTGAAAATTCCGAAGACAGACTAACCAACACTATATACGAAACAGAATCGTAACTGTTCCCAAAAAAAATGCGGAGTGAAACTGCAAAAACACTCAAATCATATTGCAGGAAAGAGCAGAGACTTTCTAAAAAAAACGGGCGGAAAATCTCGAAAAGCCAAATGAGTAGAGGAAACTTTAATATTTTATATTATGGACTATGCTGAATTTTTGACGAAAGCAAAACGATACATAGAACTTTGTGAAAATAATTATTTTACTACAGGCCTCTTTTGTGAAAGTACTATAAAAGCAGACCTTGAAAACAGATCGGAAAAAAAGCAGTTTTACCTTAACGATTTTAATGAAGTAGAGAAAAATTTAGACTTGCTTTTAAGCTGTCTTCCTGTTAATCACCTATTTGCTCCAAGATGTAAAAGATGTAAAGAACAAATAGGCAAATTGCGTAATCTTGTACAGAATTTTTCTTAAACAAAATAACAAAAGGAGAAAATAAAAATGGAAAAAATAGAAGAATACAAAAAAATGAACATTGAAGATGTGCGAAAAAAAGCGAAACAGGGCGACAAGGACGCTCTGTTTGCAATGGCGTATCGTCGACCCGATGATGAAGAAGCCCCACCCCTTGTATGGCAAGCATACTGGTTGGACAAAGCCGCCGCTAAAGGACATATCCGCGCTATGCGGATTTATGCAGATATATTTGCTGAAATAACGCTTCCTGCTAAGAATTGCGAAAGGTTGGAACTATACGATAAGCTCGCTAAAGAATATAGGAAAACAGGGGACGATAACGGAGAGGCTTTTGTTAAAATCGAAAGTGGAATTATTCTCTGCGAGGGACTGGGATTAGGAAATCTTCGTGACCATAAAAAGGGAGTGCAATTAATAAAAGAAGCAGAAGAACTGGGAAAGAAGGTAATATTTCCCCAACTGTTTCGACTTGGCACGTTATATGCAATGGGGTATACGCAAGAGGATGAAGCACCGTTGGAAGAGGACTTGAAGCAAGCCATAAAGTACCTTAATGAAGCTATTAATGAATTTGACAGCAACTATGACGAGGAATGGATGCTCGAAGATGCCATAAAATTGAGGGATATTCAGAAAGAACATCTGTCCGTTTGGAAGAAAGACACGGAGGAGTACAACCGCAGAGTTGCGAAAGAACGGCGTGAAAAATTTGAACAACCGACGGAGGTTGGACGGCAGTTTGAAGATTTTATGCGCCGGTTGCGAGAACGCCTTGCACATTTATGGTTAGAAGAGGCACAAAAAGCGAACGTTGTTAAAAATTTTATTTCGGAGAAAATGGCTCTTGATCTTTTGTCGAAATTGCAACAATACAATCACGCATTGGGAAACAATTGAACCGGCAGTCATTAATCTGAGCGGAACAATGGAGTCAGAAAACCATTTCAAAAACGGGGCAAGACCTGCGAAGCCGTTAGAGCAGGAAAAAATAAAGGAGATTAAAATATGGCTTCACATGAAGAAAATGCAAGAATTATCACGATGTTGGTACTCAGAGGCGAAAGTTGTAATACTTGCAGACATTATACAAATAGTTATGGAGACTGTCCGTGGGAACCGGACGCTCGCAGTCAAAGACCAAGTGTAAACGGCATTAGAATATGTCATAAACATTCTAACTGACCATCCGCTTGTGCCGGTTTGGAACCGGTACATCCGCCATGTTTCGGTAATTTCTAAACTTGGATTTTAACAAGATTCACAAGATTGCCAAGATTTTAAGGTAGTCTTGTGAATCTTTTGATTTTTTCAGAAATATTTTATCGAAAAAATCCTCAATCCACAAAAAAGACGAAACCCGAAGGCTCAAAGAGTTACGGGTTTCTTTCCCATTTTAAAGTGCTGAATGTAATGCTTGTTCACATTGGCACTATGATGATACAAAGATAATATTACATTTTTACAATTTTAGTTCACTCAACAACAATTTATATATCTCAGTCCAATCTTTTTCATAAAGTTTGTTCGAAGTGTTCGCTAATTTTGAAAACGTATCGGAAGAGAAGAATTTATCTGTTACTGCTTTTTCATCAAAATCGAAATCAGTTACTAACTTTTCAACGATTGGCTCGCCAATATGTAAAAATTTTGAAACCAATAACTTCCGTGATAAACTATCATCGCAAACCTCCATTTTCGTAACAAACTTCATATAAATCCCGAACAGCATAAAATGTGCTGTCAGTATGTAACGCCCACCAATGCTCATTGAGGAAATCCCAAGCGCCATATTTTTTCAAATAGAAATAAGCGTCTTGAACATTCATTTTGTAAGCATCTGCAAAGGCAGGCACTATGTATGTCATAAAACTTATTTTATCGCTCGTCGCTTTATCTATTGTCTTGCTTTTCATTCTCTTGATTCATTTTTACAACGTACAGTACAAAGATATGATTTATTTTTAAATTACTTCAAGTCTTTTAGGTAGTTTTCTCTTTCGACTGTGCGCTGTCGGCAAACTCACCCGCAAAGCGTATACAAATCCTTCCTCGGATTAATCACCATTACGGGAACAGGCGATTGCCTGATGACTTTCAATTCTTTAGGTCCAAAGAAAATATCATCCAATCCATAATCCCGTGAAGCAGAGATAATAAGCATATCCGCTTCGAGTTCCTTTGCTCTTCGGGCGGCTTCGAGTTCTACTTTGAAGCTGTCTTTCGTAGCGTCTATATATTTGTATTGGAGATTGAATTTGTCCAACAAGGTTTGGATAGCCTCTGAGTTTTTACGGGCGCGGCTTCCGTAGTCTTTGGCAGGCATCAGCAGGATTTCGGATTTGAAAAATCGTCCCATGCTGCTGCTGAAAGGACCTTTTTCGCGTTCTTCGTTTAAAAAACCTATCGGAACAAGTACTTTGTCAAAACGAATGTCTTGGTCCTGTTTGACAAAAAAATAGGGGATGCGCAGTTGATGGCACATTGCCAATTGCCTGTCAGGCTTATCATAGCATTTTTCACCGGCAATTTCAAAGATAATCATGGAGGCTTCGGTGCGTTCCATTGTTTCGGTGAAATCTTCGTCGAAATCCAATACATATTCATTTAATCCGACGGACAGCACTGCTTTTTTCTCTTCTATCCATTGAGTAAACGCATCAATGTAGTCCATAACCTCTCCCCCGTTTTTTTGAGGTATTCCCAAGAAACAGACTTCTTTTTCATACGTTTTTGCCAATTTACACGCCAATTCAAATCCTTTTTCGGGGAAATAATTGGGATGGGCGGCGATGAATATTTGTTGTTTTAGTTCTGTCATTTTTGTTTTTGTTATGTCTTGAACCAGGATTTTAGCAAGATTTTCAAGATTAACAAGATTTAGTTTTTAATAATCTTGTTAATCTTGAAAATCTTGCTAAAATCCTGGTTCAGACTATTCCTTAAAATAAACCCTCTTCACCCTCCTCGAAACATTACTAAGTATTTCATACGGAATCGTATTCAATTGAGAAGCCAAATTTTTAAACGAATACCCTTTCCCGAAAACGGTTACGGAATCGCCTTCTTGCGCTTCTACACCGGTTAAGTCAATCATACACAAGTCCATACAAACATTTCCTACTGTTGGAACCAATTGACCATTGACAAGTATTTTCCCTTCGCCGTTTCCTAATTTCCGGTTATACCCATCGGCGTAGCCTATGGGAAGAACTCCTATGACAGAATCCCGCGTCAATGTTCCTTTCCGGCTGTAACCGACGGTTTCTGTTGCCGGAACGTGCTTGATTTGAAGGATATTTGTTTTAAGAGTGCATACTTCTTCTACTTTTGGGGAATTGACGGCGCTGATTCCGTAAAGACCGATGCCCAGCCGTACCATGTCAAATTGATATTGGCAGAACCGTTCCGTCCCGGCTGAGTTGAGTATGTGGTAAATGATTTTATGCTGAAAAGCATTGTCTATTTTTTCCTTAACTTCCTTAAATTTCTTGACTTGTTCTTCGGTGAAAGCGTCAAATTTTGCATCATCACTTCCCGACAGGTGCGAAAATACGGAGCGAATCATGACGTTTTTCTGTGATTTCAGCCGCTCAATCAGTTGGTCTATTTCAGCCGGTTCAAATCCCAAGCGGTGCATTCCCGTGTCTATTTTGATGTGGATGGGATATTCGTTGATTCCTTGCCGTTCGGCTTCGCTTATCATCTGTTCAAGCAGCCGGAAACTGTATATTTCGGGTTCAAGGTTGTATTCGAATATTTTATGAAAACTGTTTGTTTCGGGATTCATCACTACGATTGGGATATCAATTCCTTCGTGTCGCAGAACAGCCCCTTCGTCGGCTACGGCTACGGCTAAGCAATCGCAACCGTTGTGTTGCAAGGTGCGGGCTACTTCGATGTCGCCGCTTCCGTAAGCGTTGGCTTTGACCATGCATATAGTTTTTGTAGCAGGTTGAAGGAATGAACGGAAATAATTGAAGTTGTTTACCAATGCGTTCAGGTCGACTTCCAGTACTGTTTCATGCACGGCAAGCGCCATTTGGTCGGATATTTCTTCGAAACAGAAATGCCGGGAGCCTTTCAACAGGACGGCTTCTTCTTTAAAATTATCCATATTGAGTTGTTGAAGGAATGCTTCCGTATCGGGATAGAATGATTTGTTTTCTAATGGAAAAAAGGCTGCGTGCGCCGATATTCCGTGCCCGATCCCGATAAGTTTTTCTATATTTTTATTGAAAATAAGATTGGCTACCATCTGGTAGAGAACGGCAGGATCTTGCCCGCTTTGTACTATATCCGAAAGAATCAATGTCCTTTTCATCTGTTTTGCATTTGCCTGCTGACTTAAAAAATCGAGGGCGATGCTGAGCGAATTGATGTCGGAGTTGTAACTGTCGTTAATCAGGAGGCATCCATTTTGCCCCTCCTTTACTTCCAGACGCATGGCTACGGCTTCCAACCCTGCCATTCGTTGCTGTATTGTTTTGGACGAAATGTTCAGATGTAATAATAACGCAAGGCATTGCAGCGAATTTTCAACGGATGCATTGTCTGTGAACGGAATCGTATAAGAATCCTCTTTCCCTTTAAAGAGATAGGTGATGATGGTTTTGTTGTTTTTCTTTTGCTGGGAAAGAACTTGAATGTCTGCATCATCATGCGTTCCGAATGACAGGAATTTAGCTGTTGTTTTAGCCTGCATTACGCAGATGTCTACCAATTTATTGTCTTTGTTGTAGATAAGCGTTTCGGAATGTTCAAACAGTTTTAGCTTTTCAATACATTTTATTTTCAGGGATGAAAAATTTTCCTGATGCGCTTCTCCCAGATTGGTGAAAATACCGATGGTAGGGGCAATAATTGGAGCAATTCGTTCCATCTCCCCCATTTGGGAAATTCCCGCTTCGAAAATCCCCAATTCAGTCTCTTTGTTCATTTCCCATACCGATAGCGGAACGCCGATTTGGGAGTTATAGCTTCGCGGCGAACGGGTAATGTTAAAGTCGAGATGCAACAATTGGTACAGCCACTCTTTGATAATGGTTTTTCCGTTGCTTCCGGTGATTCCGATAACGGGTACGGGGTGTATTTTGCGGTGATTTGCAGCTAATTCCTGCAATGCTTTCAAGGTATCCTTCACTACGATAAAGTTCGCATCCTTAAGTTCCTTAAACTCAGGAAAAATATGCGACACCATAAAACTACGTACATTTTTTTTGTAAAGGCTCGGAATGTATTTGTGACCGTCGTTTCTATTTGAAACAATAGCCACGAAGAGCGTATCTTCCGGAAAAGACAAGGCACGGCTATCTATCAGCAAGCGATTGATTGCCATATTGTGGTTCCCTTGAAGGATTCCTCCCGTCATTTCGGCTATTTGTTGCGTCGTGTACATTTTATATTAAACACCGTCTATTTTTCTTTTGTTTTTTCGCGCAAATGTTCGGCGAATAATTCCTCCATTGTCAATCCGGTTAATTTCTTCATGGAACGAAAAACGTACCACAATATCAGTATCATGATAATGGTACTTGGAATCGCAATGACCAATTTGGTTACAACCCACATGGTTGCAACTTCCTGATCGAAGAGTTCCGGATTATCGGTCGGGTTGTTTTGGATGATGATTTTTGCCAATACAAAATTCAATACGGAGGAAAAAATGAATGACGTCGCCAACATATAGGTTGAGTTGGTAAAAATTCGGTTTAACCAGCCCTTCTCTTGCTTTTCTTCGACAATTTGGTTTATTCTTTCTACATCCAGGAACTTTTCGTTGTAAAACATTTTACGAACCAATGGCACAGGCATTTTAAGGGAGATGAGAAACACCAATGCAATGATCAACGGAATAGCCGCCTTTATGATAATAACCCACTCTTTCGAAAGTCCACCATATTTGATAATCCAAATTAAAAAAATAGCGACGAATCCTAAGACAGAGATAAAATTTGTTTTTTTTCGGGATATTCGATCATACGCAAAATATCCTGCCGGAAATGCCAATGCGAACAGAAACTTATACAGCGAAAGAAATTCGACAGATTCGATAGATTTGAGAAACTCGGGGATATGGCAGTAAATGATTCCTGCCGGAATTATAATGTTGAATAAAAAACTTATTACTGGTATTCCTGCCTTTTCTTGTATTTTCTTTTCGTTTTTCATTTTATTGTTTGTGATTTCTATTATTTTTTATCAAAAAGTGATTAAATGCAAAATTACAATTTTTTTTGAAATCCTCCCATCTTAAACAAAAATCATTATATTTGTCTTTTTCCGGCTTGGAATTGCTATTCGACATTTTTTGTTCTAAAGAAACTGAATATAAACTATTTAACTTTATAAAGACATGAAACTCATCAAATTCTCTTTTCGATTAGCCATGCTGCTTTTCTTTTTTGCCTCTTGCGGAAGCAAAACGGAAGTTTCCGAAGAATCGGCATTTATACAGTATATCCATGCTTATACTTCCGGTCAAATATCCAAATACGCCACCATACGTATTGTGTTAGCCAATGAAGCGCCCGGAGCCGAAGCCGGAAAAATCATAACCGGCGATGCGCTGGAATTTTCTCCGAAAATAAAAGGAGTTACTTCCTGGATTGACAATAGAACGATTGAATTTCGTCCTGATGAACCGTTGAAAAACGACCAGGAGTATGTGGTTAAATTTCACCTTGCTAAATTCCTGAAAGTAGAGAAAAAAGAGCATGAAATATTCGTTTTCAAATTCAAAACCATTAAACAAGCCATAACTGTTCAGGTGAATTATCCCGTTATTTCAAACAGTGGAGAACTCACCCTTTCCGGACAATTGTTTTTGACCGACAAAGACGAATTGGAAAATATTCAAAAAACAGTCTCGTTAAAATCATCCGATTTCAGCAATCTTCAAATAGAATGGAAAGAATTTAATAAAGGAAACCTCGGTTATTATTACGATTTTTCCATACTCGGAATAACCCAAAGCAAACAAGACCAAACGTTGTTTGTAAAGTACGACGGCTCTCCGGTTAATGCTGAGAATAAAGGAGAAGTGGAAGTGATAATTCCTGCCGATTCGGGATTGCAATTGATCGGACACAAAATACATAATGGAGAGGATGCACATATTCAGCTAAACTTCAATACGACACTGCAAGCAAAACAAGATTTCAAAAGTCTCTGTTATTTCCCTGCATCCGATATATCCGCCACTTTTGTTCAGGAAGGAAGTTTGTTAAAAGTATATCCTTCCAGCATATTTTTCGAATGGACGGAATTTGTTATCAATCAAAATCTTCGCAGTGCATCGGGCAGCACGTTGGAAGAAGACCTGAATCTTTCCATCCGTTTTGAAAGCCTCAAACCAGCTATTCGCTTAGTAAACAAAGGTGTTATCTTGCCGAGCGTCAAGGGAATAACCATTCCGTTCCAAACCGTTAACCTGCGTGCCGTAGACGTTTATGTGTTGAAAATATTTGAAAGCAATGTCTTCCAATTTTTGCAAGTCAACAGGTTCAACGGAAATAACGAAATGAAACGTGTAGCACGTCCTATTCTCAAAAAGACGATTAATTTGGATGAAAATAAACTGATAGATTTAGGCGTGTGGCGTACTTTCTCGCTCGATTTGTCGGAACTGATACAACAAGAACCGGGTGCTATTTACCGCGTTGTTTTCCGCATGAAAAAAAGCTACTCCACTTACCCTTGCGGACAAGATGACAAAGTGGACAATTATGTGGATTCCGGAGATACCGACATGGATAATTGGGATAAGGTTGACAATTACTACTATTATGACGACTACGATTACTACTACTATGACGACGATGATGACTATGGCGATTACTGGACAAACCGGAACAATCCGTGCCACCCGTTATACTACACGCAAAGTAACCGGAGCGTAGAGACGAACGTTTTCGCCTCCAACCTCGGAATCATTGCCAAAGCCGGCGAAAATAACAAATTCTTTGCCGCCGTCACCAATCTGCTTTCCACCGAACCCGAAAGCGACGCCGAAGTAATTTTCTACAACTACCAGCAACAACCTGTCGGAACAGGAAAGACCGACAGCAAAGGCTTTGTCGAAATTCCGCTAAGCATAAAACCCTATTTCCTTGAAGTAAAAAAAGGAAATCAACGGGGATATTTGAAGTTGGACGACGGCACATCCCTCTCGTTGAGCAATTTTGATGTAAGCGGTGCTGAATATAAAAAAGGGTTGAAAGGCTTTATCTACGGTGAAAGAGGTGTTTGGCGTCCGGGTGATACCCTTCATGTAACATTTATCATACAGGATGAAGACAACGTATTGCCAAAAGACCACCCGATAACAATGGAATTTAGAAATCCGCGAAACCAGCTGCATTCCAAACAGATGCAAAAGTACAACGAAGGTGTTTTCTATGTTTTCCGTATTCCGACCACCAACGATGTTCCGACCGGACAATGGAATATGAAGATACAAATCGGAGGAAGCGTTTTCAGTAAAGCCTTCTGGATTGAGACCGTCAAACCGAACCGTTTGAAAATCAATTTGGATGTCAATACCGATGTAATCCGTTCCGGTTCCGTTCCACGTTTTGTATTGCAATCGGCATGGCTGCATGGAGCAACAGCTTCTAACAAGCAGGCGGAAGTAAAGGTAAAATACAGGAAAGGTAAAACCTCTTTCCCTGACTTCAAAGAGTATATTTTTGAAAGTCCCATATCCAACCAGTTTTCTTCTGAAGAAAAAGTAATTTTCGACGGAAAAACGGATGCCGACGGAACGGCTATTTTTACGCAGGAAATGCCTCGCGCCAATAACGCTCCGGGCATGTTGCAAGCCGATTTCACCACCCGCGTATTTGAGGGCGAAGGCGATTTCAGCGTCAATTACAAGACAATCGACTTCTCGCCATACCGCGCCTACGTCGGAGTGCGCATCCCGAAAGCGCAAAACCCGCAAGGCATACTTTACACCAACCGGAAACATAATTTTGATATTGTTCTGGTAGATGAAAAGGGAAAAACAACGAACAGCAGCGACATTCAATTCACCATGTATAAACTCAGTTGGCGCTGGTGGTGGGATTCTAATCGCGAAAACGACCTTGCCTACTATGTAAACAACAATTATGCAAAAGAGTATTTCTCCCAAAAATACATCTCAACTTCAGGAGGAAAAGCGAGTGTTTCGGTTGAAGTTCCAAATGGTGACTGGGGACGTTACTTGATATGTGTCAAAGACAATAACAGCGGACATTTGAGTGGAACTATCGTCTATTTCGACTGGGAAGACTGGCTCGGACGCGCCAGCAAGAACAATCCGAGCGGCGCCACCATGCTCACCTTCACCACCGACAAGGACAAATACAACGTGGGCGATAAAGTAAAAGTAACCATCCCTTCTTCACAAAAAGGAAGAGCCTTGGTAACGGTAGAAAACCGCAGCCGCGTCATCTCTGCGCAATGGATTCAAGCGCAAGGAATCAATTCTACATTCGACATAGAGGTAACCCCTGAAATGTCGCCGAATGTATATATTTATGTAACCTTCCTGCAACCGCACTCCAATACCGAAAACGACCTTCCCATCCGTCTTTACGGCGTGAAAAACATTATGGTGGACGACAAAAATTCTCACCTTTATCCTATTCTCCAAATGCCGGAAATATTGGAGCCTGAAAAGGAATTTACGGTCAACATTTCCGAAAAAGAGGGCAAGGAGATGACTTATACATTAGCCATTGTTGACGAAGGATTACTCGATTTGACCAATTTTAAAACGCCCGACCCGCATCCTAATTTCTATACTCGCGAAGCGCTCGGCGTAAAATCGTGGGATATGTTTGATTATGTTATCGGCGCTTACGGCGGAAAGATAGAGCAACTCTTTGCTATCGGGGGAGATATGGAGTTAAAGAATGCCGACGAAGATAAAACCAACAGCCGGTTTAAACCTGTGGTGAAATTTATCGGTCCATGCACACTGAAAGCAGGAAAAACAAATGCACATAAAATCACTTTGCCTTCCTATTTCGGCTCTGTCCGTACAATGGTCATCGCAGGAAATACTCATGCATACGGCAATACCGAAAAGACGGTAAAAGTTCAAAAACCATTAATGGTAATGGCAACATTGCCGAGAGTAGCCGGTCCGAACGAAGAAATTTCCCTTCCGGTCAATGTCTTTGTTATGAATAATAATATCAAAGATGTAACTGTGACTGTTTCGTCGGGAGACCTGTTGAAAACATCCGGAGCCACCTCTCAAAAAGTCTCTTTTGAAAAAGTAGGCGATAAAGTGGTAACATTCCAATTGAAAGCCGCTAATGTTGTTGGTAAAGAAACAGTCAAGGTGAAAGCCGTAAGCGGCTCCAATACAGCCGAATACGAAGTGATACTCGAAGTGCGAAATCCGAATCCACGCGTGACTGAAAACAAATCATTTGTCCTCGAAGCTGGGAAAAAGCAAGAAATCGCTTACCAATTGACAGGAGCAGCAGGTACAAACACGCTAACGCTTGAAATCTCCCGCATCCCTTCGCTGAATCTGGAAAAACGGTTGAGCTACCTGATTGGTTATCCGCACGGATGCGCTGAACAGACCACCTCCAAAGGTTTCCCTCAACTCTTCCTTTCTACGCTTATGTCACTTCCGGCAAAAGAGGCGGAAGCAAGCGAACAGAACGTGAAATCAACCATAACGAAACTTGTCCAGATGCAACGTAGCGACGGAGCTGTTACCTATTGGCAGGGAGGAAACTACGTCTACGACTGGGTGACTACTTATGTCGGACATTTCATGCTCGAAGCCAAAGACAAAGGATATGCCGTTCCCGCCTCTTTCCTGAGTAACTGGGCTAATTACCAAAAACAAGCCGCTCAAGCGTGGACAACTACCCGCAATCGACAAGATTATAATAAATATAACTTGGACGATTTGGAACAGGCTTACCGCCTCTATACCCTCGCCCTTTGCGGCAAATCGGAACCGGGCGCCATGAACCGTTTGAGGGAAACTCCTAATCTTTCGCCTGCCGCTGCGTGGCGTTTAGCTGCCGCCTATGCGTTGGACGGAAAACCCGAAGTCGCCCAAAAACTGATTGCCGACCTCCCGTCTAAAATGGAAGATTACAGCGCATTCAACAATACGTTCGGTTCTTCGTTGAGAGACAATGCCATGATTCTTGAAACACTGGTATTGCTGAAAGATTCGGAAAAAGCATTGAAACAGGCTCAAATAATCTCCAAGCAATTGAACGAAGCCAGTTGGTACAGTACCCAAACTACGGCTTACGCCTTAGTCGCAATGAGTAAATTTGCCAACCTCGTGAAAGCCGACAAAAACATCAAGATAGCCTACGTTCAGGACGGTGAATCCAACAAAAAAGAGTCCAAAGACCCGATTTTCCGCACATCGTTGAATGCAACAAAGAGAAGTAACGGAACTATCACCCTTACAAACGAAGGTGAAGGAACAATATTCGTCGACCTTACCCAATCGGGCATACCGGTAGAAGACAAAACACCTGCCGGATCAAATGGGATGACCATGACCATCCAATACACTGATGCCTCCGGCAATCCGATAGATATTGAAACCTTGCAACAAGGTGCGGACTTTTGGGCGAATGTTACTATTCAGAATACTTCTTCATACGAAACGTATAATGAAGTTTCTCTTATTCAAATATTCCCTTCCGGTTGGGAAATATTGAATGACCGTATGCAAAATGGACCGTCTGCAGATGCAAGCGCATTCAGCTATCAGGACATAAGAGATGACCGGGTGTTGACTTATTTTAATTTGAAACCGTCGGAAAAGAAGAAGATAGTTGTGCAACTTCATGCGGCTTATGCTGGTAAGTTCTTTCTTCCGGCTACGCTTTGTGAGGCGATGTATGATACTAAGATTTTTGCGAGGAATCAGGGGAAGTGGGTAAATGTGGTAAGATAGGATTTTTAAAGATAATTTAGAGACAATAGAGACTTTTTGCGACAATAGGGCATTTATCAGACATAACCCTAATGTCCCAAAAAGTCCCTAAAGTCCCATAAAAATAATAAAAACAATGGAAACAATGGAAAAACAACAAGGTTTTATTGCAAAACACGGCGGCTACCGTAACCTGATTAGTTACCAAAAAGCCGAAATTATTTATGACGGCACAGACTATTTTGTCAAGCGCTTTTACCGGAAACCAGACCGCACCATTGACCAAATGGTACAGGCTGCCCGCAGCGGAAAGCAAAACATTGTGGAAGCGAGCATGGCTTCTGCCACTTCAAAAGAAATGGAAATCAAACTGACGAATGTGGCAAAGGCATCGCTCGAAGAACTGCTGATTGATTACGAGGATTTTCTGCGAACGAGAAAATTGTCGATTTGGGAAAAGGAACACCGCCTTGTTGCACGCTTCCGTGAATTGAACAGAACGCCAAACGCCACTTACCAAACTTACATTAAAGCAATAGAAAACGAAAATCCCGAAATTTGCGCTAACAGTATGATCTGCTTGATAAAAATCGTAACCTATCTGCTGGCAAAGCAAATACAACATCTTGAAAAAGATTTTTTGGAAAATGGTGGCTTGCGGGAGAGGATGACTAAGGCAAGGATTGAGAGTAGGAATAGGAAAAAATAATTATCTTATGTAATAGCAGCGATATTTTGATTAAAATTTCACCCCCAAGCGAACAATTATTTGTTAAAATTTGTTCTATACCCAAAAAGCTTATGTCAAATTAATTAATACGAAAATTCATAAGCGGAATTGTTTTAACAAATGAATGCAGAAAATGAAAAATATTATCATAAAAATCGCTTGTGGAATTTTATTTTCCATAACAGGCTTTACTATCCTTACTTTATCAATAAGCTATGTCTCCGAATCCCGTAATGATATTCTCAATTTTGTGAAACCTATTTATAATTACTTTTTTGCCTATTCCTATGGGCTGGGAGTAGTGGGAATCATCTTCGGAGCAATTATATTAGCGGTAATTATAGGAATATTCTTCCTGTCCGGCTTTTGGGTATCAGGAAAAATGCTCTTCCAGATCCATCGAAAATTGTCAAGGGCTATTTAGAAATGAATAAAACCGCCCTCTTTCACCGGCTCCATCCGTATCCTCCATTCTTGAGGATAAGTATTGTTTACGCGGTTTCCCAAGTTTTTTGCCCAGCCGAGTAATTGACCTTGAAACTGCAACAATATCCAACCCTGAGGAGCCTCAGGAAAGTATAAATTATCCCTTCTGAGATAAGCAATCGCCTGTTCATGCGTCAAATTTTCGATATGGAACATCTGCCTGTTAATAATCCACGATAATGCCAGCAAAATATCGGGCAGAATATCTTTCCCTTTTATGTAACCAAGCCGGACGCCGGATTGCATCACTTTTAATTCCTTCTCCAACACTGAAATCAAATCGGAATAACCGGACGGAATAACCGAAACAGCTTCGGAACAGACAATTTGTTTATAATCGTCGCCAAGTATCCAATCCTTTAAGGAGTTAACAACTTGATTTTTCTGCATTTTATCATTTTTGCCGGATTTTATCCGGAAAGCGCTCTCTTCCTTCGTTTTCATCAAAACCGACAAGAAAAAACCTTCCCCTTTTGTCTTATGAGGAAAAAAACGGTATCCAACCCCTGAATCCGTAACATTCCATGAATCGTCTGTTTTGACCGGTAAAAGCTCTGCGCCCAACTCTTCCATGATCCACTTTACATTCTCTTCATCCTCCTCCCTGTTGTAAGTGCAGGTGCTGTAAACCAGCAATCCTCCGGTCTTCAACGCCGGAAAAACATCGGCAACGATTCGCTTTTGTCGTTCGCTACAAAGATGAACATTATTTATCGACCACTCTCTTATCGACTGCGGATCTTTTCGAAACATTCCTTCTCCCGAACAGGGCGCATCTACCACAATCATATCAAATAAACCATTGAATTTAGAAAAATCCCGCGGATCATTGTTTGTGACTACCACATTGGGAGCTCCCCATTTGACCAGATTTTCCGCCAGAATATTGGCTCTGGAACGGATGATCTCGTTAGAAACCAATAACCCATTTCCATCCAATAATGCTGCAAGGTGTGTCGACTTTCCTCCCGGAGCTGCGCACAAATCCAATACCAACGGATTTTCTCCATTAAGATGTTGTTTCACAACTTGTTCTAAAAACATGGAACTTGCTTCCTGAACATAATAACTGCCGGAATGGAAAAGAGGATCCATTGTGAAGATAGGTCTTTTTGGAAGATAATATCCATATTCGCACCACGAAACAGGGTCAAATTTCAACTTATCAGTTAATTTGCGAGGATTTATGCGGATGCTTACCGGCAACTCTTCCGATAGCGCAGTAACAAAAGAATCATACTCTTCACCTAATAATTTGCGTGTACGAGTCTCGAATAATTCCGGTAAATCCATTTATTTACTAATTACAAAACTCCCTTTGTACTGGGCAATTCATATTTATATATATCCCGTTTAATCGCCATTTTAATCGCACGCGCCAACGCTTTGAAAATCCCTTCTATTTTATGATGCTCATTTTCACCTTCCGCCTGGATATTCAAATTCATCTTGGCAGAATCGCTCAATGATTTGAAAAAATGCAAAAACATTTCCGTCGGCATATCCCCGACATACTCCCTGTTGAACTTCGCATCCCAAACTAACCACGGACGACCCCCAAAATCCAGCGCTACCGTACAAAGGCAATCGTCCATCGGCAAACAAAAACCATAACGCTCGATGCCTCGCTTGTCTCCGAGAGACTTGCGTAAAGCCTCTCCCAAAGCAATCGCCGTATCTTCTATCGTATGATGCTCGTCTACGCCCAAATCGCCTTTTACCTTTATTGTCAAGTCGCAACCCGAATGTTTACCTATCTGTTCCAGCATGTGGTCGAAAAATTGAAGACCGGTCGAAATATTGCATTTTCCGGTTCCATCCAAATTGATGTGAACATATATATCCGTCTCCTTCGTTGTTCTCTGAATTGTAACAGTGCGTTCACCGGCAAATAAAAACTCGGCGATTCTGTCCCATTCTTTAGTCGCCAATGCGCAAAAATCCCCCAGTTTCTTTTCCGCTAAAATCTTTTCCGCCTCTTCCGGTTCGCAAAAGAAAATAGCCTTACAGCCAAGATTCTTTGCCAGTTCCACATCCGTTAGGCGATCGCCTATGACAAAAGAATTTTTCAGATCATAATCGCCTGTCATATATTCGGTCAGCATGGCAGTTCCCGGCTTGCGGGTTGGAAGATTATCCTCCGGACAAGATTCGTCGATAAATATTTTATCAAAAACAATCCCCTCTCCTTCCAATATCTGCAACATCTTCCCCTGCACCAGATCGAAGTTTTTCTGCGGATTTGCCGGAGTTCCGAGTCCATCCTGATTCGTTACCATAACCAACTCAAAACTCAGGTTTTTACGAATGAAATAGAGGTTTCGCATCACATTCGGAAGAAATTCCATCTGCTCCAGATTATCCACCTGAAAAGTAACCGGAGGCTCAACAATCAGCGTCCCGTCACGATCTATAAAAAGGGCTGTTTTTTTCATCTTCTCTTTTAATTTTATCCACAAAAGTAGAAAATGTGAACAAGAAAACAAAGAGAATAAAAAAACGCACTCGATATTTTTATACATCGGATGCGTAACATCAAAAATTAACTACTAATACACGCTATGGATAAACCTCCAAAAAGTTCTGCTTAAAACTTTGGCGCGTACTTTTTTAAAAGAAAATTGATAAGCAAATTTACACAAATCATAATCGTTCTGTTTTTGTTTATATTTGAATTACACCGCAAAAATATGTTGTAAAACATAATTATGCAACATATTTTGCATTTTTTATGACTTGGATAAAAATATACAAAATGTCTTTTTGCTCTTTTTTTATCGAATAAAATAAAATATAGAAAGAAAATGATGGCAAAATTTGCATATTAAGACAAAAAAAATAGCATAATGACAATCAAAAAGAAAAAATCATTTTTTCTATTATTTTGTCTGCCTTGTTATTCAAATTGCAAAAATTTTAACCATCGCTTCCCCGTAGAGACGGGGCGCGCCCCGTCTCTACAACCACCCACGCAAAAACACGCCGATTCAAAATACATCCTAAAATTTTGAATTAGTTTGATATTACCAAAAAAATCACGAAATTTGCAGAAATTTCACAAAAACATATTTCAAATATCTAATTTTTAAACACGAGTATGATAAAAAGTGTATTGCAAATCGCAAGAGCCGCCTATCAGCCTAAAATGCCGAAAGCATTAAAAGGTAATGTCGCTCTTAAAGAAGGAAAAGCAACCCAATCCGTTGCAGATCAGGAAGAAATCAAGAAACTATTCCCTAACACTTATGGGATGCCTTTGGTTACATTCGAGGCGGCAGATAAAAAAGCTGAATTTCCGGCAATAAATGTCGGAGTCATATTGTCCGGCGGACAAGCTCCCGGTGGTCACAATGTTATCTCAGGTATCTTCGACGGGCTGAAATCATTGAACAAAGATTGCAAACTCTACGGTTTTCTCGGAGGTCCCGGAGGCTTGGTAGACCATAAATATAAAGAACTAACCGCCGACATTATCGACGAATACAGAAACACCGGCGGCTTTGACATCATCGGTTCCGGACGCACCAAACTGGAAGAAACGGAGCAATATGACAAAGGTGTAGAAATTTGCAACAAACTGGTTATCAAAGCGCTAATCATTATTGGTGGCGACGACTCAAATACAAACGCCTGCGTTCTGGCTGAATACTATCTTCAAAAAAATACGGGAATCCAAGTGATCGGATGCCCGAAAACAATCGATGGCGACTTGAAAAACGAAATGATCGAAACCTCTTTCGGATTCGACACCGCCTGTAAAGTTTACTCCGAAGTAATCGGAAACATCATGCGTGACGCCAATTCCGCAAAAAAATACTGGCACTTCATCAAGCTAATGGGTCGCTCGGCTTCTCACATCGCATTGGAGTGCGGACTGCAAACCCAACCGAACATTTGCATCGTTTCGGAAGAAGTGGAAACCAAAAAAATAACGCTGTCGCAAATCGTAAACGACATCGCCGGTACAGTCGCTGCACGTGCGGCAAAAGGCGATAATTTCGGCGTGGTTCTGATTCCGGAAGGATTGATCGAATTTATTCCTGAAATGAAAGTATTGATTGCCGAATTGAATGACTTGTTGCATGAATGCGATGTGCCGACAGCCCTTTCAAAACTGTCAAAAGCCAGTGCCGAAGCCTACAACAGCCTTCCTGATGCAATTGCCAAACAACTGACACTGGATCGTGACCCGCACGGAAACGTTCAAGTATCATTGATCGAAACGGAAAAATTATTGATCGAAATGGTTAGCAAACGTTTAGCTGCCATGAAAGCGGAAGGTTCTTACAAAGGAAAATTCTCCGGTCTCGGACATTTCTTCGGATATGAAGGTCGTTGCGCCGCTCCTTCCAACTTCGACGCTAACTACTGCTACTCGTTAGGATTCAACGCTGCTATGTTGATCGCCGCCGGAAAAACCGGATACATGTCGTCCGTACGCAACACGACCGCTCCGGCGGAAGAGTGGATCGCAGGAGGCGTTCCCGTAACGATGATGATGAATATGGAACGCCGTCACGGCGCCATGAAACCGGTTATCCAAAAAGCATTGGTAAAATTGGACGGCGCTCCGTTCCAGCAATTGGCAGACAACCGCGCAGAGTGGGCACTTAATACATGTTACATATACCCAGGTCCAATTCAATATTTCGGACCGGCAGAAGTATGCGACCAAACTACCCAGACGCTATTATTGGAACAAGGTAAATAAATCATACTCAAATTATCCGGAAAACAGGGATTTGTAAATGATCGAATCCCTGTTTTTTTATTATAAAATTATATATATTTGCACAACGTAAATATGTCTAAACTTATGGCAAAGAAATACAAGGTAGGTGTAGCTCTGAGCGGCGGAGGAGCAAAAGGAATCGCTCATCTGGGAGTTCTCAAAGCGCTGGAAGAACACGGAATAAAAATTGACGTGATTTCGGGCGTTAGCGTGGGAGCTATTATCGGCGCACTATATGCCGACGGACATACTACGGAAGAGATCAACAATTTCTTCCAAAAAAACAAACTACTTCAAATGGTCTCTTTCAACCTGCCAAAAAACGGAGGGTTGGCTAATGCCGACAGATATAAAAAACACCTTGGGAGCATGTTGCGCGCCAAAACCTTTGAAGAACTGAATATCCCTCTTATTGTCAATGCAACAGAATTGAATGCCGGGAAAAATGTCTATTTCAAATCGGGCGAGTTGTTAAGTTGCGTTATAGCATCGGCAAGCGTCCCTATCTTCTTCAACCCGACTAATATTAACGGAAAGTTATATGTAGACGGAGGCTTGTTTTGCAATCTCCCCGCCTCTGTTTTAAAGGAAGATTGTGAAATTGTTATCGGAGTACATACAAATCCGATCGCACACAAAGAAAGCACAAGCGGACTATTCGATGTGGCGGAACGAACTTTCCATTTGGCAATCAACGGGAATACAATTCAACAAAAAGCATACTGCGATATTGTAATAGAGACAAAAGATGCCAAAAAATTCGGAATGTTTGACGTAGCAAAGGCAGACGCTATTTTTAAAATCGGATATGATGAGGCATGTAAAGTCCTGAAAAATTATGACTTTGAAAAAGCAGGAATTGAGGCGACAAAATATGAATAATTAAAATTTCTTCAACTCCGTATAAAGCTTCTGTACCGGCAATCCCATGATATTGTAGAAACTTCCGCTAATATACTCTACACCGATATAACCGATCCACTCCTGCACGCCATACGAGCCGGCTTTATCGTAAGGTTTATACTTATTCACATAAAATACAATTTCTTCGTCGGTCAAAACAGCAAACCTTACATCGGAAGCAATACAAAATGCAACCTCTTTGTTCTGTGTCTTAATACAAACTCCGGTAAAAACCTGATGCGTCTTTCCCGACAGCATTTGCAGCATTTGGACAGCATCTTCCCGGCTTTCAGGTTTTCCGAGAACTTTATTTTCAAGCCAGACAATCGTATCTGCGGTAATAATCATGGTATTATCCTGCAAATAAGAAATATACGCCTCCCCTTTCTTCTTAGCTAGAAACAGAGGTATCTCCTCTCCTTTCAATGTTTCGGGATAAGACTCATCCAATCCCGGAATAGTCATTATTTCAAAATTCAGTTCCAACCCTTTCAATAACTCCTGCCTTCTCGGAGAATTGGATGCCAATATGATACGATAATTTTCAAGCATAATCTGTTTTTTCGACAAAGAAAATAAAATAATCGCTAACATCAGCAACAAATAAAAAAATGTTTACATCAAAAAATAATGCCAAAATAATTGTATTTTTAAATAAATATTTATTATCTTTACAACATATTCGATGAAAAATTCTTCGACCGCTTACTTGTAATCGCTGTCAATTATAACATTGAGTTTTAAGTTGAAAATTTACAATAAATTGTTTTCTGAACAGTTAAAATCTTTTTGCCTATGAAACAAAACAGTGTACAATAATACGCACATTTTAAAACTTATTGGGAAAGTGTTAGTTTGTAGTCCAATCCTTTCTTTTGTACGTATAATAGGACATACAGGAAATTTAATAATAACAATTAAAATTAAGCATCATGAAAAAAAATATAGTTTCTTTGATCCTTTCGGCTGCGGCCATATTTATATGTTTAAGTTTGTCGTATTCTCAAGAATGTAGCAATCCTTATGATATTGGTAACAATTTTCGCACGTCCGGATATATGGGATGCGGAAGCGATTGTATAACAATAACTTCCGAAATGCCGAATGATAAGGACGCTGCAAACGCTTCTCACTTAGATTGTTTTAAAATTACAGTTAGTAAAGATCCAGAAGGTTGGGGTGGACTCTTTTGGCTGAATAAACCGGATAATTGGGGAGACAAGTCGGGAGAAAATTTTTCAAACTGTGGATATACCAAACTAACTTTCTGGATAAAAGCAAAAAACGATTCGAGTCTCGGAAAAAAGGTTTACTTCGAAAGCGGAATGGAGGATAACGGCAAACGTTATAAAAATAGTTATGATAAGACAAGAATGTCTGTGAAATTGCCTGAAGATTGGACAAAACATATCATCAATCTAAACGGTAAAAATATGTCTTCTATAATAAATGCCTTTGGCTTTGTTGTAGAAGGATTAAGTGGTATAAACGGTAGCGAAGTAACGTTTTTTTTAGATCAAATTCAGTTTGAATAATATAATCATTAATAATTCTAAAGAGACTGCCTCAAAATCTGTTATTTATCGTAAAATAATAAATAACAGATTTTGAGAAAGCTCTCTGATTAATACCATAGAATATCATGAAGGTAATAAATTTTTTATATTTGTTTCTAATTTGTTGCATACTGCCATGTCAGGCACAGGAAGATTCTTGCTACACAAAATTCGGACCTCTTGCTAAAGCCGGAGATGTTGATAGTCAATATGATTTAGGACAATGTTATGAAAAAAATGGTTCGATCGAAAAAGCCTGTAAGTGGTATAAAATAGCTGCAAATCAATATGGGGAGGCCATCGTTGCGCATAAGCGCTTGTGTGAAGAAAAGTGCAATGATATTGTTATCCCTAAGGCTGGTTCAAGACGATATGCATTATTAATTGGAAATGAGAAATATCATGAAAAAAATACAGGTTTAAGCCAACTTTCTTGCCCAGTAAATGACGCAAAAGCCCTGAAAGAAAGATTGAGTAATCTAGGATTTGTTGCCATATACGAAGAAAATTTAAATTCGGCAAACATGCAGAAAAAACTTGATAAATTTAAAGAAAAACAACATAGGTATGATGTCATATTATTCTATTTTTCAGGACATGGCGGCTATAAGGTAGATTCAATTACAGGAAAAATAACAAACTATATATATATGACAGACGGCCGCGGATTTATTGTTGATTCCCTCAAATTAGGAAACGAAAATCAAACGAAAATTATAATATTAGATGCCTGTCGTACTCAAGCCAAAGATACAAAAGGACAAAAAGGGTTTTCTCCGATACTACTTTCCCCAAATACGATTATAGCTTATAGCACCTCACCTGAGAGAACATCGATTGATTGCGGTAAAAAAGGAAGAAACAGCCCGTATATTGAAACATTATTGGAATATATTGACAAATGCATGCCCATAGAAACTCTTTTTAAAAAAGTACGAATAGAAATGGAAAAAGATTCCTTAAATACACCATGGGAATCATCATCTTTAAGCACAGATTTTTACTTTAATGAGCCTTAGTGATCAAATCCCCAACCACTGAACGGCTACATTATTTATTGTACAATCTCAACTTTACCCCAACCGTTTCTCGGTTGGGGTGTTTTTACATTCATTCTACTACATTTCCGACATTCAAAAAACATATAACCATTAAAAAAACACTAAACCCGTGAGCAATATTCGCCGGTAATTTGTTTTTAATAAAAAAATAAAGCTATGAACTTGGAAAAAATCAAGAAATTACTAGGAAATCAGGAAGAATACTTCCTCGGACATACTTGTAAAACAATCGACAAGTCCCTTTTGTACGTGCCTTCGCCAGACATCATCGAAAAAGTATGGATAACCAGCGACCGAAACCAGCAAACAATCAATAATTTGCAAAAAATCCTGCAACACGGACGATTATCCGGCACCGGATACGTTTCTATTCTGCCGGTAGACCAAGGGATAGAACATACTGCCGGCGCCTCCTTTGCGCCGAACCCACTCTACTTCGATCCTGAAAATATCGTAAAGCTGGCTATTGAAGGAGGCTGTAATGCGGTTGCATCTACTTTTGGCGTGTTAGGAGCCGTTGCGAGAAAATATGCACACAAGATTCCTTTTATCGTCAAAATAAACCACAATGAACTGCTAAGTTATCCGAATACTTACGACCAGATACTCTTCGGAACAATAAAAGAGGCTTGGGATATGGGCGCTACGGCAATCGGCGCTACCATTTACTTTGGTTCGCAGGAAAGCCGTAGGCAAATTGTCGAAATTTCCAGGGCATTCGAATATGCACATGAATTGGGTATGGCAACTATCTTGTGGTGTTATCTTCGAAACAATAATTTCAAAAAAGACAACGTCGATTACCATACAGCGGCAGATTTAACCGGTCAAGCAAATCATCTGGGAGTAACAATCAAAGCCGACATCGTAAAACAAAAACTGCCGACCAACAACGGAGGATTCACCGCTTTAAAATTCTCGAAAACGGACGAAAGAGTTTATACCCAACTCTCTTCCGATCATCCGATTGACCTGTGCCGCTATCAGGTGGCAAACGGCTATATGGGTCGAATTGGATTAATCAACTCCGGCGGAGAATCTAACGGCGAGTCCGACCTGAAAGAAGCAGTCATCACAGCCATTATCAACAAACGGGCAGGCGGTATGGGATTAATCAGCGGAAGAAAAGCATTTCAAAAACCGATGCACGACGGAATAGAATTACTAAATACTATTCAGGACGTTTATTTAGATGAAACAATCACAATAGCTTAATTGTATAATTTACGATTTTGGATTTTAGAAGTTATTTGAATTATTCCCTGCAACGGGGTGATTAAATCTCTTTATCAATATTTCAAGACGATAATTATTTGAATATCAGTTCAACTAAAGCAAAATCCCGTTAGGGATTCTCGCTCGGTAGAAAAAAGAATGCCGCAACGTCTCGCATGCCGTTAGGTATGCGACCTGCATATTTAGGTTGCATACCTACGGCATGCAGGGGGCTTCAAATATCATTTTCTACCGAGCGATATTCCCTAACGGGAATAAATTTGCAACACATATAAATAACTCAAACAGCTTCTAAAATCTAAAATCGTAAATTATATAAGATGCGTTTGCCCGGAGATTTTTATTGTTATGTCTCAAGAAATTATTACCTTTGCTATTCAAATGGATTTAACGGCAAAACAGGTAGAGGAATATATCCTGCAACACATTGACAAAGAACCCGTTTTTTTGAAGAAACTAACACGGGAGACCAATCTCCGGACAACCAGCCCCCGGATGATTTCCGGGCATCTGCAAGGACGCATGTTAAAGATGTTTTGCAATATGGCAGTGCCCGTCCATATTCTGGAAATCGGAACATTCACCGGATATTCGGCAATTTGTATGGCAGAGTCTCTTCCCGAAAAAGGCGAGCTGCATACGATTGAGATAAACGACGAAATGGAGGAATTTTTACTCCATACATTCGAAGAATCCGGACAAAAAGATAAGATCCGCTTGCACATCGGAGATGCATTGGAGATTATTCCGAAAATGGATTTGACTTTTGATGTCGTTTTTATAGACGGTAATAAAAGGCATTACTTGGAATATTTCCATGCTGTTTATCCGAAATTGCGTACAGGAGGCATTATCATCGCCGATAATACATTGTGGGACGGTCATGTTTGGGATGTGGAAAGAAATGACGACCAAACATTGGGCATTCGTCGCTTTAACGACTATATTGCATCGGACGAACGGCTGGAAAAAGTAATAGTACCGGTAAGAGACGGAATGACGTTGATAAGAAAAACTAAATAAAAAAGTATATGATGAAAAAGCAATTGACATGGTTCATTTTCGCAACATGTTTTCTGTTGGGAATAGCTTCTTGCAGCAAGGATAAGGAACAAAAGGACCAAAGATTAGTAAACAAGGAAAACAAGGAAGCCGGCGAATTGTTTTTGAAAAATAATGCCCTACGGAGTGAGGTGAAACAAACTGCTTCGGAACTGCAATATGAAATTATAGTTCAAGGCGACGGTATTCGTCCTTATCCGGAAGATTCCGTTAATGTGACTTACACCGGAAAATTAATTGACGAAACCCTGTTTAGCTCCCTCACAGAGGATGATTTACTGTTAATCAAACTAATTGACGGCTTTCAAGAAGGATTGCGGTTAATGCCCGAAGGATCCACTTATATTCTGTACATTCCTTATTATTTAGCCTATAAAAATTCTTCACAAACAGTTAGTTACGATGGGAAGCCTGTTACTATTCCGGCTTATTCGGTATTGATTTATGAGGTTACACTGCATAGGGTGAAACGTAATTGATTTGTGAAAAATCTGTATGAAATATAAAAGCGTAAAGAATAATTGCAAATTACTCCTTACGCTTTTCTTAATTATTAGTTATTAATTATCAACTATTAATTTTTCCCAAAATACCGTTTATACAATCCCTGAAAACCTTGTCCATGACGGGCTTCATCTTTTGCCATTTCGTGAACGGTGTCATGGATTGCGTCCAGATTCAACTCTTTTGCGCGCTTGGCAATACGCATCTTGTCGGCACAAGCGCCGGATTCGGCATTCATACGTTTTTCCAAATTGGTTTTTGTGTCCCAAACCACATCGCCGAGAAGTTCGGCAAATTTGGCAGCATGTTCCGCTTCTTCAATCGCATAACGCTTGAATGCTTCGGCAATTTCAGGATAGCCTTCACGGTCTGCCTGACGGCTCATAGCCAGATACATTCCCACCTCTGTACACTCTCCCATAAAATGAGCGTTTAAATCTTTGATCATCTCTTCGTCACATCCTTTTGCTACTCCGATTACGTGTTCGGTAACAAATGTCAGAGACTGAGTCTCGTCCAACTCTTTAAACTTGCTTGCCGGTACTTTACATTGCGGACATCTTTCGGGCGCTGCCTCTCCTTCGTGGATATAGCCACACACTGTGCAAATAAATTTCTTGTTCATAACTGTTTTTTTTTAATTAGAAAATAAATATTTATATATTAATTCTTTTCCCTGCACTTTTTACAATAACCTTTATAATAAAGATGTGTTTCGGTAATTGTCAAATCATCAATATTTTTTACCATTACCGATTCCAACTGTTCCATGCAAATATCATAAATACACCCGCATCCCAGACAAATGAAATGTGCATGGTGAGAAATATCTCCGTCAAACCGCGTATTTTTTTCCTCTATATTAATGCTCAATGCTGCGCCTTGTTCCGTAAATAACTTCAACGTATTATAAACCGTTGTTTTTGAAAGCGTCGGCATGGAAGGCGACAAGGCATTAAAAATCTCATCCACAGTAGGATGTGTTTTATGCTCCTTCAGATAATCCATGATAGCTATCCGCTGCACAGACGGTTTAATACTGTATACCATTAAATAGTCGGCGGTTTTCATTTAAGTAATATTTGAAATAAATACAATATTGAAATGATTACAAAACTATGGTTTATTTTTGAAATAAAAAAAAATTAATTGCTTATTTTTGTTAAAAAAACAATTTATTTCTTTACTTACTTATTTTAATTTGTACTTTTGTTTTGTAGAATCATTTAAAAATTTTCATATAAAATTTCACTATCATGAAACAAACAACATTAATCATTGTAACACTGCTTATTGGAAGCGTTTTTACCGTTTCCGCACAAAAAAGACTTCCGTATGAAGTAAAAAAAGGAATCGCAGGATGCGACACCATCTACACGTTACCCGACGATAAAGCTTCATTTCCGGGCGGAACTTCAGGCATGTACGATTTCTTTAAAAAGAACATGCAAAATTCAGAAAAACTTACCAGTCTAAATTTCAGCAAGCGTCTTACATTGGAGCTTTTAGTAGACGACAAGGGGAAAATAATCAGAAGCAAAGCGATTAATTCTTTCTCACCGGAGTACACCAAGGATGCGTTAGAAGCGCTGAAACAAGCTCCCCAACTCGCACCGGCAAGAGCAAATGGACGGGATGTGTGTTCCTATTTGCTTATTCCATTGACTTTTGAGTGATAGATTATTCTAAAATACCTTCTCCTTGCTACGTGGTAGACGAAATTCGTCTGCGCAAAAATTTGGACCTGATTCGTTCGGTAAAAGAACGTTCGGGCGTAGAGATTATTCTCGCATTCAAAGCATTTGCATTGTGGAAAGTTTTCCCAATTATCAGGGAATACATACCTTATTCTACAGCAAGCTCGCTCAACGAAGCCCGACTGGCATTCGAAGAAATGGGAAATCTTGCCCACACGTATGCTCCGGTATACACGGATAAGGAATTCCCGGAAATTGCCAAATGTAGCAGCCACATTACATTCAATTCACTGAATCAATTCAGTCACTTCCGTCCTTTTCTGGAAAAACTCGACAGGCGCATTTCTTGCGGATTGAGGATAAACCCGGAATTTTCGGACGTTGAGACCGATTTATACAATCCTTGCGCTCCGGGTTCACGCTTGGGTGTTGTATCCGAACTACTCGGCGACAGGTTGCCCGAAGGAGTGGAAGGATTGCATTTTCATACGCTGTGCGAATCTTCTTCAACCGATTTGGAAAAAACACTCGCCGTAGTGGAAGCTAAATTCGGGAAATACTTCCCACAAATCAAATGGCTGAACATGGGCGGAGGTCACCTGATGACCCGAAAGGATTATGATGTCGAACACCTTATCTCTTTATTACATGCTTTCCAATCGCGTTATCCATGGTTGCAGGTGATACTGGAACCCGGAAGCGCTTTTGCCTGGCAAACGGGCGAATTGGTCTCCACAGTGATAGATATTGTTGAGAATAAAGGGATAAAAACAGCTATGCTGGACGTCTCTTTTGCCTGCCACATGCCCGATTGCCTCGAAATGCCATATAAACCTGCTATTCTGGGGGCTACCGACGAAATACCGGGCAAACCAACGTATCGAATGGGAGGAAACAGTTGTCTTTCGGGCGATTTTTACGGAAATTGGTCTTTCGATAAAGAGTTACAAATAGGCGACCGCATCGTATTTCTCGACATGATACACTACACAATCGTAAAAACAACCATGTTCAACGGTATCTCCCACCCTTCTATTGCGCTTTGGACAAAAGAGGGGGAGTTGAAAATATTACGGGAGTTCGGATACGAAGATTATAAAGGTAGGATGAGTTAGAGCTACTAAGTTTTGATGTACTAAAAAAACAGAACTTCCACAAAAAAAATAAAAAAAAATGTTTGCTAATCGAAAACTTTTTATTACATTTGTATTGTTAATTAATCCTGCCGAACCAGCAGGATAAAAACGGTAAAAACTCTATGACACATCTATTTGAGACGATTAAACAAATCGCAAAGAAAAATCCGGAAGGGTTTACGGTTCGGATTCCTTCTTTGGAGTGGGTACTTGAAGGCTATATAGCAGCCTACAGCGAAACACAAGACTGCTTTGGAGACGAAGGACTAATGAAAGTACTTAAACATGCCGACGCACACGATAAAATCGTTGGAGGTTGGCTAAACAAGGAAAACAAGCAGTTTTATTTCGACAGCGACAAGCAGTTTTCTTCCAAGGAAGAAGCTATTGAGTTCGGGCGAAAGCACAAACAAATAGCCATTTTCGACCTGCAAACTTTCCGGGAAATCCGGTTGTAGAAGAAACAGGCAGGGGCGTAAATCCCCTCCTGTTTTAAAAATAAAAATGTTGAAATTAAAAACATACAGTTATGAAGGGAATTGAATTATTACCTTCCTTGACGAAGGAACAAAAAGAGTTGCTTGAAACATCGGAAAGAAACTACAAGCGTTTTGCCCGCGTGTACTTTCAAATATTGTCTGTTGACGAAAATGAGGTCGTTGTGAAAGTTTGGCAAATAGAGAATAAAACGCAAAAATACTTGTCGTCAAGAGAGCTTATCGAACGTACTCACTCCGTTTTTGAAGGTATTGTGCCAGAAAACATTAAAATTCATGTTCGTCCTATTCCATTCGACAAAGTGGACTTAACCCATTTTTCGGTTGAAAATGTGGAAGAAAAAATGGAAAAATTAGGGCTAAAGCCAAAAGACCTGACACGCTTGCTCAATCTTAACAAGTCATCACTAAGTTTAATGCTGAATAAAGAAAGAGGACTGACAAAATCAAGCAAGGCTATGCTTTACTATTTGTTTAAATATTTAGAAGCAACTCCAAATTACAAAAAAGTAATATAATTCTTCCAAATCTAATTACTACAATTTAGTCCCGTTCTTCATTTGAGCGGGATTTTTTTAATGAATCCAATATGTCCCTAATTCAATTCTAATTTCTGTTTTAGTATTGGGTTTAAAATGAATAAAACGTGTTTGAATATCTGTGTAACCAAAACTATTTACTGTTATTTTATATCTTCCCGGAGGAACCTCAAAATCGGAAATGCCATCATATAAGATTGCTTCTAATTTTAATTCTATTATTTGTACAGTAGCAATATCTACTAAAGTATTAGTTTGCCTATCATATGGATAACAAATTATTCGAGATTTTCCGTTATTATTAACTTCTTCTGTTTTGATTATCTTATATTTCCCTTTAATATTCCCTCCACCGCCTTCATCTGCAGTTTTTTTTAGCACGGTACAAGCCATTAACATAAGTAATCCAAATAATAATATATTTCACTTTAATATCATCATAAAATATTTGTTGTGCAGACTCTAAAAAAATATGTTCCTTGAAAGTATAGCGTATGACGAGTTCTATTGCTGCAAAAGTACAAACAATCTCCGAATTAGCAATCTCTCCCGAATACCAAACCCCAAATCACCCATTCCCATACAAAAAATCACCATAAATCAAATTTTCATGATATTTTTTGATAAGATTTGCAAAAATATTACCATAAATGAAGTAAAAGTACTACCTTTGCAAACTTATTGTTGAAAGACAATATCCGCTTTACCGCTTGGTTTTTCGGGGTTCAAAAATTTAAATTAATTATTTATTATGTCTCTTTACATTCCTAAGGACTATAAACCGACGCTTGACCCAGAAAAGATGGAGCAAGCCATTAAACAAATCAAAATAAAATTTCAGGAAGAGTTGTCGCAAGCATTAAGCTTGAGAAGGGTTACATCGCCGCTTTTCGTACTGTCGGGTACTGGTATTAATGATGACCTTAACGGAGTGGAACGCCCCGTTTCGTTTCATATACCGGCAGTAGGAAACAAGCGTGCCGAAATTGTCCATTCGCTGGCAAAATGGAAACGCATGAAGCTGGGAGCCTATGATATCGAACCCGGAAAAGGGCTTTACACCGATATGAACGCTATCCGCGCCGACGAAGAGTTGGACAATATTCACTCGCTGTATGTCGACCAGTGGGATTGGGAACGCACCGTCACGGCAAACGACCGCAACTTGGGTTTCCTGAAATCAACCGTAATAAAAATTTACGATGCGCTGCTTAATACCGAAAAAATGATATGCGAAGCATATCCGCAAATCAAGCCGACTTTAAGCAAAGAGATTACATTTGTTCATACCGAAGATTTGCTCGCCAACTATCCGAACCTGACGTCAAAAGAAAGAGAACTCGAAGCAGCAAAAGAATACGGTTCAATCTTTATAATCGGTATTGGAGGTGAACTAGCAGATGGTAAAATTCACGACGGACGCTCACCCGATTACGATGATTGGAGTACTCCAACCAAAGACGGCTACAAAGGGCTCAACGGCGATATTGTTGTCTGGAATCCCATCTTGGAGTCGGCATACGAACTCTCTTCCATGGGCATTCGCGTAGATAAAACAGCGCTTCGGAAACAATTAAAAATCAGAAATTGTGAAGACCGCTTGGAGTTGCTGTTCCATAAAAGTTTGATGGAAGATATGATTCCTCTTTCTATTGGCGGAGGTATCGGTCAATCCCGTCTTTGCATGCTCTTTTTGCACTGCGCTCATATAGGTGAAGTGCAAGCCAGTATTTGGCCCGACGATATGATAGAAGAATGTAGAAAAAACAACATCATTTTAAAATAAACCTGCTTTTATGGCTCATTTAAGATTCAAAGTAGTAAACGAAGCTTTTAAGAAGAAAGCCGTTGAAGTTGTCGCACCGGCAAAACATGCTTCCGATTATTACGGAAAGAATGTATTTACCAAGTCGGTAATGGCAAAATACTTGTCTGAGGAGACCTTGAAAGCCATTACAAATGCAGTAGAAAAAAGCATCGCATTAGATAGAAAAATTGCCGACAATGTAGCCGAAGGCATGAAAATGTGGGCGACAGAACTTGGCGCAACCCACTACACACACTGGTTTCAACCATTGACCGACGGCACTGCCCAGAAACACGACTCTTTCATTGAGTATGCAGGAGCGCCGGGCGAAGCAATCGTGGAAGAATTTTCCGGTAAATTACTGATACAGCAGGAACCCGACGCCTCTTCGTTTCCGAACGGCGGTATCCGCAGCACTTTCGAGGCGCGCGGTTATACGGCTTGGGACCCTTCCTCACCGGCATTTGTTGTAGACGATACGTTGTGCATTCCTACCATTTTCGTTTCATACACCGGCGAACTGCTCGACATGAAGGCTCCATTGCTGAAATCGTTGACGGCAATAGATAAAGCCGCCGTTGCTGTTTGCCAACTTTTCGACAGCAATGTAAAAAAAGTGTACGCTTATCTCGGCTGGGAACAGGAATATTTTCTGGTAGATGAAGGTTTGTACGCCGCCCGTCCCGACTTGCTGCTTACCGGACGTACCCTTATGGGACACGAATCCGCCAAAAACCAACAGTTGGAAGACCACTATTTCGGCGCTATCCCAAGCCGCGTGTCTGCCTATATGAAAGACATTGAATTTGAGGGATATAAATACGGTATTCCGCTGAAAACACGCCACAACGAAGTGGCTCCGAACCAATTTGAATTGGCGCCTATCTACGGCGAATTAAACCTGGCTGTCGACCAAAACCTGCTCATCATGTCCATCATGAAAAGAGTCGCCCGTCGTCACGGTTTCCGCGTGCTGCTGCACGAAAAACCATTTGCAGGCATCAACGGCTCAGGCAAACACAACAACTGGTCGCTCGGAACAGATACCGGCGTAGGCTTGTTCACTCCGGGTAAAACTTCCGAAGAAAACTTGCAGTTTATTATTTTTCTGGTAAATACATTGAAAGCCGTTCACAAGCATAATGCTTTGCTGAAAGCCTCTATCATGACGGCGCAGAATGCTCACCGCCTGGGCGCCGGCGAAGCTCCTCCGGCTATTATTTCGGCATTCTTGGGCTCGCAACTGACTGCCATTCTCGACAAACTGGAAAAAAGCACCAGCGAAGAGGCAATTACAGTAGATGACAGGAAAAATTTAAGTTTGGGCATCGCACACATTCCCGAAGTGTTGGTCGACAACACCGACCGCAACCGTACTTCTCCTTTTGCCTTTACCGGCAACCGCTTTGAGTTTCGCGCCGTCGGTTCTTCGGCAAACTGCTCTTCGGCAATGATTGCGTTGAACTCGGTTGTTGCAGCCCAATTGGTTGAATTCAGAGCCGAAGTGGACGCCCGGTTAGCCAAAGGCGAAAGCAAGGAAAAAGCGATTTTCAATGTTCTCAGACAATATATTAAGGATTCTAAACCTATCCGCTTCGACGGAAACGGCTATTCGGACGAATGGAAAGCCGAAGCTGCCAAACGCGGTTTGGACTGCGAAACAAGCGTGCCGCTGATTTACGACGCCTACACAACGAAACAAAGTGTAGAGATGTTCTCAAAACTCGGCGTGTTCACCGAAAAAGAGCTCCACGCCCGCAACGAAGTGAAATGGGAAACTTACACGAAAAAAATCCAGATAGAGGCTCGCGTATTGGGCGACTTGGCGATAAATCACGTAATCCCTGTAGCAACTTACTACCAATCTACCTTGTTGGAAAATGTTTACAAAGTCACTCAAATCTACGATGCAAAAAAAGCGGACGAGCTATCTGCCATCAACAAACAAATCATCGAAGATATTGCCAAACACATCAGCATCATCAAAACCGATGTAGACAAAATGGTGGAAGCGCGCAAAATTGCCAACCGAATTGAAAGTGAAAAGGAAAAGGCGCTTGCTTATCATGATACTGTGTTGCCGTATTTTGATACGATTCGCTTCCATATTGATGAATTGGAATTGATTGTGGATGATGAGCTTTGGACGTTGCCGAAGTATAGAGAATTGTTGTTTATTCGGTGATAAAGCAGTACAGAATCAAAAATTTTAATAACCTTATTTTCACCTCATTTTCCTAACAAAACAACCTCAGTAGCATTGATTTACAGTTCATTATCCTAACCTTATTACCTTATTTTGACAGAAAATAAGGTACTGTGTTCAATTCCAATTTTTTTTTGTTAAAAATATCATTAATTTTGCATAATCTAAAGGAAGGCTTCAAACGTTTGCACTGAAGTCTATCTTGTATTGTGGGAGATATTTA
>Ga0123353_10000021_pt1 | contig 176788 bp, 163 predicted proteins | sample TergutLab28metaG_3_FD_92763 | JGI IMG/M metagenome (GOLD analysis project Ga0123353, IMG submission 92763) | Labiotermes labralis P3 segment gut microbial communities from Petit-Saut dam, French Guiana - Lab288 P3 | ecosystem: Host-associated > Arthropoda: Insects > Digestive system > Gut ... | reverse complement strand
TATGGTCTGTTTTCCATGGTTGGCGGGTATCTGTTATCTCCTCAAAATATTGACGCATTTTTTATCTCCCCTTTTCAGGGAGATTATACCATACTTTCAACCTTTTTCATGCGTTTACCGTGTAGATAAACCAGCTAAATAACCATTTACACTTTTACACTGTAATTCCACTTGTCCGAGTGAAAAATGGAAATCAACAAAAAAGAGCCGCCCGTCTTGGGCAGCTCTCATGCATATAACCCCTGTATCTATCAACCTTACTTCCCATATTCAATCACATAATCACACCGACACGGAATGGGAACACCATATGTACCGTCGATTTGCTTATCCCAAACTTTTTTGCCGTTTCTCTTACCGTTGCGTTTGATTTAATAATGAAGTTAGCCACTTCTATGGCCCGCTCCTCGATGTAGGCTTTCAATCCGAAGCCCTCCTTGATGCTTTGTTCTGTTAATTTATATGTCGGCTGGAAAGGATGTATGAGGAAATTAACCTGTAAGTGCCTATATTTTTTTATTTCTGCGGATATAAGCTTGTTTTACATGTGTTTACCGAAATCGGAGTTTGAAATATCTTGACTTTTTTTGTATGATACTATATACTTAGGCTGTTTCGGGGGGGGCGTGGTGTGCTTGCTGGAGCGTATTGGACGCGCGGTTAAAAGGGATTGGCAGCTTTACGTACTGCTGTTGCCGGCAATTGCGCTGGTTTTCATTTTTTGTTATCTTCCCATGTACGGCATACAAATTGCCTTCCGCGATTTCCGCGCGGTTCAAGGCATAATTGGCAGCCCATGGGTCGGGCTTAAACATTTCACGGATTTTATCAACTCCTTTTATTTCGGGCGCCTATTGTCAAACACTTTCCTTTTGAACTTTTTAGGCCTGCTTTGGGGTTTTCCGTTCCCCATTATTATGGCGATATTACTAAACCAAATGAGGGGCAAGCGGTTTAAACGGTTTACACAAACCTCAATTTACCTGCCTAATTTCTTATCCCCCGTCGTAATAGCGGGTATGCTGTTCTTATTTCTGTCACCGTCCACCGGCTTAGTAAACCGCGCCATAGAGGCCTTCGGAGGGCAGCCCACACATTTCATGCTGGAAGAATCATGGTTCCGCTCCCTGTTCATCGGCTCCGAGATATGGCAGCGCGCGGGCTGGAACAGTATATTATACATCGCCGCGCTGACCGCCATCGATCAGGGGTTGTACGAAGCCGCCACCATGGACGGCGCAACCAAATTCCAGAAAATAATACATATAGATATCCCGCATTTAATACCGATTATCGTCATGCTTCTGATCCTCAACTGCGGCGCCCTGCTGACGTCCAACACAGACAAGGCCTATCTGATGCAGACGGCGGGCAACATCCCCAGATCGGACATCATCGGCGTTTACGTCTACCGCATGGGCTTGCTCAGGGGCGGCATGTTCTCTTATACCGCCGCTATCGGTTTGTTTACCAATGTTATTAATTTCGTAACTATTATTACCGTGAATTGGATATGCAGGCGCCTTGGCGAAACGAGCTTATTTTAAGCAAGAGGTGAAGTGATGAACGCCGTTAAAATAAAGGAACGGTCTATAAGCAGGACAAAGAAGGATGTCACCTTTGACATTGTTAACGGTATTATCTGGTTTGCCGTGCTTCTAGCGGTGCTGTACCCGCTGTGGCTGGTTCTTATCGCCTCGGTTTCGGACGCGGAGGCCATAATCGGCGGCAAGGTCTTCCTTTGGCCCGTGGACCCCTCGTTTTCCGGATACCGGGCGGTATTCCAGCATCAGGAGTTTATGCGGTCATTCCTGAATTCCATTTTCTATACCGTAGCGGGCACAAGCCTGAGCGTTATTGTTACGATGATGGCGGCATACGCGTTATCGCGCAAATTCGCGGGGAAGAAAGCCGTAACGCTCTATTTCCTATTTACCATGTTTTTCACGGGCGGCCTTATCCCCCAGTTTTTAATGAATATGCAGCTTGGCCTGTATAACACGATGACGCTGATGATAATAATAAACTGTGTATCCGTGTGGAACCTGATGATTACCCGCACGTTTATATCCACCTCTATACCCAATGAGCTGTACGAAGCCGCGGCTATCGACGGGGCGAACCATTTCACCTATTTTTTCCGCGTAATCCTGCCGCTGTCCGGGACGATTATCGCGGTGCTGTGTGTTTTCTACGGCGTTGCCCGTTGGAACGACTATTTCACGGGCTTGGTGTATATAAGGGACGACTGGAAGATGCCGATGCAGACCATATTGCGGCGGCTTGTCGCCTCACTGGAGAGAAGCGGTTCCGCCGACGCCATGCTTGATTTCTTCGGGGACGCCGCGTCCAGGGCCGAGCGTCTGCGGCTTGCCGAAGTAACGAAATACAGCGCCATCGTAGTGTCCAGTATTCCCGTCGTCGGCCTGTATATAGGTATGCAGAGGTTTTTTGTGAAGGGTGTTACGTTGGGATCGTTGAAGGGTTAAAGATAAAAACCTTGGGGGCGCTGCCCTCAAACGCCCGCAAGCTTTTTCAAAAGCTTGCGGGGTTTGGGGCAGAGCCCCAAGGTCTTAAATAAAAAGGAGGAATAAAATGAACCGCACAAAAAGAATCATATCCGTGATGCTGGCAGTATTTATGGCCGTATCCATGTTGTCCGCCTGCCAGGCCGACGGCACGGGCGCGGCGGACGACGGGGTTGTCGTCCTGCGCGCAATGCAGTGGGAGCCCGAGAACCTGTCCGTGGATTTTGCCAACCTGTGGTATTTCCAGGAGCTTGAGGAAGAAACCGGCGTTAGGGTGGAATGGACAGTTGTAAAGGAAAGCGAATGGAACACCGCCATGAACCTGATGTTTGTTTCCGGCGAATATCCCGACATCATCATCCGCCCCAACCTCAACCTGAACATTGAGGAATACGGCGTAACCCAGGGTATCCTTATACCCCTTGACGACTACATCAACGCGGATGTTATGCCCAACTACTACAGCCGCCTGCGCATGAACAACGCCAACGCCTCCATTCCCGCCTCCGACGGCAAAAGCTACCATATCGGCTACTTAGTGGCGCAGAACGTCAACCACGACGGCAGCTTCTACATCAACCGGAAGTGGCTGGACGCCGTTGAAATGGAAGTCCCCGCCACTGTTGACGAGCTGACCGAAGTGCTTATAGCCTTCCGTGACGAAATCCCCGGGCTTTTGGGCATTGAAACAGTGTTCCCGTTCAGCGCCGGCGGCTCCGGCGGCGTAGGCGGCGGCATAAACCATCAGACCAACGGCTTGTACGTCCATTTCGCCATGTTCGGCGTGCCGATTCAGCGCTGGGTCTACGCCGTTATCGACGAGGATCACAACGTTGTGTTCCCCGGCTATATGGACGGTTTCCGCGCGGCTCTGGAATGGATGCATATGTGTTACACCGAGGGTTTGCTTGACAGAGAGGCGATAACCCAGGACACCAACGTATGGAGTACCAAGATGAACGCGGAGCAGGTAGGCTTTACCTCCCATCTGCGCATGTTAAACGCCGGGCTTGACGCGGTGAACGACCAGTGGGTCTCCATTTTGCCCCCAGCCAGCGAATTCGGCGTTTCCGTGCCAAGAATCCTTGAAATCCCGGATTTCGGCGCCGTGCTGACCGTGGCCAACAAAAACGTTGAAGCCACCATGCGCTGGCTTGACGCCCAGTTCGACACCGAAAGAATGATGGTTGCCGCCAACGGCCCGCTCTCCGACATCGGCACAATCGGCACCACCCTTAAAGTCAACGAAGAAGGCAAATACGAGGTCATCACAGTCCCCGCCGACAACGCCCTCTACAACTACGTACCCGTTATGACCGGTCAATTCTTCGCCCCCGGCGACTATTATTTCGACATCTTCGTACTGCCCCCGCACCGCGTGGAGCGTTTTGAATCCAGCCGCATGTACGCCAACGCCGGTGTCCTCGAGCCCAATTCCCACGATTTCCTGCGCAAGCTCGTTCTGCTCAGCCCCGATCAGGCTATCCAGCAGGCGCGTCTGCACGACACACTCGAGACGCTTATGCTTGAGTCCATCGCCTCCTTCATCACCAGAGGCGTGACGGACGCCACATGGCAGCAGTTCGTAGACCGCACCCAGCAAGCGGGTGTCGAACAATATCTTGCGACTTATCAGGAAGTTTACAACGCTTATTTAGAAGCAAACAGGTAAGGATTAAAAATGTTCATTATTCGTAGGGGACGCTTTCGCGGCGTCCCTTCTTCATATATGGAGGCCCTTCAATGATAGACCGGAAAAAGCTTGTAACCAGGCATAACCCTATATTGCGCGGGGTAAATACGGACTCGCCCCTAACGGTCGGTAACGGTGAGTTTGCCTTCACCGCCGATATTACCGGCTTTCAGACTCTGTATAATGAGTATAAGACGGTTCCGCTATGTACAATGAGCCAATGGGGCTGGCATTCATATCCGGGCCAATATACCCTTGACGATGTGAAAATGACGCGGTATATATGTGGCGGGCGGGAATTTGAATATGCCGCGGAGCAATTTCCGGAAACCGCCGGGGCATATGATTGGCTCAGGCGCAACCCGCACCGCTTGAATTTGGCAAGGATAAGGCTTTTATGGGACGGTGAAGAGATTCATAGCCGCGATATAACGGATGTAAAACAGGAGCTGGATTTATATACGGGCGTTCTGCACAGCGAATTTAAGCTGCATGGGCATCCCGTTGCCGTGCGGACGGTTTGCTCCCAAAACGCCGATGTCATTGGTTTTTCGGTCATTTGCAACGAAAACCGTTTATCCGTACGTATGGATTTTCCTTACGGTTCACATAAAAAAAATGCTTCTGATTGGGGAAAAACGTTTAAAGGGCATGAAACCGATATACTGGCGGAAGGCATAAAGGATTACCGGATACAAAGGAATATTGATACGACTGTGTATTGTATACGTATAAGAGATGTCAATGTTATAAAATCAGGCATCAATGAACTTACATTAATAGGCGGACCAAACGAATTAAATTTTACGGTGGCGTTTGCAAACGGAAAACCTCGGGATAATACATTCGATGAAGCGTATGAAAGCAGCGCGGACAGATGGGGAATGTTTTGGAATAAGGGCGGCATTGCCGATTTCAGCGGCGCGAAGGACCCGCGTGCGTTTGAGCTGGAACGAAGGATGATTCTCTCGATGTATTTAACCGCCGTAAACTGCGCGGGAACAACGCCGCCGCAGGAAACGGGGCTTGTGTGCAACAGTTGGTACGGCAAATTCCATTTGGAAATGCATATACTGCACGCCGGATGGTTTCCGTTATGGGGGCGCCGGCGGCTTTTAACGGACAGCTTCCCCTGGTATGTTAAAATACTGGATGAAGCCAAGGAAAACGCGGCAAGGAATGGGTATATCGGCGCGCGCTGGCCTAAAATGACCGGGCCGGAGGGTATCGACAGCCCTTCGCGTATCGCGACGCTTTTGATTTGGCAGCAGCCCCATATATTATACATGCTGGAGCTGTCATGGCAAGATTTACCGGAAGCCCAGAAAGATAAGTTTTTATCGGATTATTGGGAAATTATCAATGAAACCGCCGGTTTTATGTGCGGCTTCGTAATATTGGGAAAGGACGGGCGGTATCATCTTCCCCCGCCGATTATACCGGCACAGGAGGAACATAAACCCGAAAATGTGTTAAACCCCGCCTTTGAGTTATGCTATTGGCGTTTCGGGCTGGAAATAGCCGTAAGATTCGCGGGAAGGCATGGGAAAGACCATACGGAATGGGCGGCCGTTATAGATAAATTAGCCGCTCCGCCCGTTGAAAACGGCCTTTATCAAGCCCATCAGAACTGTCCCGATACATTTGAGTCCTACAACCGCGACCATCCCTCAATGCTCTTTGGTTATGGCTTTATACCGTACCCCCGGATAAACGGGCAAATAATGAGCGATACGGCGGATGCGGTTTTAGCGAAATGGGACTGGGATTCGGCATGGGGCTGGGATTTCGCGCTGACGGCTATGACACTGACAAGGTTGGGCAGGCCGGAGGATGCCGTCGATATCCTTCTGGCCGATTACGCTAAAAACAGTTATGTAACCAGCGGAAACAACTTCCAGCGCGGCAGGGACGATTTGCCTCTCTATTTGCCGGGCAACGGTTCGCTGCTGTTCGCCCTGGCGATAATGCTGGCCGGATATGGGGAACAGGGGGATATGCCGGGCTTCCCCAAAAACGGCATGTGGGATGTGGCGCATGAAGGTATTTCGCCGCTGCCTTATTAATACCAAGCTGCAATCTAAATCACACTAACTCCGGACAAATGATCCGGTACGCTCACGCTCAGGCCGGCTCATCCTCCCAGAGTAAGTGCTGCATTGATTGCAACTTGGTATAAACTGGGAGCGCGGGCGTCCCGCACGCAATAATAGAAAGGCGGTTATCACATGCTGGTTGCCGATATCCAAATAAGAGACCCATTTATATTGAAACATGGCGGGCTGTTCTACATGTACGGCTCCACGGATAAGGACATATGGCGAGGGAACGGCGTTGGGTTTGATGTTTATACCGGACAAGATTTGGTTAACTGGGACGGGCCTTTTCCGGCATTCCGCCCGCCTGAGGGTTTTTGGGGCACAAGGAATTTCTGGGCGCCGGAGGTCTTTGCGTGCAAAAACGAGTTTTTCATGTTTGCGTCGTTTATCGGGGACGGTTTTATGCGCGGTACGGCTATATTAAAGTCTGAAAGGCCAACCGGCCCTTTCCTGCCTTGGAGCCGTGGTGCGGTTACTCCCGCTAACTGGATGTGCTTGGACGGAACGCTGCATATTGATGAAAGCGGCGAGCCGTGGATTGTTTTTTGCCACGAATGGGTTCAAGTAGGCGACGGAACGGTGTGCGCCGCGCGGCTGTCCGCAGATTTATCCGGGGCGGTTTCAGAACCGGTTAAACTTTTTTCATCTTCCGAGGCCGTATGGAGCCGTAAAGCGTTTTCCCCAAGCAATAACATTGAAGGTTATGTAACAGACGGTTGTTTCCTGCACCGTATGAGCGGCGGTAAGCTTCTGATGATATGGTCATGTATAGGTGAGATGGGGTATTGTCTGGGATACGCCGTTTCCGAATCGGGGCATGTGCTTGGGCCTTGGAAGCAAGCAAAAAAGCCGCTTTTTGCCGAAGACGGGGGACACGGCATGATATTCCGCGATTTTGAAGATAGGCTCATGCTGGCAATGCACTCGCCGAATAAAACGCCCAATGAACGCGCCGTTTTTGTTGGATTGGAGGAGACGGCTGACGGGTTAAGGCTTACTAATTAACTTATTTTATCAACTCCGCCAAGATATGGGCGCAAAGCAACGGGAATGTATATAGAACCGTCGGCATTCTGATGGTTTTCAATCAGCGGGATAAGTATGCGCGGAGAGGCTATCGCCGTGTTATTCAGCGTAAAAACGAAACGGAGCTTGCCGCTCTCGTCGCGGTACCGTATATTGGCGCGGCGCGCCTGGAAATCGCCCAGAGTGGAACAGCTATGGGTTTCACAGTAGGCATTGCGTGAGGGCATCCATGTCTCCACCTCATGCTTGCGGATCTGCCCGATGCCCAGCTCGGCTGTACAGGCCGCGCAAACGCGGTACGGCAGCTCCAACGCCTGTAAAATATCTTCGGCGTTTTGCAATATTTCGTTATGCAGCTCCAAAGCCTTACCTTGGTCGGCTTCGCAGAATACTACCTGCTCAACCTTCTGGAACTGATGCACGCGGTACAGTCCGCGCGTGTCCTTGCCGTATGTGCCGGCTTCGCGGCGGAAGCAGGTTGACATGCCGGCGAAACGTACGGGCATTTCGTCCTTTGTTAAAATCTCGTCCTGATGAAAACAAACCAGCGGAACCTCGGACGTGCCGATCAAAAACAGCTCATCCTCCGTAATTTTATAAGCTTGCTCATATCCGATGGGGAAGTAACCCGTACCCTGCATGGCCTCATACCTTACTATCTGCGGAACGGCCATGGGCGCGAAACCACGCGCGCTCAGCATATCCATCACCATGCGCGTAACCGCCATCTCAAGAATCACCGCTTTGTTTTTGAGGAAATACGAACGGCTTCCCGCCACTTTAACCCCGCGCGGCACATCCACCATATCCAGCGCTTCCATCAGCTCCATATGATCCTTTGGCTCAAAATCCATAACCTTCGGCGCACCAACGCGCCTTAATTCCGCATTATCCTCTTCGCCCGCGCCGATGGGAACGCCCTCGGCGGGTATGCTCGGGACATGCAGCATCAAACCGTCAAACTCGGCGCGCAGCGCCTTCTGCTTCTCCTCTTCGGCGGCAAGCACGGTTTTAATATTGCGGGCTTCGTCTATCATCTCAGCACTTTTATCCTTTGATTTAGACAGGGTATTGCGCCTTGCGCGTATTTCGTCCACAACGGTAGTCGCGGCTTTCAGCGCGGCGTCAACCTCCAGCAGCCTATCAATATCAGCGGGCATTTTTTTATCAATACAAGCCTTTTTAACTATTTCCGCGTTCTCACGGATAAAAACGATATCCAGCATATATGTCAAACCTCCCGTGTTTAATTTCCAATTTCCGATTTCAATATAATAACACAGTTGTTGTCCCGGCGCAAGTGTGATAATATATAAAATATGGAAATATTCAAAAACCCAAACTGCAGGAAAGTTAAGGGCAGCCATATCCTGTTGGTAAGCTGCGCCTTTTGCAAGCATTTTATCGCAAGGTACCAAAAGGTTGGCGAAAGCAATTTCGTAAAAATGTACAACGACAGGATCATAGAAGGCACGATTGACTTTTCAAAGTACCACGGGGCTTTATTCTGCCCAGGATGCGGGGAGCGTATAGCAACGAGGTATGTAACAAAAATGGATAAAAAAGAAGCGTACAGGTTTGTTCCGTCGGCATTCAATAAGAAAAAGGCGGGTGGTTAACATCAACATAACATGCTTGGGCCACAGCGGCATTTTAATCGAATTACCGGAGCTTAATCTGATATTTGACTATTTTACAGACATCAAAATCATCATTTCCCCGGAAATCTTTATAAATAAGAAAACATGCGTATTTGTATCGCACAGCCATCACGACCATTTCAACAAGAAAATCTTCGGATGGCGCGGTTTTGGCGAGGTAGTCTATATCCTTGACAATAGCTGCGAAGGGCCGGAAAACGCCCGGGTAGTAAAGGTCGGCGCGGGAGAGGAAGCCGTTGTTTTCGATGGGGCGGCAAGCGTAAGAACATACGGTTCAACGGACGAAGGCGTCAGTTTTTTGGTAAGTGTGGATAAATTATCCATATTCCACGCGGGCGACTTGAACTGCTGGTACTGGGAGGACGAATCCACCCCCGAGGAATTAATTCAGGATGAAGCAAATTATCTGCGTATTATCAACGAAATCGCCGGAAAACACATTGACATAGCGTTTATCCCCGAGGATCCGCGCCTGGGCATACACGCCGGGCGCGGCATACGGCAATTCCGCGAAATAGTGAACCCCGAAAGGATCATACCCATCCACTTCCCCGGAAACGAAGGGATTAAATATTAAAACAAAGGAGTACAAACATGAAATTCACATTGGGACACACCAACATCAACGTTTGCGACCTGGAAAAATCGTTGGAATTTTACAAATCAGCGCTGGGCTTGGATTGTGCGCGCAGGCACAAAGCGGCGGACGGCAGCTTTGAACTGGCGTTTATATCTGATGGCTCTTCATCGCATATGCTGGAGCTGACCTGGCTGCGCGACAAGGAAGGCCCGTATGAACTGGGCGACAACGAAAGCCATATCGCGTTCAGCGTCGATGATTACGACGCCGCCCACGCCCTGCATGAAAAAATGGGGTGCATATGTTACGAGAACAAGGGGATGGGACTGTATTTTATTGAAGATCCCGACGGTTATTGGCTGGAGATAATGCCGCCGAGAAAATAACCGCAGCAACAGGACAATATACAATCCCCGCATTTAGGCGGCCGCGCCGTACAAACCGCCCTGCCGTGGGCTATTATTTGGGTATTGAACCGTATCCAATGTTCTTCCGGCAGGGCTTTCATCAGCTCGCGCTCAATTTTAACGGGGTTCTTGCCGGATGTAAGCCCAAGCCGCGCGGACACCCGCATGACGTGGGTGTCAACCACAATCCCGGGTATGCCGTAAATATGTCCTATAACGAGGTTGCCGGTCTTTCTGCCGACACCCGGGAATGTGGTTAGAATATCAATATCGTCCGGCATAACGCCGCCATAACCATCCCGCAGCGTCTGCATAGAGCCGATGATATGCCCGGCCTTACTGCGATGAAACCCGGTGGGGCGTATCTCCCGCGCCAGCTCGTCCAAGTCCGCCTCCGCCAGCTCATCAATGCCGGGATACTTGGCAAAAAGCCCCGGCGTAACCATATTAACCCGCGCGTCCGTGCATTGGGCGCTTAAAATCGTCGCCACCAGGAGCTGCCAGGGCGTTTCATAGTTCAGAAAGCGCATATTACGCGGATAATGCGCGTCAAGCAATGATAAAAGTCTTTTTACGCCTGATTTTGTCATATAATGTATTATACCATTTTTTATGTTTTTGTGGTTGAATAAATAATTATTTATTAATGGTAAAAAATCATTGTATCAAGCAAAGACAAGTGTTATACTTATAAGGTATGTTTAAAAGCTTTTCGTTTTAAATACAGGAGGTTACATATGGGTGAGGTAATCGTCATTACGTCAGGGAAGGGCGGTGTGGGCAAAACCACCACAAGCGCGAACATAGGCGTGGGCTTGGCTATGCGCGGCAAAAAGGTATCGCTGATCGACGCGGATATAGGGCTGCGGAATCTGGATGTGGTTATGGGCCTTGAAAACAGAATTGTTTACGACTTGGTCGATGTGATAGACGGGCACTGCCGCCTGAAACAAGCCTTAATAAGAGACAAGCGCTATCAGGATCTTTTCCTGCTTCCGGCGGCCCAAACCAGGGATAAAAACGCCGTAAGCCCCGAGCAGATGAAGAAGCTTACGGACAGCATGAAGGAAGAGTTCGACTTTGTGCTGGTGGACTGTCCCGCCGGTATTGAGCAGGGATTCAAAAACGCCATAGCCGGGGCGGACAGGGCGATTGTGGTGACAACGCCCGAGGTTTCCGCCGTGCGCGACGCGGACAGGATCATCGGGCTTTTGGAAGCCGCCGAGCTGCGTAACGTAAAGCTTGTGCTGAACCGCATACGCGCCGACATGGTAAAACGCGGCGACATGATGAACCTTGAGGATGTTACGGAGATACTGGCTATTGATGTGCTGGGCGTTGTGCCGGATGACGAGGCCGTCGTCGTGGCAACAAACAAGGGTGAACCGGCTGTGACAAATATGTCTTCCCGCGCGGGACAAGCATTCAGGAACATCACCGAGCGCATTCTGGGCAACGAGGTGCCGCTGATGGATTATTTGCAGGAACAGGGCGTAATGTCGAAGATTAAGAAATTTTTCGGTGTGGGCTGAATATAGTGGAGGTATCGGATGTTTCAATTATTTACTAATAAGAAGAAAAAGTCGAAGGATACGGCGAAATCGCGGCTTAAACTGGTGCTGACCCAGGACCGCTTGAATTGCAGCCCGGAAATGCTTGAAATGATGAAAACGGATATATTAAAGGTTATCGCCAACTATATGGATTTTGACGAAAATGAAATGGATATCCAGATAGCGCAAAGCTTTGCGGGAGAGGACGGCAAGCCCGTGCTTGTCGCGAATATACCCGTTAAGGCATTGAGAAAGGTATCGCCTAAGCGGTAGTTAGTTGTAAAACGGGAACGGATGTTGGGTATGAAAAACACAGAGCGGTTTAAACAGTTTATTTCGGCCTGCGATTTTGTGCTCGTGGGCCTTGTGTTATTTTTATGTATAGGCGGACTTGTTGTTATCTACAGCGCCGTAAGGGACAGCAACAACCCTGTGGTATACTCCTCGTTCAGGTCACAGATTATATGGCTTGCTACGGGTTTAGCCGTCATGGTCATTTTCGCGGTTGTGGATTACCAGTTTATTTGCAAATTTTACATCCCTCTGGCTGTGCTTGCTATCGCGCTCCTAGTCGTGGTCCTGTTTATACCGCCGCTTAGGGAGAATTTCCCGCGCCGCTGGCTGCATATCCCCGGCTACAGTCCCAACGTACAACCTTCGGAATTTTCAAAATTATTTTTATTGATTTTTTTCGCAAAATATATTGACAAAATGCAGGAAAAAATCAATAATATATTAGTGATATTATCTATGCTGGTCATCGGGCTGCTGCCGGTTGGTTTAATTATTATACAACCCTCGTTGACAGCAGGCGTGCTCCAATTAGTCATATTGCTGGTCGTACTGTATCTCAGCGGAATTAAGTACAAGTACATTGTTATAGGTTTTCTTGTCGCGGTGCCGTTGTTTTTGTTCTTTATATATGACCTTAACAGAGAAGAACATTTGATAGTTGATAGTATTTTTGAATCTTATCAGCTTGAAGACCGCATAAAACCGTTTTTTGGAATTAACGTGACCGACGATAACACGCACCAGTCCGAACGCTCTGTGCAAGCCATAGGTTCCGGTCAGCTTATTGGCAAAGGTTTATTTAACAACACCGTAATCGTTCCCCTTGCGCACAATGATTTTATTTTTACAATAATCGGTGCGGAATTCGGCTTTATCGGCTGTATTCTGGTAATAATTGTAATGTTCATGGTAATATTAAAGTGTTTTGCCGCGGCGGAACGTTCGGACAGCTTATGCGGCAAGCTGCTGGCTTCCGGCATAGGCGCGATGATTGGGGCGCAGGCCTTCCTGCATATAGGCGTGACGACGCAGATACTGCCGAACACCGGCATACCCCTGCCGTTTATAAGCGCAGGCGGCAGTTCAATGTGGATAAACCTGGCCGCCATCGGCATCGTCTTAAATGTAGGCATGAAACCGGCGCGCAATAATATCTTTGCGGATGGATAAACCCCCTGGGAGCGCGGGCGTCCCGCCCGCAATCGGTTAAAATATTAGGTTCTCTAAAGGAGGAAAACAATGAATATCGCACTGGCAGCACATGACAGCAGAAAGATCCTGATGGAGAACTTTTGCATAGCATACAGGCACGCTTTAAGCAAGCACACGATTTATGCGACGGGTACAACGGGCTGGCTTATTGAGGAAGCGACCGGCTTGACTCTGAACAAATACCTTGCCGGGCATGTCGGCGGCGAGAAGCAGCTTTGCGTACAGATATCGCATAATGATATTGACCTGGTGATATTTTTATGCGACCCGGAGGCGCGTACTCAGCCGGATTCGGATTTCAACGAGGTTGCGCGCCTGTGCGATATGCACAATATCCCGTTTGCGTCAAATCTCGCAACTGCGGAGGTGCTTATACTGGCGCTGGATCAAGGGGATTTGAACTGGCGTGAGTATGTAAGGTTCAAAAAGGAATAAAGAATTATTCAACCACAGAATACACAAAAAAACACAAAAAAACCAGATGTGTTTTTCCATAAAAAATAAATATACATGAACAGCCAAATCTGCTATAATAAAAGTCGATATTTGTCTGTATTTGGAGGATTGGTATGCGTAAAACGCTCACCGGGCTTATAGCTGTCATGATATGTTTATTTTTTTATGTTTTTACAGAGGTTTCGGCTGAATGGACTGTTCTGGAACTGTATTACGACGGTCATGAACATCTTTATTATGCCGAGCCTATAAATTTATACATAAACGGTGTCCGCATAGAGATGTTCGGGACGGACATGCCGCCGATTATACTGGAGGACCGTGTTTACGTGCCAGTCCGTGATGTGTTTGAAATGCTTGGCGCAACCGTGACATGGAGCAGTGAGCTGGAACAGGTATTAATCCGTTACGGCGCGCAGCTTGTGGCGCTCCGAGGCGGCTCACCCTACATAAATATTGACGGCATACTGCATGAGCTTCCTGTTCCGGCAAAAAATATAAACGGGCGCACCATGGCGCCGGTTGCGTTTATAGCGGATATTTTCGGGTTTACAGCAGACTGGTTCGGCGAATCGCGGACTATTATTATTGACAGCGGAGAGCCGCTCCCCACGCCAACCCCGCCGATTGTGGCTGACCCGCCTGATGGCGGCGATATATATGTCCATATCGAAGACCCTTATGACGATAATTTAACCGCCCTGGACGTAAACGTCGGCACAGGCCCCGTGCATCTTGAACGCTCCATAGACGCGGATCCCGAGCCCCTGCCGGTTGCGGACCATCCGAAAACAGAGCTTATCGGCATAGATTTCGCCGATAACAACCCCCACGCGTTTTACATACAGGCGGCGGGCCCGCTTACAAAGGTGGAAAAGTTTTTACTGCCCGACAACCGCTTGGTGCTTGATATTTACAATTGCGAAAAGCTTATGCCGGAGACGGAGCTGCCCGTGGAAGGTAGCCTGCTTATTCAAAAAGTACGTGCGGGGCAAAATCAGGTACAGCCGGAAATGATAACCCGAGTGGTGTTCGACCTGCTGGAGCCGGTCAGTTTCAGCGTCGCACTGTCGGAGGGCCGGGAAACCATTATCGTGTCGCTCCTCAGGAACGAGATTACCGGCGTAGAATTCAGCAGCGACGGCTATTCCGACTTTATTTATATCCATGGCCGCCTGACACCCGTTGTTAACATATTCCCGCAGACCGTGGAAGGCGTGCTGATTGTCGATGTACCTCTTGGTGTTGTAAATTCACCGATTAATATGCCGGTTAACGGCGTGTTCGCCCAAGGTGTGCGCACAACGCAATTTAATCCCGGAATGGCCCGCGTATCTATTGATATGAAAGACACGGCGGCCTACGATGTTACATACAACGGAAACACGACGGTTATCCGCCTTATCCGGCCTACATACCAGAATCTGGTTTACGACAGCTTTACCAGCCGTCTGACCATACCCAAATCGCCGTACCTTGACCTTGACATAGACCGCATCGTACTAAGCGACGAATACCTTAACTTTGAGTACGCCTTTATCCTGCCCGGGGATTTCAGCGGCTTTTTCGGCGAGGGCAACTATATCATAAGGGACAGATACATCAACCATATCGCCGTTTCGACGGTAAATGGGTGCACCAGCATCCGTTTCTTCCAGCAACGCGTAATGGCGTACACAATATGGGAGGATCAGGACAACATTTACATACAAGCCATGCTGCCAAGGGACAAGTACAGCCGAATCGTGGTTATAGACCCGGGGCACGGCGGCAACCACCCCGGTACGATTGCAAACGGGCTGGTAGAAAAAGAATTGAATCTAGACATAGCCTTACGTTTGGTAAGATTGCTTGAAAACAGCGGTGTAAAAACATACATGACCCGGATTGGCGACACGAACCCGACTCTCGAGCAGCGCGCCAGATTTGCGAACGAGGTAGGGGATCTGTTCATATCCATACATAACAACGGTCATGACAGCTCTGCTGTGCACGGCACGGAAACCTACTTCTGGCCCCATGAGAATGATGATACGATTGGCATATCAAGCGAGGACGCGTCGGATATAATGCTGCGCAGCATCGTGGCGACCATCGGCATCCACAACCGGGGTTCAAAAGAACATCCCTACCGCGTACTTACCAATACGCTGATACCGGCGGTTCTCGTTGAGTTCGCGTTCCTTACAAACGCCGCCGACGCCGCCAGATTAAAAACGGACGAATTCCTCCAACGCTGCGCCGAGGGAGCTTTCCGGGGGATTCAAGAGATTTTTGCGGAATACACTCCGCGCAGGTAACTTTCAATATCCTCCCGGCTTGCCTTCACCGTCCCCTGCGCCAGAACCGCACTGCCGCCGCCGCGCCCGTTAAGGGAAGCGTTCATTTCGGCGCTGAGGTTTCTGGCGTTTTCGTTTTTATTATTAAGGGCATATTTATGACCGCCGCTTTCATCCGCGGAAAAAATAATGGCGGTTTCCGCCCGTTCGCCCGCCAAAAGCGCGAACCGGCGCAAATCATCCGGGCTTAACCCATCCATGAATTTAACGAAAAATGCCGTACCGGACGCGATTGTAGCTGCAATCCCCGCATAAACAAGGTTTTTGAATTCCGCCAGAGAAGCCCTCAGCGCCGCGTTCTCAGATTTTAACGCTTCAACGGCCTGCGCCGTTTCGCCGGGCTTTGACGATAGCATAGCCGAAATGGCGTAGGCGGCTTTATTTTTCGCGTTATAATCTAAAACGGCCTTCGCGCCAAATAACATATAAATCCGCGTACCGCCTTTGTAAGGCTGCGACGCTATAAGTTTTATCAGTCCTACCTCGCCGGTTTGAGCGCAATGCAAACCGCAGCAGGCACAGGTATCAACCCCGGGTATTTCCACAACACGCACACCGCCGCTTTGCAATGATTCATCTGACAGCTTGCTTCTGAAACGCATTTGTGACAGCGCATAAGGAGTCGGGAAAATGGTTTCCACAGGTAAATTTTCGTAGACGGCTTGATTTGAACGCGCCTCTACGATATCCATAGCACCGTCCGGCAGCTGCTTATCCGTATCAATAGTGGTAAACTCCGCCCCGATGTGGAATCCGACATTCGACAGCCCGTACATTTTCAATAATATTCCGGAAACGATATGTTCGCCCGTGTGCTGCTGCATAAAGCCGAAGCGCCTCTCCCAATCAATCTCGCAAGCCACAGGTTCCCCGGAAACAAACGGCTTATCAACCGTGTGGTATACGATGCCGCCGCGCTCCCGCACATCCACTACACGCGCGCCTCCGATTGAGCCTGTATCATGGGGTTGCCCGCCGCCCTCGGGGTAAAAATAAGTTTTATCGAGAACAATATCGTAGCCGTTATTAATTTCGCCGCAGCTTAGTACCGTCGCGCAGAACAAAGTATCTCTGCTGAACTCATAGCACAATTTTTCGGTTTCTTTCATCGCCTGCACCTCACTTAAATTCCGTAATGCGCCAATTCCCGTCATTGTCCCAGGAACCGAAGGCCTCGCTATACTCGTCGTGCAAAAACATATGCAGTATCTCGTGCAAGCCGTTGTTCGACGGCGCGGCATTCAGTTCGTCAACGCCAATCCACACATTCCGGCCCTCTTTTGTTTCGGGGATAAGTTCACCCTTGAAACAGTCGGTTTTATACAAAAAGCTTAAATAACGGTCGTGGTTATCAAGATTAGTCCAATGTATAACCCCGCAGCCCACAAGCCCCGTAACTACAAGCCCCGTCTCCTCCAGAGCCTCCCGGACGGCGCTGTCCACAAAGCTCTCGCCCGGTTCAACATGCCCGCCGGGAAACGAAAGCCCCCTCCAGTCCTTAACGCGGTCCAGAGCCAAAACCTTACCCGTCGGCTTGTCCGTAATCATTACCATGTTAGTTAGCTTCACATTCATAATATCACCCAAAAGATTATATCATTTTTTTGTGTTCTTTTGTGCTTTTTGTGGTTGAAAAAAATCTTTACTTCCTGTTTGCTTATGTGGTAAGATAAATGTTGGTGGAGGTGTAAAAAATGGATTTGAAAGACAGAATAAGGGATATACCGGATTTTCCGCAACAAGGCATACTGTTCCGCGATATTACACCGCTTTTGTACGACCCGGCATATTTCCGCCAAGCCGTAAACATGATGAAGGACCAGCTTCAGGGGCTGGATTTTGACATTATCGCCGGGCCGGAGTCGCGCGGGTTTGTATTCGGGACGCCGCTGGCCTATTTGATGGAAAAGCCCTTTATACCCGTACGCAAGGCAGGCAAGCTTCCCTACAAAACCCGCCGTGCAGAGTATGAGCTGGAGTACGGCACAGCCGTGGTAGAGATGCATGAAGATACCGTAAAGCCGGGCGACCGCGTTGTCATCGTGGACGATCTGCTTGCCACGGGCGGCACGGCCCGCGCTATTTGCAACCTTGTGGAGGAGCTTGGCGGAGAGGTGGCGGCCATGATATTTCTGATTGAGTTGGAAGCCCTTGGAGGTCGTTCTGTCCTTGGCGGATACGAATTAAAGACGCTTATTAATTACTGATGATTATCAACAATGTTAGTCTGGAGGCCACGGTTGTGGCGAAATCCGGCTTTCCGGCCAAAGGGCTGCCCGAGGCCGCGCTGTGCGGCAGGTCAAATGTGGGTAAATCCAGCCTGATAAACGCTATGGTTGGGCGGAAGGCCTTGGCGCGCACCAGCCAAAGCCCGGGCAAGACACGCACAATTAATTTTTACAATGTGGAGGACGCGCTGTTTCTGGTTGACCTTCCCGGTTACGGCTACGCCAAAGCCGCGAAGTCTGAGAAACAAAAATGGGGAGGGATGATTGAAGGATATTTAAAAGCCCGCGAGGAATTGCGCGTTATCGCGCTCCTTTTGGATATCCGCCACCAGCCCACCGAAAATGACCGTACCATGCACGAGTTTATAAAATATTACGGATACCAAATGATAGCGGTATTGACAAAAGCGGACAAGATAGCGCGGGGTAAGGTTGCGGCACGCGCGGCGGATATACGCGGAGCGCTGGCTCTGCCCGGAACCGTACCAATTATACCGTTTTCCGCCGAAACAAAGCAGGGCCGCGGCGAGTTATGGGAAACGATTATGGAATTTACCGGATTAACTACACTGTAGGAGCGGACTATGTTCGCCCGTATATAAAAGGGGATAAATATGCTAAAGACGGACAATATGCTGGACGGGCTCAATGTTGACAAGATTACAAGCGGCTATGTTATAGACCATATCAAAGCCGGCTACGGAATGAGTATTTATAAGCATCTGAGACTGGATGAGCTGGATTGCAGCATTGCGTTGATCCAAAATGTAAAAAGCTCTAAATACGGGCGCAAGGATATCATAAAGATTCAGGGGTTAATTGATATAGATATGGATATGCTGGGCTACATTGACCCCAACATTACAGTTATAACCGTAAAAAACCACGAAGTACGGGGCAAGCAGACCTTAAAGCTCCCGGTCAAGCTTACCGATGTTGTAAAATGCAAAAACCCGCGCTGTATCACCAGCAACGAAACCAGCCTGTCACACGAGTTCCGCCTCACCGACCGCACGAAAAAGGTATACAGGTGCGTTTATTGCGAGCAGGAGAATAAGTGATTTTCAAAAATAAAAAGAGCAAAATCAATCATTATTAATCATTAGACCTGTTCTGAAAATTCGCTTTCGGAACAGGTCTATTCAATCAAATTGAATAACCGTACCAAACGGTTCCTGAAACTCGGTGAAATCGGAGTGCCTTTCGCATTGAAAATCCGCGCAGTCTTTACACCGCAGGACACCCTTTTCCGCAACGCACTTTTTGAAATGGCAATTTACGCAAAGCTTGAACACTTCATCTGACAGGCAGCCCCGGCAATGTATATCTTCCGGGTTAAGCTCAACGTTCAGAAGCTTTGACCAATCCGCGGCGGTCTTTACCCTTATATCCCGGCTGTCCGCCGCCGTGGCCTTAAAAATGGCGCATGTTGTACAGTCGATTCCGCAAGGTGCCTTAGTTTCCATTTATGTACTCTCCTTTCAACCCCCAACCTCTATCCGCAAAAACTTACTTACCAAATACCTGTCGGCCAAATACAGGCTCACACCACAACCGCAGGGAGAATTTACCGGGACGCTGTTTGCTTCAAGTATCCCGCGCACGGTTTCAAAGGCCAGCAGGGGTTCGTTGTTTTCCTCGCTCAGATGCCCAAGATAAATATGTTTAAGCCTGTCGGCAAGTTCCGTCAGGGCTTGTCCGCATGTTACGTTTGATAAATGCCCCTTATCGCCTAAAATGCGTTTTTTAAGGTGGAAGGGGTAACTGCCGTTTTTAAGCATTTCAACATCATGGTTTGATTCGATCAGCAGGATGTCGGAATCGGCAATGTTCCCGTAAACGCCGGGGCATATATGCCCAAGGTCGGTTGCGACGGTCACCTTCGCGGCGGCGTGGCAAAAGCTGTATCCCACGGGGTTTGACGCGTCATGGGATATAGAAAAAGGGCGCACCGTGATATCTCGGAAAGTGAAATCAACGCCCGGATTTATGGCATGTTTTTGCTCTTTCCTCAGTTTGCCCAGCGTCCCCGCCCTGTCCGTGCTTTCCCATGTACCCTGCGTGGCGTAAAGATTAACGCCAAAACGGCGCGCCATAATCCCCGCGCCGCTTATGTGGTCGCTATGCTCATGTGTGATAAAAATCGCGTCAAGCATACTGGAATGGACGCCTATTGACTCAAGCGCCCTTTCTATCCTTATGCCGCTAAGCCCCGCGTCGATCAGTATATTTGCCGACGGTGTCGCCAGGTACACGCAATTGCCGCTGGAACCGCTGGCAAGAGGGCAAAAACAGACATAGCCGGTATTTACCACATTATCTAATTGCAATTGATTCATATATAACTGCCTACATCGGACTTTACGGCTCCCCGCCGTTCAACGCAAGCTCCCAGGCTGCGCAGCTTTTCGTCTAAATCCTCGTAACCTCTGTCAACATAATGCAGGTTCGCAAGGCGCGTCTCGCCAACGGCGGCAAGCCCGGCGGTTATCAGCGACATGCCCGCGCGAAGATCCGACGCCGAAACATCCGTGCCTGATAAGACAGCGCCGCCGTCGATAACGGCCTGACGCCCGTCAACATGGATACGCGCGCCCATGCGCTCAAGCTCCCCGATATACTGGAAGCGGTTGTCCGTAACGGTTTCCCTGATAATGCTGGTGCCCTGCACCGTTGTCAGCAGCGCGCACATCTGCGGCTGGAGGTCGGTGGGGAAACCCGGATAAACCTGTGTTTTAACATTTGCCGGCGACAAAAGCTCCGCCGCCCTTACGCGGATGGAATCCTCGTCCTCGTCCACAACGCAGTTCATTTCGCGCAGCTTCGCGCTTACCGATTCCATATGCTTTGGTATGATATTATGCACATGCACGTCGCCGCCCGTTATGGCACCGGCAATCATAAACGTCCCGGCTTCAATCATATCCGGTATGATGGTATAATCCCCGCCGCGCAGCCTCTCGCCGCCGTTTATACGGATGGTGTTCGTTCCCGCTCCCCTTATGTTAGCGCCGATATAGTTCAGGAAGTTCGCCACGTCAACGACATGCGGCTCCTTTGCGGCGTTTTCAATAACCGTGAGGCCCTTGGCGTTTACGGCGGCAAGCATTATATTAATAGTCGCGCCGACACTGGCAAAGTCCAGATATATATGCGCGCCCTTCAGCTCGTCGGCGCGCACATAAATAACGCCATGCTCCACAATCACTTCAGCGCCCAGCGCTTCAAAGCCTTTTATATGAAAGTCAATAGGCCTCGCGCCGAAGTTACAGCCGCCGGGCAGCGCGGCAGCCGCCTCCCCAAAGCGCCCAAGCATCGCGCCAAGGACATAATAGGACGCGCGTATCTTCTTTGCGGAGTCAAAATCGGCCGTAACCGGCGCCACGTGAACGGGGTCAACGCGCAGGGTGTGGTTGTCAAGCAGCTCTGCCCTCGCGCCCAGACGGTTCAAAACATCAATATAACTCTTCACATCGTCTATCATCGGAAGGTTGTCAATAACACAAACACCGCCTGCGCAAAGTGCCGCGGGTATTACGGCCAGCGCCGCGTTTTTAGCGCCGTTTACAGAAACATGCCCGGCAAGCCTCTGCATGCCTGTTATTGCCAGATGTTCCAAAAAATCATCTCCATATATGTTATAAAACGGGAATTTATGAAAATATTAATATTGATTATACCACCTAAATTAACCAATGTAAATCAAAATGTTTCAAAACCCAATCCGCTTCCCCTGATTACGGAATTTGTATAAGCGTCCACAAATACGCGGATGGAATTATCCCCGGTTATATCGCTTACATCCTCGGTGCGGTCTTTTATTGTAAACATGTAGGACGGCTGCGCTAGGGAGTTTCCGCCCGATTCATCAAAGAAATACACCATTTCCATACCGGAGATATGGAAAGACATACCGGGATACCGTTCATTCAGTTCGCGCGCAAGGACAAAGAGAGCCTCGTCCGCCGAATAAATCTCATGCGCGATATCGGTCAGGCCCTCGGGTACGGCAATCCGGCACATAAACTCGTAAAGCCCGTATTCGTCGAAGGAAAACTGGGCGATGGTGGATCCAATCACCATACCGTCATGCATCCCCATATACTGGACGATGTAATCACGCTCGTACCGCTGGTCTCCCGCAAATGTGAAAGCCAGGCCCGTACCGCTTTTATATGCAAACTCTTCCAAGAAAGCCTCGCAAAAATCCCTCGCGGCACGTTCGTTTACGGCTCGCGGCCCTTCGTCGCCAAGCATGCGGGAGGCGCTGAAGGAAAACACCCCGGATTCGATATCGATAACAACACGGCCGCTTTCCCCAACCCACCGTTCCCTTTCAAAAGTCCTTGTACGCACAAGCTCCTCGCCGTCTTCAAACAGCAAGCCCTCCAACACCCCGTAATCAAAGCCCGCTTCCGACATGGCAAGCTGTTTGCGCGGCGAAAAATCCATTATTAACCGTGTCTGCAAGGATATCCTGTTTTGCCCCAAAACGGTGTTAATCGCACTGATTTGGGTGCTGTGCAGACTGTAAGCGTTTTCCTTTTCGCGGACAAGGAAGAAAATTACGGCGTTTAATATAATTAATATGATAATTACGGCGTTCTTTGCTTTTTCAGTATCCAATATTTCACTCCCTTACAGGGAAGATAAAAGACGCTCCGGCGTATTCGACATCATAGTTGAGGTGTCCCATTTGCTCACCGATGTACAGCAGATATACAAGGTCCATTGAGTTCAGGTATCCGGCGTGGGCGCCCTCCCATCCTTGAAACCGCAATTCGTTAAAAACGGCTTGGCCGCTTATCTCCGGCCTGCTTGTAAATCCAAGGATGACGGGGTGCAGCTCCATGGCGAAACGCTTGTATTCAGACACCCTGCCTTTCTCCACGGTGATTTCAATACAGGAACTTATATCCAGCACACTCCCGAACCTTTGATCCAGCATAACGGGAAAATCCTCAAAAATATAGTTAAAATAGAATGTGAACGTACCACCCTCGTGTTTGTAACCTTCAAGGTAATACTCGTTGCCTATCGACGTATCCCGGAGCATAAATGTCACGGCTTCGGCGTAGGCGGCTTCAAAGCTGCCGGTATCCCTTCCGCGGCGCTCCCGCCAATTCCGGTACTTGATATAATGGTCGCTCCTGTATCTCGCGCTGGTATAGGCGTCGCTGAAAACAAACTCGCCGTCCTTATATTCCCTTCTGACGGCGGCGGGGTTATCAAAGAACGGGTCCAGCAGGCTCATTACGTTCCTTGTATTAACCACATAATCCTCACGCCGCTCCAGCAAGCCGAAAAGCCTGCCCTGGATAAAGGCAAGCCCGCCATAACCGCTTTGCGGGATAAAAACCGGGCTTCCCGGCCCCATGTATGCAGGGAAAGAAACCATGTACAACAAATTCTGCCAATCATCCAGAACGCCGTAAACAATAGGGGTTGCGCCACTTATTATTATTTCCCCCACAATCTGTGTTTCAGACAATGTATCCGCAAATACAACCTTATTCCCGCCGTCCCATGGGATGAAAAAAATCATGTCAAATTGTCCGATCCGGGGGTTGATTACCGCCTGGCTGTTTCCGAAGGCTGCGGCAAAGGCCGTAATAGGCATGGGGAAGCCGTAATCCAAGACAAGGGTGTCTCCCGTGAAATAAGAGGGCCAGTCAATTTCCGCGCCTTCAAAAACCTCCGCCTGACCGCCTGAATGAAATAAAGCGGAGATTGCCTTCCGTGCTGAAATAAACTGTTCAGTTTCCGTGATATTTGAATGAAGGCATATAAAGGCCGCGCCATCCCCCGAGGCAAGCAAACGCTTTGGCCGCGCCAGGTTTGACAACGCTTCCGCATGATTTGGGGCGCTTTCAAAACCCAGCATGTTTCCGAAAAGGCTTAAAGAGGGCATATCGTCAAACCAAAGCCTGAGGGTTTGGAAAACGCAAAAAACCGCCAGCCCCAAAATTAATATGTTTTTCGACCATTTTATCAGATAAAACGTTTCCATATCAAGCATTATACCAAATTGAACGTATATAATCAAATATATTACCCCGGAAGTTAAACAGAGCTAATAGATTTGCGAGGAAAAATTTTGAAATGCTAGGAAAATCCGACCGCATGTGCCCAAAGGCGCGCAATCCCAAATTGCAATCTAAATCACACTAACTCCGGGCGGATGAGCCAGTACGCTCACGCTCAGGCCGGCTCATCCGCCCGGAGTAAGTGTTGCTTTGATTGCAACATGGTATAAGGGAGGAGTTGACGGCGCAGTTCGGAATTTTTACCGCAAAGATATAGCTATATTTAACTTCCGTGGTAATAAATGCATGCCTTGATTTTGATACCCGGACATGCTATAGTGAACATTATCACAAGCGTCGCGGGAGGCAGGCAATGGGGACAATTACGGATATCGTCACGCAAAAAGTGATGGAAATATGCCAAACATATGAGAGTAAAACAGAATGCACGGGTATTGATTGGTGGAGCCATATAGATAGAGTGACAAAATATGCGGTTGGGTTATCAAAGCTGTATAATGCTGACAACGAGATTGTCGCGCTTGGAGCCTTGCTGCATGATATTTCTTGTCCGTCTGAATATGGGGAGCGCGGCGATCATCATATACGCGGCGCGGAAATGGCTGAGTCGCTGTTGGCTGAATTGGATTATCCCCAAAACCGAATTGAACGGGTAAAAAATTGTGTTTTGAATCATAGGGGCAGCGTTGCTAAGCTAAAAAATACGGTTGAAGAAGAATGTGTCGCGGATGCGGACGCTTTGGCTCATTTTGACAGTATCCCGGCAATGTTCCATTTTGTTTACGCCACGGCAAATCTATCCCTGGAAGACGGAAAGGAACGCACAAAACAAAAATTCGAAAAAGATTATAACAAACTAAGCGAGCGGACAAAAGAATTAATAAAAGGCAGGTACGACACAATGATGGACATTTTGTTTTCTGATAGGTTCTTTATTATAACAGAGGAGCTTAAAACTAAAATCTAATAATTTAAGATTAGATTTCGTCATACAACGTAATCTGCGAAGGGTGTAAATAGCGCGCGACTTGCTGAATAAATCATTGTCGAGTCAATATAGCAAAGGAGAGTGCTTTGTGTTGCAGCATACAATCCACAACTTGGGACTATTATCGGAGGTGTCCTATGGACTCAAAATCCAAACAAGAAATTTCTAAATTCAAAATGAAAGACGGCATACTTGCCTTGTGTATGTTTTTATTAAGTGTAATTCTTACGACCGCTACAGTTGCAATGCGCAGCAGAGGATTTATGATCCCTATCGTTCTAGTGCATATAGCCAATTATACTCCAATAGTAATTATTATCTTGATTGTTTTGCGCAATAAACAAGGACTTGCCTCTATTGGGTTGCATAAAGAAAAGTTGTGGCCTGCCGTTCGCCTAGGCTTGCTATTTTCTCTTGTTCCCATATTGTTCGGGGGCATAATACCGGGTCTTTATGCTGGTTTTAATCAACTAGCTTTCGGAGTAATTGTTTCAAGCCTTGCGATAACATTGCTCTTTGCGGCGTGGGAGGATATTCTATACGCAGGTTTCGTCACGCCAAGACTCTATGGTTTTGTAAAATCCGGTTGGTTTGCAATACCGCTAGGCGCACTAATTTTCGCCGTAATGCACGTTCCTACTTGGATACTGATGGAGCGTTTATATTTCGGAAACTGGGATTATGCTTGGCTAAGCAGTTTGCAAATTCTTCGTTGGTTCATTGCTTTTCTTTTCTACTTCGCTATATTCAGGAAGTATTATTCAATTGTGCCGATAGTTATCATACACACCGTTAATAATTTTATGATGACTTTGGTTGGCAATGTACCGGCTCCTTTTGGGGTAAATAATTTCTGGATAATTCAAAGCGGCGCAAAACTCCTTGCAGCTTGTGCACTGTTTTGGTATATACACAAAAGCGAGAAAAAACACTTCGAATCTTTACAAACCTTATGAGCACTTATCAGCGTTATTTCAACCCTTGGCAAATGACGCACTAAGGAGGTTACAAAATGTACGATATAACTGTGCTTGGTGAATTGCTGATAGATTTCACGTACTACGGCCTTTCGGAAAGCGGCGGCGCGTTGTTTGAGCAGAACGCGGGCGGAGCGGTGGCGAATGTCGCGGCGCTGTGCGCGGGCTTCGGGGCGCGGACGGCTTTTCTGGGCAAAGTGGGCGCGGATATGCACGGCGCGTTCCTGCGGGACACGCTGCGGGCGAAGGGGGTGGATATATTCGGGTTGATTGAGGATCCCGCCGTGTTTACAACGCTGGCCTTTGTAAAGCTTGCCGGGCCGGAGAGAAGCTTTTCCTTCGCGCGTAAGCCCGGAGCGGACACATGCCTGAACGTTGCGGAATTAAATCTTGATATTATAAGGAATACAAGGGTTTTTCATTTTGGTTCGCTGTCTCTGACGGATGAACCGGCGCGTTCGGCTACGTTTGAGGCCGTTAAGGAAGCGAAGGGAACGGGCGCGCTGTGCTCTTATGACCCCAATTACCGCGCTTCACTCTGGAGCTGTGAGAAAGAAGCCGTGGAACGCATGAGAAGCGCCGTTGGGCTGGCCGATGTTATGAAATTAAGCGACGAGGAAACGAGGCTTCTAACGGGCGAAAACGACCCGGAAAAAGCCGCGCGGGCGTTGATTGCGCAGGGCGTTAAATACGCCGTGGTAACGCTGGGCGAACACGGCGCGCTTGCCGTTACAAGGGACGGTTGCGTGAAAAAACCCGCGTTTCCCTGTAAACCGATAGACACAACCGGCGCGGGCGACGCGTTTTGGGGCGCTTTCCTGTACCGCCTCGTTAAAAGCGGCAAATCCGTACCGCATCACAATTTGGATGAAATAAGCGGGTTTATAAGCTTTGCGAACGCGGCGGCCTCACTGTGCGTGGAGGGGCGCGGCGGGATACCGTCGATGCCCGGTCTGGAGGATGTTTATCTTCGCATGAGATAGGGGCCAATCAATTTTCAGAAAAGAAAGTTTCTCTTCCCACCGGCCTATCCAGTCCCCAAGCCTCATATCGTCCGTGGTCAATAGTTATTCTATGTTCGGCGGCATAATTGAAACGGTATTCTTGCATCACTATAGCGTAGGCTTCCCACATTTTCACAATGATTCTCCGCGGGTTTTCGCACGAGCCGTCGAATGGTATGCGGTCGTATTCCCTCACGGCGCCCTGCCCCATCTCGAAAAATAAATAGTCCCAAATGGCTGTGTCGTCAAAGCTGCCTTCAGGAAATTTCAGATATTCCCGCACAATTTCAAGCTGCTGTTCTGTGATCCAGTCCAGCCAGCTAAAACGCGCAAGCTCATCGTTTTCCTCAGCGACGCTTTCTATGGAGATGAATGTGAGGTGCCGCTCTCTTCTTTGGGGTTCGTCTGAGACTTCAACCTCGCTTTCGCGTTCCACGCAAGCGGAAAACGTCAAAAGAAGGAAAGCCCACAGCAAAAAAAGGCCATAGCCAAAGCTCTTATGATTTCCAAAACACCTCATGATTAACACATCCAATAGCGTATTCCATCAGTTCTTCAAAAGTTGTAAATTCCATTGCCGTAAGAAGTAAGTCACTATAAGTCTGTCATAGGATTAAGAATTTGTCAAGGGCTTTTATGATTATTTACTGTTGCATAATGAACAAAACAAGGGTATAATACGTAGGGGCGAGCTGTGTCTAACATGCCCGCCCGATAAATTCACCGTACAAACGGAAAGGGAGTGAAAAGCATGAGAGTCCGCGTCAAAGAGATTTACGACGCCCACGAAAAATTCATGGGCCGTGAGATTACCATGGGCGGCTGGGTCAGAACGCTGCGCGACAGCAAAAGCTTCGCGTTTTTAGCGCTTCATGACGGCAGCCACTTCAAAAGCCTGCAGGTGGTGATGGATAATAATACGGAAAACTACATGGAGGCCGTTAAGTTGGGCGTGGGCTCGGCTGTTTCCGTTACGGGCGAATTGGTGGAGAGCGAGGGGCGTGAGCAGGCCGTTGAGCTTAAAGCGAAATCAATCACCGTTGAAAGCGCCGCGCCGTCCGATTATCCGCTTCAAAAAAAGCGCCACACCAACGAGTTCCTGCGCACCATAGCGCATCTGAGGCCGCGTACGAATACGTTTCAGGCCGTGTTCCGCGTGCGGACGGAAGCCAGCTACGCCGTACACAAATTTTTCCGTGACCGCGGTTTCGTTTACGTCCACACGCCGGTAATAGCCACAAGCGACTGCGAGGGCGCCGGGGAAATGTTCCAGATTACCACCATGGACCTGAACAACGTCCCTAAAAAAGACGGGGCTGTGGATTATTCGCGTGATTTTTTCGGCAAGCAAGTCTTTCTTAACGTGTCCGGGCAGATTAATGTAGAGCCTTACTGCCTGGCATTTTCCGATGTATATACTTTCGGGCCGACCTTCCGCGCCGAAAATTCCAACACCCCGCGCCATGCCGCCGAGTTTTGGATGATGGAGCCGGAGATAGCCTTCGCCGACTTAAACGATAACATGCAGCTTGCCGAAGATATGCTTAAATACCTTATCAGCCACCTTCTGGAAAACTGCAAACCGGAAATGGCGTTTTTCAACGAATTCATCGACAAAGAGCTTTTTGCGCGGCTGGACAACGTAGTCAGCTCCGAATTCGGCAGGGTAACATACACAGAGGCCATCGACCTTTTATTGAAATCAAACCAAAAATTTGAATTTCCCGTAAAATGGGGAATGGATATACAAACCGAGCATGAGCGTTATATTGCCGAGAAAATCTATAAACGCCCGGTTTTCGTTACCGATTATCCCAAGGAAATTAAGTCCTTCTACATGCGCCGTAACGACGACGGGAAAACAGTCGCGGCAATGGACCTGCTTGCCCCCGGCGTCGGCGAAATCATCGGAGGGAGCCAGCGAGAGGAAAGGCTGGACATCCTTCTTGAATGTATGCGCGAAAAAAACCTGAATGAAGAGGATTACTGGTGGTACCTTGAGCTCCGCCGATACGGCGGGGTAAAACACGCCGGGTTCGGCCTTGGATTCGAGCGGTTCCTGATGTACGTAACGGGTATGCAGAACATCCGTGATGTCATCCCGTATCCCAGGACGGCTAAGAACGCGGAGTTTTAACGCGTTTGTTTTAAATAAGGAGCAACCGTATGAACTATGACGAACTTGCCCGGCGGGTTTACGAAATTGTTGCTGATATTCCCGCTGGGCATGTGTTAACTTACGGAACGCTTGCCGTGCTTGCCGGAGTGCCTTCAAATGCGCGGCAGGTTGGGAAGATAATGTCAAATGCCCCGCGCGACCTTTCCTCCCATAGGGTGGTTAATCACGCGGGGCGCACGGTTCCGGGCTGGACGGAGCAGCGCTCCTGTCTGGAGGCCGAAGGCGTCGCTTTCAAGGAAAACGGCTGCGCCGACTTAAAGCGGCACCTTTGGCGTCCTATTTAAGCGTAAATAATTTTACATAATTCGTATACCAGCTATATCTTTCCCCTTCATCCCAGATCTTAAAACGCACATAATCGTCAAACCAGATTATAAACGGCGTAAACAGGAACCACAGCGCGGCGTAGGCCAAGCAGATCTGGCCCATAAAGTTCAGGGGCCTGGAGCTGTAATCCCAAATGTTCAGCCCCATACGGATGTTCATTATGTAACCGCATACAAATTCTACCACAACCAGCACCGCCATACCGTAAACGGCTTGGAGTACCATCTTTTTCCGGGCGAATTTGGGGTTTTGATTCATTATACCAATCAACACGCCGCAAAGACCGCCAACCGGCAGCATGGTTATGTTTGCCCAGCCGCCGTTTGAGCATATGCGCCAAATCCCCTCGATCACATAATAACAGCCGCCAGCGATAAGCCACAGCCCAAACGTGTGCAAAAGCCAATTCCTACGCCTTCTCAACGGCTCAAACAGCTTCTTTGGTATTAATGTCAATTTACCTATAACCCCGCTCATAACCTCTCCTACTTTATTAACTTTGTAATAAATATGACAGGCGTATGGGCTTTTATTCATGTTTAATCAGCCTGATTGAATTATTTCCGGTTTATTGCTCCAGCCAGCAATTGGCGTTTGCGTCTCCGGGCATTGAAAAACCGCCCCGCGGCGAAAGCGATATCCCCAAAACCGCCGGCCCTTCCGGTGCGCTTATACGTTTGAATTGATTGGCGAAGAAACGTTTGATGAAGCTCTTCAGCCAATGGTTGATGGTTTCCAGCGTATATTTTCCATTGAAGGCTGTGTTTGCGAGAAACGATATCTTATCCGGCGCAAAGCCGTTTTTTATCATGTGATACAGAAAGAAATCAATCAATTCGTATGGCCCGACAGTTTCTTCCGTTATTTGAGTGATTTTACCGTCCGATGGGGGCAGCAGTTCCGGGCTTATCGGCGTGTTCAGGATATCCAGCAAGGCCTTTGCCGCATCCGTTCCAAATAATTCGCTATGCGCCGCCCATTTTACCACTTCCCTTACCGCCGTCTTTGTCAGGCCGCAGTTGGGGTTGTACGCGGACAGCAGGTCGCCGCCAAAGGTCGTAAACCCAAGGGCCAGCTCGGACATGTTCCCCGTCCCGACCATCAGCCCGCCTTCCATATTGGCTATATCCAGTGCGATTTGCGTACGTTCGCGGGCTTGGGCGTTCTCGTACACTACATTAGGGTTGTTTGGATCCAGCCCAATATCCTTAAAATGCTGCAAGCAGGCGGGCTTAATATCAATTTCCCGCGTATCCGCGCCCAACGCCTGTATCAAAAGCCGCGCGTTAGCCGTTGTGCGCCGCGTTGTGCCAAAACCGGGCAAAAACAGCGCCAGTATATCGGCCCTTGCCCTCTCCAGCAAATCCATCGCCCCGGCGGTAACAAGCAGAGCCAACGCCGAATCCAGCCCTCCGGACACGTTAATAACCGCCCGTTCCGCGCCCGTATGCGATATACGCCGCGCAAGGGCATTCTTTTGTATGTTGAGGATATCCGCGCAAAAGGCGGGGTAATCAGCTTTGTCGTCCGGGAAAAAAGGGTTCGCCGAAACAGGCTGTGACAGCGGCGACGTGATTCTGTTTTCGATAATATATGTACCATTCACCGTATCATCTTGACATGCTCCGGATAATAAATCAAGGTCTATGTCCGCCGTGATGAAATTCTGCCCCGAAGAAAGCGCAGGGCGTTCCGCCAGCACGCGCCCGTTTCCGCAAATCAGCAGCCCGCCGCCGTAAACACCCTCCGTGACCGTTTCGTCCGGCCCGCTTGAGGCAAGTATATAAACGCATCCGTTTATCCCCGACAAAGTTAAATAACACTCGCGTACCCGTTTCCAGCCGCCCGCTTCGGAAGGCCGTGTCAATGAAACCGCGTTAATTCCCAAGTTACACAAATCAATCTCGTCATCAGCAGTTATTCGATTGCATCCGGTATAAACGTCCAGTCCCAAATCCCGTACTTCGTCCGCTATACGTTTTTTCGCCTCTTCCGCTCCGCGCAGCAGCGCGTCTTGCCGCAGTAAATCTCCGCAGCCCTCACCCGTTATCGCATTTTGCGGCAAAACCAATATCCGCGCGCCCAACGAAACACATTCCTTCGCAACCCGTATAATTTCACCCGCATTATGCTTGGTATCCGCTGTCCTTGAGCGTGGAAAAGCGGCGGCAGCACGTATATAATTAAACATAGACTCCCGTAAACCTCCGTTCTATGAAATAATTATATATCCAATAAACGAACGGGTCAAGGGTCGGGTGACTCCGTCCGCGCGTCATGTGCGCGGGCTGCGATGGGTTTGGGGGCGGAGCTTCCAAGGTCTTTCCTTTTCCCGCGCCTCCTCTTGATAAGCTCAAACAGCATATTACGCGCGTCGGCGAGGCTGCCGGTGCGGCGGATTAGGCGCTCGGCGACGGCTTCTTTGCCTACAAGGAGAGTGCCCATGTCTACGGCCATGTTTTGCGTGCTGAGCATGAGATTGCGCAGGCGGGAGCGGCGTATAGATGAGTGGGAGGTGACGAAGTCGTCTACGCGTTCTTGCATTTTATTGAAGTAATCGTAGGTTTGGGGGGAACCGACGACGGTGCCGTTCATGCGGATGGGATGGATGGTCATGGTCGCGGAAGGCGTGATGAAGGAACAGAGCGCGGCGACGGCGAGGGGCACGCCGATGGAATGGCAGCCGCCGAGAACGAGGGAAACGGTGGGCTTGTTCAGGCCGGCGATAAGCTCGGCTATGGCAAGGCCGGCTTCGACATCGCCGCCCACGGTGTTTAGGACGACAAGCATACCGTCGATTTCGGGGTTTTCGGCTACGTTGACGATTTGCGGGATGACGTGCTCGTATTTAGTTGTTTTGGTGGTTTGGGGCAGTACTGTATGACCCTCTATACAGCCTATGATGGGCAGATAATAAATGTTGCCGCGAGGGTTGCGGGCTGTCTGCGCTTGGGGGAAGGTGTTCGCCTGACCCAGCTCTTTTATGCTGTTTGATTGTCCAAGGTTATTAGATTGATCCATAAGGGTTAGTATCCGGCATTTTGCGTTCTTTATACTTTAATGTTGTAAGCGTTGAAAAAATACTGTATAATAGGTTGTGAGGCATAAGGGTCAAAGGTGGTATCGCAATGAACCGCATTAACGTAGTAGTGTTGTCAGGTGATTTTAAATTTAAGACAGCGATATCCGATACCCTGAGAAAAGATCCGGGACTGATAGTGGATGCTTCATGTTATAATATTGACGCCGCGCAATCTAAGTTTGTAAAAAATAATATAAATGTTTTAATTATCGATTTTGAAGGTCAAAATTATGAGCAAAGGTTTCTGAAGGCTTTAACGGAAAAACACATGCTGTACATAATAACCGTCGGGCGGCGTGTGCCGTTTATGGACTCCGCCATACAGTTTGTGATGAAACCGGCCACCCCATCAATCGAAGCTTCAAACGCGACGGCGGCGATTCTTTTGCAAAAAATAAAGAGCATGGCCGTGACCGCGCCGACTTTTACTATGCGTGATATTACAAAGCAGGTTGACGCAAGGCATAAACTGATAGCCATAGCCTCGTCAACGGGCGGCACGGAGGCGCTGCCGACTCTTTTGTCCGAGCTGCCGAAGGAAATGCCGCCTATCTTGATAGTGCAGCATATGCCATCCATGTTTACAAAACAACTTGCCGACAGGATAGATAAGATGTGCGCCATGCATGTAAAGGAAGCAAGTAACGGCGAAATGGTGATGAAAGGGACGGCGTATATCGCGCCCGGTGACCTGCATATGCGCATGATCGTCCGGCAGCAGAAGCTTGCGCTGGACTGTTTCCATTCTGAAAAGGTGAACGGCGTAAGGCCCGCGGCGGATATACTGTTTGATACCGTCGCCCATATATCCGGCGCGAACGCCATCGGCGTCATACTGACGGGTATGGGCGCGGACGGCGCGAAGGGGCTGATGGAAATGCACAGGAAGGGTTCGCCGGTTATAGCGCAAGACAAAGAATCCTGCGTAGTCTACGGTATGCCCCGCGCTGCCGTTGAACTGGGCGTTGTAAATTACCAGCTGCCATTGAAGAGTATAGCGAAAAAACTTATTGAACTTGTGCTGTAACGGCAATCACCCATTACATTTTTTTACGTATAATAAGCTTTTGCATAAGAATCAAAAGCAGCACGGCGTTAAAAACAATCCCGCTCAGGTAAGGCCCGTAACCGGAATTTATCATATAAACGGACAGTAGCAGCAAACCGGCGATTAATATAAACCGCATGAACGCCAATAACATTTTCATATTAAACACCCCTGATGCTATAATACACGCGTACGGGGTGTTTTGTGTTTGTTATCCGTCATGGAGGTTTTGCTGGGAATCCAATTATTAATAAAAATCATGCCTGTTACCGCCGCCGCTTCCAATTCTTTCAAACACACAGACAATTTCTTCAATACATTCAAAATCCGAAAAGCCGTCATTCTCGATGATGTTCTTTATTTTTTGCAATGTTTTATACGCTTTCATCTCTACTATATCTGTCATATTATATTTCAAATTAGGAAATATAATATTGATATTCTCTTTCATTAAAATTTCAACCAGGATTTCCTTGAATAAATCCATTTGTATTCTCCTTTATTACACCATACGGTGTTTTTTAGAATAATTATACACCATTTGATGTATTTTATCAATAAGTAAAATACATTAGAAGGAATAATTTATGTCTTACCCAAGAATAAGAGATTTAAGAGAAGATGCTGACTTAACGCAAATAGACGTAGCTAAGGTATTGCATATGCATAAAACCACATATGTCAGGTACGAATCTGGGCAAAGGGAAATACCCTTAAATATCGCAATACTGCTTGCGAAATATTACAGGGTAAGTTTAGACTATATTGCAGGATTAGTATCTGAAAAAAATGTTATCAACTAAGAACATCCTCTATCAAAGCCGCCAACGCTTCCGCTTCCCGCGTAATCTCAGGCATATCGCGCCCTTCCAGCATTACGCGTATCAACGGCTCTGTGCCGGACGGGCGGACAAGCACGCGCCCGCGCCCTTCCAGACGTTTCTCCAACGCCCCGATAGCGTCCATTATTTCGGAGCTTGTAAGATACCCGGATTTCCGTTCATTCGACACACGGACGTTCCGTAAAACCTGCGGATACCTCTCCATCGCCGACGCCAGCTCCGATAGCTTTTTACCGGTTTCCTTCATCACAACAACAAGCTGCAGCGCCGTACAAAGCCCATCGCCCGTTGTGCTGTAATTCAGGTTAATAACATGCCCGCTCTGTTCACCGCCCAGCATATATCCGTTTTCCAGCATACACTTGAACACATGCTTGTCTCCGACAGCTGTTTTTTCAATGTTCAAGCCGTTTTCGCCGCACATAACCTCAAACCCGATATTGCTCATAACAGTCGAAACTACAGTATTTTTTTTCAAAACGCCTTTGTTTTTATAAAAAAGCGCAAGTACGCTTAAAATCTGATCCCCGTCAACAACCTTCCCGTTCTCATCAACGGCAAGGCACCTATCCCCGTCCCCGTCAAAAGCGAACCCCGCGCCGGAGCCGCTCTCAAGCGTGCGCTTCGCCAAAACCTCAATGTGCGTTGAACCGCAGCGCAGGTTAATATTCTCCCCGCTGGGTTTATCCGCCATAACGAAAGCTTCGGCCCCCAGCTCCGTAAAAAGCGCGGGCGCGGCTTGGTACATAGAGCCGTTCGCACAGTCCAGCGCCACCTTAACGCCGCCAAAATCCAATTCCCCCACCACTGATTTCATGTGTACAATATAATCACGCAACGCGTAGCCCGCGTCGTGCCTGATGCCAATACCGCCCCCAACGGGCCTTCCGCTCATGCCCTTCCCGTTCCGCACCTCATTCGCCGCGTCCTCTATATCCCGTTCCGCCTCGTCGCTCATCTTATACCCGTTACTGTCAAAGATCTTTATCCCGTTATCCAAGAAGGGGTTATGCGACGCGGATATAACAACCCCGGCGCCCAGCCCGTATTTCTTCGTCAAATACGCCACAGCCGGCGTAGGTACCACCCCCGCGGCATAAACGTCTCCGCCCGCCGACAGTATCCCCGCCGTCAGCGCCGCCTCAAGCATATGCCCGCTGCGCCTTGTGTCCATCCCGATAAGTATCCCGACGCGCTTCTGACCCTGCGATATACACCGCGCCAGACCGCATCCCAAAGAAAAAGCCAACTCCGGCGTAAGCTCCGTGTTCGCCACACCTCTTACCCCGTCTGTACCGAATAATCTTGTCATGTTGTACCTCCAAAAAGAAAGAACCTTGGGAGCGCGGGCGTCTCGCCCGCAATATTGATAATATTCCGCTTTGCAAGAAGATATTACTAAGGATTATGGATTATCGTTCTCGGGAGTTGTTAACAAAAGGCGTACGGTTGGAGCGGGGCCTGTTAAAACCGTATCCGGCGGAGCTGTTATGCCTACCTCCAAGATATGTTCGCCGTCCTCCATATCGATCAGGGATACCGCGTCCACCATGCAGACAATGTCCTCGGCCTGGGTATTGGCCAGAATAGATGCCACGCCGCTTAATATTACCGTTATATTTTCAGTCAAAAGCTCCCTGCGTCTGTTACCCAGGGATGCCTCGCCGGACAGGGCTATCCTGTCAACCGGTATTATGAATTCCCTTGTTTCCACTGGCTCGGTAATGTACGTGACGCTGACGGCATTCTCGTCGGGATTGCGGAGCATTACGGTTATTTCGTTATCGGCGTTGATGCTTTCCAGATATTCGTTTATATCGTATGTGAAGGTTGCGTTTTCAACTATGCCCGAGATATCCGCCGGGCTAAGAACGATGTATTGGACGTGCTCAACCTCGTCAACATGACCCATCAGCTCTACGGCTTTGGGCTCCCATTCAACCCCGGTAATGATTACGTCGGGAGCCGGGGTGCCTGTATAAGACGGTTCGTCCATTTGAATCTGCGCCGTTCCGATTTTATATACCGGTATTTTGAATTTGACCGTGTCGATTTCCAAGTTAAACCCGGTTACGATTTCCCCGTCAATATCGTAAGCGACGATAGGACGCTCATCCTCCACATCCGTTCTCACATCGGTCATATCGACCCACACGGCAATTTCAAAAATCCGCGAAACAACGGAGGCCGCCCCGCTTACCTGCACGGTACGCGGCTCACGCTCCGCTTCCATCGCCACATATCCGGCGGGCAAACCCTCGGTTTCGTACCTGATGTGAACGGTTCGCAGACGCTGGTCAAAGCGGTCCATTTCGAGCTCAATCATCGGCGGATGGATAGAGGTTATCTGGATGCTTGAATTCTGCGCCCCGGTAAAATCCACGCCGATACGCACGGGTATAGGCTCGCTCATCCCCGTGACGGGTACGTTTACGATTTCGCTGCTGTGAAGGTCAACATAGGCGGCGATGGTGACATCACGGACAAGATTGTCCAGCTCGCTTTTTAAGCCTGTGACATGGACGTTTACGGTGATATTATCCAGCATACGCCGGTTTGTGATAAGCCGGCGGTTTTCCGTCAAGACATTTTCGTTGCGGAGCTGTAAAGTCAGCGTGAAATTCTCGTATGTTACGGGGTCGTTGTAATTAAGGCATATAAACCACAACGCGCACGCCAAAAGCACCGCGACTGCCATAAACCCCGGATGAGTCCTGATCATGAAGTTTCTTATCGCCGTTTTCATACTGTTGTCACCTATCGGGTTTTAAAGAAGGATACAAGCTTGCGTTTCGGCGGCTTTCTCATGCCGTAGAGCATACTGCGGATTTCGTCCTCGCTCAGATTTTTATACAGCCTGCCGCCCGTGGCAATGGAAATATGGCCTGTTTCGTTGGACACTATAATAACGTGCGCGTCGGATTCCTCGCTTATACCGACAGCCGCGCGGTGTCTGGTGCCGTGTTCCGCGCCGATTTCTTTTTCCGTAAGGGGAAGCAGGCATCCGGCGGAGGCCAGGCGTCCCTTGCTTATAACGACGGCCCCGTCGTGCAGGGGCATTTTATCCTCAAAGATACTTACAAGCAGTTGGTTTGTGACCCTTGCGTCCAGTTTAGTGCCGGTAGATTCGATATCGCCTAATGGAACCTCGTTTTCGATGACGATCAACGCGCCCGTGCGTACGGCGCTCATTTTTTTACACGCGTCGATAATTTCGTCAAGAACGTTTTGCTTGTCTTCCTCCGTGTTCTCGTCAACCCCTGTTATCACCAGCTTTGTGCCTTTGCCAATTTGTTCCAGGGCCTTTCTGACCTCGGGTTGGAATATGATTATTATGGCTATAAGTCCGACGTTGAATGTATTGGATATAAGCCAGCGTATCGTATGCAGCTTGAATATATCGGACAGCATATATACCACGGCAAGCAAAGATATACCCTTTATCAATGTCCACGCCCTTGTGCGCGCGGCAAAAACCAGCACCTTGTAAATAAGGTACGCCACAATAAGGATATCCGCTATTGAGCTGATTTCGATACCGGGCATTCGCAGATCCGTAAAATTGAGCGTTCCGGCGACCCAGTTGAAAAAGTCGGTCATGATATCACCATGAAATTAACTAAAAACCAATGGGTTAAATACCAAGCTGCAATCTAAATCACACTAACTCCGGGCGGATGATCCAGTACGCTCACGCTCAGGCCGGCTCATCCGCCCAGAGTAAGTGTTGCTTTGATTGCAACTTGGTATAAATGCATCCCATTTAATAATAGCCTACCTTAGAGGGGGCGAAAAGTCAAGATATACTTGTCTTATCACCCCCTCTTTTTTTACGGTTTAATTGTTAGTATAATCATTCCCCGCCCGCATACAAAACCTCCATATAACTCATCAGAAACGGCGCGACGCCCTTCGCGTCGTTTTCAACTATAGGCTCTGATATATAATATTCAAAGCTGCCGTCGCGTATGGGATTATTTACCGGGCCGAGGCCGGCGGACAGGCAAATACCGCCAAGATTAAGCTGACCTTTTTTCTCGGTCAGGAATTTTCGGCATACGCCGTTGAATGTTTTCAGGCCTTTCTGCCTCATATCTCTGTCCGCAAAACCGTAACGCGCCGCCTTCATCATGGTATAGGCTATCATGGAGGAACCGCTTGATTCCGGGTAATTGCCATCCCTGCCGATTTGGTCCGTCACCTGATAATACAGGCCCGTATCGGGATCGGCATACCGCGCGATGCCGCCCAGCAGCTCATTCAGTAGCTCTATCAGCCTGCCCTTATGCGTCCCGTTATCTAAGTACGAGGCGGTATCAGCCATTGACATAACGAACCAGCCCAGTGACCTAAGCCAGACATTCGGGCTCATCCCAGTATTTTTATCCGCCCAGAATACGCTCTTTTCCGCGTCGTATCCATGCCTGTACAATCCCGTGCTTTCGTCATACATGCGGTGGCGCACGATGTTGAACTGGTTAATCATATCGTCCAGGAGCTCCGGACGGTTCTTGGCTTGGGCGTAACGCGCGCGGAAAACCTGAGCCATGTACAGGCCATCCAGCCACACCTGATGAGGATATATGGCCTTGTGCCAGAAGCTGCCTTCATAAGTACGCGGCTGTTTGTCCAGCTGTGAAGCCAGCAGTTCTATGGCTTTTGCGTACTTTTCACGCCCCGAATACGCGTATAAATCAAACAGAACACGCCCCGGGCAGATGTTATCGAGATTATAGGTCTCTATAGTGTAGCCCAGCGGAATACCGTCATCGTTTATATAGAAATCCATGAACCTGTCGCAGAAATCCGCGTATTGCTTATCGCCGGTTTTCTTATGCAGCTCCCACACGGCCAATAAAAAACAACCGTCAATATAGTTCCAATGGGGAGGTTTGCCGCTTATTTCCCGCTCTATGTTCCACAGAGGTTTTTCCGGCGTACCCTCGGTAACGAGGCGGTTTATGTATTGTTCGATTATCGTATGGTCCATTTACAATCCCCTTGCCCTGCTATATATTTTGACCAGCGTATTCTTCATAACAACAAAAACCGTCTCGTACGCCAGATACAGCAGCCCGTACATAATGGGTTCCGCTCCGAAAGTCATATATCCCGAGGGCCTATTATTTATTTCAATAGCCAAGACGTTGGCGATATTATACGTATAGGCCACGAGAAAGGCGCAGATTATGCCAAACAGCAGGTTTATCAGTATCGACAGGAACCTGCGCGAATAGCAAAGCACATACTTTTTTGAAGGCTGAGCCTCGGTCTCTATAAAAATCAAAATCTTGTTAACAACTATATCCGTAACAAGCCCGTGAACCAATCCCAGAACCAGTATCAGGTCAAGGTTGTCCCTTGATTGAAAAAAAAAGCCCCAACCGATAAAATAGAACACCGCGCCCGCGAACCATGCCTTGATAAACAACGCCTTCAGCCACATGGGCAATCGTGAAAGAAACCCCTTCCTAACGTAGGGGTTTTGTTTGCTCATAAAATCTCCCCGTCGTCCCAGGCCAGTTTTTCGTCGGTGTCCAGTACGTAATCGGCTTCATCGTCTTGTATGCTGGTTTTGATTTTTTGCAAAAGCTTCCTGTAAACCGGCAGCGTTATTATAGCCAGCACGGAGAGGGCCAGCATAATAAAGTGGGTTCTTGTCCCGGCGGTTGAGGCGGCTATGTCGTCTATTACGGGCACGGGGTTATCACGTAAAACCGTTTCATAATGTATAATGTTCAGGTATACGGCGTCTAAAAAAAGCTGTAATCCGGCAAGAAGATAAACTACCGCCAGCATCAGCGGTTTATGCTTGCCGCGCTTGGCGTAGGCGTTGACAAAGGAAAATATAATGAGTATGGAGCAAAGCGTTATGATGAAAACATACAGGGCAATCTCCCTGTTGCTGACATACATGGACGCGTTGGAATGCGCCGTTAGCTGGAAGGTATAAATCATACAGCATATGATGAGCATAACAAGGGGAATATTATGAGGGTGGCGCTTTAAAGCTACTATCCATTTTGTCACATAGTCTTTAAACATCAAGCGCCCTCCTTAAACCGACGACAGGAACAGCCATCCCCGTCTCCTTATCAAAAACATGGGTCTTTTCCTGATCGAAGCTTACGTTCACCACATCGCCCTGTTTATAATCGCACCAGCGGCGGAACTTTGCCGTTACCCTTTTCCCGGCGAGAAACCCGTGTACCAACGTATTCTGCCCCAGGTTTTCGTTTATGACAACCTTTAACGGCACACCATCCGGGTTCGGTAAAATATCCTCCGGCCTAACGCCCACAATAACGTTCTTACCTTTGAGCCCTATTTTCACCATATTTCCCGGGAAAGGCAGCCTGACCCCGCCGAAATCAAAATCCCCGCCATCCGTACGCGCTTCCAGAAAATTCATCGGGGGCAGCCCGATAAAGCTGGCGACGAACAGATTAGCCGGGTTATCGTAAAGCTGCGCCGGTTTTCCGATCTGCTGCACACGCCCCTCGTTCATTACAACAATCCTGTCGGCTAAAGTCAGCGCTTCTATCTGGTCATGGGTAACATATATAGTGGTGGCCTTTAATTTATTATGTAAAAGTTTAAGCTCCCGGCGCATAGAGCCCCTTAACTGAGCGTCCAGATTAGACAGCGGCTCGTCAAATAAAAAAACCTTAGGGTTTCTGACCATTGCCCGCCCTACGGCTACGCGCTGCCGCTGGCCGCCGGAGAGCTGTTTGGGCTTCTTACCAAGCTGATCGACAAGCCCCAGTATTTCCGCCGCCTCCATAACCTTTTCGTGTATTATGTCCTGATCCTCTTTCCGCAGCATCAGCGAAAAAGCCATGTTCTCATATACCGTCATATGAGCGTATAAGGCATAGTTTTGGAACACCATGGCGATGTCCCGGTTTTTTGCCGCCGCCTCGGTCACATCGTTTCCGTCTATCACCAGTGTCCCGGCGGTGATTTCCTCAAGACCCGCTATCATCCGAAGCGTTGTGGATTTCCCGCAGCCCGACGGCCCCACAAGGACGACAAACTCCCCGTCCTCTATGTCCAGGTTAAAATCAAAAACAGCTTGCACTTTATTGTCGTATATCTTGTTCAAACCTTTTAAGCTTAGGCTTGCCATTTGTTCCACCCTTTGCGGTGTTTGATTGGTGCGGGCGGGACGCCCGCGCTCCCAGTATATTTACATGGATTGACTATCCAGATATTTCTTCAGCAATGTTGAGTTAGAAAAGCTTAACGCCGCCGCCAGCAGTAGGAAAACGCCGGATGCCGCAAGCGTTGCGCATACAAAAACGTAGCTGCCGTCAACAAGCTGCTCCAGCTCGTTGTAATGTACGGGGAGCCAGAATACGCGCCCTATCTGTACGAGGCCGAAGCCCGCCAGAGCAACGGACCACTTCCGATTATATACCTTCACCATTTCGCTGGCCCAAAATATAGCCAGCATAAATACGATGTTCGCCACGACATCTACGCCCATCCTAACGTCGGGCGCAATGGTGTTACTTGAGTAAACAGCGATAAAGTACGCGATACAGCACAAAATACTAAAGTAACACAGCCAGGCCGACCGGGAATCCGCCGTATATCTCATGCGCGCCGGATTACGCTTTTTCATCATGTTACCGCACCTCCGCCGGCTCGTCCAGCCATTTCTCACGCGACATCCATATTGTCTTTAGAACCAGATTAACAACCAATAAACCCGCGAAAACCATCAGCAGAACGGACATAACCATTCCGGTGTCCAACATAAACGTGGAATCCGAGTAATTCATCCGAAAACGCTCGGTAACCGCCAAGAGCCTTTCAAAATCAACTTCCAGATATCGCCCCTTGTATTCCGCCGCCTTACCCAGCATCATATTTCCCACATACACCGCATACCCCGCGAAAGCCAGGCTAGTTATATAATTGGATATGTAGTACAGCCTGCGCCGGTGCGTTAAAGTTACGAACATCGTAATACACACCGCGAACAGCGCCAGGGCGTGGCTAAACAACAACCGGTTGAACGGCTGCGCCTCCAAATAAAGCTCCGCGCCCGGCACATAGAACAATCTGCTGTCGGGATCGCTGTGGTACATCAGATTGAAAATATTCGTCGAAAACCCCAGCGCGTACACTATCATCAGCGATGCCAGTACGATGGAGCCAAATACAGTAATTTTCTGCAATGTTAACTGCGTTTTTTGCACAATACACCATCTCCAAAACGAAGGGGTCAAGGGGCGAACGCCCCTTGTGGGGACTTGGGGGCAAAGCCCCCAAGATTCTCCCACATGGTATAGCATTCAATTAATTCATCATTCTGTCATAAGCCTCGCGGTAGACCTCCAGCCACAGTTCGCCGTTCATGTCTACAATCAGGAATTCCCTAAGCCCTTCTTTATCAAGGAGAACATCGCCCGCGGGAGTGGTTCCGCCGAAACCGTAGAGGATATAATCGACAAAGATGATGCGGTCGGCGTTGTTGTTACCGTCACGGAACGCTAAGTCAAAATCAGCGGTGAAGTCATTGAGGAAACGTTCCTCAACGGCGTTGAAGGCGAAGTGCGTCGGGACCGTCAGGTAACTGGGGTCTTTGGCGTCTTCCGAGCTTAATACAAGGTGGCCCATAGCGCCCAGCTCAACAGCGCGGAGGATATAATGCAGGCCGATCTTACCCTTTTCGTGCACGCACTGGTACTCCATACCCTGTTCCTTGATGTAGCCGATAGGCATGGTGCCGCCCAGCCACATACGGTAGTAGTTGGTGTAGTTACCGGCGGCAAGACCCCAGAGTTCTTCAAGGGCAGCTTCGGAAAGCCTCGGAACCATTCTGCCGAAATACTCGATTTCGCCGTCGATCCAGGCCTCAGGCCCATAACCCATCAGGCGGCTGCCCTCGGGGGACCACTGGTAGTCAAAGAGCCTTAAAGCAGCGTCCAGCTTTGCCGGGTCGTCGGCTACATGGGACAGAATGCCCCAACCGTCGGCCTTAACGGAACGCCAGCTCTCTGTATACATGAAGTATGTGCCGTCCTGGTACCAGTCGGCTACGGGAGGCAGGAGAGGTGTGAAGGTAAACCCTTCAATCGTGGCTTCCAGTGTGTTGAAAACGGTTGTTGTCTGGTTGTAGTCAAAGGTCATGAAGCCCAGGTTGGAATTGAGCAGACTGGCGCGGTGGTCGCTGCCGGGCAGGCCTTCAGTGGCTTCGGACTTGTCGAAATCCCTAAGGATGAGGCCTTCGTTGTAAAGCTGATTCAAGCGCTCAACGGCGTCCATCATCTCAACGTCAAGGCGGCCGGTTTGAAGTACGCCGTCCCTGTCAACATAAACCATGCCAAGGTCACTTGCGCGGGATTCAGGTCCGCGTACGCCCCAAATGGAGGTAAACTTGATAAGGTCTCTAACGCGGCCCATCTGATGCCCGCGAGGGAACAGCGGCACCGCGTCGTGTTCGCTCTGACCGGTTAAGAATGTGGTGTTCGCCAATACGCAGCGCATCAGAGCCACCAGCTCGTCGGCGTCATATGCCGCGTCCTGTCCGATAAAGAGGGCGGAACGGTTTTCGTACGCATCGCCGTAAACCGCGTCGATATGGTCTCTAAGAACCTGTACCAGGCTTGCGCCGTCCATTACGGGAAGCTCGTTCTGCGCGGTGATGACGTTCTTGTCCCACGCCTTTACGATTTCCTGCAGACCGGAGCCGTCGGCGGTAACGGCGACGACTGTGGTGTTAAGCACTTCGGGCATATAAGGCACGTAGTGGGGCTCGACCACGCGGTCAGTGTCGAAGGGGCCGTCCGAGTCAAGGAGCTTCTCTATCCAGTCCGTACGGGCCATGATCATCAGCTCGATGTCGTCATAACCGTCGAAGTACGGGGCGAAATAGATATTTCCGTCGCCGGCGGTGATGGCCTTCCTGATAATGTCGTTCTCAAACAGGAATTCGTTCAGGTACGGCAAACGGTCGTAATAGTCGTTCAGAGCAATGAATGTCCCGTTTACAACACCCGCGGTGTTAATAAGGACGGCGGGGGAGTTTAAAATGTCAACGCCGGCAAAGTTTTCCGCCTGCCACAGTTCAAAAACAGCGCGCGCATGGGAAACGCCGGGAGGGGTTACGTCGTTGATGGTGAAGTTAAGTCTATCCTGTAAAGTCGCCCAAACCGGCTTGAAATCGCCGGGGCGGTAGGTGTTGCCGTCTGCGGCGTGATACTCGCTCTGCGGTCTGCCGTTCCCTTCCAGAGCCATGTAGCGCATTTGAACGTCCTGATTAAACATTATGGACATGTTCAGCGTCACGTCGGAAGCTTCGGCTGTTACGGGCCTAAACGCCAGCGCGCCGAACATCAGCGCGAATGCCATAAAACCCGCGGCAATCTTCTTCCAGTTACCTTTCATTGATTCTCCTCCTTGAAATATTTTAAATTTATTATTCCTCAAATAAAGAGGTAATAACCAACAATTATTCTTTTACTCCGCCTACGTTCACGCCCTTGGCGAAGTATTTCTGGATGTAGGGATAAATAATGATTATCGGGATGATGGCGCACACTATCATGGCATAAATCAATGAATTCTGCGCGTACGTGGTATCAACCGGTATCTCGCGCTGCATAATGGCTTCCAGGGTGTCTCTTATATATACCTGTAAGGGCCATTCGTTGCGGTTGCGGATCATGGTGCGCGCCCAGAAGTAGCCGTTCCAGCGGCTTATGCCGAAGAACAGGCCCACTGTGGCTATGGCGGCTTTGGACATGGGTATGTACACGCGCGTCAATAATTGGAACTCCGTCGCTCCGTCCACTACGGCGGCTTCCTCAATTTCATAGGGCACAGCCTCGAAAGCGTTGCGCAACAGAATCACGTTAAACGCCGCCATACCCATGGCAAAGACCACCAGCCATTTATCATCGGTAATATTGAAAAAACTTTCAAAAATATTTTGCGTGGCCCGGTAATTCAGGAACTGCGGCACCAGTCCCGCGTTGAACCACAACGTAAACACCAGGAAAAAGTTAAAACCCCGCCTGAATACCAGCCGCTTTTTAGACAGCGCGTATGCGCCCAGCACAGACGTACCCAGCGCCCAAATTGTCCCGTAAAACGTAACGTGCAAGGTATTTGCGTAACTTATCCAGAACCTTTTTGTCAAAACAATCTCCCGGAACGCGTCGAACTGCACGTCCACCGGAAACAGAACCACGTCCCCCGAATAATAAGCCACGCGCCCGCTTATCGCCGCCGATATGGCGTAAACAAAGGGATACAAACAAAACAGCGCGAATATAGTCAAAAGCGTATACGCAAACGCCCTAAAGATTACCTCCGATGCATCCAACCGTTTCATCGTACCGCCTCGCTTTCTGTCCGGGGTATAAAACCTCGGGAGCTCTGCCCCCGAACCCCCGCAAGCTTTTGAAAAAGCTTGACCAAACCTTTAATTGTTAACATAAATTTAATACTTTATAAACAAATGGGTCAAGGGTCGGATGACCCTTGCAGGGGTTTGGGGACAGCGTCCCCAAGGTCTTATCCTTATCAATACAACGACGTATCCGAAGCCCGCCTGCTTATCATATTCGCGCCGATAACCAGCAACATGGACGTCACGGCGTTGATCATATCGGCGGCGGAGGCCAGGGACTGGTTGGTCGCTGCTCCGGCCTGGATGCCCGCCCTCTGGAATACGTAAGTGGATACGACGTTTGCGGTGGAGTATGTGTAGGAATTGTAAAGCAGAAGCACCTTTTCGTAGCCGATGGTCAGCAGGGTGCCGATGTTCAGGATAAGCATTATTGTGATGGTTGATAGTATACTGGGAAGAACGACATGCCGTATCTGCGCCATTTTAGACGCGCCGTCGATACGGGCGGCCTCGTAGCTGGAGGGGGATATGCCGATGATGGCGGCAAAATAGATTATGGAACTGTAGCCCGCCGTTTCCCAAATGCCTGAAACGTTGAAAATGGCGCGGAAATATTGCGGCAGGTACAGCATGCCGGTGTAGGCGGCGTCCTCCGGAATCATGCCCAAACGGGCAAAAACCTGTGCCAGTATGCCCGGCTCGGCGAATGAGCTGCCGCCGGACAACAGCATTTGGCAAAGGGTTGTTATAACCACCGTGGAAACGAACCGCGGCAGGTACGTGGCTACCTGCAAGACAGAGCGGTAGCCGTTTGAGCGTATTTCGCTGAAAAACAGGGCGATTATTATTGGTATAGGAAAGCCGAAGAGCAAACCGTAGAAGCTGAGCAGGAAGGTGTTGCGGAAAGCCTGCCAGAAACCGGCGGCATCCACGCCGAACATAAGGCTGTTGAAATGCTGGAAGCCCACGAAATCCCTGTTCAGGACGGTCCTTGTGGGGTCGTCAAGCTTAAAGGCCGCGATCAGCTCATACAACGGAAAATAGCGCCAAAACAGGAATATCAATAAAAGAGGCAGGATCATCAAATACAGGCGCCAGTCCTTCAGCATCCTGCGCCAAACGTTTCGCCAGTAATATTTTTCCAAATCGTCGCGCAGCCGCAGCTCCGCGGGTTTGGGAACAAGTCCGCCCATACTATGATTCTCCTTTGAAAATCATGTGCAACATATATTCGCAAAAATTGTTTAGTAATCTCTTATCAACTTCGGTTTCTGTATCCGTTACATAATAAAGGCTTAACGTCCATCATTCCGTTTTTCCCCTTCAAGCCTTAGCAAATACCGCCGCTGATCCTCAAAAACACCGTTCTGCCTGCGCGCTATCAGCAGTATGATAATCGCGGCTATAAAACTCAACGCTTCCGCACCGTAAAAACGCCGGGTAATATCCAATAAAGCCCCGCCATCACGCGCAAACGCCGCCATTGCACGGCCCGTAACCATACCGAACCAGCCGGTTGAAACATATAAAACGGTCAGCGGTGCGGAACCGCGTACCTTTTCCTTGCCTATTTTAAGCAGTAACGGGACGCACACCGCGATACCGAGGTTACCAAGCGTATATATCAGCAAATGCCTGACCCCGCTGCCGTAAAGGGCGGCGTATGCCGCGCCCCCAATGGCGGCGTGAAGCAATCCCAACCATCCCCAACGCATGATAACGATCAGCGATACGGGTAAAACAACGGACAAAACGTATACCTCGCCGGGGAATATCCCCCGCCCGAAGGATATAAGCCCCTCCAGAAAACACATTATTAACGCTAAAACCGCAAGGTCAATGCATTTATAGCGCGCTAAGCTATTCATAAAATGCCGTGCCGGTTTCGGTGTCAAAACGGTACAGGCATTCGGCGGGAACATGGAAAGAACGGGTTTCACCCATTTCCGGCACATTGTAAATGCCTGTTTTCGCTATGATATTATGCACCGTACCGTTTAATGATAGGTTCAGGTACAGGTTCACATGGTCGCCCAGCATCTCGGTCAGCTCTATTTCCGCGCCGAATGTGCAGCCGCCGGTTTTTTTATCCTCCGGTTTAAGCAAGACCGTATCCTCCGGCCTGAACCCCAGCACCGCCGGTTTGCCCGCAATCTCCGCGCCGCCCTCGATAAAGTTCATGGGAGGTTCCCCCATAAACCCGGCGACAAAGCGGTTCGCGGGCTTGAAGTACAGGTCGTGAGGGGTGCCTGTCTGCTGGACATAACCGTTGTTCATGATAACGATCCTGTCGGCAAGGGTCATGGCCTCGGTTTGGTCATGTGTGACGTATATCGTTGTGGCCCCTACGCGCCGGTGGATCTGCGCGATCTCGGCCCGCATGGTAACGCGCTGCTTAGCGTCCAGATTCGACAGCGGCTCATCCATTAAGAACACTTCAACCTTGCGGATAATCGCCCGCCCCACCGCCACACGCTGGCGCTGCCCGCCGGACAGTTCCCTGGGAAAGCGGTCAAGGTACGGCTCAAGGCCCAGGATCTTAGCCGTGCGTGTTACGCGGCTATCTATAATCTCCGCGTTCAGCCCTTTTAAGGTAAGGCCGAACGCCATGTTTTCGTAAACGGTCATATGAGGGTACAGCGCGTAACTTTGGAAAACCATGGCGACGCCGCGGTCTCTGGGAGATTTATTATTGCTCACCGCGCCGCCGATAAGCAGCTCGCCGCCGGAAATTTCCTCAAGCCCCGCAATCATGCGCAGGGTTGTTGATTTACCGCATCCCGACGGCCCCACAAGCACGATAAACTCACCCTTGCCAATCTCCATATCAAAATCATGCACGGCGTGGAAACCGTTGTCGTAAATCTTATTTATACCTTTAAGTTTAATACTGGCCATGGAATCCCCCGTTAAACCGTTCCCCAGATGTCCCTTAAAAACGCCGCGGACCGGGCGGCATCCGTATCCGGCGTGCCTTCCAGAATCAAAACAGCGTCCTTGTCGTATTGCTTAATCAACGAAAGGATTTTTTTAAAATCCATATCTCCCTGCCCAACAGGCACCTGATTTAAGGAACCGTCCAAAACGCAGTCCTTTATGTGAAAGCAATGGATTTTTGGAAAAACGGACAGCCCTTCGTTCAGTATTTTTATATAATCCGTATGCTCGCCGTCCATAAAATTAAAATAATCGAACACCACGCGGATATTATCCGTGCCGATGCTGTCTACGACATGCTTCAAAGCCCGAATATCATGGCACACATGCCCCGCAGCCCCTTCAATACCCACGCAAACACTGTGTTTTGACGCATACGCCGCTAAACCGCAGAATATATCAATAACCGCGTTAAGGGCCTCCGGTGTGCGGTTCTTTGGGTGATAAACCCAAGGGTCGCCCTGGTAAGATCCTGTTTCAGAAGCCACAACGTCGCTGCCGATGGTTTTTGCATATTCAATATTATCCCTGAACACCGCAATCCCGGTTTCGACAATTTCTTTATTCGGGTGCACCGGGTTAAAATACGCTCCCAACAGCGCGATATGCATGTTGTTTCCAAACGCGCGGCCTATAAACGCGGCTTTTTCGGCGTTCTGGCTCCCGGGGACGTACTCCGTGCCCTCTATGGATTTGTGGCACACCAGCTGCACGGTGTCCATCCCCGCCGATTTTAACGCGCCAACCAAGTTTTCCGGGTTTGTTTTCCCGTTTATTATATCGTGTCCTCTTACACCGATTTTCATATATTCAACTCCGATGTGCACGCCGGGCAGCGTGTGGCGTTAATGTTTATATCCGTATAGCAATGTAAGCACTTCTTCAGGCTGGGCGGCGGCGGTTCCGGTCTTTTCTCTATCTTTGACGACAGCGCGTTTATTGTCTTTATTAATACAAAAACCACGCAGGCCATCAGGAAAAAGTTGATTACCGCCGTTATAAACGCGCCGATGTTTATTGTTGAGGCCCCCGCCTCGGCGGCGCTGGCGATGGTGTCGTACCGCCGGCCGTCCAAAGCGATGAATATATTTTCAAACTTGACCCTGTTCGTAAGCAGGGACAGCACGGGCGTAAATATGTCCCCCACAAGGGAGCTTACAATTTGTCCGAACGCCCCGCCGATGATAATACCGACCGCTAAATCAATAACATTGCCTCGCAGTATAAACTTCTTAAAATCTTTAAGCATGTATTTAAACACCCACGTTGATTTTTTACACTTTACGTGAGGTATGATATCATAATCTTGTATAATTTGCAAGGTTTTATTTGCAAATACTCTTTTAGTATTGTTTATATTAGCCTCCATTCCTTTGGAATATCATTGTTTTTGCAATACTCATGTGATAAAATTATGTTTGGCAGATATGGTTTTTTTACAACAGATGAAGGGGGATTTCGTATATGTCCGATATTATGGTAATTGGAATAGCCGGCGGGACAGGCTCCGGCAAAACAACGGTAACCAAGAAAATAAAGCAAGAGTTTGGAGATGATGTCACCGTTATCTGCCATGATTTTTATTATAAAAAGAATGACCATCTGACGTTTGAGGAAAGGGTTAAAATGAATTATGACCACCCTCATTCGCTGGATACGGATATGCTGGTGTCGGACATAAAATCATTGAAGCAAGGAAAAACGGTAAATGTGCCTGTTTATTCGTTTGTGACATTTTCAAGAGAAGACAGGGCTTTGCCTGTAAAACCGACTAAGGTAATAATAATAGAAGGGATTCTGCTCTTTGAGAATAAAGAATTAAGGGATTTAATGGATATAAAGATTTTTGTTGACGCCGACGCGGACATCAGGATTATAAGGAGGATAACAAGAGACGTAAAGGAACGGCAAAGAGACCTGGACTCCGTTATAGCGCAATACTGCGGTACGGTAAAACCCATGCATGAGCAGTTTGTGGAGCCCAGTAAAAAGTATGCCGATATAATTATCCCCCACGGCGGGCATAACACGGTGGCTTTAAATATGATAATTGAGAAAATAAGAAGTATAAAGAAATGAAAAGGGCCGTGAGTTTGGCTATCCATCGTCAGACAGATAACTCGGCAGCCGCTCAAATAGATGCTATAATTGGATTTGCAGCAATAAGTACCGTACTCGTACCTGTGAAGCCAAAAATATTAAATTACCTCCTTAATTCTGATTTTGAGGAAACAGCCGATAACGTAATGACCGTTTATAAACAGAGCAAAGGCGGCAAGGTAACCGAACTTAAAGAACTAGATAAATTCAAAACGGAACTAAAATTGTTTAAAAGCCATCAGGAACGGTCTGGACATCCCTAAAATGCACAATAAAGTCTTGCAAATCCGCACCCGTATAGCTGAATTGGAAGAAGTTCCATCCTGGGCAGACCACATTATCGTAACAAAAAACATGATAATATCCCGGTTACAAAAAAACGTTAAACACCTCGATGATAAGAGCGTCCAGCGCTTGATAAAAGCCTATATTACAAGAATATACGCCCACAATGATAAAATCAATATCACAGGGGGCGTAAACATGGTGGATTGCGGGGGCCGGATTTGAACCGACGACCTACGGGTTATGAGCCCGTCGAGCTACCGAACTGCTCCACCCCGCGACGCTATCTGCAACGCTTGATTTTGGGGAATGTTACGTACTCAAGCAAGGCAACATAGGCTATTGTAGCGTATGCGAAGGCGTTTGTCAAGGGTTTTTGAAAAATAATTTGTGGCGCGTTTGTAAAAGATCACCGACACGATCACCGGACAGGGAATGCAGATGTTTAATGTCGTAGGGCTATGCAAGATTACCTGTTTACCAAAAATATTTGCATAATGAGCGAGAAAATCAGCAACCGAATTTAATATAGACCTGCGTCCAATAGGTTATTATTCAAACGCTTGCTCGCGGAACATGCCGGCAGGGGATAAGTATAAATTTGTCGCCTGATGCCTCGTTACCGTTTTCGGCCATTTTTATTACGCTGCCCGCGGCTTTCTCACCGATTTCATGAAGGGGCAGGGAGATTGTGGACAAAGGCGGGGAAAAATAACGTGACGCAAGAAGATCATCGAAACCGTGGACGGATACGTCGTCAGGGACGCGAATGCCCATCCCCTTGAGTGAATCGATAACGCCAAATGCCATAAGGTCATTCATCACAAATACGGCGGTAGGCGGATTTGGCAGATTAAAGAGTTTTCCGGCCAGCTCATGCCCTGATTCATATGACCAGTTCCCGGAAAGGATATACTCCGGGTATAATGGCAGCGCATATTCCATGAGAGCCGTCTGATAACCCATCATTCGGCGGTGTGTGGCATAGGAATTGATTAATCCCCCTATGATAGCGATTTTAGTATGCCCTGCCCTGATAATATTTTTAACGGCCAGCTGCGCGCCCTGATAATCGTCGTAGCTTATATTCAGCGCTTTTGAGGAAGCGGGTTTTTCAGCGTAACAATATGCATAAACCACAGGGATGTTAAGCGGCGGAAGCAGGCCGCTTACGTCGCGGGGATGCGTCCCAAGATAGATCAGGCCGCATATACGGGCGGACAATAACGTTTTTAAAGCCTCCCGCACGCTTGTTTGAAAATCGCCCGATTTTGCCAACTGCCCGTATGTATCGTCAACATTATAATCCGCTCTTCTGTTAACTTGCAAGTTATCCACATTAACATGATATCCGTCGTTTTCGCATTGCTGGCATATCCCGTCGATAATGTACGGTGACGCAAAATTCCTTATATCTTCCATTAAAACGCCTATGATTCTGGTGACGTTCGTTTTCAGGCCTTTCGCCGCAATGTTCGGTATGTAATTCAAATCATTAATTGCTTGCCTAACCCGTTCAGCCGTTCCGGCGGATACCTTCGCGTTATTATTTATCACGTTGGAAACTGTAGCGATTGAGACGCCCGCGTGTTTAGCGACATCATGAATAGTGGTCATTTAATACCCCGGTATGAAACGTTTTAATTGATTATAACATTTATCATTTTAAAGAGCAATATATATTGACAAAGCTAAATTTGCATGATATTATCAAAAATATAAACGTTTAACATGGTTAAATCATACAAAGACTTGGAGGAAGTAAACTATGGACGCGTCAACAATCCTTCGTGAAGATGCAAAATCCATTTACATAGGGAATTTATATACGGTGGACGCGGATTTGACATTACCCGCCAAGGGTAAGAATGGATCGGACATCCTGTGGAAATCCAGCCGTCCTCATGTGGTTGACATCAACGGAAAAGTTACGCGTCCGCACGCCGGAACAGGCAACAGGGATGTGACCCTCACCGCGTGTCTTAGCTATAATGGCCAAACGTTTGAGAGTTCTTTTTTTCTCACGGTATTGGCCAGGGAATTGAGTTGGGCCGCCGTACGGCTGCTGCCGACGGAAATTTGGGCGGAAGCGGGCAAAACGAATGAGCTGTATTTACCGGGCGTTGTAATCGCGGAAAAAGATAGCGGCGGGTTTGCGTCTCTTCCTGTAATTTGGGAGAAGCTGCCGGTGATGGGCGCTCCCGGTACGTATCGCGTCAAAGGCGCGCCGCCTCTTGAAAAACAATTAGAGTTAATTCCGGAGGCTGTGATCCGTATAGCGGAGGCTAAACCGGAACAGCGGCCCGAATTGCGGCTAACGCCGTTCCCGTTAAATAAAGTACGCATTGAGGGAGGTATCTTTGCCGAAAACAAACGGCGGATACTGGAATTCCTGTTATCGGTTAATGACGACAGCATGCTTTACAATTTCCGCCAGGCCGCCGGTCTTGATACAAAAGGTGCGCTCCCGCTTACCGGCTGGGATGACCCGGAATGCTTGCTAAAAGGGCACACCACCGGCCATTATCTTTCCGCGCTGGCTTTAGCTTTTTGCTGCGGGGAAAACGCAGAGGCTTACCGGAGGAAAATACACTATATGGTATCCGGCCTTGCGGAATGCCAAAGGGCTATGGGCGGGAACGGCCGTTGCCGCGAAGGTTTTTTAAGCGGTTATTCAGAAGACCAATTCGACCTTTTGGAGCAATTCGTGACATATCCCAAAATCTAGGCGCCCTATTATACGCTGCATAAGATTTTTTCCGGGCTTTTAGATTGCTATGAATTCGCCGGGGAATCCGAGGCCCTTTCCATTGCTGAAAAACTGGGTTTATGGGTCTACAACCGCCTGTCGGCCTGCGGAGCGGAGAAACGCTGTAAAATGTGGTCCATGTACATCGCGGGCGAATACGGCGGTATGAACGAAGCGTTAGCCAGATTATACAGGTTGTCCCCCAAACCGGAATACTTGCAGGCCGTGCGTTTTTTCGACAATGATTTATTATTTTATCCCATGGAACGAAACATCGACATTTTACCGGGCATTCACGGCAACCAGCATATCCCGCAGATGGTCGGCGCGCTGGAAATGTACGCGCAAACGGCGGAAACGCGTTATTATAACGCGGCGTTGAATTTTTGGAATATTACCGTCCAAAGTCATATATACAGTATAGGCGGCGTTGGCGAAGGGGAAATGTTTAGGGAACCAAATCGAGCGGCGGCCTTTTTGACAGACCAAACCGCCGAAAGCTGCGCCAGCTATAATATGCTGAAGCTGACTTCCCGCCTATTCAACTATACCGCCGATTCCTCAATGGCTGATTATTATGAACGCGCATTGTATAACCACATCGCGGCCTCCCACGACCAAAGCGGGCCTACCGGCGGCAGCACATATTTTATGCCGCTTTCGCCCGGAGGAAGAAAGGGATATGATACGGACGAAAATACCTGCTGCCACGGCACGGGCCTGGAAAGTCACTTAAAATATCAGGAAATGATATATCGCCATACGGACGATTCGTTATATATTAATCTCTTTACAGCATCCGCATTGGACTGGACGGAAAAGGGAATCCGGATAATCCAGCGGGATGGGTATCCGGAGGGGCAAGCTGCCGATATCGTGATTGAAGGCGATGCTCCTTTCCGGCTGCGGCTTAGAATACCCGGCTGGTTGAACGAAGCACCTAGATTGCTGGTAAACGGGTTGGAAACGGATTATCAGACGGAAAAAGGCTATGCCGTTTTGGACAGGGATTTTAAAAACGGCGATAATATACGCTGGGAAACTCCGTTTTCTTTCCGTTTTGAGCCTTCGCCGGACGATAAAGACATCGGTTCGATTATGTACGGCCCGCTGGTAATGGCCGCGGAAAGCGATGAAACGGATTTCCTCCCCATCGGGCTCATCGAAACGGAAACCCCGGAAAAGACGCCGGAACCGCTGACGTTTGTATGCGGGGGTTATAAGCTTCGTCCCAATTATAAGCTCTGGGACCGTCCCTATCACATCTATGTTAGGGCAGGTTCAAAATAAAAGGAGGTATAGCAATGAAAAAAAGGATTACGGCTTTGCTGCTTGCGGCATTGTTTGTTGCCGCTCTTGCATCCTGCAATACGCCGGGCACGCCAACCGAACAGACCCCATGGAACCCCGTCGGCGAGCCTAACGAGTTCGGATGGATCAGGCCCGAGGAAACATTGAGGATCACCGTTTTCGGCGGCGAAAACGACCCGGTGAGGCGCGCGGAGGACTTAAAGGGCGGTCTGGCATATATGAACGCCTGGCTGCTTGAGCACATGAATGTAGTCATTGAGTGGGAAGTGTACGCTCAAAATGTAACTGAAAGGCTTAACCTTATGCTTGCCGACGGAAGCTATCCAGAGGTGCTGATCGCGGTTCCCGACGACATGGCCAACAGGTTCGCGGCCCAGGGACGCGCGGTGGATCTTTCCCCCTACCTTGAATCGCATCTGCCTAATATGACCCGTCGCGTCGGCGATTACATGAACATGCTGAGAACCGATGACGGCAAGCTGTACAAGCTGCCCTCAGGCTGGGGCGACAACCCTAACGTGCCCGGCCACGACTTCGGCATCCGTTACGACTTATGGCTGGAGCTTGGCGTTGACGAGATTTATACAACGCCCGAGGAATACTATGAAACACTGAAAGCCATTTTGGCGAACCACCCCACCAACGCGGACGGCCAAAAAACATACGCCTTCACCGCCACCAACTGGTCCGGCGACCAGGGAACCTTCATGCTCAGGGCGTTTCTTGCCGCTTACGGCTTTAATCATGACGGGCCGGGCGCCGGCGTCCAATACCTGCATAACAAGGAAGACGGTTCGTTCCGGCACTGGCTGCGCACCGATGAAGGCAGGGAAATCAGCCTGCTGATGAACCGTATGTGGCGCGAGGGCATGATCGACCCCGACTACTTGAGCACCACGTATGACGACTACATCTCAAAGCTGGCCACACACAGGGTTATCGGCAACCTGGGCACCTGGTGGTACGCCTGGGTGGGCGGCCATGAGATTTGGTCGGTTGAAAATCCGGACTATCAGATTGAACAGCGTTTTATGAATGTCTCCATCACCGGCCCGGGCGTCCCTTATGAGGAAACCCGCCTCCTTACCCAAAACTTCCTTGGGAACAGGGGAGACCGCGTAATCATAACCGATAAATGCAACCAGATTGAGGCCGTCCTCGCTTTCATCGACTGGCAGGCCAGCGAATTGGGCAACATGATAACCGGCTGGGGGCCGCCGGTTGAAACAAATAACTGGTGGATAGACGAAAACGGCATGTGGGTCGTGAGTGATGATATCATCGATAACGTATCCCAGAAGAATATTTACTTCCACGACACAAGGGAGCGCCACGGCGCGAACACGCATAACATCGGCGGCAACGTAAACTGGCTCCGCTGCGACGGGCGTTCGGTGTTCGACAGGATCGACCCGCGCGTAACCAGGGTATCCATTTTCGACTACTGGCCGGTTGATCCCGAAACAGGCGAATTCACGGATCCGGGCACCAGGATAAGCTGGGGTAATTACAAAGCGCCGGCCTTCGACACCATCCTGTATAATACATCCTTTGACCCGGAAGCCAGAGTGACCCAGATAAGGGCGACCATGATCGACATGCTCCCTGTATGGTGGGCCAATATAATGACGGCCGACAGTGAGGAAGCCTGCCTGAGGGCCATAGACGATTCCCTGGCGGCGGCGGAAAACCTCGGGCTTGCCGTGCTTGAACAATTCTATAAGGATAACTATGAGGCCAACTACGCGAAGATGTTCGGAAATTAATTCGTATCGGGGGGAGCGGCTGCTCCCCCTTAAATTCCTAACTGATTAAGGGGTGAACCCATGCAAAGCACCGGAAGCATGATTGTACCGAAGAAACTAAAATCAAGGAGGTTCATCAGACGGCTAAAGCGGGAAAAGACGCTTTGGCTGATAAGCGGTGTCGCTTTGGCATGGCTGTTTATCTTTGCGTATGTTCCTATGTTAGGTATAGTGACGGCCTTCTTTAACTACATACCCGGCAGGTCGTTCGCCGATTTGGATTTCGTCGGGCTCCGCTATTTCAGGGAATTCTTTTCGCTTCCCGACTTTATGCAGATTCTCAGGAATACGCTGGTCATAAGCGGCCTGAATCTGTCCGTAGGTTTCGCGGCCCCCATTATATTCGCGCTGCTGCTGAACGAAATTGTTATCAGGCCGTTCAAGCGTGTGGTGCAAACCGTTTCTTACCTGCCTTATTTCGTGTCGTGGGTGGTGGTGGCCAGTATTATGTTCACGCTGCTGAGCGCCAACGGCACCATAAACGAGGTGTTGATAAGCCTGGGGCTGATTGACAGCGTCATCCCGTTCCTAAACAGGCCCAGCATGTTCTGGGGCATTATGATTATAGCAAATATATGGAAAAATGTGGGCTGGACGGCTATTATTTACCTTTCCGCAATCGCGGGCGTTGACCAGGAGCTGTACCAGGCGGGGGCGGTTGACGGGCTGGGCCGCTTAGGAAGGGTCTGGCACATCACGCTGCCTGGCATCAGGCCGACGATTATACTTTTGTTCATTCTGGGCATCGGTAACCTGTTAAACACGGGTTTTGAGTATCAATTGCTGGTGGGTACGCCCATGACAAGAGATGTTTACGAGGTTGTGGATACATATGTTTTCCGTTACGGCATCGGCTTGGGCCGTTACTCCTTCGCCGTGGCAGTCGGCCTGTTGAAATCGGTAATAGGATTTTCGCTTGTTATCGGCACAAATTACATTTCCAAAAAACTAAGCGATATCTCAATAATATAAGGAGGGGTCACAGTGAAGGCAAAACACGGCGTCGCGCCTTATATGAGAAACGGTACGGGCGGCAAGATATTCAACGTTTTCCTGTATGTTTTTATGGCGGCGTTTATGTTCGTTATGATATATCCCTTCTGGAACCAGCTTATCATTTCGCTGAACGAAGGCACTGACACAATGATGGGCGGGCTGTACTTCTGGCCCCGGAAATGGACGCTGCAAAATTACGAATACATGTTCACCCGCGGCAATTTGGCCAGAGGGGTGGTTAATACCTTCCTGCGCGTGGGCGTAGGCACGGCAACATGCGTTTTCTGCTCGGGGCTCCTGGCTTACGTAACGACGGTGCGGGGCTTTTCCGGGCGCAGGCTTATACGGGTGCTGTTCATTGCCACCATGTACTTCAGCGGCGGCATGATCCCGTATTATCTCCTGATAGTAAACCTGGGGCTGACGAATACCTTTACGGTGTATTGGCTGCCCAATTTGGTAGACGCCTTTTATATGCTGCTCATCGCCTCCTATATATACGGCCTGCCTGAATCACTTACGGAATCGGCCAGGATAGACGGCGCGGGTGATTTCAGAATATATTTCAGGATCATACTGCCCCTCTGCAAACCCGTTATCGCGGCGGTGTGCATTATGGTTGCGGTTAAACACTGGAACAGCTGGTTTGATGTTATAATTTATAATCCCCGCGGTAACTGGGATACGCTTCAGGTTATACTGCGCAGGATCCTGCTTGAAAGGGAAGCCGCGTCCCGGCTTGCGAACGACCAGCAGATTATGGAGGCGATGCGCAGGCTGACCACGAACTCTATCCGCGCGGCTACCACAATGATCGTAACCATTCCGATAATCTGCGTGTATCCGTTCTTTCAAAAATACTTTATCAGCGGCATAACAATCGGGGCGGTGAAAGAATAAATATGGAGCCGAATAAAACCTATCACTTTACAGGTAATTATTTCAATACACGGGTACGCGGAGGCGCTTTGCTGTCCGTACAGCCGGGAGCGGCGCAAGCAGGGCCGCGCGAAACCCAGTTTGTTTTGCCGGGGCAATCCTTTGGAGCTATCGATTTGGCTTGGGAGCAGGACGGGCAGCTGGCCCGCGCGTCCCTTGGCCCCGAAACCGATTGGGAAACCGAGCCGCCATGTTATTTATACCGCGCCGGATGTTACAAGGTTTTTTGCGATATCGGCCCTTTACGGGTGGAGGCTTCGTTTACATTGAGCGGCGACGCCCTGATGCATAATGTGCGGATAAAAAACACGTCCGATAAAGGACTTTGCCTTATGGACGCAGGCTACCGGTTCTGCGGTAATACAGAGTTTAAGTTCGGCGTTCCGGCGTCCGACAAGGTTATAGGCCATCATTTTATATCCGGTCATGGCTCCCGGTTGCTTTTTGTCCGTTGTGACGGTCAGGGGCCTTATTTATTGATTATGCCGCAAGACGGAACACTGTTGGAATATTTGGAGCAAGTGAAAGATATGCCGAACGCCTGCATCGCGTACGCCTTATCGGCGGAAGCGGTTAAAAAAGCGGGAGAGAGCAGGATGCCGACACCGGGTTCATCATTAAATTTGGAACCGGGGGAAAGCGTCACGCATATATTCCGTTATCTGTGGGCGCGTGATAACGACGACGCGAAGAAGCTCCTTGCCGATAACGGATTCATTGATATCGACGCGGCGCCAGGGCTTACTGTTCCCTCCGGAAGCTTGATTACATTATCGGCCAAAAGCCGTTGGGACGATATAGAGGCGGTATTTCCGGATAAAGCGGAGTTGATTTCCGGTTATAAAGGAATTTACCGATTCCGGTTAAGCCAACTCGGGGAAAACAAGCTGACATTCCGTTACGACAAAGGCCGCCGGTGGATGGAGGTAACATTCTTTGTGACCGAGGATATAAAGACTCTCATCCAAAAACGGGGGGCTTTCATCGCCGCCCGCCAGCACAGGGATCCGTCGCTGTGGTATTGCGGATTGTTAGCCGAATGGAACAACGAAACCGGCGTAATGCTTGGGCCTGATAATTACGATAAAATCGGCGGCTGGCGTATTTACGCGGTCAGCTGCGACGACCCGGGTTTGTCCAAACCGGCCTTCCTGTCCGGCAAGCTGGCCGAATATCCCGACAAGGCTCAAGTGGCGGCGCTGGATTTATATGTGGAAAAATTTGTATGGGGCGGGCTTCAATGCACAGAGAATGAAGCGTACCCATATGCCATATACGGGATACCCGACTGGAAAGAAAACCGGGACAGCGATGACCGCGGCCTTGGCGGTAAACTACATATCTGGCGGATTTACGATTATCCGCATATCGCATTGATGTATTACAACTTATATCGTATTGCAAGGGATTATCCCGGCATGCCCCTGACGCAAAACGCTGAAACCTATCTGTGCCGGGCAAGGGATACGGCTGTCGCAATGTTCGCGGTTCCCATGGATTTATCCCGCTGGGACGCGCGGAATACAGGCTTATACAATGAGCTTTGCATAGAGGATATTATCGGCGCGTTAAAGGCGGAGGGCCTGCCGTTTGACCGTCTGGAACGCCATTGGGTGAGGAAGTGCCGTTATTTTGCAATGGAATGTACGGACTTGTATGGTTCGGAGTATCCTTTCGATACCACCGGCTTTGAATCAACGCACGCTTTAGCCAAACGCGCCATGCAAACGGCTGTTGCTGAAATTAATGAGAACCCGCGCCTTCAGCCCATAACCCGCGAACAGGCCGTTCGGTTTATGGAAACGCAAATGGCTTGCAACGTCGCGACTCGCGGGGTGCTTGAACCCGCCTATTACTGGTACGGAAGCGATTACCGCTCAAATAACACATCATATACGCTCAGTTATATGTCGCAAATGGGGGGTTGGGCAATCCTGGATTATGCGCTGTATTACGCTGACGATCCGTTTCGTTTACTGCGTCTGGGATATGGTTCCCTACTAAGTTCTTGGGCGCTGCTTAACACAGGATATTGGTTCCCCGGCTCCGAGCATGACGGCGCCGCCTGCGGCGGTTTTGAACCCTTGGCAACGGGTAAAACCTGGTTGGATCAGGAGCATCGCGGCGGCCCCTGGTATTATTCCTGCGAAATAGATCTGGGTTTTTGCGGGGCTCTTCGGGGAGCGTCTACCATTTTAGCGAAAGACCCGGAACTCGGACTTATATGTTATGGCGGTTCAATAAAAGGTAATCATATATCCAGTGAGGACGGCATCCAGCGCCGTTTTCACATTGTAACGCCGGAAGGAAGGCTGCATATCCACATAGACAAGGGCCGTTTTGAAGGCGCTTTTGTCTTGGAAAAACGGCAACTCTCGTTTAATGTAGACCCATGCGGAGCTGCCGGCAGCGTTTCGCTCCGAATTATGTCAGAGGGTCTTGGCGGTATATGTACTGGAAAATCAACAATAGCCAACAGCGAGGAAATATTGCAAAATCTCCCTTGTGATAACGGGCTTCACTTAATAACTCTTAGATGGCAAGTTCCGTTGAAGCTTCAGCTCAATGAGTAACTGTTGATTGGTCCAGCGGTAATCAAAAATACTTCGTTTTTTCTATCTCGATGTTCAAATCCGAACGCAGCCGCGGCAAGCGGCTGTACATCCCTTGGCTTGTGGTAATGGTCTATATGAAATGTCTTGAACTTAACGCCTTGCAGCCTATCCCCAAGCTCTTTTGCAAACGTAGACTTTCCCGATTGCGTACATCCGGCTATGCCTACAGCATAGGGCCTTTTCATGTTTGCTCCTCTTCTTCGGCCGTCTCTTCCTCGCCCACAGCGGCGACTCCGGCGACGGTTACTCCTTCGTTCATGCTGATTAGCTTTACGCCCTGTGCGGCGCGCCCGTATGTGGAAATTCCGGCGATTTTTATACGGATGATAACGCCTTCCGAATTGATAATCATAATTTCGTCAGTGGGCTTGACGGCGCAGAGTCCGGCGACATTGCCGGTTTTTGCCGTTATTGTGCAGACCTTAACTCCCTTGCCGCCCCTGCCTGTTATGCGGAACTCGTCAAACTCTACGCATTTGCCGAACCCGTTCTCGCAGATAAGGAGGAGCTTTTCGCCGTCCGTGTTGGTTTCGGCGGCTACTATGGCGCCGATAACGCTGTCGCCCGGGGCCAGGCGGATTGCCCTGACGCCGGAGCCGCTCACGGATTCGCGTACCTTATCGGACTGGAAACGGATGCCCATGCCTTTAACGGTGGCGATCAAAAGCTCCTGCCCCGCCGCCGTCCTCAGCGCTGAGCGCAGGCTGTCGCCCTCGTTTATGCTGATTATTATCCGCCCGTTGCTGCGGATGTTGGCGTAGCGTGACAGCGCGACTTTTTTAATCATGCCTTTTTGCGTTACCATGGTTATATGTCCGTCGTCATAATCCCGTACAGGTATGATCGCCGCCACTTTTTCCTCGCCCGCCAGATTAACGATGTTTACGGCGGGCGTACCCTTGGCGCCGCGCCCCGACATGGGTATCTGATAAGCCTTAACGGTATAAACCTTGCCGAATGTTGTGAAGAACAGCAGATCGTCATGCGCGTTTACGGTAAATAAGGTCTTTACCATGTCCTCGTCACGGGTGCCCATGCCTATAACGCCCTTGCCGCCGCGGTTCTGCGCCTTGTACGCGGAAGCCGGCACACGCTTGATATAATCCAGATGCGTCTGCGTTACAACGCATGTTTCGTCCTCTATCAAATCAAGCACATCAATCTCCGCCGCGTTCGGCACAAGCTCCGTCCGCCTGTCGTCCCCGTATTTATCCATAATCGCCTGAAGCTCGTCCCGGATAACCGTGTAAAGAACCTGCTCGTCGTCCAGAACCTCCCTCAGCGATTTTATCCGCTCCATAAGCTCCTTGTACTCATTCTCCAAACGCTCACGCTCAAGGCCGGAAAGAGAGCGCAGCCGCATTTCGGCAATAGCGTCCGCCTGTTCCTTCGTAAACCCGAACCGCTCCATGATAATTCCTTTGGAAACGGCAATCTCCCTGTGCGCCCTGATAATCGCGATTATTTCGTCAATATGGTCAAGCGCCTTCAAAAACCCTTCCACCAAGTGCGCCCGCGCCAAAGCCTTGCTCAGGTCAAAGCGCGTCCGCCTTACCGTAACGTCCTTTTGATGCTCCAAATATATCAGCAGCGCCTCTTTAAGCGTCAGAACCTTTGGCTCCCCGTTAACAAGGGCAAGCATAATAACGCTGAATGTGTCTTGCAGCTGGCAGTGCTTGTACAGATTATTCAACACCACGGTGGCATTTGCGTCCCTTTTAACCTCTATAACAATACGGATACCCAGCCTGTCCGACTCGTCCGTCAAATCGTGCAGCCCGTCTATTTTCTTATCCTTCACCAGCTCCGCGATCTTCTCAACAAGCCGCGTCTTGTTAACCATATAAGGCAGCTCCGTGACAATAATGGCCTGCCTTTGCCCAATCTGCTCAATCTCGGCCTTCGCCCTTACAATAATCTTGCCCCGGCCCGTGGCATACGCGCTCCTTATGCCCTCCATGCCCAGGATCGAGGCGCCCGTGGGAAAATCAGGCCCCTTGATAAAACTTGTTATTTCGCTTAACTCCGTGTCCTTGCCGTCGCGCCTGTTCTCGATAATCCTTATCAGCGCGGAAACAACCTCGCGCAGGTTATGCGGCGGGATATTCGTAGCCATACCGACGGCAATGCCGTTCGCCCCGTTGATAAGCAAGTTAGGCGCGCGCGCAGGCAGCACCACCGGCTCCGAAAACTCCCCGTCATAGTTCGGGACAAAGTCCACCGTGTCCTTCTCGATATCCTGGAGCATTTCCATCGACAGCTTCGACAGCCTTGCCTCCGTATACCTCGCCGCCGCCGCCGAGTACCCGTCTATCGAGCCAAAGTTCCCGTGCCCGTCCACAAGCATGTAACGCATAGAAAAATCCTGGGCCAGCCGCACCATCGTGTCATAAATAGCCGCGTCGCCGTGGGGATGGTACTTACCCATCGTGTCCCCCGTAATGCGCGCGCTCTTCTTATGCGGCTTCCCCGGATCCAGGTTCAGTTCGTTCATCGAGTGCAGAATACGCCGCTGCACCGGTTTCAGCCCGTCCCGCGCGTCCGGCAGCGCCCTCGAAGTAATAACGCTCATTGCGTAATGGATGTAGGCGTCCTTCATTTCATGTTCAAGCTTGCTCTGCTTTATGTTTTCGCTCATTATAATTTGAACCTGTCCTTTATCATTTTGGCAACCGTTTCGGGTGAGAACTCAGTGTTGTCGATTTTGATGTAATTTTCAAAAGGTATTTCACCGTCATAGCTTTCACAGCGGTATTTTATATCATCATCTATCAGCCTTTTGTTTGAGGTTTCTATATCCCTTTTAGACGGCTTGTTATGCAGCCTGCGCTCCGTTGAGTTTCTCTCAAGCCGCGCCTCTTGGGGAGCTATTATTTCCGCATAATAAACCTCAGCGTTCTCACGTTTGAAAATATCGCTTACATGTTTAATATAATCCCAGTCATCTTGCCGGTCAAACGCCCACATAAACGTAAAAATCATACCGCAGTTATCAGACTTGGCAAACTCCTCAAAAATTACATCCCGAAGCCTGGTTACAACTTTATAATCACGCGCGCCGAATATCTCAATTACCGGCTCAATCATCATATGGTTATGAAACAACCGCAAATCCGTTATTTTCATCAATTCCTGCCCAACGGTCATTTTACCGACGGAAGAATTGCCGATTAAGACAACCAGTTTCATAACGGCAACACCTCCAAACTATATATCCAGATTTTTAACCGTCGCCGCGTATTCCTTAATAAACTCCCGCCGCGGCTCAACATTCTCGCCCATCAGACTTGTAAAGATATCGTCGGCGTCGAAATAATCCTCTACTTTTACCTGTTTCAAAATGCGCCTCTCCGGATCCATCGTGGTTTCCCAAAGCTGCTCCTTGTCCATCTCGCCAAGGCCCTTGTAGCGCTGTATGCCGGGCTTCGCGTCCGGTGGGAAGCCTTTGATTACCTCATCAAACTGGGACTCGGAATACGCGTAGTACGTCTTGCGCTGATACTCAACCTTATAAAGGGGCGGCTGGGCGATATAGATATGCCCTTCCTCGAAAAGCGGGCGCATAAACCGGTAAATGAACGTGAGGATAAGCGTGCGGATATGCTCGCCGTCAACGTCCGCGTCAGCCATAATAATAATTTTGTGGTAACGCAGCTTGTTTATGTCAAAATCATCCTTTATGCCCACGCCGATGGCGGTTATCATGGCGCGTATCTCCGCGTTTTCCAATATCTTGTCAAAGCGGGCCTTTTCCACGTTCAAAATCTTGCCGCGAAGCCCCAAAACCGCCTGTGTCTTAGACGTACGCGCGCCGATAGCGGAACCTCCGGCGGAATCGCCCTCAACCAAAAAAATTTCGCATTTTGACGGGTCCTTCTCTGTGCAATCCGCTAATTTTCCGGGCAATCGGTTGCTTTCCAGCGCGGATTTACGCAGCACCAGCTCCCGCGCCTTCTTCGCCGCTTCCCTCGCGCGCGAGGCAAGCATGGCCTTCTCCACAATGTTCTTACCCGCCCCGGGGTTCTCTTCAAGGAAATATTTGAAATATTCGTTCATAACGGCCTCAACAGCCGTCCTTGCCTTGGAGTTGCCCAGCTTTACCTTCGTCTGGCTCTCAAACTGCGGTTCCTGTATTTTTATGCTGATAACGGCGGTAAGCCCCTCGCGCACATCATCGCCCGACAGATTCTTTTCGTTCTCCTTAATAACCCCGAATTTGCGCCCATAGTCGTTTATCGTCTTTGTCAGCCCCGCACGGAAGCCCGCCATATGGGTTCCGCCGTCAATGGTGTTGATGTTGTTTACAAATGTATAGACGTTTTCGATATAGGCCTCGTTGTATTGGAGGGCAATTTCCACATTTATATCCTCGCGGACGGCCTCCGCGTAAAAAACCTTGTCAAAAATAGGGCTCTTATTTTTATTGACATGGGAAACAAACTCGGAAATACCGCCTTCATACAGGTAAGAGCGCTGCTGTTCCATACCCTCGCGCTGGTCGGTAAGCGTAAGCCGCAGACCCTTGGTTAAAAAAGCCGTCTCCTGCACGCGCTGCTTTAATATGGCAAAATCAAAAACAATATCCTCGAAAACTTCCGGGTCGGGCTTGAAGTAGATCTCCGTCCCCTGTTCATCCGTTTCGCCGATGACGGTTAGCGGCGAGGTCACGTCGCCCCTTGAGAATTTTATTTCATACAGCTTGCCCTCGGAGCGTATCCTTGCCGCAAGTTCCGTTGAAAGCGCGTTAACGACAGCCGCCCCCACCCCGTGCAGCCCGCCCGAAACCTTGTAACCCGAGTTTTCGCCGCCAAACTTACCGCCGGCGTGAAGGGTCGTAAACACCAGCTCCAGCGCGGAAATGCCTTTTTGCCGGTGGATGCCCACCGGTATGCCGCGCCCGTTGTCCGTAACCGTAACGGAGTTATCCGGGTGGATAGTAATGCCGATCTCCGTACAGATACCCGCCAGCGCTTCATCAACGGCGTTGTCAACGATCTCATGCACAAGCTGGTGCAGCCCGCGCAGAGATGTGGAGCTGATATACATACCCGGGCGTTTCCGGACCGGCTCCAGCCCTTCCAAAACCTCTATCTGCTCTTCAGTATAAGCCTTTTCATTCATTTCGTATTCCAAGCTACGCAACTCATTTCATCTTTAATCTTTTTTTGCCAATCTTTACAATTATAACACAATTCGTCCCTTTTGATAAGCTTTTTATGTCTTTTTCTTTTTATGTGTTTTTTGTGTTTTTATTGCTGAATAAAAATCTTCCCGCCCTGCACCACATACTCCGCGGCCCCGTTAATATTTAAACTATCCTCAGCCGTAGTGCAGGCAATAAAAGTCTGAATACCGCCGATGCTTTCAAGAAGCTGTTCCTGCCTTTTACGGTCCAGCTCCGACATTACGTCGTCCAGCAGCAACACCGGGTTCTCGCCCTTTTCACGCCGTATAAGCTCAACCTCAGCCAGCTTCAGGGACAGGGCCGCCGTGCGCTGCTGCCCCTGTGAGCCGTATATACGGGAATCCAGACCGTCCAGTAAAAAAATTATGTCATCCTTGTGAATGCCGCATGTCGTAGTGCCGTTAATGATGTCCTTGTTCCGGTTTTTTTTAAACCGCTCCGGCAGCTCGTCCGGCAGAGCCGACGGTTTATACAAAGCTTGCAGCTCCTCGCCGCACAGTCCCATGTGTATTTTAGCCGCCAGTACGCTGATTTCGTCCACATAAGCCCTGCGGATAACGGATATGCGCGAACCGCTCCCTGTAAGCTGCGCGTCCCAAAGCTCAAGTGTTTCCATGAGTTGCCCGGACGTACCGCTTTTCTGTAAACTTTTCAGCAATGAATTACGTTGTTTCAGTATTCTATAATACTGCTTCAATTCATAATAATAAACCCTGTTAACCTGGCACAGCTCCATATCCATAAAACGCCGCCGCTCCGACGGGCCGGCCTTTATAAGCCCCAGATCCTCCGGCGAAAAAATAACGCAATAAAGAACGCCCAGCAAATCCCCAAGCTTATCAATAGCAACGCCGTTCACAGCCGCCGATTTACCCGCCCGGTTCCTGCCGGCATTCTTTAATAAAACATTTATCCTATTTTGATAAATATTTTTACCTGAACCCTTTGCCACGAAAACCTGAACCCGCGCCAAATCCTCCCCAAACCTGATCATTTCCTTTGTAACGTTAGTCCTATGGGAATGCGCCGTAGCGCAGAAATAAATAGCCTCTATCATATTAGTCTTGCCTTGGGCGTTCAGCCCGCGCAAAACGTTGACTCCGCCGCAAAACTCAAGTTCCAGCTCCCCATCCGGCCCCGTCAGGTTCCTAAACCCGTTAACCTTAACGCTTTCAACCCACACCGCTAGTACTCCTTCCCGCCTAAGACACTTGAATATTTGCGAGGATTTTTGTTGCAAGGCTAGGAACGAAAAACCGCGCGTACCCCATGGCGCTTGCGCCGTCAGTTATTAGCGGAGCGGCAAAGGTACGGAAGGTTTTTTGTGACGACGCATTGCGGCAAAAAGACCGCAAATATCAAGTGGATTGGGCGGGGGGGAGTACTAGTTCTTAACTCTCAGAGGCAGCACCAAGTATTTATGGTTTTCACTGTCTATGCCCTTAACAATACAAGGGCTGAGCGGCGTGGTAAATAAAAGCCTTACCCGCTCCTCGTCAATCGCCTTCAACACATCCGCCATGAACCTCGGGTTAAAAGAAATCTCCATATCCAGCCCGTCTATCTCCGCGGCAAGCTCTTCATAAAAAGTACCCGTCTCCGTATTGGATTCAACAACTAATTTCTCGTTCTCCCTATCCACCGTAAATTTAACCGGGTTCTTCTTCGTCTCCCTTGATATCAGCGAAGCCCTTTCAATACAATCCAGCAGCTCCTTAGACGTCACCGTCATAAATGTAGTGCCCTCCGTATTAAAAACGCTCTCAAAATCCAAAAACTTACCCTCAATCAGCCTGGAAACAACCCGGGCATCGTCTGTCTCAAACAAAATATGCTTAGGCGCAAAATGCACCGAGGTTATCGACTTCTCCCCAGCGTCTAAAATCTTCACAATCTCACCCAGCGCCTTACCCGGCACAATAACCCCCGCATTCAGCTCCTTATTGTCAACCTCCGCATATCTAACCGATATCCTGAACCCATCGACAGACGCAACCCTAAGCTTCCCATCCTCCACGGTAAACAACTCGCCCGTCATAGCCGGTTTAGACTCGTCTGCCGAAACCGAAAAAATCGTCTGCCTAATCATATTCCTCAGCTCGCCCGAAAAAATCTCAAACCCGCCCTCAGCCTCAACCTCCGGCAAAAGCGGAAATTCCTCCCCCGGGCTGCCCAATATCTTAAATTCCGCTACTCCGCCCCTAATCAGCGTTACATAATTACTCATGCTCTCCACATAAACCTCATCGCCCGGCAGCCTCCGCACAATATCCGCAAAAACCTTCGCGTCCAGCGCAATCATCCCCGCCTCGGCCACCTCCGCCTCTATCACCCTTGTCTCAATCCCTATTTCCAAATCATTCCCAACCAGCCTGAACCCGCCGTCCTCAGCCGCCAATAACACGCAATCCAATATAGGCAGCGTCGATCTCCCCGATACCGCCTTCGATACAATATTTATTCCCTCCATCAACAATTCCTTCGCGCATTTCAGTTTCATTTTATTAACCTCCCTCAAAAGATAAAAGATTAAGGCCTTGGGTCACCGCCTCTGTACGCCCGCTTTTTGGGCGTACGGCCTCCGCAAGGGACATTCGTCCCTTGACCCTTCTGTTTTGATTATTTTATCAACAAAATAATGTTGATTGTTTATTATGTTGGTAAGTTTTGCGTTATCCTTTTGTTATCCGTGGGTTATCCTAATCATTAAACGCGGGCGCGTACCGGCTTTAGCGGGTTTGTCCACATATCCACGGGGCATACTAATGTTACTTCTATAAAAATATTTATATATGTTACGCCTGAGCGCGGATTTTTTGCTCAAGCTCCACCAGCTCGTTTTCAAATTCCATGTTCAGTTCGATTTCCTCGGTTATTTTGTCTATGGCGTGGACCACGGTGGAATGGTCGCGGCCCCCGAATTCCTTGCCTATGGACGTAAGTTGCAGGTTCATTATCTTACGCGTCAGAAACATGGCGACATGCCTTGCGTGGGAAAGGGAAGCCGTGCGTTTTTTGGATCTTATCTCGTCCGGCGTTACGCCATAACGGGAGGCAACGGATTCCAGTATAAGAGGTATGTCAAGCTCGCGTTTTTCGGCGGCTGACGTAACATCGCGCGTGGCTTCAACGGCAAGTTCCAAAGTAATATCGGTCTTTGTAAGCTTTGCTTTTGCCACAACCTTGGTGAGCGCGCCCTCAAGCTCGCGTATATTAGATGAAATGTTTTTCGCTAAATGTTGCAAAACATCGGAAGGGATCGGATTTTTTTCGGTTTCGGCCTTTTTTTCCAGAATAGCCAGGCGCGTTTCGTAATCTGGCCGTGTTATGTCTACTACAAGGCCTGAACCGAAACGTGAGGTAAGGCGTTCTTCCAGCGTTTTTAACTCCGAAGGCGGTTTGTCGCTGGAGAGTACAATTTGCTTGTTGGCAAAGAACAGCGTGTTAAAGGTATGGAAAAATTCCTCCTGCGAACGTTCTTTATCAACAAGGAATTGAACGTCGTCAACCATAAGGACGTCGACGAACCTGTACTTGTTGCGGAATTGTTCGGGGTCGCGGTTCCGTATGGAAGCGACGAAATCGTTTACAAGATTTTCGCTGGTTGTATAGATTATATTCATATACGGGTCAAATTCCTGTATGTAATTGCCGATGGAGTGCATGAGATGGGTTTTGCCAAGGCCGACGCCGCCGTAAAGGAAAAGGGGGTTGTAGGTTTGCCCCGGGGATTCCGCGACGGCTTCGCTGGCGGCGAATGCCAGCTCATTACTTTTGCCTTTTACAAAGGTATTAAAGGTATAGCGCGGCAGAAGGGTGGTGTTGGCAACGGTTTTATCGCCGCGGAATGACCTTGGCTTGTTGTCTGAAAATGTTTGTGAACCGAGGGAAATCTCAACGTTTAACGTTTTGCCCGTGATTTTTTTAATCGCGGAAACGATTTTTGGAAGATAGCGGCCGTCGACCGTCTGTTTTACGACCCAGTCGGGGGAGATAAGGGTAAAAGTATTTTCGCTGAGGTCGTGGGGAACAAGCTTGCTGATCCATTCGCTGTAGGCGATGGGAGAACATTCTTTAATAAGGTCGTCAATTATTTGATTCCATAAACCCTGGCATGGAGACATAGACATACAAAATCACTCCGTCAAATTAATTAAAAAGTCTGTGGAAAGATTAAGCAGGATATAAAGCTTATCCGTACTTATCCACAAAAATGCTGTGGATAAGTGTTATTTATCCACAGCCAACTTCATGCAGAGCGGATAAAATCAAAGTTTTTTGACAATGTAACAATATATCCACAATATAAAGTCGGATTTTAAGGCGTTTAAAGGGGATATACAGATTTTATCAACAGACTTATCCACACAATGTTGATAAGTGAAATTCCATATTCCATATGAGTATACCAAATTAACCGCCAAAATTCAATCTAATTTATGAAAATCTTTTCTTGACTGGAAGTGATTAATAATCTATAATGACTAAGTGATAACCGGACAATATGGAGCCGGTCTAATTTAAATGCGAGGGAGAAACAGAAGAAATGAAAATGACGTTCCAGCCAAAGAACAAACAGAGGAAAAGGGAGCATGGCTTCAGAAAGCGCATGAGCACGTCCAACGGCAGAAGGGTACTTATGCGCCGCCGCAAAAAAGGCCGCCAGGTATTGAGCGCCTAAGAGCCGTTGCGCAAGAGCGGGATGGCGGGCAAATCATTAGTCACGATTAAAAAGAACGCGGAGTTTAGGGCTGTTTGGGGCGGAGACAGGGCCATAACCAAAAGCGGTTCGGACGGTCTACTGGCGGTTCATATAATGGAGAACGGGCTGAATACGAGCCGTGTGGGTATAACGGTAAGCCGTAAGGTAGGCAAAGCGGTTGTACGGAACAAGGTAAGGCGGAGAATACGTGAGATACTGCGTTCATTTCTTTTCGGCACGGACAACCCGTGTTGTAACAGACCGCCGTGTTTTGATATCGTAGTTATAGCCAGAGCGGGATCGCACGAGGCAAACTTCGCGGAACTGGACAGAAGCTTGCGGAAGCTTTTAAATCAATTAATCCGCAGGCATTTGAACAAACGGCAGGAGAAGGGATCATGAAGCATATCTTCGTAACGCTTATCCGCGGCTACCGAAGGTTTATATCGCCGTTTTTACCGAACGCGTGCCGCTTTTACCCCACATGCTCGGAATACGCCCTGGAAGCGATCCAAAAACACGGAGCCTTGAAGGGCGTTCCCCTGAGCATCTGGCGCATTCTGCGCTGCAACCCCTACGGCAAAGGCGGCTACGACCCTGTCCCATGATTCTTAGAATCCAAAACGATGGGGTCTAAGGACAGGTGTCCCCGTACGCGCGGTTCTGTGTACGGGGTATTGGGGAGCGCTGTGTGCCGGCGGTACACGTTTAGCGCGGGCGCGAATACGCACCGGACAAGCCCCCCAAGGTCTTAATCTTTAGGAGGAACAATATTGCTGCATTTCTTAACAATGCTGACGAATCCCTACATTGAGAAGGATCCCAATGTAATAATGAACGCGTTGGTAAATGTATTAGCCGCCATTATGAACGTTATAATGAACGGCGTTTGGTGGATGACACAGAACATGGACTGGAAGCATTCACTGGGCTTGACTATTATATTTACCACACTGGTGATAAGGGTACTGATGCTGCCGCAGGGCATACAGGCGATGAAAAGCTCGCAGAAGATGCGGCTGGTTCAGCCCGAGGTTGCCAAGATTAAAAAGAAGTACGGGAACAGTAAAGATCCCGAGATAATGAGGAAAGTGAACGCGGAAACGCAGGAGGTTTACAGGAAGAATAAGATAAACCCCCTTGGCGGGTGTTTGCCGCTTTTGATTACGATGCCCATATTTATCGCGTTTATTGATCTGATGCGCAGGCTTCCCCTGTATTTGCACAAGGTGAAAGATGTTTATATCGCGATACACGATAAGCTGAACGAGATACCGGAGATTTTTGAAAGCGGATCGGATATTTGGAACATAGCGGTGACAAAGGCGCCGGTGGACGTAATCAGGGCCTTTTTCGACAGGCATGGCAGAAATATTGATATCAGGATAGCGGAAGATTTTATAAGGTTCATTGACAAGTTTACGGACGCTGAATGGGAATTGATAAAGGCGGGGGTTACGGACCCGAGGGTGCTGACGGAGCTTGAAATGCTCTTGCAGCAAAGGGAAAACATCCAGACGTTTGTGGGCTTGAATTTAGTAAATGTAGCGGGTCTTGGATGGCCCGGTATTATGATACCGATATTGTCGGGCGGGACATCGTTTTTACTGAGCTATATAACGACTAAGATGCAGCCCATGACGGACCAGAGCGCGAAAATGAACCAGATGATAATGATGGTAGCCATGCCGGTGATGATGTTTGTGTTTACGATAAACATATCCGGCGGCGTCGGCGTGTACTGGATAGCCGGTAACCTTATAGCCATCGCGCAGACGGCATTGCTGACGAAGTTCGTTATGAAGCGCAAAAACGCTGACGGTGCGGAAATAATCGGCACGGCGCGTGAAAAGAAATAGGAGACGGGGATAGATGGAATATATAGAAATGACGGGGAAGACGGCTGAAGAAGCGGTTGAAAAGGCGCTGAAACTTCTCAGCACAGGCATAAACGAGGTTAATGTTGAGATAATTGACAACGGCTCTAAAGGATTTTTGGGATTTGGTCAGAAGCCGGCGAAGGTTGTCGTAAGGATGAAAGATGACCCGGTACGCGTGGCTAAGCGGTTTATACGAGAGGTTTCGACAGCTATGGGGCTGGATATTACCATCGAGGCCGAGGTTAGGGACAGGACGCTTGCGATTGACCTTAAAGGGCAGAATATCGGGGTGCTGATTGGAAAACACGGGCAGACGATGGATTCGCTGCAGTATTTGACTAATTTGGTTGTTAATAAGAATAAAGAGAATTATATCAGTGTTTTGATTGATACGGAGAATTACAGGGCCAAGAGGAAAGAGAACCTGGAAACGCTGGCAAAGAACATGGCGAAAAAGGTTCGGCAGACGAAGCGTCCGGTTAGGCTGGAGCCGATGAGCCCGTCGGAGCGGCGCGTTATACATGCCGCTTTACAAGGGGAACGGCAGGTTTCAACCTTTAGCGAGGGAGTGGAGCCGTTCCGCAATGTGGTTATTTCATTTAAAAGGGACGCGGGAGCAGGGGAGAAAAGCGGCGAAAAGAGCGGTGAAGCCCGCGATAGCGCAAGGACGGGCGGCGGAAGGACAAGGACGTATAGCAAAAATACGAACAAGCCCGCGCAAAACCGCGATAATTACAAGAAGTTTATCAATATAAATAACGGCGGGGAAGAGACCGCGGATGACGGAGACGAATAGGATTTTTTATGACGGGGATACGATAGCCGGTATATCTACCGCGGCGGGCGGAGCGGTTGGAATCGTTCGTATAAGCGGAGGAAACGCGGCGCGAATTGCCAGAGAGGTTTTTATCCCGGGAGGGCGTAAAACCAATACATTTCAAAGTCACAGATTCTATTACGGGCATATTAAGGATAACATAGGCGCGGTCATAGATGAGGCACTCCTCGTTTTTATGGCGGCGCCTAAAACATATACCCGAGAGGATGTGGCAGAGCTTCACGTCCATGGCGGCAGGGAGAGCCTTCGCCGCTGTTTGGCAGCTATATTAAATGCCGGAGCGCGGGCCGCTGAGCCGGGTGAATTTACAAAGCGCGCGTTTTTAAACGGGCGTATAGACCTGGCAAGGGCGGAAGCCGTTATGGATATAATATCGGCTGTGTCGGGCAAAGCGCTGGCAACGGCGGAGCGGGCTCTGGAAGGGCGGCTGTCGGAAGCGGTGAATAGCGCTTACGATGGACTGATGTATGAGATAGCCGCGATAGAAACGTTTCTGGACAGCCCAGACCATGCCTTCGGAGTGGTTGATGGAGGCTACGATTTACCGGGGCTTAGCGGTAGGTTAGAGATAATTTTGGCAAACCTTGTGAAGCTTCATGGGACATTTCAATATGGGCGGGTTATTAAGGAAGGGATTAATACCGTTATCGCGGGGAAACCAAATGTTGGGAAATCGTCATTGCTTAACGCGCTGATAGGACAGGAACGCGCGATAGTTACGGATATACCGGGTACAACGCGTGATATTTTAACCGAGCATGTTTCGTTGGGGCATAATGGCCTTGTGCTGAACCTGGCGGATACGGCGGGGGTGCGATTTGATGAGGGTTGTGATCCCGTGGAAAAGATCGGTATAAATAAGGCACGTAAAGCCATTTCGGAAGCCGAGCTGGTTTTGTTCGTGGTTGACGGCAGCGCTCCCGTCACGGTTGAGGATGCGGCTATAGCGGAATATTTGGCAGAGGCCAAAAAGCTTGTGATATGTGTAAGTAATAAAACAGATTTACCTAAAGTTAAAAAAGGTATAATGTTCACAAACGTGCAGGCGGAAATTGAGATATCGGCAAAGCAAAAGACGGGTCTGGATTTATTAATAAAAAAGATTGAAGAAATGTTTTTGACTGAGCACAATGAAAACACCGTTATTGTAACCAATACACGCCATGCCGATTTGTTGCGGAAAGCCGCAAACGCGGTAAAATCCGCGCTGGAAACAACAGAAAGAGGTTTGCCGGAGGATTTGGCGGCGGTAGAATTGATGGACGCCTGCGGGTTTCTGGGCGCAATTACGGGAAGGAATATCAACGAAGAAATAATTAACACCATTTTTTCTACATTTTGCATGGGGAAATAGATATGTATGATATAGTTGTAATCGGCGGAGGGCATGCCGGATGCGAGGCGGCGCTGGCGGCGGCGCGGCTGGGTTCGCGGACGCTTATGCTTGCGATAAGTTTGGACAGTATTGCGATGATGCCTTGCAACCCTTCTATCGGCGGCACTTCCAAGGGCCATTTGGTAAAGGAGATTGACGCCCTGGGCGGTGAAATGGGCAAGATTATCGACAAAACGTATATACAGTCAAAAATGCTTAACACGGGCAAGGGGCCGGCGGTTTATTCCCTGCGCGCCCAAGCGGATAAAACAAAGTACGCGGCTGAAATGAAGCGGGCGCTTGAGAATGCAAATGGTCTGGATATCAAGCAGGGCGAAGTGAAGGAAATAATTGTTGAGAACGGCAAGGTTAAAGGCGTAAAAACAACGGCAGGGATTATTGTTTACGCGAAGGCGGTTATTATTTGCGCGGGGACATATCTGAACGCCTTGTGCCTGACGGGGGAGCTGTCTGTCCCAACGGGACCGAATGGGATGAAACGTTCGGAGGAATTGGCGGGGTCGCTTGAAAAACTGGGATTGAAATTACTGCGGTTTAAAACAGGAACCCCGGCGCGGATAAATAGAAACAGCATAGATTTTACGAAAATGGGCGTACAGGAAGGTGACGTGGATATCACTCCCTTTTCTTTCGCTAATTCAATTGAGGAGATTCGGCGGGAACAGATTCCCTGCCATATAACGTATACGACGCCGGAAACGCACCGCATTATCCGTGAAAATATCCACCGTTCGCCCATGTACAGCGGAAAGATTGAGGGCGCGCCGACGCGTTACTGCCCGTCGATTGAAGATAAGGTGGTGCGGTTTGCCGATAAAGACAGGCATCAGATTTTTATAGAGCCGGAGGGAGAAGGCACGGCTGAAATGTATGTGCAGGGAATGAGCTCGTCGCTGCCGGAAGATGTGCAGGAGTTGGTGTACCGCTCAATACCCGGCCTTGAAAATTGCGTGATAATGCGTCCTGCCTATGCTATAGAGTATAATGCCCTGGATGCCACTGTTTTAAAGCTTTCTTTGGAATTTAAGGATATTAAGGGGTTGTTTTCCGCGGGGCAGATAAACGGCTCAAGCGGATATGAGGAAGCCGCGGCGCAGGGGCTTATCGCGGGCATAAACGCGCATAGGGAGATTAACGGCATGGAGCCGCTGACGATTAGGCGGGATGAGGGATACATCGGTGTTTTAATAGATGACTTGGTGACGAAGGGGACGCGAGAGCCGTATAGGATGATGACTTCGCGGGCGGAATATAGGCTGCTTCTGCGGCAGGACAACGCTGATTTGAGGTTGCGTGAAAAAGGGTACGAGGCGGGGCTTGTTCCACGTGGAACATTTTTAAAATTGAAGGAAAAGGAAGAATCCATTTCAAAAGAAATAGAAAGATTAAACGGGGTAATCGTGCTGCCGAATGATGAAACAAACAATTGTCTGGCGGAGCTTGGAAGCGCGGTTATTCAAACGGGGATTAGGCTTGGTGAGTTGATAAAGCGGCCGGAGCTTAGTTATGCGGCCCTTGCCGGACTTGACCCCGGACGAAGCAAACTGCCAGCCGATGTAACGGCGCAGGTTGAGATAATGCTGAAATATGAGGGGTATATCAAAAGGCAGGAGAGAAGCGCGGAGCAGTTTCGGAAAGCGGAAGGATTAAGGCTGCCCGCGGATGTGGATTATAACGGCATTGGCGGGTTGCGTAACGAGGCCAAGCAAAAGCTATCGAGCCACAGGCCGGAGAATTTAGGAGCGGCGTCCCGTATTACGGGGGTTTCGCCTGCGGATATAAGCGTGCTTATGGTTTATATGGAAAAACGGAGAAGAGATGGGAATTGATTTTGCGGGTTTGTTAAAAGAGGGCGCGAGGGAGTTGGGCGTTGAGCTTAACGGCGGGCAGGTTGGGCAATTCAGTGCCTTTAAAGATATTTTACTCGAGTGGAATGAAAAGATGAATTTGACCGCCGTTACGGACGAGGCGGGTTTTTTGGTTAAGCATTTTTTTGACAGCCTGAGCATAGAGCGGCATATCCCCGTAGGGGCGGCGGTTGCGGATGTCGGTACGGGGGCGGGCTTTCCGGGCGTGCCGCTGTTGATTGCGCGGCCTGATTGCCGGGTTACGTTGATGGATTCGTTGAAAAAGCGGCTGACATTTTTGGGAGACGCATTGGGCAGGCTTGGAATTGAATATGCGGGCCTTGTGCATTCCAGGGCGGAGGATGCCGGGAGAGAGGATATCCACAGGGAGAAATACGGTGTAACGGTTTCGCGGGCGGTTGCGGATTTGGCTTTGCTGTCGGAACTGTCGCTGCCGTTGGTAAAAGCAGGCGGACTGTTCATCGCGATGAAGGGGCCGAACGCCGCCGATGAGATTTCCCGCGCAATGGATACTATTATAAAATTGGGTGGTGAGCTGTCCCTTGTTGACCGGCTTGTGCTGCCCGGCGCGGAAATAATGGGAGAGGAAATAGAGAGGACAATATTAATTATAAGAAAAATCCGTCAAACCCCGATAAAATACCCGCGAACATCTGCGGAGCTGTCAAGAATCTACAAGAAAAAAGGCTGATGCTGTCGGAATACGCGATAAATAAATATCCTCCGATATGGTATAAAATGGAAATTAGTGTTAAAATATTTCCTGAACAATACTTACGAAGGAGGAGCATAAAATGATGAATGTTATGGAGGAACGTAAGCTGCATGAAGGCAGCGAGGTTGTTTATCTGCCGGTTGACAGGATCGCGCCCAGCCCGTATCAGCCGAGGACCATTTTTACGCGGGAGAGCATTGAGGAGCTGGCGAATTCGATACGGGTTTACGGCGTGATGCAGCCGGTGACGGTGAGGGTCATAAACGGTTCGTTTTATGAGCTGGTTGCGGGGGAAAGGCGGCTTAGGGCGTCTAAAATGGCGGGTATTAAAGAGATTCCCGCGATTGTGGTGCATATAAACGATAAAGACAGCGCGCTGCTTGCCTTGATTGAAAATATTCAGCGGGAAAATTTGAACTTTTTCGATGAAGCGGAAGGGTTGAAGAGTTTAATTACCGATTATGGGTTTACGCAGGAAGAGATTGCGCGTAAAATAGGAAAAAACCAAAGCACGGTTGCGAATAAGCTGCGCATTCTGAGACTGCCGCGTGATATTAGGCGGATTATTCTGGACAATGATTTGACGGAGCGGCACGCGCGGGCGCTGCTGCGCATACCGCAGTATGATCTTGAGTTGATACATAAGGTGTTGAAAAAGACGGTTGAAGGGGCTTATACGGTAAAGGAAACGGAAAGGCTGATAGAAAGGGCCCTCGGTGGCGGCGTTAAAGGCAAGGGAGACGATACCGGCGGGATTGATGAAGGGCCAAAGCAAAAGGTTAAGAGTTATTTTAAGGATATAAGGATTTTCAAGAATACTATTGAGCAGGCGGTTGGGATTATGGCTAACGCCGGGCTGTCAGCGGAGTATGATATTGAGGAAAGGGAAGATGGCTGTATTATCAGCATCTTGGTAAGTTATACGTAATGGTGGAGGCGAAGTGGGTTAGGTACGCGGATTTGGGCGGGGAAACAGAAATTTTAAAGTTGCTTGATGGGTTGGGCGGGGAGCCTATTCATGCGGATGCTTTGATTGTTGTGGCATATGAGGATGACAGCGCGGCGGCGGTTGGGGTTTTGGACGCTTACGCCCGTGAGGGTGATTTTTTACGGCTTGGGCCGGTGACGGTGCTGGAAGGGTATAGGAGACGCGGCCATGGCGGGCTTGTAATGCGCATGATGATACGGCGGGCTGTGGAGTTGGGTCTTAATAAACATTTTGTTATGGTTCCCGTTAAGTCAAAGGGGTTTTTTGAGTCGCTGGGGTTTAAAAGCATAAATGATTTTGATGCCCGAATGGAGAGGGAGGGCGATATCGGCGGAGGATGCTTGAATTAATAGTTAGTTGTCCTCATATATATATGACAAACCATATATGGGGAGTTATTTAGATGAGCGAATTTACCACGCTTATTGGGCAAATCCTTTTAATTACCTGTGTGCAGATGTTTCTGGAGATGTTTATAGACGCGGACAAGAGGCCGTATTTGTCAAAGGTGGCGAATATTGCGTGTTATGCCGTCGGCGTCTATTTCTTAGTGCAGTTTTTGTTTGATACCTTGATGCGTGAGGTTCTGGAGATTGTCAGCAATGTTTTTTAGGCTTAATAAAAGCCTTGCGAAAACCGTGCGGCAGTGATATAATTCAACCACAAAAAACACAAAACACGCAAAAGAAAAGGTGGAACAAGTGGATTATAAATCGGAAATAGCTAAAATGCTGTCGGGCTTGGCGGGTATGAGTGAGGATGAGGTTTGTTTAAGCGTTGAAATCCCGGCAAATACGGCGCTTGGGGATTTTGCGTTCCCTTGCCACAGGCTGGCAAAGTCTTTGAAAAAAGCGCCCAATGTAATCGCCGCCGACATGGCCGCCGGAATAAAACTCAGCCCGGTTTTTGACAGGGCGGAAGCGGCGGGTCCGTATTTGAATTTTTTTGTTAACAAAGAAACATTTGCGGAAAACATAATCAGCAAGGTTTTGGAGAAGGGGCTTAATTATGGCGGCGGTGATGACGGCGCCGGGAAAACGGTTGTGATAGATTATTCATCTCCAAACGTAACGCATGAATTTCATATAGGTCATCTGTTCTCCACAACAATTGGAGCGGCGTTATACCGTTTTTATAAGTTTCTGGGATACAGGACAATCGGCGTAAATTACCTTGGCGATTGGGGCACGCAATTCGGAAAGCTGTTATACGGGTATAACTCCTGGAGTTCAGCGGAACAGCTTGAAAAAGGCGGGGCGGACGAGCTTACGCGGGTTTATGTGAAATATCATGACGAAGCGGTGAGAGACCCGGGACTGGAAAAGGCCGCGCGTGAGTGGCTGTTGAAAATTGAGGCCGGGGATGCCTGTGCAAGGGAATTGTGGTGGAAATTCCGTAATATCTATCTTGATAAAATGGAAGAAACGTATAAGAGAATGGATATCTCATTCGATTCATACCGCGGGGAAAGTTATTATAATGATAAAATGGATGCGGTTGCGGATGAGCTGCGCGAAAAAAACCTGTTAGTTGAAAGCGACGGCGCACAGATCGTTGAGCTTGAACAGTATAAAATGCCGGTTTGCCTGATACTTAGAAGCGACGGCGGAACCCTGTACCCCACCCGGGATATCGCGGCGGCTTTGGACAGAATGCGCGAATATGGATTTTACAAGTCTTTATATGTAACGGACATGCGCCAAAACTTGCACTTTGCCCAGTTTTTTAAGGTTTTGGAACTTATGGGATATGAGTGGGCAAAAGACCTTGTCCATATTCCTTATGGACTGCTTTCCCTTGAATCAGGCGCCCTTTCGGCGCGTAAGGGGAATGTGGTGCTGCTGGAGGATTTGTTTGACGAGAGCGCAAAGCGTATTTTAGATATTATTAATGAGAAAAACGCCGATCTGCCCGATAAGGAAAGCGTTGCCGAAGATGTGGGCGTTGGGGCGATTGTGTTCGGGGTTTTATATACGTCACGCATTAAAGACCTTGTGTTTTCATGGGAAAAGGCGCTTAATTTTGACGGGGAGACAGGGCCTTACGTACAATACACTCATGCCCGGGCTTCGAGTGTCTTGGTAAAGAGCGAAATGTTGGAAGATGGATTGGAAAAGGCGGACTATGGCTCGCTTACGGATGACGAGAGCTTTGAGCTTATTAAAGCCATAGGGGCGTTTCCGGATAAACTGCGCGAAGCGGCGGACAAATATGAGCCGTTTATTTTGTCGCGTTCGCTGGTTTCCGTTGCGCAGGCTTTTAATAAATTTTATCATGAGAACCCGATTTTGCATAGCAAGGGTACTGTGCGGGCCGCGAGGCTTGAGCTGGTGAAATGTACGCGGGACGTGCTTAAAACGGGGCTGGGCCTTCTTGGAATAAAAGCTCCGGAAAAAATGTAATAAAAAACCGATTAATTAAACTTTTTATAAACTTTATAAAAACACTCCCGTATGTATGTGTAAGTAACTTAAACACTAAACCATAAGGGAGCGTTTTTTATGAGATGTATGATCCACAGTGAAAGGGAAGCGTTGCAGAATTGTCCGCAATGCGGAAGGGATTTTTGCGCGGAATGCCTGGTTGATTTAAACGGCAGCCGCTTGTGCAAGACGTGCGTGGCGCAGCTTGCGGAGCGCGGCAGGCATTATGAACATGACCACCGTTATCACTACAAACCGCATAAATATGCGCGCAAGGAACGCAGCAGCAAGTTTTTGCTGTTTATCCTGAGCGCGCTGCCCGGGTTGGGGTATATGTACCTGGGGCTGATAAAGCGCGGAATATTCGCGATGATGATGTTCTTCCTCACTATTTACCTTTCCACTATGTTCGGAATGATGGGCTTCCTGATACCGGTTGTTTTTTTCGCTACATTCTTCGACGGATTCAGAATCCTTCGCCAGCAAAGGGAAGGCGAGCATGTTGTTGATGGGATTGAGGATATCACGGCCTTTTTTAGGGGCAGAAAAGTTGGAGTTATAGTAATCGGCAGCGTTGCGGCTATTTTACTGATTAATGTGCTGAGCAGCGCGATGAGATATAGCGAATATAGGTTTTACTCAGGGGCCAGGAACCTTGTCCCGCTGGTGCTGATTGGGCTTGGCGCATACTTCCTGTTTTTCAGGAGAGAAAAACGCCGCGGCAGTCCGTATGACTACAACAGGGAAGAACCCCGCGATTACAGGGATGACGGCAGAAATCAATAGGATAGCGGATAGTGCGGGCGTCCCGCCCGCGCTCCCATATTGTTCCACGTGGAACAAGCTATAATGGATAAACATAGCCGCAGGATTTTATAGCTGCTTTTGCCAGTTCGGTTGTACAATCAATATAAGGATGTGGAAAGTCGTAGGCTTGTACAATTAGCGGCACTTCGGTGCAGGCAAGCAAAAAATATTCTGCTCCCCACCCGGCTAATTCGTTCGTGATAACGTCGAATTGCCGCGTTATTTCTTTTAAATCCGCTCTGGATTTTATATCCATTATCAATTTCCCAAGCAGGTTTAAATCGCCCTCATTCGGGTGGATAAACGCTGTGCCGGATTTTTCCAGAGCGGATGAGATAATCCCGCTTTTAGCGGTTCCCGTTGTGCATAGGACACCTGCTTTTTTACCGGCGAATTGGGCGGAACAGGCCGCCGCAACTATTTCCGGAAGATTGAGAAAGGTTATCGTTGGCGGCACCAAAAGCTCGGGCAGAAAAAAATGCGCGGACACGCAGGGCATTGCAATGCGCTGTGCCCCGCAGCTAATGAGTTTGTTCAAGGATTTTTGCATGGCATGGACCGGGCTGACCCCTTTGCCTGTAATAGCGGATACGCGGTCTGGTATTTGCGGGTGATTGTCCGTGATAATGCGGATATGGTCCTGATCACGCGCGGCGATTGTAAGGTTGAAGATTTTCAATTGGAAATCAATTGTGGCTTGTGGACCCATGCCGCCCAGAATGCCTAAATTTTTTTTCATAACATTATCACGCTCGCTTATAAATTAACGTGAGTTTGATGAAAAAATGAAAACCAATTTTTTCATCAAACTTTTGATTATATTCGCACAATTTTGAGCAAAAACCGCTCAAAATTATGCTCATAACGTGAAAATTCCTTCGGAATTTCAACCGCTTCGCGGTTGGTTCGACTCCGTCGAACTCACGTTAAATTAACTATTAACAACGTAACCGCCGCGACGGATACCCAGCAGCAAAGTCCCAGAAGTATGGGCTTTTTTCCGTGGCGTGCCAGTGATTTCAGATTTGTGCCAAGGCCGATTGCGGTCATGGCTATAACGATCATGAATTTGCTTATACTGCCTAAAGCTGAAGTTATATGGCCGCTGATAAGACCGGAAGCATTAATCACGCAGGCGATGACAAAGAAGGCTATAAACAGGGGGAAGGCTTTACGCGGATTGAAACGGCTGCCGGAGCCTTTTTTTGACCGTATCAGTGCCAGACCTAATGTTACGGGGATGATAAACAGCGTACGAGTCAGTTTGATTATGGTTGCCGTGTCTCCGGCGGTGCCGCTGTATGAATAGGAGGCGGCTACAACGGACGAGGTGTCGTTTATGGCGGCCCCCGCCCACGCCCCGAAAACTCCGTCATCCATGCCAATTAACCGTCCCAGTGCGGGGAAAATAACGACGGCTATTATATTAAACAGAAAAATTACCGAAACGGCGCTTGCAACTTCACTGTCCTTGGCTTCGATAACAGGGGAGACGGCGGCAATGGCGGAACCGCCGCAGATGGCGGTACCCACGCCGATGAGTATTGTTTCATTTGCCGCCGTACCTAGAATTTTGCCTATTATAAAGGAAATTAAAAGTGCGGTTGTTATTGCCGAGAAAATCAAGAACAAGGATTTGCCGCCCTGCTGCGCCACGGTTCCGAGATTCATCTGGAACCCGAGCAATATTATGGCGGCTTGTAAAATGCGCTTGGACGCTATTCTTATACCGGGTATAAAAATGGCGGGGTAACGCCAGAAACCAGCCAGAAGCATACCCAATAAAAGCCCTGTCACCGCGCCGCCTGTAATCGGCAGCAGCTGCCCTAAAAACCACGCGGGTACAGCAATCAACAGGCAAAGGAGTATGCCGGGAAAGGTTTTATACAAAGTCGTTCATATACGCATAAAGCGCGGGGGAGCCGCCCGTGTGCAGGAAAAGGATGTTCCTTGCCTCCGCGAAATAGTTTTTTCTGACGAGATCCATCAGCCCGTCCATGGTTTTGCCCGTATAAACGGGGTCGAGTAAAACGGCTTCGGTTGTTGCCAGCAAGCGCACGGCGGACACCATGCCCTCCGTGGGACGTGAGTATCCCGGCCCGACGTATTCGTCAAAAACGATTACGTCGTCCATTGACGGGGGTATTTTTAACCCAAGCAAATCGGACGTCTTGCGGCAGAGGTTATAAACCAATTCGCGCTGGGGTTCTGCTTTGCGGCTGATGCTTATGCCGATTACGGGAATGCCGGCGTTTTCACCCATCAATCCGGTCACCAGCCCGGCGTGTGTCCCGGCGCTTCCGCTTGTGCAGACGATATAATCAATGTCCAGCCCCATATCGTGGAGCTGCCACATCAACTCCTTCGCACAGCTTACATAACCCAGCGCGCCGATTTCGTTGGAACCGCCGCCGGGGATAATATAAGGTTTGCGCCCCTGCGCCTTCAATTCATCGGCAAGGCTTGTCATTTCGCCCATCATATTGCTGCCGCCGTCCACAACGCGTACGTTCTCGGCGTCCATCAGATTATATAGGAAGTTGTTCCCGCTTGCCCGGCGGTCATAGCTTCCCGGTACACGCTGTTCTAAAACCAGATGGCATTTTAGATTTTCTTTTACGGAAGCCGCAAGCGTCAGGCGGCAGTGGTTGGACTGCACCGCGCCGCATGTAATAATGGTGTCCGCTCCTTTGGCAAGGGCATCAGCCATTAAAAACTCGAGTTTTCTGGTTTTGTTGCCGCCGGCAGCAAGGCCCAGCAGATCGTCACGCTTGATATAGACATCCGGCCCGCCCAGCGTCTCGCTCAGACGTTCCAATTTTTCAATCGGCGTAATGCCCGCCGTATACCGCCTTCGCGGGAATTTGCTTAGGTTCATGATATTCTCCTAATGGTTTTGTGCTTGCGTCCCTACACTATGAAATAGGAAGCTAAGTTAGCGCTTGGGTCAATGAACGGTTCTATTAAAGGGGTTTTACAAGACATCAGCGTCGTGACCCCGGGGCCGTGGCCCGCGGTGAAGCTGTCGCCGTGGGTAACTACGCCGACGGTTACGGCGCCCGTGCGGTAAGAACGCCCAAAACGCGAATCCGCGTTAATAATGCCGACAAGATCCCCGAAACGCAGATCTCCGAGGTTGTATTCCTTTTTTATTTCCTCATCAAATAACGTAATATCGTAATCCCCGGTTGAGGCTCCGACTGCCCCCAGGCCGGAACCCATTATTGCGGCGGGTACGATCTTTGCCACGCCAACTTTTATCCTGCTGCCGTCCGGGGTGATATTCATTTTCTCAATCAACGCGGGGCTAAGATTTCTGAGGAGGACATCGGGATAATCCGGCAGCGTCATGCCGAGGCCTGTGGCCTTTACGCCGATTTTATCCTCCGTCGCCAGTTTTTCAAGCGTCTCCTGCGGGAACCATATCATCAAATGCTCGCAGCCGCCGTGTTTGCCGGTTACTATGCCCTTGTCGCCCTTCGCGTCGCCGCTCAGCACCGTCGCTTCGTTGCCGATGCAGGAACGGAGCTGGTACGCGATGTTGTGCTCGTCGTTAGGATGGCGGGTTGACACGCCGGGTTCAAGATGGTCAGCCGCCCAGCCCAGGCAGGGGTCCCCGATTTGCGCGTTGTATGTAATGCCGCCGACGCCGGTAAGCCACAACGCTTCGCCGTCAACGGAACAACCGGGCCCGGAGCGGCCCTTCGGGTGCCAAACCACACCCTGCACGGAAACGATTGGCAAGCGGTCTTTGTTAGTCCTTATCATTATGTATATCTTCCTTCCAATTATAATATATGTATTATATAATGTTTTCCAAAAAACTACAATGATTACATTAATTTTCATATATTTAAGCAAAACAAAGCTTGCTTTTTAATTTGGTTTGTGATATCTTCTTATCTACGAACATACTATCAAAAAGCTAGGAGGAAAAAAATGAAGAAGTTCGTTGCAAGTTTGATTGCTGTAGTCCTTGTGTTTGGCGCTTTTAGCGTAAACGTATTGGCGTATGAAGGCAAAACAGAGCTGGTCGTGGCTTCCGGCTCGCTCGGCCCTTCGCTGGATCCCGTGGGCACCAATGACATGCCCTCCTCGAGGCATCAGAGGCAGATTTTTGACACTCTTATTATGATGAGGTATATTGACGGACAGATCGTCCTTGAACCCGGCCTTGCTGTGTCCTGGGAATTCCTTGACCCGTCAACCCTCAAGCTTCAGCTTCGCGAAGGCGTGCTGTTCCATAACGGCGAGCTGTTTACGGCTAACGACGTAAAATTCTCCCTTGAGCGCGCCATTGAATCCTCTTTTTCGAGGCCCATTGTTGAGATGATCGACGAAATCATTGTGGACGGCGACTATGAAGTAACCATTAAGACGCTTTTCCCCTTCGCCCCGCTCCTTAACCACCTGACACACACGTCAACCTCCATCGTAAGCGCGGCAGCCGTTGAAGAGTTCGGCGACTCCTTCGGCGAGAACCCCGTCGGAACCGGCCCCTTCAAGTACGTTTCCCGCGTTGTGCAGTCCGAGCTTGTGTTTGAACGCTTTGACGATTACTGGGGAGAGCTTCCGGTTCTTGAGAAGCTCAGAATCCTTGAAATTCCGATCCAGGCCACCAGGCTTATCCTTGTCGAAACCGGCGGCGCGGACATCGCCGTTGACATCGCCCCCGCCGACGTGCGCAGGGCCGAAGCCAATCCGAACCTTACGCTGGAAAGGGGCTTCACCTTCTCCCTTAGCCCGTATATCGGGTTCAACACGCTGAAAGAGCCCTTCGACAACCACCTTGTACGTCAGGCCATCAACTACGCTACGGACACACAGGCTCTTGTCGACGTCGTGTTCAGAGGCGTAGGCGCGCCCGCACACGGCCCCCTGTCTGAAATGGTTTGGGGATTCGCTGAACTGGAAGCCTTTGATTACGACGTAGCGAAAGCAAAAGAGCTTATGATTGAAGCCGGATACCCCGATGGCTTTGAAACAACCATCTGGTGGAACTCCAACAACCCGCAAAGGGGCCAGGTTGCCGAAATGCTTCAGTTCATGCTGGCGGATATCGGCATTACCATGGAAGTTATAGGCGTTGAGTGGGGTCAGTATCTGCTTGACACCGCCGACGGCCTGCACGATATGTTCCTGCTTGGATGGGTAACGGCTACGGGCGACCCCGACTATGGCCTGTTCAACGTGTTCCACTCCAACAACCACGGCACACCGGGCAACCGCACGTTCTATACGAACGCCAGGGTTGACGAGCTTCTTGAAGCGGGCAGAGTCGAAACGGATCCCGACGCGCGTTTGGTCATCTACGCCGAACTGCAGCAGATCCTTCGCGACGACGCCCCCTGGATCCCGGTACTGCAAGGTGAAGAGCTTGTCGTTTTATCGAACAGCGTACGCGGCTTTGAATTAACACCCACCACTAACTACTGGTTCTGGTTAGTCCACTTTGAATAGAATCAGGGGATTCAACAGTCATAATTAATTAAAGCGGCGCAGCACATGCTGCGTCGCTTTTTAGTAAACAAATAGGATAACAATTAGGATCGGAACGAGGTGAACTTTTGCTTGTATAAATATATCTTTAAGCGCCTTGGAATGATGGTACCCGTACTGCTGGGCGTTATGCTGATCATATTCTTTATCAACCATATAACGCCGGGGGATCCCGCGGTCATACTGCTTGGTGACAGGGCCGACATACAGGACGTGGAAAACCTCAGAAGGGAAATGGGCTTAAACGATCCGTTCTTTGTCCAGTTTTTCCGTTATGTCGGGAACGTAATAAGGCTGGATTTCGGTACGTCCTTTGTGCCGCCGCACAGAACCGTGTGGGAGGAAATCTCCATGCGTTTTCCGACGACGATGCAGCTTGCCGCGCTAAGCGTTGTTTTCGCCATTTTAATGGGCATACCCCTCGGCATAATCAGCGCGACAAAGCAATATTCCATATTTGACAATATTGCCACCGTTATTGGGTTGTTAGGGGTTTCGATACCTAACTTCTGGCAGGGTATGCTGTTTATCATGCTCTTCTCGGTAACGCTTGGCTGGCTTCCGGCCGCGGGATGGAGCGGGCCGCAGACATGGATTTTGCCCGCTATTACCATCGGCACGTCCTCCGCCGCCGTTATCATGCGTATGACGCGTTCAACAATGCTGGAAGTTGTGCGTCAGGACTACATACGCACCGCCAGGGCGAAAGGACAGAAAGAATCTACGGTTATTTACAAGCACGCGTTGAAAAACGCGCTTATTCCCGTTGTCACGGTTGTGGGCTTGCAATTTGGCGGCCTTTTGGGTGGCGCGGTTTTGACGGAAACTATTTTCTCCATACCGGGCCTTGGACGATATGTGGTTCAGGCCGTTAACCAAAGGGACTATCCGACTGTACTGGGCGGTGTTTTGCTGATGGCGCTGGCGTTTAGCTTCGTAAACCTGCTGGTTGATATTCTGTATGCTTTTATTGACCCGCGGATCAGGTCCCAGTATAAGTGAGGTGATTAGATGAGTGAAAATAACATAACAGTTGCGGCTAAGCCAAAAAAGAAACGCAGTCAAGCAAGGGATGTTTGGCGCCGGTTCAGAAGGAATAAAACGGCTATGGTCGGAATGGTCATAATTATTATACTTATTTTAACGGCTATTTTTGCCGATGTTCTCGCGCCGGGTACTGAAACCCATCCCGGCTATAACCTGATGAACTGGAGAAATACATTTGAGCTGCCAAGCCGTGACCATCCATTGGGAACCGACTGGGCTGGGCGCGATATATTATCCCGTATAATCCACGGATCCCGCATCTCCTTGCAAGTCGGCTTTGTCGTGGTTGGGATTGCCATGATATTGGGCATTATACTGGGCGCAGTCTCCGGGTTTTACGGCGGTATTGCGGATAACATCATCATGCGAATTGTTGATATAATACTTGCCATACCTAATATATTACTTGCTATATCACTGGCGGCGGCATTGGGGCCGGGATTGGTAAACGTTATGATTGCCGTGGGCGTCGGCACCGTGCCGGCCTTTGCACGTGTTGTGCGGGCATCGGTGCTGACGCTGAGAGAGCAGGAGTTTGTTGAAGCCGCGAGGGCTGTGGGCGCGAACGACATCCGTATCATTTTCCGGCACATACTGCCCAATTGCTTGGCTCCCATCATTGTACAAGCTACCTTAGCCATGGCGGGCGCGATCCTTTCGGCAGCAGGCCTCAGCTTCCTAGGCCTTGGCATAGAACGCCCGAAACCCGAATGGGGTACCATGCTTAACGAAGCGCAGGCGGACTTTCTTAACTACTGGCACATCTCCGTGTTCCCGGGGCTTGCCATCGTCATTGTGGTTTTGGCCCTGAACATGATGGGCGACGGTTTACGTGACGCTTTTGATCCCAGGCTGAAGAAGTAAAAGAGGTGAAACTATGGCAGAAAATATAAAATCAGGCGGAAAGGAAACACTGCTTGACATAAAGGGTCTATCGATTCATTATAAAACGGAGGACGGCACGGTCCGCGCGGTGAACGATTTGAATTTCAAGCTTAACAAGGGCGAGACTATCGGTCTTGTTGGCGAAACCGGCGCTGGGAAAACCACGACGGCGCTGGGGATACTGCGCCTTGTGCCGGATCCGCCGGGTAAGATTGTCGGCGGTGAAATACTCCTTGACGGCGAAGATCTGGTGAAAAAGACCGAGGCGGAAATGAGGACGATACGCGGGCAGAAAATCTCCATGATTTTCCAGGATCCGATGACGAGCCTTAACCCCGTTATGCCTGTCCGGGATCAGATTGCGGAGGTCATACTGCTGCACGAGAAGGTTACGGCGGCGGAGGCCTTGAAAAAGGCCGAGGAAATGCTTGACCTGGTCGGCATACGCGCCGAGCGCGCCAAGGAATACCCGCACCAGTTTTCCGGCGGTATGCGCCAGAGGGTGGTTATCGCTATCGCTCTGGCATGTAACCCGGGGCTGCTGATTGCCGACGAGCCGACCACGGCGCTGGACGTTACCATACAGGCGCAGGTTCTGGAGCTTATGAAGAATTTAAAGCAGGAGTTTAACACCGCCATGATTATGATTACCCATGATCTGGGCATTGTAGCCGAAATTTGCGACAAGGTAGCAATCATGTACGCCGGGAGCGTTGTTGAGTTCGCGGACAAGTACGAATTGTTCAAAAACCCCAAACACCCGTATACCATCGGGCTGTTTAACTCCATACCGGATATAGATACGGATGTGGACAACCTGAAACCCATAAAGGGGCTTATGCCGGACCCAACCGATCTGCCCCCGGGCTGCCCGTTCCATCCGCGCTGTGACAACGTGAAGCCGGAATGCTCGCAGAAGATGCCGCAGAACTTGGAAGTAAGCGAAAACCATTTCGTTAAATGCCTGCTATTTGACGACAGGAGGTGAAAGATTTGCCGCAAACATTAATAGAAGTAAAGAACCTGAAAAAATATTTTAAGACAAAGAGGGGCCCGCTCCACGCCGTTGACGATATTAATTTTGCTATCAATAAAGGCGAGACTCTGGGGCTTGTCGGGGAGTCCGGCTGCGGGAAATCCACAACCGGCAGGGTCGTTTTAAGGCTTCTTGAAGCGACGGGCGGCGAGGTTCTCATTAACGGCGAGGATATCCTTAAATACGACAAACAGCAGATACGCCGTTTGCGCGAAAACGCGCAGATCGTATTCCAGGACCCCTTCGCGTCGCTTAACCCGCGTATGAGCGTATCACAAATCATTTCCGAACCGCTGATAATCAACAAGAAAGCGGCGGATAAAACCGCTCTCCATAAACGCGTGCGCGAATTGATGGAGACAGTCGGTCTGGCCGCGCGTCTTGAGAACGCATATCCGCACGAGCTGGACGGCGGAAGGCGCCAGCGTATCGGCATTGCGCGCTCGCTGGCCCTCAACCCCTCGTTTATCGTGCAGGATGAACCGGTTTCGGCGCTGGACGTTTCAATCCAGGCACAGATTCTCAACCTTATGGACACGTTGCAAAAAGAGCTGAAACTCACGTACCTCTTCATCTCCCACGACCTTGGGGTTATCAAGCACGTCAGCGACAACATAGCCGTTATGTATCTGGGTAAGATCGTCGAAATGTCCGATTACGCGTCTATTTTCAAGAACCCGCTGCATCCCTACACCCAAGCCCTGCTGTCGGCGATACCCATACCGAAGGTTGACGAGAAGCGCGAACGCATCATCCTTGAGGGCGATGTGCCAAGCCCGATCAACCCGCCGCCGGGCTGCCGCTTCTACGGCAGGTGCCAGGTGCGCAAGGATATGTGCAAGGATAACACCCCGGAGCTTATCCAAATCTCCGAAAAAAGGTTCTGCGCGTGCCATCTGGTAACCGCGGCACAGGCGCAATAAACAATGGAACGCTTAACCCGCTTTAAAAAAACGGTTATAATCTCCTTGCAATTTATAGCTGTAATCACAATTATAAGCACAATAGCCGGTTCGTTTTCGGCCGGACGGTTTACACTGGCCTACATCTTCCCCGCCAATTTCATTACCGGGGCGGCGATTATTTTAGCCGGACTGATTTTGCTTGCGCTGCCAGTCCGGCTAAAATTCGGTAAGCTTAACGACCACACGACATATGGGTACAACTTCCTTGAGCTGCGTATGCAGAAACGTGAAAAAGCCAATGAAATAATCTGGCTGGGCATCAGCATCTTTGTAATATCCGCTGTTGTCCAGCTTCTGCTGTATTTTATTATATAGGAAGGCCTTACTGCATAATGCGAAATCATCCTCTAATCAAAACTCTCCTTGAACTGCGTGGAAATCCAAGGATATGTGTTTATACGGAGCCGCTGTGGGTGGTGCCGTTTTATTTGTTTACGCCCTTTGTTTCGGTTTATATGGCGGCGCTGTTGCTGACGGACCAGCAGATAGGGATTGTGGCTTCGGTTTTTGCGTTGTCACAGGCTGTGGCTGCGTTGTTGAGCGGGGCGCTGACGGACAAGATGGGCCGGAGATTTGCTACGCTGGTGTTTGATTGCTTGTCGTGGTCGGTGCCGGCGCTGTTGTGGATGCTGTCGCAGAATTTCTGGTGGTTTGTAGTGGCGGCGTCGTTTAACGGGCTGCTGCAAATTCCGACCGTATCGTGGGTATGCTTGCTGATTGAGGATGCCGAGAAGAGCAAGCTTGTTAACATTTTTTCGCTGCTGTACGTCATCGGGCAGATGGCGGTGGTTTTCGCGCCGATTGCTGGGATTATGGTGAACAGCATGTCGGTTGTGCCGGTGATGCGGATATTATATGGGTTTACGTTTGTGTCAATGACGACGAAATTTATTCTTTTATATAAGCTTTGTGATGAAACGAAGGTTGGGAAGGTTAGGAAGAAAGAGACGGAGGGCATGTCCGTTTTTAAGGTGATGTCCGGATACGGCGGGATATTGAAGCAGATATTCGCGTCGCGGGAAATGGTGCTATCGCTTGCGATGATAACAATGTTTGGCGCGGCGGGTATGATAATGGGGAATTTCTTCGGGCTTTATACCACGGGGAATTTGATGCTGCCGCAGCATATGCTGGCGTATTTTCCGATAGTCAGGTCTGTTATTATCCTGATATTTATGTTCGGTTTGCAAAAATGGTTCAACCGGCTGGGGTTCAGCAGGCCTATGCTGATGGGGATAGTGATATATGTTTTAAGCCATGTGGTGCTGGTGCTGTCTCCCGTGGGGAGCGTGGGCATGGTTTTTGTGTATATTTTATTAGAGGCTTGCGCGGTCAGCTTGGTTATGCCGCGAAGGGAGTCTATGACGGCGATACTGATCGAGCCGTCCGAGAGGGCCAGGATAACGGGGCTGCTTGCTTCGCTCAGCTTTGCGATAACAATACCTTTTGGTGCGCTTGCCGGCTGGCTGTCGAATATTGACAGGCGGCTGCCGTTTTTAGCGAATATCGTTATCTTCGCGATGGCCTTTGCTGTGATATTGAGGAATAAGGGGCTCATAACGGAAAAAATGGATAATAAGGAATAATCCCCGGATGTTTGTACTATAAATGGTACAAATATCTTAGGGAGAATTCATGACACAAGTTATTATTGAGTTTTTTTCGAGGTTTACTATTGCGCCGGAAGTCATTATTTTTATTATTTCGATAATGCCTGTTACCGAGCTGCGCGGCGGGCTTATAGCCGCCAGCCTTATGAACGTGCCGGTTGTTAAAGCTTTTATTATTTGCTATGTGGCGAATATTTTACCGGTTCCTTTTATCTTGCTCTTTATTAAATACATATTCAAGTTTCTGAAACGTTTTGAGGCTTTTGAGGCATTTATTATACGCATGGAAGAAAAGGCGATGAAAAAGAGCGGCTCCATCAGGCAAAAGCAGTATGTGGGCCTGTTGCTGTTTTCAATCGTGCCCATCCCCGGGATGGGCGCGTGGATGGGCTCGCTTATTGTTTCGCTGCTGGGTATGGACAGGAGGAAGTCCTTTGCCGTTATCGCGTTTGGGGTGCTTATCTGTGGATTTATAATGATTATCCTTGCGTATCTGATTCCGGGGTTTATTGGGTTTAAAGACCTTACAGCCGCTTTTTTCCCATAATGAAGGACAGCACCGATCCCAGTAAAAACATGAACACGCCTATGATAACTGCGATTACCGAGGTGCCGCTTTGGAAAACGACGGGCTGATTGAACAGCGAATACACCGAACCCAGCAGAAGCCCCAGAATTATGGGGTTAATGATGCGGGTGTAGTTTTTTAGAAGTTTTTCAATTAACCGGGCCATGGACAGGCCGCCGATTATTACTCCTATGGCAAAGGGTATCATAACCTTGCAAATATCCGCCCACAGAGCGGCGTTTGTGATATCCGCAAGTAAATGCCTTACGGATGAAACGGAATAAGTGATCACATGGTATATGCCCATCAACAGCAGGAGAAGCGAACCGCTGATACCGGGGGCAAGCAGACCGGCGGCGGCTATTACCCCGGCAATAAAAATGAAAGCCATATAGGGCAAGCCGATGCTTCCGATAATCTCGGCGGGCAGGGCAGCCGTTTCGTTTCTTAGGCTGGAAATAATTATCAGCGCGGCGATGGGAACGGCAATAAGGGTGATTTCGCCGGGTTTCAGCATGATGCCCGGTTTTTTTATTTTTTTATACATATGCGGGATAATGCCGATTATCAAACCGATAAAAAACAGCATGGTCGGCATGGAAAAATTAGTCAGAAGATAGGTAATAATCTCGCTGAACGCCAGGATTCCAAAGGCGACGCCCATCAGAAAAGGAATTAGGAACCGGGAGTGTTTCCGGTAATCCTTTGTGAAATAGTTCACTGTTTCAATCAATCGGTCATAAAAACCCATCATTATGGCTATAGTCCCGCCGCTTACGCCCGGCACTATCTGGGTAATGCCGAAGGCCGCCCCGTTTATGAATGTTTTAAAATATTTTATCATAGGCCTCACCATGCCGCGGCACAGCCGTCGCAGCGCGGTTCGGTTGCGGCGGTCATGCTGCCGTGTTCGTTTCTGAGGATTATTTGCCCGCGCCCAAATGTTGAGGATGAGGGCGCGTAATCAATTTCGTGCCCCATTTGACGGAGCGCGTCGGCGAGGTGCGGGGGATTGCCGGTCTCCAGGGTTACACGGCGGCCTGACATCCACTGCCAGCGCGGTGCGTCGAGGGCTGATTGCGGGTTCATGGCGAAATCCAGCATATTGGCGAGTACCTGCACATGGCCCTGGGGTTGCATAAAACCGCCCATAACGCCGAAGGGGCCGAGCGGCTTGCCGTTTTTGGTGATGAAACCGGGGATGATGGTGTGGTAGGGTCGCTTGCCCGATGCTATGCAGTTAGGGTGAGCGGGGTCGGCTGTGAAGTTCGCGCCCCGATTTTGCAGGGCGATGCCCGTTTCCGGGATAACAACGCCGGAACCGAAGCCCATGTAGTTGCTTTGGATATAGGAAACCATGGTGCCGTCCCCGTCAGCCGCGCAGAGGTATACGGTGCCGTGGTCGATGAACGGTATGCCGGCGGGATCAATGGCGGTGTCCGTAATCATGGAACGGCGTTTGTTTATGTGTGCGGGGGAGAGGAGGGCCTCCGCGGAATGGGGCATATACGCGGGGTCGGTTATATAGCGCTGCCCGTCCGTAAAGGCTAGCTTTATGGCTTCTATCATTTTGTGGATGCTTAGAGGGTCGCCGAAGCTGTTTAAATCCATGCCGCCGAGTATTGCTAGGGCCATCAGCGCGACGAGACCCTGCCCGTTTGGCGGCAGCTCCCAAATATCGTGTCCCCGGAAGGATACACTGACGGGATTAACCCATTCCGGCGAAAAAGCGGATAGGTCGTCTTTTGTCAGGAAACCATTGCTTTTCTGAAAGTAATTATGTATTTTTCCGGCAATTTCTCCGCGATAAAAGGATTCCGCGCCGCTTGCGGCGATTTCTGAAAGGGTTTTGGCGTGATGGGGGAGACGGGCAGTTTGTCCGGGTTTGGGAGCTTCGCCGTTTGCCAGGAACGTATCCGCCCATACGGAAAACAGGGCGGGATCCAGCCGTTTTTTGTAGGCTTTAACCGCGTGTTGCCAGTTGTCGGATACTATTGGGGAGACGGGAAAGCCGTTTTTGGCATAATCAATGGCGGGTTCGGCGAGTTTTTCAAGGCGCAGCCTGCCAAAGCGTTTTGACAAAGCAGCCCAGGCTGAAGGCGCGCCGGGGACGGTAACGGGGATAAATCCGTGGTCGGGTATTTTATCGTACCCAAGTGCATGTATTTGTTCAAGCGATACAGATGCCGGCGCGGGGCCGCTTGCGTTTAAGCCGTACATTTTTCCTTCATGCCAGATTATGCAGAAAGCGTCACCGCCAATGCCGTTTGATGTGGGCTCGAGGACGGTTAGGGCCATAGCCATCGCCACGGCGGCGTCCGCGGCGTTGCCGCCGGACTTTAACATATCCAGCCCTGCCTGCGCCGCCATGGGCTGGGATGTGGCGGCTGCGCCGCGATTGCCGTAGACTACAGTGCGGCGGGAGGGGTGGGGATATAGTAATGCGTTGTTCATACGGATGCTCCTTGTTTTATAGGTATTATGAGAATAGCATCCCGCGCATATTCAGTCAAGCCCAAATACCAAGAATGCAGGTTGGTATAAATCATATCCCCATTTCATCTACAATAGCGCGGATGCGTTTCCAGCTCTCGATGCCAAGGCGTAAAACATCTTGGCCCGCCGCCGTTATTCTGTAGTACTTGCGCGTAGGGCCGTTTGATTCCTCCCCAAGCGTTATTTCCGCGCTGCCGTCGGCGTGCAGCCTGCGGAGAATGGCGTAAAACGTGCTTTCGTTGACTTCGGGGAAATGGCGCTTCATGGATTTCATAACGTCGTAGCCGTACATTTCCCTGTCGCGGATGGTGTATAGGACGCACATTTCCAGGATCCCTTTTTTGATTTGCGCCTCCATTATTTCGCCCTCCTTGTGATAAAACGGATATACAATGAGGACAGAAGCGTCAGGGCGATTGAAAAGATATAAATAAACGAAAATGCCGTTATTGCTGAATCAACGTAAAGGGGATCCCTCAAATTTCTTAAAAGATGTAAAAATGCGCTTAAATAGGCAACAGCTCCCAACGCATGAGTGATTACGGTAAAAAATTGCGGAGTTATACGATAATAGGCAAATACGGAAAGAACAACTAAAAGCAGGGAAATCAGGGCGAACACAACCATCATATTATAAACCGCCGGCCCCTGTGAAACAAGCCATGCCTCTTCCGCTTCGGTTATCGGAGGCAATAATCCTATCAGATACCGTACCCGGAAATAACAGCCCGCAACCATACCCGACAGCATAACATGCCCCAACGGTAAAAAACGTTTAAGTCCTGTGTTTTTTATCCGTGATACGGGAGGTGTTTTAAATAATGTGCCCCCAAGCGTAAGCCATAATAAAATTGATAATGCCGCAACTGTTAAAATGCTGTCGTACACAAGCCTTAGATACCCATAACATGTGTAGCCAAACAATGCGGAGCTGTATACAACGCAAAGGGAAAATAACGCGGCGGCAAAAATGACACGCCAAATTACCTTAGAAGAAAGGCGGCGTTTTTTTGATTTCCCTAAAGTCTCCGCCAATTCCAGCGCGATATCAACCGGATGGCCAAGCTCTGCGCAAATTACGGCCTCGCTTTTTCCTTCGCTGATACCGGACGCGAAAAAACCTTCGTAATCCGAAAGGATGTCGGTGATTTCATTATGCGTGAAAGTCCAACGCAGAGCGCTTCGCAGTTTTTTAATAAATTCTGATTTGTTCACAAGAATACCTCCAACTAATGGTCTATAAACAGTAGCATAACACACTACTGTTTATAAGTCAATAGGGGGAGGAAATTTATTTTATAAATTCATTAAACTCATCTTCGGTGATTATAGGTACTCCAAGCTCCTTTGCGGCTTTATTTTTAGATGATGAAGAAGCGGAATCGTTGTTAATCAAGTAATCTGTTTTGCCGGACACGGCGGAAGCGACCCGCCCGCCTTCGCGCTCAATCAGCTCACGCAGGGCGCCGCGGCCGCTGAAAGCCTTTAATTCGCCCGTTATAACAAAAATTTTACCTTCCAGGCGGCGTTCGCCTTGTTCGTCCGCTTCAATAAAAGTAAGATAGGGCAAAGCGGCGTCCATGATTTCGATATTGCGCGGGTTTGCGAAATAGGCGTGGAGGCTTTGCGCGATGGCTTCGCCAAAGCCGTGCAGCAGCATAAGCTCGTCGGGCTGCGCGGATTTTATCCGTTCGAGGTCATTGTTAAAATGCGCGCAAAGGGATTTTGCGTACTCGCGGCCTACGTTGGCTATGCCTAGACCGCCTATAAAGCTGTGCAGGAAACAGGCCGCGGATTTATCTATTGCGGAGAGAAGCTTATTTACGCTTTGCTCGCCAAAGCCTTTCAGCTTGCAAAGCTCGTCCCTGTGATCGCGGAGCTTGTACAGGTCGGCGTAGGTATTAAGATATCCCAATTCGTGGAATTTAATTATCGTTTGCTCCGAAAGGCCCTCAATGTTCATGGCGTCGCGGGATGCGTAGTGGGCGATGGTTTGAACGGCGCGGGCGGTGCAGTTGGGGTTCATGCAATAAAGGGTTTTTGCGTCTTTGTTTACGACGGTTTCGGCCGCGCTTCCGCATACGGGGCAGAATTCGGGCGGGGAGAGGGTTCCGCTGCGCGTTAGGTTGTCCGCGATTTGCGGGATTATCATGTTGGCTTTATAAACCAGGACACGGTCTCCGGCGCCCAAGGCAAAACTCTCAAACATGCTAACATTGTGCAGGCTTGCCCGCTCAACCGTTGTGCCCTCGATTTCAACCGGGGCAAAAACGGCGACGGGATTTATCAAGCCAGTGCGCGAGGTGTTCCATTCCACTGAGATCAACGCGCTTTCCGCTTCCTCATCGGCCCATTTAAAGGCCAGCGAGTCTTTGGGGAACTTAGACGTATGACCAAGGGAGCGGCTGAACGCGATATCGTTATATGAAACAACCAAACCGTCCGTCGCGAAATCGGAATTGGCAAGGCTGTCTTTGAAATTTTGCAAGATTCCGCTGAAATCGCCGGCTGTTGCGACATAGTGCTTTACCGTCTCAAAGCCAAGGCTGTGAAGAAAATCCAATATCTCCGATTTGTTCGTGAAGGATTTCCCGGGGCATTCGTTGTCCGCGGTGGAGTAGGCTACATAGTGGACAGGGCGCGTTTTTGTGGCGGCGCTGTCAAGCTGGCGCACGGTGCCGGAACAGAGATTTCTGGGATTTTTATACTTTTCCTCAAGCTTTTCGTTTATTTTTTCAAAATCCGAGAATGAGATAACGGCTTCACCGCGTATACGCAGTTCCCCTGCAAAGGGTATTGTTGCGGGCAGGTTAACGAAATTGCGCGCGTTATGGGTTACGTTCTCGCCTGTTTGACCGTTGCCGCGCGTCACGGCTTGGGCAAGCCGCCCGTCTTCGTATGCCAGCTCGACGGCAAGACCGTCCAGTTTCAGGGAAATGACGGACTCATGCCCGCCTATAAACTCAAGCATCTTACCCTCGTCCTTGGTTTTGTCCAAAGACATCATCGGGGATTTATGCGCGACTTTGACAAGGGCGGAGACAACCTCATGCCCGACGCGTTTCGCGGGGCTGTCCTGCTGGGAATAGCCCGTCTCAGCCTCCAATTTCTCAAGCTCGTCCAACAAGGCGTCGTATTCTTTGTCCGTCATAATTTGCATATCGCCTTGATAATACAATTTGGAGGCGTCATTAAGAATACCTGTCAGTTCGCGGATTCTGTTCAGCTTATCGTTTCCGGCCATATATCCTGCCTTTCGGGACGGGCGGTGTTACGGGCGCGCCGTCTGTCGTCTCCAGAATTAGCTTGGCGATTACCAGCAGCGCCGGGCCAAGGAAAATACCAATTATGCCAAAGACCTGCAGCCCCACGTAAATGCCCACAAGCACCATCAGCGGATGGAGGCCGATCTGCTGGCCCAGCACCTTAGGTTCAAGGAACTGGCGCGTAAGGAAGCAGACAGCGTTTATAATGATTAAGCCGATGGCAAAGGAATAGTTGCCGGAGATCAGGTTTATTATCGCCCAGGGCCAGAAAACAAGGCCGGTGCCGATCATGGGCATACTGTCGAAGAGCGCGACTACCAGGCCCATGATGACGGCGTAGGGATACCGCTGTATCGTCAGGCCCAGTATGCTGATGGAGGCCACGACGGACATTATTGTAAGCTGGGCGCGCACATAGCCGCCGATGGCGGAAAGGAACCCCTGCTGGATTGTGCGCAGGCGCGTTTTAAGCCACTCGGGCATGGTTTTCATCAGGGATTCGCCGATGAGCTTTTTGTCCTTTGTAAAGAAGAACGCGGAAATAAGGCATAGGAACACGTTCAATAGAATCAGCGGTATACGGGTGACGAAGCCGACGGAAAAGGCCATGGCGAAATCGGTAAGGAATGTGGTCAGCGTCACCAGAAGCTGGTTCACCATCTCGTTAAAATCCAGGGCGAATTCTTCCGGGATAAAGGTCATATAGCGCTCGAAGCGGTCTTCCATTTCGTAAAGGAAATTGCGGAATTCCTCCAGTGAGGCGGGAAGGGTTTCGGACAGATACCGCGACTCTATTATAACCCGGTTGAATATGGATGTGCCAAGGATTGCCAAAAGCAATATTATGATAATTATCAGGAAGATAGTGGATATGCTGCGCGCGATTTTTAACTTGCGTTGGATAAAACCCACCAACGGGCTGATAATTACGCTTATTAGAAATCCCACCACAAAAGGCCCGATATAACTCAACACATACTTTAAGAAAATATAAGCAAAAATGAAAAATACCAACAAAAAAATGAATTTATCGACATATTTTTTGTTCTCTTTATACAATTCCTTCATAAACAATCACCCGTTTATTACTATAACATGAAAAGAATTGATTTGGAAGTACTAAAATGAAAAAATTAACCGTAATGGCGTGGAAACAGGTTATACCATGTTGCAATCAAAGCAACACTTACTCTGGGCGGATGAGCCGGCCTGAGCGTGAGCGTACTGGATCATCCGCCCGGAGTTAGTGTGATTTAGATTGCAACTTGGTATTAGTACATATAATGGTTCGTAAAAAACACGGTTGCCCTTGTAAACGAACAAGTTGCGGCAACCGAGGAAATTTAGGGCTTGATGGATAGGTTAAAGGACTCGTATAACGGGTTTGTCGCGGTTATCAGGTCTACGCAAAAGTAATCTTATTTTTTATCTGAACCGGTAGCCTTTTTTATTACGGGCAGAGCCAGTATTGCCAGCGTGCCGCCGATTAGGGCTGTGAAAAGCTGGGTTACGGAGAATGCCGCCGTTATCGCGGCTGCTTGAGGCGGCGCAAGCCTGTCATTGAATATGGGCAGGATAATATGCACTACCCCTATAAAAAGCAGGGCAAATTTACATGCCGCCGCGATGACAAGCGCTGTTATTGAAGGGGCATATTTGTTTATAAAAGCGCGTTTGCCAACAAAATGCCACACCAGTACGTATACCGCGTTGCCCGCCGCCATTACGGGAATTATCTGAACGAGCGGCGGTATGACGCCAAAAAGCTGGGCGAAAAACGGAGAGATAACCGCCACTGACAAGCCGGTTGGCAGGCCCGCCGCCATCACCGATACCGCCAATATCAAATTAACCAGAGAGCCGGTTACCAACTGCCCCAAGGGGCGCGTCACAACCTGGGCCGATATCAGCAGGGCGATAAGGACGGCTGTGCGGGTGATCCATAAGATGTGCCGATGGTTCATTTTTTCATTCCTTTCAAATGGGCAGACATAACGGGAGACAACAAGCTCATCCCAAGCGGCGATTAAAATAGCTAAGTTAAAATATAACATTTTTATGAAAACATATCAAGCTTATTGTTTTTTTATTAGCAATGAGATATGATAATAGACATGGAGCCATTTATTTTTTCGGTAAACGCCGTCATGCCGCTGGTGACGCTGGCGGCGCTTGGATACATACTGCGGCGTTTCGGGATAATTACCCCGGCGTGGGCCGCCGCCGCGAACAAGTTGTGCTTCCGTTCTTTCCTGCCCGTCCTTCTGTTTATGAATATTTACGGGGCGGACAGCTTAACGGATGTTGACTGGGGTTTAACCTTATTCACTTTTGCCGGGATATTGCTGGGCTTTTTTTTAGGTTACATAACCCAGGCTGCGCTTGTTACAGACAGACGGCAAAAGGGTGTGGTCTGGCAGGCCGCGTACAGGTCTAATTTCGCGCTGTTGGGGATGCCGCTTGCGATCTCGCTGTTTGGGCGTGAGGGCGGACAAAGCGCGGCGGTGCTTTCGCTTTTTACAATACCTTTATTTACCGTTTTGAGCATTTTCTCACTTCGCGGCTGCGATGATTCCAACCGCAGCACCGGTATGAAACCCGTCTTAATGACTATAATAAAAAACCCCATTATTTGGGGCGTAATACTGGGTTTTTTGGCGCTTACCGTCCGCTGGCTCAACGTGAGGGCGGGCATCGGTTTCCGCCTTACTGACATTACCTTCCTGTACTCCGCCGCGACAAGCATGAGCCAGGTCGCGTCGCCGCTTGCGTTGATATCGCTGGGAGCGCAGTTTAATTTCAAGGCCGCGCGCGGCCTTCTTAAACCGCTGGCGGCGTCTGTTTCCCTGCGATTATTGGTTGTTCCCGTTGTTATGCTGGCCGCCGCGTATTTATTCTTCCCCGGATTTTATGGGGCCGGATTCGCGGCTTTAATATCCGTTTTCGCGTCTCCCGTGGCTGTGTCCGGCACGGTTATGGCGCTGGAAATGGGCGGGGATACCGACCTGGCGGCGCAAACGCTTTTCTGGACTACGGTTATATCGGCTGTGACAATTTTCCTGTTTGTTTATGTATTCAGGATGTTAGGCGCGCTTGGATGAATAACCTCCGTTGAAATGTAAAAGATAAAGAAAAACGGCGGAGGTATTGTATGAAAAGATTTATCTATGTTATAATATACCTGTTTTTGTTTTTACTTATTCAGACCCCTTGTGTTTATGCCGGGATGCCGGCAAACAAGAGGGTTATAACTATTGACGCGGGCCATGGGGAATGGGATCCGGGAAAGCAAAACCGGAGCGTTGACGAAAAGGATATAAACCTGGCCATATCGGAAAAGCTGCAAACGCTGTTTGAGCTGGGCGGCGCGGTGGTGTTCACCACACGTTCGGACGATACCGCCCTTGCCGACAGAAAACGCGAGGATCTGCGCGCCCGCGCGGAAATAGCCAATAAAGCCGGGGCCGACGTTTTTATAAGCATACACCAGAATTCCTTTGAGAGTGAAGCGGCTTCCGGGGCGCAGGTGTTCTACCATTCCTCAAGCGAAAACAGCAAAATACTGGCGGAGCTTATCCAGGAAAGGTTCAACGCCTTCGTCGGGGGTCACGGCGGCAACCCCGGCAGAAGACAAGCCAAACCAAGCGAGATTTATTATGTACTGAAAAAAACGGATATGCCCGCTGTTATTGTGGAATGCGGCTTTATGTCCAATTCAACGGATTTAAAGCTCTTGCAGGATGAACATTTCCAGGATAAAATAGCGTGGGCCGTTTATATGGGAGTTTCGGATTACTTTGGAAAAATCAGGGTTCGCGGATCTGGTGGGGAGGACGCTGGCGGAGGCGTTAAATAAGAAAGATATTAACGCCCCGGCGGCGGTGCAGGCGGAGGTTATACCACAGGCCCTGAAAGGGCGGGATATAATCGCCGTGTCGCCGACCGGCACGGGAAAAACGCTGGCGTACCTGCTGCCCGTTTTTCATTCGCTGTCCGCGTCGCCCGAAACGGTGAAACGCGTTCAGGCGCTTGTTTTGGTTCCGACGTATGAGCTGGCGGCGCAGGTTCAGGCCGTGTCGCGGGAATTGTGGGAGGATGCCGGATATCCGGGCGCCAAACCGGTTTTGCTCGTAGGCGGCGCGGGGATAGAGCGGCAAATAGCCGCGCTGAAGGAAAAACCCCGTGTTGTAATCGGCTCTCCCGGGCGCGTCGCGGAGTTGATCAAACTAAAAAAATTAACCGTGCATTTTGTAAAAACCGTTGTGCTTGACGAATGCGACAGGCTTATTGATAAAAATAATTTAGAGCATGTAAGAGCTGTTTTAAAACCGATACCGCGCGAAAGGCAGATGCTTCTGTTTTCCGCTACGGCAAAGGAGAAAAGCGAGGTTCTGAACAGTTTTGCTCGTGATCCTTTATATATACGCATAGGCGAAACGGTTGATTTAACCCACCGTGCCACTGTCTGCGAACGGCGGGACAAGTTTTCAAGGCTCAGAGGTCTGATTCACATGGAAAAAATTGAGAAAGCCCTGTTGTTTGTAACAAACTCCGGCGATGCCTGCCGCGCGGCGGAGCGGCTAAATTTTCACGGGGTAAAAACAGCGGCCTTATCGGCTGTTTTGGCGGGCGCGGAACGCAAAACGGCTATTAACCGGCTGCGTGACGGAAAAATTACCGTTCTGGCGGCGACGGACGCGGCGGCAAGGGGGCTGGATATCCAAGGGCTTACGCATGTCATAAATATGGAACCGCCGCATACCGCGGAGGAATATCTGCACAGGGCGGGGCGGACAGGAAGGATGGGCCGTCCCGGAACGGCTGTCACTCTGGTGACGGAAAACGAAAAGGTACGGCTTGAGGCTATCGCAAAAACATTGGGTATAATTATTAACTATAAAAATTAAAAACGGAGGGCGTATATGAAAGGGTTTAAGGAAGCCGCGCGGAAGCTGCGCGCCAACGCGTCGGACGCCAGCTTATTCGTAGGGCTGGACGGGTTTGTGGACGAGATTATCCATATCGTGGAAAAGCGTACGGGTTACGGCGCCGACGACTATCAACGGCTTGGAAAAATCGATGATTTTGGCGATAAAATAAAGCAGGCGGCCGGGTATAGCTGTAATTTTGAGATGGTGCCCGTGCTTGTGAAGCTGGGGGGTCAGGGCCCTATATTTGCGAACGCGCTGCTGGGGCTTGGCACAAAAATTACATATTGCGGCAATATCGGGTATCCCGACATCCATCCGGTTTTCAAGCCGATGACCGACCATCCGAATTGCACGGTAATTTCCAAATGGCCGCCCGCAAACACCGACGCGCTGGAGTTTTTGGACGGAAAAATAATAATGGGCAAACACCGCGTTTTGTATAATATAACGTGGGAAAGCTTTAAGGAAGCCGTCGGCGGCGTGAAAGCAATGGCGGAGCATTTTGGGAAAAGCCGGCTGATTGGGCTGCTTAACTGGACCATGCTGCCTTTTATGAGCGATATTTGGGAAGGGGTCATAAACGAGGTCGTCCCGCTTATTAAGTTTGACGGCAACCTGCCGCGCCCGATTTTCTTCTTCGATATCGCCGACCCGGCTAAGAGAACGGCGGAAGACTTGGGCAGGGCCTTGAACCTGATGGTCGAGCTGAACAAAACCTTCCGCGTCGTTTTGGGCTTGAACGAAAAGGAAAGCCGCCAGGTTGCGGGCGTGCTGGGGATAAAAGACCCGGAAAGCCTTGGGTATCAGGAAATCGCGGAAGGCATATTTAACAAAATGAACATCCACTGCCTGGCCATCCATCCGACAACCTGCGCCTTTGCGGTCACCAGGGACGGCTATTCCTATACGGACGGCCCGTTCTGCGAAAACCCCGTATTGACCACCGGCGCGGGCGATAACTTTAACGCGGGCTTCTGTATGGGGCTGTTAAGCGGCCTGGACTCGCTGGAATCGTTGAAAACCGGAGTTTCCATGTCCGGATTCTACGTACGCAACGGACGGAGCGGCACTATTTCCGAACTGACGGATTACATGGAAACCATTGACATTTAAATATTACAGTCACGTAACAAATATTAAATTTTAGCTTCATTATATATAGGTATTGACATTACGCAAGAGGTGCAAAAGATGGGGAGTAAAGGGCGTAAATACATATTTGTAACCGGCGGCGTGCTGTCGGGCCTTGGCAAAGGCACGATGGCGGCTTCGCTTGGGCGTTTACTTAAAGCGCGGGGATACAGGGTAACGAATTTGAAGTTTGACGCGTATATTAACGTGGACCCTGGGACAATGAGCCTTTCGCGGCACGGCGAGGTTTTCGTGACGGACGACGGCACCGAATGTGATTTGGACATTGGGAATTACGAACGGTTTATTGACGAGAATCTGCCGGGCGAAAGCAGCGTTACAATTGGCAAGGTTTATCTGAGCGTTATCGAGCGTGAGCGCAGCCGCGGTTACGAGGGCGAGGACATACAGGTCATCCCGCATATAACGGACGAAATTAAGAAGCGTATACGCGAGGCGGCGGAGAGCTCCGGCGCGGAGATAGCGATAGTTGAGATCGGCGGCACGGTGGGCGACATAGAGAGCCTTCCGCTGCTTGAGGCCATACGTCAGATGGCGTTCGACGAATCGCGCGGGAACGTGATGTTCATCCATCTTACGCTTGTTCCGCTTATGCAGAAGTCGGGGGAAATGAAGTCAAAGCCTACGCAGCATTCGGTCAAGGAGCTTCTTTCCTTCGGAATTCAGCCGGATATTATCGTCTGCCGCTCCGAACAGCCCGTTAACGAGGCGCTGAAAGATAAAATAGCTTTGTTTTGCAACGTACTCCGCGAACGCGTTATACAAAACACCGACGCGGAATGCATATACGACGTGCCGCTCCAGCTTGAACAGGAGGGGCTTGCAAAGCTTGTGTGCGACAGGCTTTCCATCCCTTACGCCGAACCCGACCTTGACGAATGGCGCGGGTTCTGCCGCCGCCGCCGCGAAGCCTCAACACCCGTAAAAATAGCCCTTGTCAGCAAATACACGGAAACGCAGGACGCGTACCTTTCCGTGACCGAGGCGTTACTGCACGCGTCCGTAAAAGCCGGGTTGAAATTAGACCTGTGCCGGCTTTCCGCGGAAGACCTTGTAAATCCGGACGGCCTGTCCCTGCTCCAATCCGCCGAGGGGATCATCATCCCGGGCGGATTCGGTGAACGCGGCGTCCCCGGCATGATACGCGCCGCCGGTTACGCCCGCCAAAACCGCGTACCGTTCCTTGGCATCGGTCTAGGGATGCACAGCGCCGTCTTTGAATACGCCCGCGCAGTGCTTGACAGGCCTGACGCTTACTCCGCTGAATACGGAGAAACCACCACGCCTATCATCGACATTATTCCGGAAAGCCGAAACAAAAGAGCTACCGGATCAATGAGGCGGGGCGCTTCGGAAATTACCTTCACGCCAAATTCCCTGATAAGCGCGTCATATGCCGCTTCCACGGCCATCGAACGCCACCGGCACCGCTATGAAATAAATCCCGCTTACCGCGATGCCCTTTCTGACGCGGGGATGCTCACCACAGCCTCGTCACAGAACGGCGCGCGGGCCGAAGCCGTAGAGCTTCCCGCTTCCGTCCACCCCTGGTTCGTAGGCGTGCAATACCATCCCGAGTTCAAATCGCGCCCGAACAGGCCGCATCCGCTTTTTGTCGAATTTATGAGTGCGGCGGCTTTAAAAGATTATTAATTTAAGACGGGGATATATACCACTTTTCTCTGCGAATCTGATGAAACGGTTTCGGTACATGTGCAGGAAGTCTGCTGTACCGGCATTTACGCCGTGTTTAAGGATTGAATGCGTATAAAAATTTCCCTGCATAATTTCACGCGTACCTGTCCATTATACTTAACGCTGGGAGCGAAATGTTACAATTTTGTTACATTATGTATAAATCCCTTGTAATGGGTTTCGCTCCATGCTATATTTATCCTCGTATCAGGCTTGAGGGAAAGCTTGGCAAAAATCGGCATCGGCAATCGGTTAACGGGCGCAAACACCGCGTGTATGCAGTTCTATGCGCGCAGGCCCTTACAACGGTTAGTAGCGGCCGGGGACGAATTTTGTCCGGCTTAACAACAGCCACTTACATTTTAAACAAGGAGGAACGACATGAAGAAGAAACTTGCAATGCTTCTCGCGCTTGTAATGGTTGCCGGCGTACTTTCGCCCATCAGCCTTACAGCGACAACAGTCAGAGAAGGCACGTTCGTCAGGCACTCACGCAGCGGTTCTATTACCGGCGCTACGAGTGACAACACCCTTTTGGTTGACGAGCGTATCGGCGCTGACTCACGTACCCGTATGTCCACCAGGCTTGAGGTTCCGACCCCCGGATCGAGCAGAGTACGTACTGCCGATAACAATCCGGGCCTCGCTAACTTAGGTAACGGTGTAGACGTGATCCTGCAGGTTGCGGCAAACACGTCAACAGTAGCCGCTTCCCGTATGCCGATTCAATACAACCTCAGGCTGACCAACGCCTCGTTCGCTTACTTCGGTGACCCCACTGAAACCGACCAAGATGCATTTTTAAGCACAGGCGCCGGTGTCCGTCCGAATGAGTTTGTCAACGGTATCAGCGGAACTAAAAAGAATTATACTAATACAGGTCTTAACTGGTCATTTGATCCCAATGTCTTGGAACCCAGCTATGAAAGCGCTGACATAGGCTCATTCGGTCAGTTTAACGTTCTGGAAGCCAGTGCGGCCAGAACCGACTTGATCCCGAATTCGAGCAGTGAACTCACCAGAGTAGTAACTTATATGAACGCCATGATGACGGCGGTACTGCCGACCATGGCGGTTGCTTCACCTGGTGACAGCGGCACCGTTTTAGAGGGCGTCTTTAAAGACCGCGTTGACGATTATACGCGTCATACCAACGACGTCACCGGCTGGGACAACACAACATCCGGCAACGCGCTTGTTGTTTCCGGAATGAGAAACGCGGAACGTGATTTCTTCAGAGAATGGGCTTACTGGATTTTCCGTGAAATCCTTCACCGTGTAGCGGGTGGGAATTCCGATGCCTACTTGAAGATTTACGACGATTTTTATCTGGCAACCGGTAATAATTTGCGGGCCAGAAGAGACCTTGTGAGTGAGAACACTTTCAAACGCACCAGCCCGTACTTCGCCGCGTTTGACGAGCACACCACGAGTACCGGAAAAGTGCTTTCGTACACGCTTGAAATCAGCAATACCGACGCGTCTAGGGCCGTGCTTACGCTTGACCATGGACAGTCTATCGCCGCCGGCGACATCATCGGCCTTCCGCTTTCGATTATCGTCCACAACGGAAGCGAAGCGGTTAACCTGAATTTCGCGGCCACCGCGGCCAGCAACCTTAGAGGGCATGATCCTGCCGACGTACCGATCAGCTCGGGAACAGCCGGCGGAGAAGCGGGCCGTACTACCGTAACCTTCAGGAACACGGTTGAATCCGCCGGTTTCAGGGCTTACCTTGACCGTTTCACACTCCGTGAAATCCACGCAGGCGTACTCCGCAGCGGTACGTTCGTACTCGTACCCCCGCCGGGATACAACCTCTATGACGACGACTTCCAGATCATAGACGCCACATTCCCGTTCGCCGATATTGGTAGTGCGCATGGAGAAACCGGAGCGACGTATATCGCTCAGAAGACTGAGTTTACGTTCAGAGACACCAGCCTGCGCGGCAACCCGCCGTTGCAGAGAGCGCTTGCCGTCACCCTTGTGGTTCCTCATGAAAACGTGACACGTACCGGCGCGCGCGGCGGTTCAATCACCTTCAGCGGAGTCTCGATGGCACCCATAACCAACGATCCGTTCTGGTCACCGGAAGCGGGCGCGGTTGAAATCGGTCTTATGAACTGGTCCAGCGACGTAGGCGTAGGCGGAAGCAACCGTCACGAAGCCTTCCTCGGCAGAGACAATGACTATGTGCCGGAGAGACGCGCAATAGCCTGGGTATGGGATAAAAAAGCCTTTAAGATTGGCGAGCAGGAATTTAGTGAAGTAACAAACAACGATCGCAGGGCAGAATTGGTCTTCTGGCCGGACGCCGATGTCAGACGCGACAGGGATGCGTGGGAGGTCCACGAGCTTGACGCCAATGAGGATGAATTCGATAAGAACCTTGCTGGCAGCGGTGAAGACGCAAACCAATGGGCTGTTGACTTTGCCCAAGGTATCAACATGACCAACACATGGGAAGAAGTACTGAACCGTCAGGAATGGACCCTTGGCTTAGGCTTGGCCGAAGACGAAGAGCCCACCCTGAACTTCTCCGGACGCAGATTCGAAGAGACAGCTGTTATCCTCTTAGAGGAGCGGTCCCTTGACTCCTGGAACGTTGGGCATCACACCGTGTTTACCGTTGTTGACGCGGATGGCAATTTGCTTGAGGAAGTAAAGATCTCCGCAATAACCATCGACGAGGTTGAGAACCTTTCTCGCTTGCGCGCAACTAACGCCCCCGGGCAGCCTTCAGGCATAGACAACAGGTTTGCGCACGCGAACGATGAGAATACAAGCGCGCTGAACCATGAAATCGTGTTCTTTGACAGAGAAGGCCATAAGGTTACTCTTACGGATCTTCGCCGCAACAACTCCCGCGACCTGGTCGCCTTGGAAATCATGTTCGAGCTGTCGGCACGCGCTGACTTCTCAGGCGATGTGTATATCGAAGTAAGCGGCGGCGCCCTTGGCAACGCGAAGCTGAACCGTGACAGAGTACACGTTGCGACATTCGAGCCTGCGTTCTTCCTCGTAACCGAGACAACCGAGATTCAGATTGGTTACCAGTCCTTCCCGGTCGCCGACATTACGATCATCGAGAACTACGAGTTTAAGGGAGAGCCGGCCATACTTGTCGATCAAATCTTCGAAATCGCTATCGGCGAGTTCGGCAGACAGACAGCCACCACCACCGGCACCGTCGGTTCCCTGCATAACATGATCCCGTTCAACCCGATCACCAGGGATGACGTATCGACAGCCAGCGGTGACCCGCAGTTTATGGTCTCCAACGTTATATCCAACAACAGAACCGGACATCTGGAGTTCACGGTAAACAGAAGAAGCCGTGATATCGCGGGTGAAGTCAAACTCTCCAACCTTGCTGTTAACACCAACCGTAATATTGCGGAAGGTTACTACGATCTTATCGTAACGCTCCACAGCATGCGCGGCGCCAATGACTTCGAGTCCAACCAGTATCCGAACAATATGACCCCGCTGTTTGACAGGTTTGTAGTTTCCGGTATAATCTTCCCGAACTACGTCCAGAACATCACCGAAGGCGCGAACCGTACAGCGATCAGCGAAGTAAGAGTATATGCACCCTCCACCTACGCAGTAGTTGACGGCGTTGAGTTCGCCTTAGACGCGCCGATCATCAACTGGGACGGCAGACTGCACGTACCGCTCCGTTTCATCTCCAACATCCTTGGTATAACGGATGAAATGTTCATCTACAACGATGACCTCAAGCAGGTTACCATCTTCACCGAAGGCAGAACCATCGTGTTCGCCCACGAGTCTGAGAGCTACTGGGTCAATGGTATTGAGCAGAGCTTAATGTTTGAAGACGGTACACGCGGTATGGCATTCATCGACGCGAGCATCGGTAGATTCTACCTTCCCTTCAGACACCTTGGAAATGCCCTTGGTATCCCGGTAAGCCACGAAGGCGCTATTGGAATCTACAACCCGAGGTAAATTATTTAAAGTAAGGTTTTTGGATAAACAAGAAAAGCCCCTTCGGGGGCTTTTTTTGCGGTGATACGAAAGAAGGTAAAGGATAGGAATCCACATTTTTGCCATTACAGGATTGACCCTAATATGGTTGGGCAGCCATGTTAGGGTCAATCCTGTAATGCCGAGGTACTTTGTAATATAATAATTTTACGTGAGTTCACCGAAAGTATGAGAAGCTTTTGTGCCCATCGAGCTCACATTGTCTCCCTTTCTACTATCTGGTCGATGACCTCGTACAAAGACATTGGCGTGACTTCCATATTATACAGTACTTGAAGCACGTGAAGCGCAGCTTCATTCGACTCGGATAATAATACGTCAGCCGATTCCGGCACTGTGTTCCTTTCGCAAACTTTTTCAAGCAAAACGCCATAATATGGCACATGCTCCGGTTCCGAAGCGGTGTCCTTTTCCGGTGTTTTTGTCGTAAGATAGTAACGTACGATAAAATCCGTAAATTGTTTATCGTAAACTAAGCTGGCCGCATAGGATAACATTTTTAATCCTCCCCCGAGCGTTCATTTAGAATATTATACAACGAAAGGGAGAATTTTGCAAGACTAATTTGACATATAGCACGAATGAATAATTCAAAAGGAATTAAATATAGGAACTGCTTAAAAATCAACAAAGACTTAATTATTTAATCACTTCTAAAGCAGGAAAAATCCGTAAAACTACTTTGCCAAGAATATTTTTTTCGGGTACAAATTTTTCTATCCAGTCCCTTGAGTCCTTAGACTTGTTTCTATTATCTCCCAGAACAAAATATGTTCCGTCAGGCACGTCGTAGGGCCCGTAGCTGCCTCTCATTTCTTCGGGCAGATAAAAACGCTCGTCCAGCGGCATTATATTATCGTCAATGTAAACCTTCCCGTCTACAATCTCAATTTTCTCGCCCGGAAGCCCTATTATACGTTTCACAAAAGGCAGCTCGTCAGGGTCGTCAGGCCACATAAACACTATAACATCCAGCCTTTCCGGTTCCCTGAACAAATAACTCAACCTGTTCCCCATTACCCTGTCGTTCGTCATGATCGTGTTCTCCATCGAACCCGATATAACCATAGCGTTCACCAGTATAGTCCTGTTAATAACAAACGCCACAACCACGGCGCCTGTCAGCCACAACGCCCAGCTCAGTATCCCGCGTATTATTCTCATGGCACTCACCTTATTTATAATAGTCAAATTCCATATCGTAAATCTTAACGGTGTCGCCGTCTATGGCGCCTTGGCGCTCCAGTTCGGCTATGATGCCGCGGTCGCGGAGGTATTTTCGGAAAAAGGCCATGCCGGCTTCGGTATCCAGGTTGGTGTATCCGATCATTTTCTCTACGCCAATACCGCTTACAACGTAGCAGCCGTCGTGGGGCTTGTGTACGGTGAAGGGCGGGGAAGCTTTTAAATCGGGAGTATCGTCGAAATCCTCGGAAAAGGTAATTTCATCGGGCGCGGCCTGGATTATTCCGGCTAATTCGGACATTAAGGTTTGCAAGCCCTCGCCTGTAGCGGCGGATATGGGTATGATTCGGAAGCCTTTGGGTTCGTAGGCGGATATGATACGTTCTAAATTATCGGCGGCTTCGGGGATGTCCATTTTATTAGCGGCTATAATACGAGGTTTGGCGGCAAGCGACGGGCTGTACGCGGCTAACTCGGCGTTGATGGTTTCGATGTCGGCTAGCGGGTCGTTTCCTTCTATGGCAGCCGCGTCAACGATGTGGCAGAGGACTTTGGTGCGCTCGATGTGCCCGAGGAAATCAAAGCCCAGGCCGGCGCCCTGGCTTGCGCCTTCGATAAGGCCGGGGATATCGGCTAATACGAAGTCCGCGCCGTGGTTACTGCGTACTACGCCCAGATTGGGGGTTAGGGTAGTAAAGTGGTAGTTCGCGATTTTGGGATTGGCGTTAGTGACCATGGAGAGAAGGGTTGATTTGCCCACGTTTGGCAGGCCTACAAGACCGGCGTCTGCGATTAACTTGAGGTCCAGGTTAACACGGTATTCACGCGCGGGTTTGCCTTTTTCGGAGTATCGCGGCGCTTGGCGCACCGCGGTCGCGAATCTGGCGTTCCCTCTTCCGCCCCTGCCGCCTTTAACCAAGAGCTTTTCCATTCCATCAAGGGACATATCAGCCATTACCTTGCCGCTGGATTCCTCGCGTATAACGGTACCGACCGGTACACGGATACGTATGTCCGCGCCTTTTTTTCCGGAACAGTTTTTTTTGCCGCCTGCCTCGCCGCTTTCCGCTTCGTGGGTGCGTTTATACTTGAAATCCATTAGAGTTGCAATGTTTTTGTCGGCGACGATGTAGACGCTGCCGCCATCGCCGCCATCACCGCCGTCCGGGCCGCCGTTAGGAACGTATTTCCCGCGGTAAAACGACACCGCGCCGTCGCCGCCCGCGCCGCCTCTTATTGTAATTTTTGCTTTGTCTATGAACATGGTTAGCTCCTGGAAAGACCTTGGGGGGAAGGGAAACTTTTTCTAAAGCTTCCCTCCCCCCCCTGAGCGCCCGCCCCTAAGGTCTTTATTTATATTTCGACCCAATCAGACGACCTCCGGTACTTCCACCGGATAAACCGAAGCCTGCTTTTTGTCCCTTCCCTTGCGTTCGTACTTCACGCGGCCGTCGACCAGCGCGTACAACGTGTAATTACGGCCTAAGCCCACGCCGTTTCCGGGGTGTATCCTTGTGCCGTTCTGCGTGTAAAGGATGTTGCCGGCCTTCACTATCTGCCCGTCCGCCCTTTTCGGGCCAAGACGCTTGGCTTCCGAATCCCGTCCGTTCTTTGTTGAGCCAACGCCCTTCTTATGGGCGAAAAACTGTAAATTCAGCTTGATCATTCATTTCACCTCGTAAAAGTTAAAAATGTTTTCTTTTGTATTAATTTATAGCCGTGCGGTTTTTGTTCCGCTCTAAGATTAAGTCCGTATGTTTCCTTTACGGTTTCAAGACCCAGAGACAACGAGCGCAGAAGTAGTGCCGCGTTGGGTTCGTCCGCCCCGTTTAGTATCCCCGGCAGCAGACATTCGATATAGCCGCCGTCACGGTTGTAACAATAAGAGAGCTTGCAATCCGTTAAAGCCTCCAGACTGTTTACCGTGTTTATGCACAGTATTGATACCGCCGCGCAAACGGTTCCTTCCCCGTGATTCGTAACCTTGAACCCGCAGATTTCGTTGCTTGCGGTAACGTACAGAGCCGCTTGGATCACATTATTTGACAATTGACTGTATTTTCAGGCTTGTAAACGGCTGCCTATGGCCTTTCTTCTTGTGGAAGCCTTTTTTTGATTTAAATTTATACACGATAACCTTCTTGTGTTTGCCCTGCGCCGTAACAACAGCGGACACCTTTGCGCCCGCCACATAGGGCTTGCCGACCTTTACGTCACTGCCGTCAACAACAGTCAGCACGCGGTCAAAATTGCAATTGCCGCCCTCCGCTACATCCAGCTTCTCAACGCGGATAACGTCTCCCTCTTTAACCTTGTACTGCTTGCCGCCTGTTTCGAAAATTGCGTACATACATAACCTCCTCTAATGGATTGAGTCCGGTACCCGTGGGATACGGCGCGCGTCAGCGTCTTAGCCTCTCCCGACGGTTATTGCTTAGCTAAAATATTATACCACCGCGCCTGTGCGTTGTCAACAAAAAAACACAGATTGACAACCAAGGTTATTGTTTTGTATAATAATAAAAACGTGTATGTCAAACACCCTATACGGGTTGTTGTACATAAATAATAACAGAAACGGAGAGAAGTACATGAAGAGAATCATTTCCATCATGCTTGCTGCCGCTTTAATCATTTCCGCGATGGCGGGATGCAGAACAGAAGACGGCGAAGAGGGCGGTACCGCCAGAATCGGTATCTCGATGCCCACACAGTCGCTGCAGCGCTGGAATCAGGACGGCGCGAACATGAAGGCGCAGTTTGAGGCCGCCGGATATGTCGTAGATCTGCAGTTCGCGGGCGACAACGACATCCCCACTCAGATCAGCCAGCTTGAAAACATGATTGCCACAGGCGTTGACGTGCTTGTTATCGCCGCAATTGACGCGTTCTCGCTTGGCTTCGTGCTTGAGGAAGCCGTCGCGAAGGGTATCCCGGTCATTGCCTATGACCGCCTGATTATGGACACCGCCGCTGTATCCTACTACGCCACCTTCGACAACTGGCTTGTCGGAGCCTTGCAAGGCACGTTCCTCAGAGACGCGCTTGACCTTGATAACGCCGAAGGCCCTTTCAACATCGAGCTGTTTACCGGAGACCCGGCTGACAACAACATACACTTCTTCTTTGGCGGAGCCATGGAAGTCCTTATGCCCTACATAGAGAGCGGTAAGCTCGTAGTACCCTCCGGCCAGATCGAGCAAGCCCAAGTCGCCACGCCCATGTGGAGCACCGAAAGAGCCCAGGAGCGCATGGAAAACCTTATTTCAGCCCAAGGCTACGGCCCGACCGGAACCCCGCTCCACGCCGTTCTTAGTTCCAACGATTCCGTAGCGCAGGGTATCACCAACGCCCTCCTCGCCGTAGGTTACGACGCTGACAACTTCCCCCTCCTTACCGGGCAGGACTGTGATATCGCCAGCATGAAAAACATCCTCGCCGGACACCAGAGCATGTCCGTCTTTAAAGACACGCGTACCCTCGCAGCTCAGGTTGTGCTCATGGTTGACGCCTTGCTCAAAGGCGAACCCGTCCCCGTAAACGACACCGAAATCTACGATAACGGTGTAAAAGTCGTACCCTCCTTCCAGTGCGTACCCGTATTCGGCGACATCAACAACTACGTTGAGCTTTTGATTGATTCGGGATATTATACGATGGATCAGCTTCAGTAGAGATAAGACCTTGGGGGAGCGCCGCTCCCCCGAGCCCCCTCGCAAGGGGCGCTTGCCCCTTGACCCCTTCGTTTTGGTTAAGGAGAGATATGGGTAGGACATTGTTACATATGCAGGGGATTACTAAGAGGTTCCCTGGGGTTACGGCTTTGAACGATGTCAGCCTGATGGTTGACGAGGGTGAGATCCACGCGGTTGTCGGTGAGAACGGGGCGGGAAAGTCTACGCTTATGAACGTGCTCAGCGGCGTTTTTGCGCATGGGTCTTTTGAGGGCGAGATTCTTTTTGACGGTAAAAAATGCGTGTTTCACGGTATTCCCGACAGTGAGAGGCTGGGGATTGTTATTATTCACCAGGAACTTGCGCTGGTTCCGAATATGTCCATTGCTGAGAACATGTTTTTGGGGAATGAGCGCGGGGTTTATTTTAAGCTGAATTGGGATGAGACAAAGAAAAGGGCCGCGGAATATATGGAAATGGTGGGGCTTCGGGAATCTCCGGATACGCTGATTAAGGATATCGGGGTGGGCAAGCAGCAGCTTGTGGAGATTGCCAAGGCGCTGTCCAAGAATGTGAAGCTGTTGATTTTGGATGAGCCTACGGCTTCTTTGAATGAAGATGATTCGCAGAAGCTGTTAAAGCTGCTGCTGGAATTTAAGGCTCGGGGCATGACGTCGATATTGATTTCGCATAAGCTGGGCGAGGTTTCCCAGGTTGCCGATCATATTACGATTATCAGGGACGGCGCGGTTATTGAGACACTGGATAATAAGACCGATGAAGTGAGCGAGTGGCGAATTATACGGGGGATGGTCGGGCGTGAAATGACGGACCGGTTCCCGGGGCGCGAGGGCAATGTCGGGGAAGTGTATTTTGAGGTAAAGGATTGGACGGTGTTTCATCCGCTGTACGCGGGGCGCAAGGTTTGCGAGGATATAAATATAAATGTGCGCAGGGGCGAGGTAGTGGGCATTTCGGGCCTTATGGGAGCCGGGCGCACAGAGCTTGCGATGAGCCTGTTCGGCAAAAGCTACGGCAGTGATATCACGGGTAAGGTATTTATTAACGGGCGGGAGGTTAAGCTGAGGAATGTCAGCGACGCAATTGCCCATAAGCTGGCGTACGTGACGGAGGATAGAAAGGGCAACGGGCTTGTGCTGTCGAACCCGATACGCGTTAACAATACGCTGGCAAGCTTGGAAAATGTCAGCAATTTTGGCGTGCTGGACAAGGACAAGGAAATAAGTGTGTCAAAGGATATAAACAATAAGCTTGGGGTAAAGCTCTCAAGTATCGAGCAGCATGTGTCGAACCTTTCCGGGGGCAACCAGCAGAAAGTACTGCTTACCAAGTGGATGCTGTCGGAGCCGGAGGTCCTGATTCTGGACGAACCGACCCGGGGCATCGACGTTGGCGCTAAATATGAAATTTACCGCATCATTAATGAGCTTGTGGCGGACGACAAAGCGATTCTGATGATTTCCTCGGAAATGCCGGAGCTGCTGGGCATGTGCGACAGGATTTACGTCATGAACGAAGGCCGCATTGTGGGGGAATTTACCCGCGAAGAAGCCACGTCCGAACTCATTATGGCGAGTATTATAAGATCAGTTAATAGTTAAATGCGAAATGAAGGGGTCAAGGGGCGGAGATGCGCCCCCAAGGTCTTATTTTTTAGGGGGTTGGCAGATGGCGAGGACTAAGGAATTATTGAGGAAAAACTCTATGCTTATCGCCTTGATATTTATTATTGTTTTATTTGAGATTGTGATAAATGTCAGAAGCGGTTCTTATCTGATAACTCCGATGAATATTACGAATTTGATTAACCAGAACAGTTATGTTGTGATACTGGCTTGCGGGATGCTTATTTGTATTTTGAGCGGCGGGAATATTGACCTTAGCGTTGGGTCGCAGGTGGTGCTGATTGGCGCGCTGGCCGGCGTGTTTTTAATAGATATGAGGATGAACGTGTGGCTGGCGATTGGGCTTTGCTTGCTGGCCGGGATTGGGCTTGGCGCGTGGCAGGGTTTTTGGATAGCCTATATGCGGATACCGGCGTTTATTGTGACGCTGGCGGGGATGATGACGTTCCGCGGAATGGCGCAGCTTATATTGGGCGGGTTTACGAAATCGCCGTTTAGGGAGGATTTTACGCGGTATTTTAATAGTTTCCTGCCGGGGGACAGGCCGGAGATGAGGCTGCCGGTGGCGCTGACAGCTGCCGGGGTTATTTGCGCGGTGTTTATTGCGGCGCAGATAATAGGCAGGGTTAGGAAGATACGGAAGAAGTATGATGTTGAGAAAGTGGCTGTGACGGCCGTGCGCACGGCGGTGGTTTGCGCGGTGGCGATGGGGATTGCATATATGCTGGGGCTTGACCGGGGGATTCCGGTGATATTGATATTGCTGGCGGCGGTTGTGGCGGCGTACAGTTATTATACGAAGCATACGGTGCCGGGGCGGCGGCTTTACGCCATGGGCGGCAATGAAAAAGCCGCGAAGCTGTCGGGCATAAATACAAACAGGATTTTATTCTTTGCCTATACCAATATGGGGTTTTTGTCCGCGCTGGCGGCGCTGGTTTGCGTGGCGCGGTTCAGAGCGGCGACGCCTTCGGCTGGGATGGGGTTTGAACTGGACGCAATCGGCGCGTGTTTTATTGGCGGCGCGTCGGCTTACGGCGGTATCGGGACGATTTACGGGGCCGTCATTGGCGCGGTGTTTATGGGCGTGTTGAATATAGGCATGTCGATTGCGGGCATGGATCAATATTGGCAGAGTACGATAAAAGGCATTGTTTTGCTGACGGCGGTTGTGTTTGATATTATGTCGAGAAAACGAAAGCAGGCGGCTTAATATGCTGGAACCACTTATTGAAAAGTTTTTACCGGAACTGATACATCTTTTGGAACTTCTGGGTATTGCCATAATTACCGTTGGATCGATAAAAACATTTTATATATACATAAGATCACGTTTCAAGCCAACAAACGCCAACATTAAGGTTATGCTGGGTAAATCCCTGGAATTGGGCCTGGAATATAAAATGGGCGCGGAGATACTTAAAACAGTGCTGATACGCGATATGAGCGAGATATGGATACTGGGCTCAATTATCGTGCTGCGCGCCATGCTTTCGATATTACTGCATTATGAAATACGTACGGAACTGAGTAAAGAGCAGTTGGATAAGAAAAAGGCGGGGTTATAGCTCCCGGCGTTCTTCGCATTTTATCAGGAAGCCGTAGATGGGCGCCAGGGTTTGGAAGCCTTCCGCGACTGTGCCGGCAAGGTTGTTTGAATAGAGCAGATTAAAATCGTCGCTGTACCGGGTAAAGGAGATAGATTTTCGGTCCAGCCAGTTTTTAAGGTTTTCCGGCGCTTCGGGGTGCCGGCTTTTTTTATACAGGTCGCCTTCGATTTGGAAAGCGGTTTGTGTTTCGTACGCCCGGAGGGCTTTTTTGAAATCATCGTCACCGGAGAGTATAAGCTTCCGGAAGCTTATCATGCTGGCGGTGTCCGCGGCATAGTAGCCGCAGCCGTACAGGAAGTTTTCCGGGGAAATAACAAAGAAAAATTCCGGCAGGTTAACGTTTTTTTTGCGTACGAACATAGTCCACATATGGTCGCGGAACAGGGATTTATCCTTGGAAAAACGGGAATCGCGCCAAATGCGCGATACGGAGCCGCCGACGCGGGGCTGGCAGAGGAGTTTTGCGTCGATTTTCAACAGTGTGGGCGTAAGGGCCTCGGTAAGCGAAATAAGCGGCGCGAGGACATGCTCTGCGTACAGGTTTTTGTTTTCCTCAAACCAGGCCTTGTCGTTGCGGAGTTTGTTTTCAATCAGAAAATCTAAAGTTTTTTGTGAAAAGTGCGTAAACATATTTATCCTCTTTTTATGTTTTTGTAATTTCAGCAGCTGAAAAATGGTTTTAAACCAAATACCCGTGTTTGCCGATTTCAGACGGCGGATATCCCTTATATTTTTTAAACACCTTACAAAAATAGAACGCGTCACTGAAACCGCATGTGTACGCTGTTTCGGAGATTGTGGCCTTTTCAATCAGCAACTTGTCCGCCGCGTGGTTTATGCGGATCTTATTAATATACTCGTTAATTGTGGTGCCTTCGGTTGATTTAAACAGCGCGCCCAGATAAACGTCGTTCAAGCTGACCATCTTTGCAAGCTGTTTAAGCGACAGGCGCGTGTCAAAATTCTCGTTGATGAAATCCTTAACAATCTCAACTCGGGCGTCAAAGGAGGCGGCGGGTTTCCGCTGATGCACGCGCCGTATCAGCTCGCAAAAAATCTGCAAAGTAACCGCCCTTGCCTCAATGCGGTATAAGTCATTTTTCTCAATCCAGCACCTTGTTAACTGTTTGAAAAGATAAATCAGCCGCTGGTCAAAGCCTATGGTGTTTTTCTGCGCAAGGGGCAAGCTATTGCTGTTACCCGCGCCGTCGTAATCAATAAGCCAAAAATTTACGGCAAACAGCTCCATCGGCTCAATCTGGGACGATCTGGCTTCGCGGGTCGTGCCGGGCGTAAAATACAACACATCGCCGGCGCACACAGGCACTTCGTGACCGTTAATATAATAAATACCCTTGCCGCCGATGACATAGCTGAGATCGTGGAAGTCAATAACGCTTTTCACAATCTCCCAGCCGGGATGGCATTTCCTGTATATGAAATATCCGATATCCGGTATGTAGTTATTAAATTCGTCCATGGTATACTCCAATGCTGAATATTTAGAAATTACATATTTTCTTTATTATATACATGTATGGATATAGATGTCAATGGTATACTTTTATTGCTGAGGAGTGGAATTATGGAAAATTTTAAGGAATACTACGCTTGGCTGCAACCGGGGCCGGTCGGATGCTCCGCATCCTGCTCGCCCATGCGGCCGGGGCGCGGAGTTTCGCTGCGGGAGGTCTGTGTTCATGGGTCGGAACAGGCTGATTTTGCGGCCCGGGAGCTTCGGGGCGGGTTGAATTGGCTTGCCGGGCAAAACATTTGCGATGAGAATTCCGGGTATAAAATAACTCTGGGGCTGGATCCGGGGATTCAAGCGCAGGGCTACAGGATAAATGGTGACGGAAACGGTTCGTTCATTACGGGCGCAGACCGGGAAGGGCTGATTTACGGCGTTTTCGCGTTTTTGGGTAAAGTTGGTATGGGAGAGGATTTGCCGGGGATTTCGGCGGAATCCGCGCCGGTTGTGCGGAAGCGTATTTTGAACCATTGGGATAACATGGACGGGAGCGTTGAGCGGGGATACAGCGGAAAGTCGTTGTTTTTCCGTGACGGCAGGTTTTGTTATGACCCGTCCAGAATGAAGGATTACGCCAGACTTTTGGCAAGCGTTGGAATAAATGAATTGAGTATAAATAACGTTAATGTTACTGACGCGTCGGCTAGGCTGATAACACCGGAGTTATTGCCCGAGGCGGCGGAGCTTGCCGCTATTTTCCGTCCTTTTGGCGTGCGGCTGATTCTGGCGGTGGATTTTGAAAGCCCGGTGAAGCTGGGCGGGTTAAACACGGCTGACCCGCTTAACGGGGAGGTTGCGGCGTGGTGGAAGAATGCGGCGCGCGTTGTGTACGATTATATCCCGGATTTGGCGGGGTTTGTCGTTAAAGCGGACTCAGAGTTCCGGGACGGGCCGGCGGCGCTTGGGCGCACTCAGGCGGACGGCGCGAATACCGTTGCGCGGGCGCTGAAGGATTTTGGGGGGACGGTTTACTGGCGCTGCTTTGTTTATAATTGCCGGCAGGATTGGCGCGATGCGAAAACCGACCGGCCCAAGGCCGCGTTCGAGCATTTTTATCCGCTGGACGGAACATTTGACGAAAACGTTGTATTGCAAATAAAGAACGGGCCGGTGGATTTTCAAGTGCGGGAGCCTGTTTCGCCGCTATTCGGGCGCATGAAGCATACGAAACAGGCCGTTGAGTTTCAAATAACTCAAGAGTACACGGGCCAGCAAATTGATCTATATAATTTAGCCGTGCAATGGGAGGAGTTTTTTGCCGCGCCTATATCGGAGCATCGTTTGGCACGCGATATTATGGGCAAGGAAGCCGCCGCCATTGCCGGGGTTGCGAATACGGGCTGTGACGGGAACTGGACGGGGCATTTGCTGGCGCAGGCAAACCTTTACGCCTTCGGGCGCATGGCTTGGGATCCGGGTCTTACGGCGAAACAGGTTACATCGGAATGGGTTTGCCGTACATTTGGAAAAAATACGGAGTTTGACGCCATTACGGGGATGATGCTTGCTTCGCGCGGTGTTTACGAAAAATACGCGTCACCGCTGGGATTAGGCTGGATGGTGAATATAAACCATCATTACGGGCCAAGCCCGGAGGGTTACGAGTATATGAAGTGGGGGACATATCACCGGGCGGATAATACCGCCGTTGGCGTTGACAGGACGGCAAAGGGGACAGGGTTTGCGGGGCAGTACGAACCTTGGCTGGAGGCGCTGTACAGCGATGTCAAAACCTGCCCTGAGGAGCTGCTGCTGTTCTTTCACCGGGTTAGGTATGATTATAGATTAAAGAGTGGTAAAACCTTATTACAGCATATCTATGATACGCATTTCGAGGGCGCGGCTGAGGTGCAGGCGTTTATGGATATTTGGGATAGTTTAAAAGGCCGGCTTCCTCAAGGCGCGTATGAGTCTGTGGCCGATAGGCTGAAACGTCAATTGCAAAACGCGCTGGAGTGGCGGGATGTTGTAAACGCGTATTTCTATCGGAAAACGGGCGTTGGGGATGAGATGGGCAGAGAGATATACGGGTAACGCGGAGAGGGCGGGCACAGGGTGCCCGCCCTCAGACTGTCGGCAAAGTCCGTTTTCGACGTCATTACGAGGAGCGCAGTGATGAAGCAATCTAGTAAACCTTTGATTTTAAAGCATTCTCTTGATTTCTGCTGCGTGTGCATTTATCTATCATGGAGCAGTTGGCGCATATAGCAGTATTGCTTTTATATTCTCTATACCCATCCCGATTTGTGGCTGAATATTTCAAAACCGCGTTGTTCGGACAAATGCAGCAATCGTGGTATTCACCGTATACATATTCATGCTTTCGGAAAAAGCCTTTTTTTGTCATAGGGCGTTTATATGGCATGATTGGGGTTTTACCGTCATTTATTATCTGCCTTGCGATGGCGGGTATCTTGTAGCCGGCGTCCAGTGCCACGTTTTCTATTTCGGTGTGTTTCTTTATAAGACGTTCGTATATCCTCGGAAAGATAATTGAATCATGAATATTGCCCGCCGCCAACTCAAAATCCAACACATAGTTATTTTGGTCACAAGCCACGTATAGGTCTGTTGTGCTTTTTTGTGCAAATAAGCTGTTCGTTCCAGTCTTTAAAAAGCCCATCTGGTGAACAGCTAATAAAGGCGATATTCGCCTTGTTAACCTCTTTTTAAACATCTGCCCTGCGGTGTCATTATCCACGCATAGAACTGCTCTTAAATCGCCTCTAAAGGCTTTGAGGGCATGCTTTACAATATTTAACCTTAGCCCTGCCATCGAGATTAAAATACACCTTTCGAGGCTCTTAGAATCTTTGTTAAAACTCGTGTGATTGATTTCAAATTTTCTTTGCCTTATTGGCCCATGCTCACCAACTTTTCTTTATCGGATAGACAGGATTTGAACCTGCGACCTCTTGGTCCCGAACCAAGCGCTCTACCAAACTGAGCCACTACCCGTATTAGTAATTCTATACTTACTGTGCTTAACGTCCCTTGGAAATCCCTCAAAATCAGCACTTGAACATTATACACCATCTCACCTTAAAAAGCAAGCCCTATTTTTCTCGTGAGCGAAGCAGTTAGCGGGTTAGCGCACTTGGTTTATTTTACTTGGTTTTATAAAATATAACCCCAAGGCATAAGCCCCGGGGCTATATGTTTTTACTTTATTTTTATGTATCTGCCCTCAACCGCTTCATTTTTTTCCCAAGCTTACCGGATGCTCTTTTCTTACGCGTATCCGACATCTTAAGGCTCACGCGCAGTAACATGCCCTTATAGGGCGAAATTCAAACCACCCGATTAGCGGGTGGTCATGATTCCCTATCTCCCGATAAACGTCAGTTCACCCCAGTTTACGCTGGAATTGTATCCGTTGGCGTCGGGGTCGCTCCAGGTGGACTGCCCGGTGCGCGCACCGTCGGTGGCGTCGTTTATTTGGATGTCGAAGGTGATGACATGGCCGTTTTCGGGGGTTATTTCGCGGAAAGGTATGGCTAGATAGACGGCGAACCCGTTATCGTCGGCAAAAGCGTCGGTGATGACGCCTTCCATCATGGAATCGGAACGCGCGGTGAAACGGTTTTCGTAGCTGACGCGGTACTGGCCGCCGCCGGGGCTGGCGAAGTAGGATGGCGAACGCTCGGCGGTTTCGGACACGAATATCTCGGCGGAATCCTGTTCCCACGCGTTTGGGTTAGTATTGTTCAGGCTGCGGTCCGTTACAAGCATACGGACATACAGGTAGTTTTCATCCCACATAACCTGAGCCATACCCACGGAAGGATTATCGCCCTGCGCGGGGATGCTGACGCTTAATATACGGGTTTTCTGCCAGTCCTCATGCAGCAGGCCGTCAGGCGAGCCGTAATGCGCCGTGCCCACAGCAGGTTCAAGCGGCACGGGCAGCGGGTTTTGGGCAAAATATTCATCCGGGTTTAAAGCGCCGAAGAACGCGCCTTTGGGGGCGAACACGGAGTCGAACATAAGCGGTAAGCGGCCCGAACGCCAGCTTTGCGGGTCGGCCTTGCCCCAAATGGTTATGCGCTCGATGCTGTCGGCGTATTCTTTTGCCAGCGCGAATATCTGGGCGTACATCTGCCCCTGGATTATCTCGTCCTCGAGGGAAAGCATTGTGCCGCCGGGATAGGGATCGTCGCGGCCGACGGTGATGTCAAGCTCCGTTATGCTGATAACCGCGCCGGTTGCGATATAACGAAGGAGGGCTTCCTCCATGGAGTGGATATCGAAATTTGTTGTATTGTAATGGCCCTGCATACCGATGCCTTCGATAAGGAGCCGCCCGTCGTAATCCGGGTCGGACAGCCATTGGTTGTTAATATCCATAACCATGGCGGCGATAGCAGTGCTCTTGCCGAATTCGGTATCGTTGAAGTCGTTGTAGTAAAGGACGGCATGGGGGTCGTACATACGCGCGAATTTGAACGCGTCATAAATATAATCCGCGCCGCTCTCGCCGAAAGCCGCGCCGTTGGCATAAGCCTCAAACCACGGGGATGTCGGGTTGCCGGCAACGTCTTCGCGCGCCCCGCGCAGTCCGTCGCGCCATTCCCCGCTGAAATCCACGCTGTTTGTGAATGCCTCGTTAACAACATCCCATTCGGCTACGCGCCCGGCATAATGCCCGGCTACGTTTTTGATATAATCTTCCATATTGGCGCGGGCTTCGGCGCGTGTAAGGATGCTGCCGTCCTCATCATAGACGAGCCACGCCGCGTTCTGTGAATGCCATACCAACGCGTGCCCGATAACAGCCAGATTGTTTTCCTCAGCCCAATCCACAATGAGGTCGGCTTGGTCAAAGGTATACTCGCCCTTGCTGGGGGACATATTGCTCGGCTTCATGGCGTTTTCGGCGGTAACGGCGTTGTACTGCATAACGAACATGGCGGTGGTGTCCGCGTCCGCTATTTGATGCGGCTCCATGATATTACCTACCAGGAAGTAATCTTTATAGGCTTCCGCAAGGGAATCCAGCGTAAAATCCCACTCCGGCACGATAACAGCTTCCGCACCAATCAGGTTGATTTCAATATTGTCAATATACCAAGTCTCGGCATGCGTGGCAAAGTCGTTCGTGTAGAAGCGCAGGTCGATAAACTCAATGGGTTCAAGGAACGGCGCGGTTTCAAACGATACCTGCGTCCACTCGTCAAAAACGATAATACCGGCCGCATCGGCGCTGGTGGGGCTCTTGTGCGCGTTGCTGGCGGAGTTGCCGTTTATCAAAATGCTTGGGCCGATTAAGCCGCCTTTGCCGGGAAGGGCGTTGCCTTCTTCCGGTACATAGAACCATGCGGATATATAATACCTGCCGCCCAATGGCAGAGGCTCATCAAAAGCGATGCGCACGCCGTTGGGTGTGGCGGCATAGCTGGCGCTGTCCGTTTTGCGCCAAACGTGGAGCGCCGCTCCGTCGCCGTCAAAGTTAACAATATCGTAAACTATTGCGCTATCGACCTCATCATTGGGGGAAACGGTTATGCCCCGTGATTCCGCGGCGGCCATATCTTCGGCGGTGAAGGAAATGATTATGTCTTCAACGTCGAGCACAAGCGTCACAACGGGCTCCTCAGGAGCTTCTTCGCCGCCCGCCGCCGTAATAAGTATCTGGTCAACGAAGAAATTCCGCATTTCGCCTTCGTTGTTTGTCATTATGCGAAAACCCCTGTTGCCCGATAAAAACGCGGCGTCGGCGAGGACTACGCCCAGAAGCTCGAAAGACCCGTCCTCATTTGGCGCGGGGTTGTCCAGATATCTGTAGGAATCAATCGCGCACAGCACCATTTCCATGCCGTGCGGGATATTGCCGTCTACACGCCCCTGCACAAGCATGGTATACTCCACCCCGGCTTGAAGCTGCAACGCGTCAAACTTCACATCCAGACCGCGCCAGTTTCCGCCTGTCCTGCCCGTTACATGGACGGACTTGTTTCCTTCATGGTCAACCGTTCTAAAGGTCGCGCCGGCATCCTGCAGGAAGCCTGTGTATGTATAGGTCACATCACTGGATTTATCGCTGACATCGGTATCGGCGGAGAGGTCGTATATGACGATAACATCCTCGCCCGGTCCGGCGATTCCCGCGCCTTCAACGGTTTCAACAGCTTCAACATTTTCCGCGGTTTCAATAAGCTCAACAGAATCCACTTCGGGTATGAATGACGCCATACACCCAGCCGTCATCATGCCCATGATTAAGATCAGCGCAATGATACGTTTTCTCATGTTGTTCCTCCTTTTAACATTATATCTTTAATAATTCTAATTCATCAACAGCATACTGTCAAGCCGTACGTCATTATTCGCCCTATATTTTTTTGTGTTTTTTTTGTGGGTGAACAAAATAAATTTATAAAATTCATTGTAACCTTTACAAATTTGTGGGATATTAAATCAAGGGGTTACAACGGAAATGATATCGGGGCGGAAATGACTGGAAATAACCATAAAATGGAATTGTTTAATAGTGTTTACGCGAAGCATTGCGATACCGTATTCACATATATTCTGATTTCGCTTAACCATAATAAAGACCTTGCCAACGACTGCATGCAGGACACTGCGGAGCTTATCATGCAAAAGATTGACACGGTTATTAACCATCCGAATCCCGGCGGATTTTTTATTGTGACCGCAAAAAATTATATCCATAAATATAAGGCTATGCAAAGGAAAAATTATATGAAATCGGTTCCGTTTGACGAAACGATGTCCGGCGCGGCTTACGAAGTAAATTTTGACAGATTAATAGAGGGACGGATAAATATTAAGGGCTTCAAACAAGAGATCCTCAATAAGCTTGATGATAATGAATTTGCGTTATACAGCATGTTTTACGAAAAGAAAATGAGTGTTTCGAAAATAGCGCAAAATCTTCGGATAACGGAAGGAAACGTAAAGGTGAGGCTTTTTCGCCTGAGGGTAAAAGTAAAAAAAATGGTATCGGATGTATTATCCAAATAACGGGGGTGGGATAGCTGTGAAAATACATGACTTAAACGGCGGGCACAGGCATGTCGGTGAAAATAAGCAGAAACGGGGCGTTGTTGAAAAAGAAGGTTTTCATCAGATAATGGAGCAATACCGGGATACGGAGCGAAAAACTACCACCCAAGGGTTAAAAACGTTAATAGCAGATTCCGCTTCCTTATCATCAGGTGATATAAAACATGAGATTGATTTGGCATGCGACTGTAAAACGGGCGAAAATATTGATATGACACGGTTAGGCGAGTTGTTGAGGCTATATAAAGAAGTAAATAACTGATGAGGGGGAAGGATATATGAATGTATCACAGTACACGGGCTATGTGCCGGGTTATAAAGAAGATTATAACCCCTTATGTATGAAAACGGCCATAAAGGGTTGGAAAGACAAGCTGATAACCGGATTAAACGATGAAGACAAGAAAAAAATCGATGATGAGATAAAGGCATACCTTGATGCCAAGCCGATTGAAACGCAGTCGGACATTGACGCTTTTCACGCTTTTGTTAAGTCGCTTATTAAAAAATTCGGTTTTAAGGGTAATGTTGATGATTTTTTGGCATCTATAGCGGGCAGAACGGCGGTAAGCATAAATAATGATAACAACCGCGCGGAACGCACGGATTTATCGGAATTCAGGAATTTGTCGGCGCTTGGGTCTATGGGTATCATGAGCAAGGTAATGAATAAACTCGAATAAATACGACAGTCCAATGACCGCGTTAAATTTTAGGGTGTTCAGCGCTTCAATTATTTATTAATGGAATGCAATTGAGCGCTGAACATTAAAATTTAACTAAGTCATTGGACTGGTACTTTTTATATAATAACGGCTCAATCAACCCAACAGCCTCATCATACTCAAACATCAAAACATGCTGCGATATCTTCCGTACAATGTCCTTAACATCCTCGGGGCATGTATGGCCCGCCAGATTGTCAATTGATTGGTTTATTCCCCCAGCGTCCCAAGCCGCAAGCGCGGCCTTTAGTTTCACAAGCTCCGTTTTGAAACGCTCAGCATCGAACGAACCGCCTGTGCTGCTGCCGCCTCCGCCGCGGGACGCGAGGGCTTCCCTGATGTTATTCAGCAGACGTTCCAGCATCATCTGGAAATCGCCGTTGTTCGCTTCGATATACGCCAAATCCTCCCTAAGGCCTGCCATTTCCAAGGCCTGGGCCGTTTCGGAAAGCATGCCGGCGCCTATATTGGCAAGGGCGCTTTTTAAGGCGTGAATATGGATTGTGTACAGGGTCAGATCACCGCTGTCAAGGCATTTCTCAATCCTTTCCAGCCGTTCCGACGCGTCCGCGCGGAAAGCGGCCAGGGTTTCGCAGTAGAATCCGGATGTTCCCCCGGAGAGTTTGATTCCTGTCTCCGTATCCAACCCTTCTATTTTAATAAAGTCAGTTTCGCCAATTGCGCCGCGGTTATCCCCGGCCTCTTTGCCGGCGTTTAACTGCTTTTCCCTGGGTATCCATTTTTCCAGAATCGCGTTTAACTGAACCGTATCTATCGGCTTTGACAGATAATCGTCAAAACCGCTTGACAGAAACATTTCCTTCATGCCGAAAACGGCGTTCGCGGTCAGTGCGACTATCGGAAGGCGGCTGAAATGAGGGTCCTCAGTTGCAAGCGCCCTTATGCGCTCCGTGGCCTCCACACCGTCCATCCCTGGCATCCGATGATCCATGAACACGATGTCGTAACGCTTTGCCTTAACCATCTCAATTGCCTGAGCGCCGCTGACGCATAAATCCACTTCCATATCGTAAGGAATTAACAGGCCGCTTGCCACTTTCAAGTTCGTATTGATATCGTCAACCAACAGCACCTTCGCATCCGGCGCGGTAAACCCCGCCGCCAGCTCCTCGCGCGTGTTGTACGAGAAATTGTCCGGCTCGCCGTTGAAGATATTGGCAACGGATATAACATGCGCCGGCATGGAAAGAACTTTCCAGCTCCCCGACGGAATCAGTTCCACAAACTCCGTAAGTAATACCACCTGGGATTTGCCGCCAATTCTGGCTATCATATCCGCGTTTTTCTCATAAAGCGAGTGCGCGATAAATATATAGCCGTATGAACCTTTTTCAAGCAAACCGCTAAACTCCGCGTCCGATGCCGCAAGCTCACATTTTACGCCCAAGTTGGTTATGGCATAAACGACGGAATCGGCGTATATATCCCGGCGTTCGTAGACAACAGCCGTCTTTCCGTCAGGCTTCGTTACCAATGCCAGCTTGTCCAGCCTGTGGATCTTTTGCGGCAGGGTTAGGGTAAATGTGCTGCCCGCGCCGTATTCGGATTCAACGGTAATATCCCCGTCCATAGCCCGCGCCAGATTCCGCGATATGACCAGACCCAGGCCCACGCCGTCCACATCCTTGTTTGAATCCGCGTCAAGCTGGAAATAATTGTGGAACAGCTTCCCGATATCCTCCTGTTTTATACCCCTGCCCGTGTCCTTTACCTCAATTGCCAACTCAACTGTGTTTCCGGTAATTTTTCCGTTCGCGGACAAGGAAACAAAGCCGCTGTCGGTATACTTCACGGCGTTCCCTAATATATTGATTAAAATTTGCCGTATCCTTGTCTCGTCCCCAACAAGCGCGTTGGGCAGATTGCTGTCCAGGTAAACCGCAAGGCGTATCTGGGAATCTATCGACTTCATTCTTATAATGCTTATTACATCGTTAATCAAAGACGAAAATGAATAAACCGTCAGATTTATTTGCAATTTCCCCGATTCAATCTTGGAAAAATCCAAAATGTCGTTGACTATGGACAGCAGGTTCACGCCCGCCTGTTTAACCGTAACGGCGCGCTCACGGGCGGTGTTCGGTATTTCCTCCCGCAGAACAAGCTCCGTCATGCCGATTATCGCGTTCATCGGCGTGCGGATTTCGTGGCTCATCTTTGCCAGGAATTCGCTCTTCACCCTGTTTGCCTCATTCGCTTCTTTTACAGCCGCGTCAAGCTGCCAGGACTTATCGATGATATCCTGCGTCATATCCTTGCGTATCAGCGCGTTCGCGATCATCCGGCTGGCCGAGCGCAGTATCAGTTCCTCGCTCTCCGTAAACAGGCGTTCGTTGGGCAATCGTCGAAACCGACGAACCCCCAGAACTTATCTTGTAAAAAAACCGGTACTGCCAACAATGACAATATTCCCTGCGGTGAAAAATTCGCCTGTTCCCTCGGGGACATTTTACGCACTATATTGTTGATGCATTTCCCTTGCGGGAGAGCCTGGCCCCAATTCGGGAAAATATCGTTGTACGGCCTGTACAAGGTGTTTTCGTTGAGCTGCCGTAATTTTGCGTTCTCCGGCCATTCGTATATTAACGCGCAATGCAGCCGCCCGTCCTTAACCATGTTTTTCCATATAAACGCGCGGTCAGCGTCCACAGCCTTTGTCAGCATACCCATAACCGCGAAGAGGCTGTTCTCAAACTGGCTTATATCCGGTTCCAGCAAAGTGGAGGAAACGCTGTTCAATGTCTCCAGAAGGCTGTTCTGATATCTGACTTCATCCATCAATTGGTTGCGCCTGCGCAAATCGCGCCCGTATCCGACAGCCACATAAGAATCCCCGTAAGCAACGCGGGTAAGCGTTACCTCCATCGGGATCAATGTGCCGTCGTCTTTTTTATTCATCCACTCAAAAACGCATCTGCCTTCGGCGAATGCCTTTTCAAGCATTTCACGGCCCTTATCGGCGGTACGCTGCCCGTCCGGCTGAAATTCAGGCGAAAGCGCCAAAAACCTCTCCATATATTCTTTTTTACTTATCTCAAACAGCTTTAACGCCTCTTCGTTACAATCTATCACTTTGTGGTCAATGCTCCACATATTGCATATAAGCGGGGTCGCGTCCAGCATAAGCGACGTCCGCTCGTTTGCGTAATATAGCTCCCTGACCGCGTCTTTTTCAGCCTTCAGGGCGGCCTCAAGCTCCGCCTCAAGCTTCATTTTATCGGTTATATCCTTTAAACCGCCCGCCACCCTTACCGGCGCGCCAAATTTATCCCTCAACGTGGCGCCGAACGCGTGTATATGCTTATATTTCCCATTCTTTGCCATAAGGCGGTATTCCGTATCAAAGGGTATGCTCCCCGTGCGGTCGGCGACGGATGATGTGAAGGAATAAAGAACCCTGTCCTTATCGTCGGGGTGCAGCCTGCCGCTCCAAGCGCTGATATCATCGGGGAAATCCTCTTTATTTTTAAAACCAAGTATCCGGCGCACTTCATCCGACCATACCACCTTGCCGAAGGGATTACCCGTTTCGCTGTCAACATCAACCACTTCCCACAGCCCAAAGTCCAGCGCGTCCCGCGTAAGCTTGTGCTTAATTAATTCATACTCCAGGTTGTCAAGGGCCTCCTTCAGCTCGGTAATATCCCTGCGAATCCCAAGCAGGCCGGTCATTTTACCGTCCTGAATCAAAGGGGTTTTGATGGTTTCAAAGTATCTGCGGGAGCCGTCCGAACTTGTCAGCCATTCATGCGCTCGTACCGTGGTTTTTTCGTCAAAAACCTTTTGGTTTACTTCCATGTAGTTTTCGGGTAATCTATCCGAAAGCCCGTCTATTTCATTAACGTTTTTACCCAGCAGCTCGCTTTTGCTGACCCCTAAAAATTCCTCGTATCCACGGTTGCTGCTTGTGAATTTGTGGTTGATATCCGTGCAAAACAACAAATCCGGCAAGGCGTCATATATGGCTGAAAGGGTTGTATACTGGTTTTTATACAGCGCCCGTATTCTATTGGTCCTGATAGTGAATATGATCAGGGTAATCAGCATCACTGAGAGGATGCAGGCAATTATTAGCACATAAAGAGTTTGCTGCCGCGCCGTTATCCGGGCATGGTCGTAAACGCGGCTTGTCCAGTTCAACGCGATCCTGCCTGTATCGACATAGCCTTGCGCTTTGCTTATGATGGAGCGAAGAACCTCCTGATCCTTATTAAAACCAAAATACGAACCCACCGATACCGTGTCTACGCTGATATTGATTTTATAACCCGGCTTCTCCTTAAAAATGGTCTGGAACATAAGCGTATTCTCGGAGCCCAGTATCAGGTCGATTTCATTGTTTTCAAGGGCGTTAAACGCGTTGTCTTGAGAATCGTACAGAAAAAGCCTGGTATCGCTTGATAACCATGACCTGTACATTTCTTCATAAGCCGTCCCTCTGCTGACTCCGGTACGCACCATGGGTATCTGATAAAACTCAAGCTGGCTATGGTCAAGCCTCGAAATAAAGGCATATCTCGAGATAAAATAAGGCTCCGATGCCCACAGATATCTTCCGATTCGTTCCTCCGTGGGGGTTAAATCCGATATCATCGACGCCTCGCCCGAGGTCAGCATTGCGAATATCACATGCCACGGCGCATCCCTGCCGTTTATAATCTCAAACTCAATGCCCGTCAGCAGGCTTATCTCGGTTAAAATATCCCACGCTATCCCTTGAAACTCGCGGTCATTATTATTAAAAAAGCTGATAGGGTAATGATCGTATTCCATAACAACGGGCACTCTTTGGTTTCTGGCCGTCAAATCCGCAATATAGCGCTTTTCCCGATCCGTCAATTTGTGAAAAAGTTCAAACGCGGCGTATTCGCGGCTTCCGGTTCTATACAAGCCGTTTGTTATTTCATCCCCGCCGGCCGCCAAGTATTTATTCACGGCGGAGATTACGGGTTCCAATTCCGGGTTTGCCGCGGCAAGCGGAACGGGGGTAAACGCACGCGGAAAGATTTCCAGCCCTATAATATAATCATGATCCAAAAAATCGATGGCGGTAACCGAATCAATCACATACGCGTCAATTTCACCGGAAAGAAGCTTTGCGGCTGCATCCGCGTTTTCCACGTATACTGTTTTGAATTCCAGCAATGGGTAAGCGTTTTTAACGGACTGGGCGGTTATCGCCCTTATGGAAAACCCAACATTCAATCCGTTCAGGTCATCCGCCGTTTGTATATTCGCCCCGCCTTTCTTAACAAAAACGGACAGGGAGCGTTCCGCAACGGGAGCGGTTATAAACAGGTTCCGCGCGCGCCCTTGAGCCGTGTTCAAGCCGCCCGTAAAATCAATGGTAAAATCATTCAAGCCATTTAAAAGCTCATCCCATTCAACAAATTCCTGAACAAAAGGTATGCCGAACAAACCGGAGAGCAGTTCGCAGAACAGGGCCTGGAATCCCGCGTATGCTCCGTCCGGCAGGATAAAGGATTCCGTGGTAAGCAAAGCGCCGTATGAGAAGCTTTGACTCCGGGACTTCAACGCCTCTATCGCGTCAATTTCCTCATCCGTTATGCCCGGGATATCACGGTATGTCCTGATAGAACCCGCGTCAAAGGTATCATTACCCGCGTCGCCGGAACAACCCGCGATACCCGCTGCCATAATGACGATTCCGATTATAAATGCGGTTATCCGCTTAAACCCGGCATTCATACCTCAGCCACCTTTATTAGCAAGTCTCCAATCAACCCAACAGATCATAACTGCATGCAAATACAGCTTCAAAATCTGAATAAATATAACCGCTGACTATGCCGTATGTGTCGGCGCCCTTCAAAAACGCGTATCTTATGGGGCGAAGCGCCGCAATCCTGTGAAATGGCTCACTGTCCGTAAGACGTACTTGTTTTATCAATCTCTCGGATATAACGCTGGTAAAATAATATGTATCCCGGCGTTCCCCGGTGTTTGACAGTTCGCTTGTAAAACTGATTTTGCCGCTTTCAAGACCGTTAATCAATTCACCCCATTCATAAAGAATAGGGGTAAACGGTATATCAAACAATCTGGAAAGCCATTCGCAAACCAATGCCGCATAACCGCTGACAACACCGTTTTCATCAAGGAACGCTTCGGCGCTTGCCAGCGCGCCATAAACAAAAGCGCCGTATTCCACGCGCAGTTCATCTATTGCCGAAATCTCCGCTTCAGTAACTCCGGGTACGTCCCGGAAAGAAGCAAACTGTTGATATTCCCGGGCTTGACCCTCTTCGTTCCCGCCGCAGCCTGTAAGCATGGAAACAAGAAGCGTAAATACAAGAAATACACATATGGAATGTTTTAATGTCCTCATTCGCTTACCTCCAACGCGGCAGCAGCGCAAGGTTTCATTATATCATTGGCATATTGAACTAATCAGGCATCTTGCCTTTCACTTCAGCAATCTGTGTATGTACGCTAAAGAAAACATCCGCGATAAGCGGGTCAAAATGCCGTCCCGCGTCTTTCATAATAATTATGACAGACTCTTCGTGGGTAAGGCTTTTTTATAAGGGCGTTCGGAAACAAGAGCGTCATAAAGCTTGTACCCATTATACCCAAACGCCATTTATTAATCAACGGCTAATTTTACACCGCTCTTTTTTTGTGTTTTTTTGTGGTTTTTGTGGTTGAATATACAATAAAAGCAAAAACGGTCAGTACCGCAATCGTGACGATAAATAAAGCTGACGCGCTCTTTGCGCCTTGCACAGCCAATCCCATACCACCGGCGCCGCCTGCCCCGCTGAAGAGCCCAGCAGACACCGTGTTCCCGCCAATAGCTGCATAAACCGGGTACAGCAAAACCCCAAACCCCGCGGCAAACGCGGCATGGAGCGCCTTACCCGTTAAATACGGCAAAGCCCCGATGTCCGTCTTACTGATATACCCAAGCGACTGGGCGTGAATACAAAGCCCGCCCCATGAGATAACGCCCGCCGCCATAATTAACGCCTCTTTACCGCCATTGCCAAGATTCTTCACCCCGCTGGCTACCTCAATGAACCCCATCATAACGCCTTCAGGCAAATCCCAAGGCAAAACCGTTACGGCGGCCGTAAAAACCCCAACCTCCCGTAAAACCCCAATAATAACACTAAATAACACTATAAACCCGCCGACAAAAAGCATCGTCTCCATGGCGTTCATTACCCCCGCGCCAAGAATTTGCCCAAAATTCCCCCCGCGTGACCGCCCGTGGCTCATCTCCAGATGCGCCCTGCTTAAAATCCTTTTCCTGTCCGCCGTCCTGTCCGATTTCCCGAATCCCCTGAAAACAAACCCCACCGCCAGCGCACCCAATATATGCACCGCATATAGAAAATACCCCGCCGACGCGTCACCAAACAACCCAACCCCCACCGCGCCAATCACAAACAACGGCCCGCAGCAATTCGTAAATGCCGCAAGCCGCCGTGCCTCACGCTTTGTCAAAAGCCCTTCCATCCTCATGTCCGCCGTAACCTTCGCGCCCAGCGGCGAGCCGGACACCAATCCCGTAACCAGCGCAAACCCTCCGGCACCCGGCACCCGGAACAGCGGCTGCATCACCGGTTCAAGCAGCACCCCGATAAACCGCGTAAACCCCAGGCCGCCCAACACATTTATCCCTACAGCAAAGGGCAGCAGCGCCGGCAGAACGTTATCCAGCCAAAGCTTCAGTCCTTCCCGCGCCGCCCCCATCGCAACCTCCGGGTACATCACCAGCGCGACATTCAGAAACACTACAAGAACCGCGATAAGCATATAAAATCCCCCCTTTTACACTTTATTAGGAGGGGGGACAAGAAATGCAGAAACCGCAAAAAGACGCAAAAACAAAGAAAGGGCTTGTTAAATAATATCAATTAGTGTAAATTATAGTAAACACTATATTTACTAAGCATGTGATGAGATGGATTTTATGCGCCGGGTTGATGAGGCATATGCCCGTTTGACTCAAAAACATATGGTAATTGAAAACGGACAGGCGGTGGAGGGGTTTTTATTCCGGGAAAACGATGACGAAAGTTAATATTAAGCAAACCAGCCCCAAGGGTACCATTATGATTTTGCTTGCCACGTTGATTTGGGGAACGGGCTGGAGTATAAACAGCGCGGCGATGGATATTTTAGGCCCGTTTTCATATAACGCCGGGCGTTTTTTTGTGGGCGGCTGCGCCGCCTTATGCATTTCATTAATAATGAGGAAACATGGCAAAGCCGGTGAAATTACACGGGGTCAAAGAATTGGTACATTAAAAGCCGGGCTGATTCTGGGCGGTATTCTGTTTGTAAGCGTTACGTTCCAGCAATTCGGGTTGGTTTTTACTACCGTGGCGAAGGCCGGGTTTATAACGTCCCTATATGTCGTTGCGGTGCCTTTAGCCAGCCTTTTCTTTGGCAGGAAGGCGCGTATTTGGGTTTGGCTTGGCGTAGCGCTCGCAATAATTGGCATGTATTTTATGTCGCTTTCCGGCGTGACGGAGGTTAACCCAGGCGATATGCTGGTGCTGGTCTGCGCGATATCCTACGCGGCGCAAATCCTCGCCGTCGATCATTTCTCGCCGAAATTCAACCCCGTACCCCTCGCGTACACACAATTCTTCCTGACGTCGGCCCTGTCTCTCATGATGGCGCTGATCTTTGAACGCCCCGCCATTGCCGCATATATCAGTGCGGCGGGCCACATACTGTTCACGGGTATGCTGGGCAGCGGCGCGGCGTACATACTACAGATGTTGGGGCAGCGGACGACCGACCCCACCATCGCCTCGATAATGTTCAGCCAGGAGGCCGTTATAGCCGCCTTTGTGGGCTGGCTGTGGCTTGGCGAAATACTGACGCCGAGGGAGCTTTTGGGCTGCGGGCTGGTGTTCGCCGCCGTGCTTGTGTCCCAGATAAAATTTGAGAGGAAGGAAGGTATATAAATGAATAACGATTATTCCATCAAGCTGATTCAAGCGCTGTCCGACGCGAACGGCGCGCCGGGTTTTGAGGATGAGGTTCTGGACACCGCAAGGCGGTTTGTGCCGTCCGGCGTTCAAATCCGCGAGGACAATATCCGTAACCTTTACCTGCATATGCCCGGTAATACCGGGAAAAAGCCCATGGTGCTGCTGGACGGCCATTCCGACGAGCTTGGGTTTATTGTGCAGCGTATCCTACCCAACGGGCAATTAAAATTTTTACCGCTGGGCGGGTGGATTGCCTTTAACGCGGCTGCTCAGAAGGTACGCGTAAAGAACGCGGAAGGAACTTACATCAGCGGGGTTATTACCAGCAAGCCGGTGCATTTTATGCATAACTGGTCAAGGGGTGAGGAAGCGCGCAAAGCGCCGGATTTCGCGGATTTGGCCATTGACGTCGGGTCCGGGTCTTATAAGGAAACCGTAGAGGAATTTAAGATTGAGGTAGGCGCGCCGGTTGTGCCGGACGCGTGGTTCGAGATGCTTAACGGCGATATCATGATGGGCAAAGCCTTTGACTGCCGCGCGGGCTGCGCGGCTGTTATCGAGACGATGGCGGGGCTGATGGGGCTTGAGGACGGCCTTGGCGTAGAGGTATGCGGCGTTCTTTCGTCCCAGGAGGAAATCGGCATACGCGGCGCGACGGTTGCTAAAAACGCGTTTAATCCGCCGCCGCGTGTTTCCGTTGTTTTTGAGGGGACACCGGCGGATGATACTTTTTTACCGGAAAACGAACAGCAGTGCGCCGTGGGTAAAGGGCCGCAAGTACGGCATTACGACGATTACATGATAACCCATCCGCGTTTTTTGAAGTTTGCCAGGGAAATAGCGAAAAAACACGGAATACCCTTTCAGGACGCCGTGCGCGAAAGCGGCGGCACAAGCGGCTGGGCATACCATACAGGCGGCGCGGGGATTCCCTCCATTGTGATAGGCGTTCCCACAAGGTACGCGCATTCGCATAACGGCATCGCCGCGCTTTCGGATTATAAGACAGCGGTGCGTTGGGCGACGCTTATAATTGAAAATTTGACGGAAGAAATAATAGATAGCTTTTAAGACGACTATGATTATTTCGGCGGCTTCGCTGCGAAACGCCTTCTTCCGGAGGATGTTAAGGGCCGCTTGACAAAGGGCGCGGACGCCGATATACTTTTACTGGATAAAAGCCTTGGGCTGTGCGATTTATATTCGCGGGGGAAGCTAATGGTCAAGGATGGAAAGCCTATTGTTCTGGGGATGTTTGAGAGATGCCAAAAACCGTAACTAAGAAAGAATATAACGAACAGCATCATATACCGAAGAATATCACGGATGTGCTGGAAGAAAACTATATGCCGTATACGATGAGCGTCATCGTATCCCGCGCCATACCGGAGATTGACGGCTTAAAACCCGCTCACCGCAAGCTTTTGTACATGATGTATAAGATGGGGCTGCTGAACGGGCCGCGGCGTAAATCCGCGGATGTGGTGGGGCAGACCATGCAGTTGAACCCCCACAGCGATGGCGCGATTTATGAAACCCTTGTGCGCCTTACCCGCGCAAATGACGCCATGCTGCATCCTTTCCTGGATTCAAAGGGGAGCTTCGGCAAGCAGTATTCGCGTGATATGGCGTACGCGGCTTCGCGTTACACAGAGGTTAAGCTGGACGCGATCTGCGCGGAGCTGTTCCGGGATATAGACAAACAAGCCGTTACCTTTGTGGATAACTATAACGGCCTGATGAAGGAGCCGGTTTTGCTGCCCGTGACGTTCCCAAACGTACTCGTTTCGCCTAACCAGGGTATTGCGGTAGGAATGGCGTCGCGTATATGCGGGTTTAACCTTACCGAGGTCTGCGAGGCCACCATTGCGTTATTAAAAAATAAAAATGTTGATTTACTGCCGATTCTAAAGGCCCCCGATTTCTCAACGGGCGGTGAATTGCTTTACAGCGAAGCCGAAATACGGCAGATATACCAGACCGGCGAAGGCACGTTCAAACTTCGCGCGAAATATCGTTATGATAAGAAAAATTCATGCGTAGAGGTTTATGAAATCCCCTACACCACTACGGTCGAGGCTATAATGGACAAGATCGCGGCAATGTCCAAGGCGGGCAAGATTAAAGACGTTACCGATGTCCGCGATGAAACCGATTTAAAAGGCCTTAAAATAACCATAGACATACGCCGCGCCGCTTCACCCGAGGCTGTTATGCAGCGGCTGTTCGCCCAGACGACGCTGATGGACAGCTTTAGTTGCAACTTCAACATTTTGGTCGACGGCAGGCCGCGCACCATGGGAGTTGCCGAAATTCTTGAGGAATGGCTGCGCTTCCGCGTAACCTGCGTGCGCAACCGCCTGAACAACGATTTGGCGGGACACAGCGCAAAGCTGCACTTACTGCTGGGTATGGAAAAAGTTCTGCTTGATATCGACAAGGCTATCCGCATTATACGCCTGACGGAATCGGAGGACAAGGTCATCCCCAACCTGATGGCGGGCTTTGACATAAGCAAGGAGCAGGCGGAATTTATCGCGGAGATCAGGCTGCGTAACCTGAACCGGGAATATTTGCTAAAGCGGGTAGGCGAGCGGGCGGCGTTGGAGAAGGAAATTGCCTGGATTAAAGAGGTTTTAGCAGACCCGAAAAAAATAGACGCGTTGATAGCATCCGAATTAAAAGATGTTATAAAAAAATACGGGCGGCCGCGCAGAACGGAGATTGTGCATGACGCGCCCGTAAAGGTAGCCGAGGACGACCTGATTGACGATTACGCCTTGAAGATTTTCCTTACGCGCCACAGTTATTTAAAGAAAATCCCGCTGGTGTCGCTGCGTTCAGCGGGAGAGCAGTATGTGAAGGAAGGCGACGCGATAATCCAGGACTTTGAGTGTATGAACAAAACGGAGTTGTTGCTTTTCAGCGATAAGCAGAATGTTTATAAAATGAAGGCTCATGAAATTGCGGACGCAAAGCCGGGCACGATGGGGGAATATACCGTAAACCTCCTCGAGAGCGGCGAGGACGAGAGGATCGTTTATATTACCCCCGCCAACGATTACCGCGGGTTTATGCTGTTTGCCTATCAAAACGGCAAGATGGCGAAGGTGCAGATGGACGCGTACGCCACAAAGCTGAACCGTAAGAAGCTTATAAACGCTTACGCGGATAAGTCGGCCCTTGTCCGCTGCGTCCGGCTTGAAGCGGACTGTGATTTTGTGGCGATGCGCGGCCTGCCCGGGCAGGCGGGCGGCGATAAAGCCATGCTCTTTAATACGGTGCTGATAAGCCCTGTGGCGGCGAAGAACTCTATCGGCGTTCAGGTGTATACCTTAAAGAAAAACAGCGGGGTTTCGGCGGTTATGTCAATGAGCGAAGCGGAAGCCATATTTGCCGACGCTGAGTTTTACCGTGCCGACAGCATACCTTCAACAGGGCATTTCCTGCACGCGAAGGATAAAAAGTAATTTTTGACAAATAATACTGTAAACAATTTTTGGAATGTGTTATAATAATGAAAAAAACAAGGAGTTGAGCGCACAAATGAAGCTGATGGCAAGAATTCCGCGATGTATGCTTGCGGCGGTAATAGCCGCAACCGCTTTGATATCGGCCCCCGCCGCCGTGTGGGGCGGAAATGTGACGGATGCGATAAGAGCGGGACTGGGAGACAAGATGCCCGCGTTTACGGCTTTTACGGGAACGATTATTGAGATTAGCGACTACCACGGCGACCCGGGAAGGAAGTTCGTTTCCGTTGAGGACGAGGACGAAGGCGTCGTTAATTTTATTCTGACGGAGAATACATTATTTTTCACCGCGCCCGCGCTGCTTTACGAGGGCAATGCGGTAACGGGTTATTATGACAACCTGCGGCCCATGATGATGATTTACCCGCCGCAGCCCGAAGCCTTCGCGTTTTCGGCGGTCATGCAGGAGCCGCCTTTTGTCAAGCTTGACAGGTTTGACGGGGAGCTTGTAAGCTTCGACGGTATGCTCAAGCTTAATATCACAGCGGACACGATAATTCATAATCAAGACGGAGATGACTTTGAGCATGCCGGACAGACCCTTGAGGAAGCCCTCGCCGGCGCCGCGCTGAAGGTTATTTACTCGGTTTCGACCAGGAGCATCCCCGCGCTGACTACCCCCGATTTTATAATGGTGCTGTACGAAACTGCGGAAATTCCGGTTATACCGGTTTACCCGGCTGCCGGTACACCCGTTCCGCTGGTTGTGCAAAACGAGCTTGCCGGCGAGGTGCCCTTTGAAGCTCTGGACGACGGAACTGTCATGGTGCCGTTACGCGTTGTGAGCGACGCGCTTGGCATAGAGCTTGGCTGGGACGGCGAGACGCAGTCCGTAATCTGGGACGGTTTAATTAAGCTCTCAATCGGCGCGGATGAATATATATGCGAACGGCGCGGTGAAGCAGTCAGTATCAATATAGGCGCCGCACCCACGCTTATTAATGACCGCACTTACGTGCCGCTGCAATTCTTTACAGAGGTGGCAGGATTCAATAACGCGTACTTCTTTGAAGGGCAAATTGAGATTAATGATTTTGATTTAATGCAGTAAATGATGACAACAAAAAACGGGATGCTTATTCAAGCCGAGCATCCCGTTTTTTTTACCAAACTAACTTAGTCACCGCCAACCCTATCAAAACCATGCCGGCCAGCCAATTCATATTCAACCGCTTTCGCGCAATTTTTCCGCCAAAATGGCATCCCAGCAGCACAGCCAGCAGATTCATAACCAGCGACGCCGCAAGCAGGGTCGGTATGTTTATATTTCCCAGCGCCGCGCCAAAACCCGCCGCCAGACCGTCAAGCGACAAGGCCAAGGCAAGCACTGCCGCCTCCCCGGCGGACAGCGATTTGACCGTTCGAGCCGCTTCGGATTTATTGATGAGCTTTATCAACCCTAGAATAAACAATATCGTAAAGCAAATCACCGCCGTCAGCCAGGCGGGCATAAAACCCCTCACCGACGCACCCGCGAGCAACGACAGGCCCAGCACCGCACCGCAGATGATGTTTATGATCATCGCTTTCCAAAACCCTATTTTAATGCCGTTGCCGCCATAGGCGAACCCGGCTGCCAAAGCGTCAACCGAAAGGGTCGCTGTCAGCAAGAGCGCTTCCATGAAATAGACCGTGGATAAAACGGGGTACTCGGGAAAGACTGCCGGCATATACCCACCTCCATAGTGCTATGGTATGCCGGACGGATGTTTTGGGAAGCTTGTTGGGTTTTTAATTGATTTTAGAACCCCAGCGCGTTTTTGATGTACTTGCGCGAGATTTCGGCGGAGTTATAATTACAGATTGGCGGGTTGTCCAACTCCACGCAGAGTACGCCATCATATCCGATTTCCTCAAGCGCGGCTTTAACGGCGGGAAAATCAACCGTACCCAGACCAAGCGCGCGGAAGGTTCCCATTTTCTGCGCGCCGTCCGCCCTGCTCAGCGCGTGGGCATCCACATCCTTGAGGTGGACATACGCGACGCGGGCGCCGAGCTTTTTGATGATATCAACGGGGTCAATGCCGGCAAGGGTAACATGCGCGGTGTCTATGCAGAAACTTACATATTCGGGGTTTGTGTTGGCGGCGAAGTGGTCTATGTCGCTTTGGGAGAACACGCAGGTACCGTAATGCGAGTGGAAAGTAAGGGTAATACCCTTTGTTTTGGCGTACTCACCCAGTTTGTCCGCTATGCGGCACATCGCGTTTATCATTTCAATGTTTGTGGGGCGTTCGATGGGGCCGTCATCACCAAAACCACTGTTTTGGCAGTTGTACCATTTTCCGCCTATCGCCGCCAGGAAATCCACCTGTTTCTTTGCGGTTTCAAGGGCGGCGGCTTCATCGAAACCAAAATGCCCGTAGAGATTCACAAGGTTAACACCGTATTTTTTTGTCAGCTCAACAAGCTCATCCGGGTTCTCCGCGTAAAAATCGCGGATGAAAGCAAAGTTCTCGACATAATCGTAACCAAGGTACCTGCATTCCCTGAAAGACGCCTCAAGCTGCTTTTTCGCCGTTTCCGGCTCTTTGGCGTTAATCCACGTCCATCCCGTGTACGCTATCTTCATTAACTGCCGCCTCCTTATTATTAACTTTATTAGTTGATGTACCCTTTTTTATTAGTAAAAATCTTTGCCTTTTATCCTTTTGCCTGCTGCCATCAGCGCGCATAAAAGGCCTGCCGCTATCATCAAGCCGTATCCGTAAACTGTTATAAAACCTAAGTTTATTTCGCTATACAATCACATGCCGCTCCCAAAATAAATTCTCTTCATAACAACGGCTTCATCCAGTAAAGCTTATTTTTTATTCATTTTGGCATATATACTGATATTGCTTAAATCCTCAAGCGCGTCTTTTGCTACGCAGTGCAAGCCGATCCCCAACAACAATGACACAATGAAAATAATAAAGAAAATAATCACCCAAAACATTTTCTCGGCGTTAAATCCGTAACGGAGTATATTGGACATCTCCGACCTGGAGAAAGCAATAGCCGTCATAATGAAAAAAATAACGCTTGTCGAAATTAATATTAACGACAATTTCTTCGTCCGTTCAAAAAATCGCATTAAATAATCCCCTCTATATATTGGGTCTTAATTCTAATCCCAGCAACTGCTCAACTGCATAACCCACAGCCAATAAAACACCTTCGTCAAATTTCTTTGCTATCCAGTTCGACCCGATGGGAAGGCCGTCCTTGCGCTGTCCAATCGGCACGGTCATGCTGGGAAATCCCGTAAACGGCGCTGCTTTGGCAAAGGAGTCGCACAGCAGCACATCGGCGCCGCTTTCCTCAAACACTTCGTTTAAGTGTTTAATAGTCTCATCCCGCTTGATCAGCGCGCGTAAATATTCCGGCTCCGTCATGCGGCCCGTCGTTTGGTATTCGCAGTCCGTCAGCAAACTCTGCCCGTATTTAAGGGCCGTCTCCGCATTTATTTGATTAAACAGGATTATTTCGCGCAGCGTTTTAACGGGCGTACTGGTATGCAGCGTTGACAAATAATGGTTCATACATGCCTTGAACTCATATTTCATAATGGGCTTACGCGCCTCTATATCATTATCTATCTTCAATCCCTCAATTAATTTCGCGCCCGCGCCTGACATAGCTTTAAGCAGGCTCCCGAAAGCGTCATTCTCCTCTCCGTCCTCTGCGCCGAGCTTCACAACACCGATTTTAACGCCTTTAAGCCCATGCTGAACAAGGAATTTGGTATAATCCGTATTCACGCGTCCGGCGTACCCGTGCGCGGCGGGGTCGTGGGGATCGGCGTCCGCAAGAACACCAAGCAATATCGCCGCGTCCCGTACGCACCGCGCCATCGGCCCGGGCGTATCCAATGTGCTTGAAATGGGGATTATACCGCTCCTGCCGGCAAGCCCCAGCGTCGGTTTTATGCCTACAATACCGTTTGCCGCGGAAGGCGATACTATCGAGCCCACCGTCTCCGTCCCGACGGAACATGAGCAAAGCCCGGCGGCGACGGCAACCCCTGACCCTGAACTGGAGCCGCTGGGTGTTTCGCCGCGGTTATAAGGGTTTAAAACTTGCCCGCCTCTTGAACTATATCCCGACGGCATCCCGTCCCGCGACATGTAATTGGCGAATTCCGTCATATTTACTTTTCCCAGTATCAACGCCCCGGCTTTGCGCAGGCATGTGACGATATGCGCGTCATAAGGCGCATACACATCCGCCAGCGCCAATGAACCCGCGCTTGTATCAGCCTGTCCGCGGTATTAATATTATCCTTCAGCAAAACCGGAACACCAAAAAGGGGCGGCAGTTCGCCCCCTTTAACCATAATCACGTCCATCGCGTCCGCAATATGCAGCGCGTCGGGGTTTACCTCCAGCACGGAATTAAGCCCGCCCTCGCACGAATCCACTTCCGCGATCCGCGAAAGGTACGCCGTAACAAGCTCCCTAACGCTAATCCTCTTTTCGGTATACAACTCACTTATTTCTTGAATAGACGAAAAATGAAGAGCCGGCATCCCTATCACCCTATCTTTAGTCATCTGCCAAAAAACATCCCGTTCAACAAAAATGTATCCACGCCGACAAACGCCGCCAGCGCAAATAAATAGAACGAAAAATACCGGAGCTTTGCCTGCTGGATCAGCTTGAAAACAAGGTTAACCGCCAAATACCCGGAAAGCACCGCCGCGAAGAACCCAAACGCCATGTTTATCATATCGCCGGCGGAAAGTTCAATGGCCCCCGTTATCACTCCCCTGCCTTCCATAACCGCCGCTCCGAGGATGGAGGGTATGCTGAGCAAGAAAACAAACTTTGCCGCGTCTTCCCTTTTCATTTTGCGGAACAATGATGCCGCCGTGGTAGAGCCGGAACGCGATATCGCCGGACAAATAGCAACCGCCTGCATTATGCCGACAACTAACGCGTCCGTTAAACGCACATCTTTAATCTCTTTAGTCAAATGCGTCTTATTGACGCGATCCGCGTAAAACAGCAATAGAGCCGTAATCACAAACCCCACCATTAAAAACGGCATGTTCGTACGCAGGGCATCAATATTATCCCTAAACAGCAAAGCCGCCGGGATAATGGGCACAGTAGCCATAATAAGCAGAGCTGTGGTCTTTTGGAAAGGCTTCCTGATAAGCGCCCAAATTTCTTTACGCAGCACAATAAAAACGGATACCAGCGTACCCATATGTAAGACCACGTCAAACAGCAGTTCCGCAGCCGATTCATCTCCGGCATAATCAAACGCGGCATGGAAAAGCGCGAGATGTCCGGAGCTAGATACCGGCAAAAATTCGGTAATACCCTGAACAATTCCCAATATAACAGCATGAAGCAGCGACATATATTCTCCTTGAATGAACTATGTGAAGATCCGACAGTGCGGGCGGTACGCCCGCGCTCCCAGTATAGTCTTATATCTATTTCGCGTATTCAATTGCTCTGGTTTCACGTATCAAATTAATCTTTATCTGCCCGGGATACTCAACCTCGGCTTCTATTTTTTTGGCAACCTCGCGGGCCAGCCAGACGAGTCCGGCATCGTCCACGACTTCGGGTATGACGATCAGACGGAGCTCACGCCCGGCTTGGATGGCGAAGGATTTCTCGACGCCCTGAAACGCGTCCGCTATTTCTTCCAGTTTATGCAGGCGTTTTACGTAAGATTCCAAGGTTTCGCGGCGCGCGCCGGGACGCGCGCCGGATATGGCGTCCGCGGCCTGTACGATGATGGAGATGGCGTTGGTGGGCTCGACATCGCCATGATGCGCTTCGACGGCGTTGATGATGATGTCGGATTCCTTGTATTTTTTAAGCAGGGAAACGCCCAGGGATACATGGGTCCCTTCGTGTTCGTGGTCAAGGGATTTGCCTATATCGTGGAGCAGTCCCGCGCGTTTGGCAAGGGCTACGTCGGCGCCTAATTCGCTTGCTATTATTCCGCTAAGGATCGAAACCTCTATGGAATGCTTCAGGACGTTCTGCCCATAGCTGGTTCTGTACTTCATCTTGCCCAGCGCCCGGATAACTTCTTGGTGCAAGGCGTGTACGCCTGTTTCAAAGGTTGCCGCTTCGCCTTCCTCGCGTATGCACTGTTCGACTTCTTTTTTCGCTTTTTCCACCATTTCCTCGATGCGGGCGGGATGTACGCGCCCGTCGATGATCAGTTTTTCCAAAGCGACTTTGGCGATTTCGCGGCGGATGGGATCAAACCCCGACAGGATAACGGCCTCCGGTGTATCGTCTATAATCAGGTCTATACCGGTCAATGACTCGATTGCGCGTATGTTGCGGCCTTCCCTGCCTATTATACGGCCCTTCATTTCATCGTTTGGCAGTGACACCACGGAAACGCTTGTTTCGGCGAACTGGTCAACCGCGCAGCGCTGTATGGCGGTAGCCAGTATTTCTTTGGCTTTCTTAGCCGATTCGAGCTTAGCTTTTGCTTCAATGTCTTTGATCATCATGGCGGATTCGAGTTTTACCTCGGTTTCGATAACTGACAACAAGTGATCCTTGGCTTGTTCCTGCGTATAGCCCGATATCCGTTCAAGCTCTTCCGTATGTTTTTTCAAAACCACCGCTATCTCGGCTTTTTGCGTGTCCAAAGACTCCATTTTCTTTTGGTACTGTTCCTCTTTTTTCTCAAGCGAATCATTTTTACGGTCAACCGATTCCTCTTTTTGCTGTATGCGGCGTTCCTGACGGCTAATCTCGCTCCTGCGTTCCTTGAGCTCCTTTTCAAATTCGTTCTTTACCCGTATGCTGTCTTCTTTCGCTTCCAGAAGAATCTCTTTTTTTCTGGATTCCGCAAGTTTCTTTGCGTCCTCAACGATACTCTCTGCCTGTGTTTCCGCGGAACCGATCTTAGCCTCCGCCACTTTTTTACGGTAAGTGACGCCTAAAATAAAACCCACAACCACTGCCGCGACCGCGACTGAAACAGTTAAAATAGTAATTGGTATTGTACCCATTAGTACCTCCCTCGTTAACTTCTCAATGTGCATCAAAAAAAAGCATGTGTATACGCACAAACAAACATGCCCTTATATTAATCCCAATTCAGAAGAAGGATAAAAATGAGATTACCAGAAGAGGACATGTTCCGTTGCAAATTTTCAAAACACTGTCCTCAATTTTATATTAAAAATGTAAATATGTCAAGTTTTTTGTGGAACAAAAAGGAGGGCGCATCCGTTAAACATATGCCGAACTATCTGTAATCTGTTGCGCATACATCATGTATTTCTTTCCTGTGCCGGATCATTGCTTCGTTTTCGCGCGTGGGGTGAACGCGATTTGTCAGCAGCGCCAAATATTGCGTAGTTTCAATGTCTATCCAGATGGACGTGCCGGTAAAACCGGTATGCCCGTATGAGCCGTCCGGGAATACATTACCCGATGACGACGGCAGTCCGGCTTTTACGACAAACCCCAATCCGCGCCCTTCACTCAGGCCGATTGTGTGGTTTTTTATACTTTCAAGAAATAGATCCCGGTTTATGAACTCCTTGCCATCATGGGAGCCTTTGCTGGCGAGCATTTGCGCGAATACGGCACAATCCCCAATAGTTGAGAAAATTCCGGCATTACCCGACACGCCGCCTATATAGCGCGCGTTTTCGTCATGTACCTCGCCGCAGATGTAGCGGCCTTCCTCAAAGCTGTATTCCGTTGAAACAATGTTCTTAGTGTTTATGGGATTATACCCCGTATTTTTCATGCCTAAAGGCTTAAAAACCATATCATCCGCTAAGTGGCCAAGCCCGGCCCCGCCAAGCTTCTCACAGATTTTACCCAGCAGAATGAACCCCAGGCAACTATATGTAACATCTTTTCCGGTATCGTAAAGCAATGGCTGTTTCAAGATATCATCCGAAACGCGCTCCGGGCCGGAAAACGGTATTCTCCATAAATCAACATGCGCGGGCAAGCCGCTGGTATGCGTCATCAAATGCCAAATGGTAACGCCTTTTTTATCGGCGGGCGTGTCGAAAAAGTAATCAAGCGGATCGCTTAGGTTCAATCTTTTTTCCTCTATAAATTTCAAAGCCACCATCGCCGTAGACATGATCTTCGTAAGAGAAGCCACGTCAAACAGCGTATCCGCGCGCATTTCCTCGGGCCTGGGGTAAAACGAGCTGTACCCGCAATGCATCCTGAACAGCTCGCCGCCCGCGTCGCCGGTCGAAAGCGCCGCGCCGGGATATACGCCGTGTGTCCTGCCCCAATTTATTATTTCTATGGTTTTCGCAAACGTCCAATCCATCGGTGCCACCCCCGGCTTTATCAATTAAAGCTATCAATAAATTGCCTGATGTTTAATCCGTACGGATCAAAACTCAGTTTGAGCTTGATGCGTTCGCAGCCCTCTTGCAAATGCTTTGAATTAATCCCGTAATCAATGGATTTGCGCGCTTCCATAAAACCCGCGATCTCGTCGCATATCTTTATCAAAACGCCGTCAACGGGGTTAAAGCTGTCGTCATTATATTTACAGTTTATTTCCATTTGGCAATCTTTGTGCAGCTCTTCCGGTTTTTCATCCCTAATAATCCTGTTACAGAACTCATTCTTTATTTCCGGCACATCGCCCAGCAAATATTTCAACTCGTCCAGCAATACCCCGGGAACTTTTGGATACAGTTCTTCCTCGCACATTTCTTTTTCGATGGCTTTGATTTTATCCGGCAAATCCTCCGCCGCCCGTTTTACATACGAAATGATATCCCTGGTGACGCTCTCCGCCAGATCATGGAACAACGCGGCGTAAAAATTGTTTACGATTCTTTTGGGGCAAGCCTCTTTATCCCTGCTTAGAAAATATGCCAAAACAGCCGCATATATGGAATGGCCCAGCACGCTTGTCTGAGGTATCCTCGGCGTTTGGCTCCAGCGCCGCTGGTAACGGAGCTGCTCGATCAGGCAGACAAAGGCGTACAGCTTTGAATGGTTAATCAGCATATACATGGACTCTATATCGGAAAATTCGTTCAATCCCTCGTTCAATTGCCGCTCGATATCGCCAATGTCCGGGAAAGACATATTGGCCGCTTTTATAATGTCAAACTCGCGCTTTGTCGTATACTTATGGGCGGCGTCCAGTATGCGCAGCTCGTGTTCCCTGCCATTATCGGCGTTAAGCAGGAACTCGCGGAAATCGTCCATAATGCTTTTGTTCCGGATGATAGGCTGGTATTGGTCAAGCACCCATTTTTTCAGTTCGTAATATGTTTCAGGGTAATCGCCCTTAATTTTTCTTGTCACCGTTGACTTGATATCCGAAAGGGCGATTTTTTGCAGCAAAGAGAACACGCAGGCGTTTACGATAAAGCTCCAGTCAACGGGCCTCCCCTTTTTTTCCTCCGATCCCGCTATGAGATAGGTTAAAACGGCTTTCAACGCGTGTTTGTCCATTTCGACCAGCTCAACGGGTCTTATCCTGTCGTTCCATCTCTGTATGGTAAACGCCTCGAATAATCTTTCCGCAAAATCCCTGTTCAGCATATATACCTCCGAAAAACAGGCGAAGCAAGGCTCTTACAATAACTTCGCCAGAATCGCTTTCAACAGCTCCCAGCAGCGCTCAAAAGACGCCGCGTCCAGGCGTTCGTCCGGTGAATGGGCGTCGTGGATAACGGGGCCCATGGCTACGATATCAAGCCCCGGCGCTTTCTCAAGGAACAGCCCGCACTCAAGGCCGCCGTGTATGGTGATGAATTGAGCTTCTTTGCCATTCAGTTCTTTGTAAGTTTCGGCGCAGATATCGCACAGCTGAGATTCTTTTTTATATGTCCATTGAGGATAGTCGCTGCCGGAGGCCATCGCCGCGCCGACAGCCGACGCCGCTTCGCGGATACGCCCGAGAACCTCGTACTTACGGCTTGCGACAGAGCTTCTGACTGCGGAGAAAAGCTGCACATCGTCGCCCTCAGTCTTAACAACCCCCAGGCTTACCGATGTTTCAACGAAACACCGTAGGTTTTGCTCCATATGCTGTACGCCGTTAGGCAGAACGTTCAGCGCGGAGATGATTTTCTTTGATGTCGCCGCGTTAAAGCAGGAGCCTACAACGGTTTCGCCGTAAATAATATTCACTCCGGGGTCGCTTGATGCGTATTCATCTTTAATATTTTGTATTAAGCCGTTTAAAGCGTTTTGCGCCAATCCAAAATCCGTTGATTTTATACAGCCTATAACCTCGGCCTCGCGCGGGATGGAGTTTTCCTTTTCCCCGCCGGAGACGGAGTTGATGCGGATATCAAAATCCTTGCTCAAAAAGCTTAGTATACGCCCCAGCAATTTATTGGCGTTGGCGCGCTCGTCTTTGATGTTCGCGCCGGAATGACCGCCCAACAGCCCCGAAACATTGAGTTTAACAGCCGTAAACCCAGCCGGTATCATTTCCCGCGTTCCGTTGACGGTCAGAACCGTACGCAGCCCGCCCGCGCAGCCCGCCGTAAAGACACCCTCGCCGCCGGAATCAAGGTTTATCAGATATTTGCCTTCCAAATGCTCCGCGGGCAGCGCCGCCGCGCCCAGAAGCCCCACTTCCTCGTTTGTCGTCATGATAACCGTAAGCGGCGGGTGCGGGATGTCCTCAGCCTCAAGCAATGCCATGCCCATGGCCACAGCCGCGCCGTTGTCCGCGCCGAGAGTCGTTCCCTCAGCCCTCAAAAATTCCCCGTCCAAGACGACCTTAATGCCGTCCTTTTCAAAATCATGCTCCACGCCCTTGTTCTTTTCGCATACCATATCCAAATGCCCTTGGATAATCACGCGGGGCGCGTTTTCATAACCCGCCGTGCCGGGCTTTTTTATAACCACGTTGCGTTCCGCGTCCTGAAACACCTCAAGGCCTTTGCTTCTGCCGAATGCCGCGACATAATCGCTGGCGGCCTTCTCGTTCCCCGAACCGCGCGGTATGGCGCTAAGCTCCAGAAAGTATTTCACCGGTTGTTTGGGTTCCAAATCACGCAATGACATAATTAACCTCCTATTAGCGCGGTTTTCTCCGCTTCTTCCTTAAATTGGTTGGTATATAGCTCGTAATAGCTCCCTTTCAGGCGCAGCAATTCCCTGTGCGAACCCTGCTCCTTAATCTTTCCGTCCGCGATGACCAAAATCCGGTCACAGCCGCGGATGGTGGAAAGGCGGTGCGCCACTATAAAGCTGGTGCGGCCTTTGAGGACTTCGTTTACCGCGTTTTGTACGATTTGTTCGGTTTCCGTGTCGATAGAGGATGTCGCCTCGTCCAGCACAAAGATGCTGGGGTTGCCGATTATTGCCCGGGCAAAGGAAACAAGCTGCTTCTCGCCGGAGCTTAAACGCCCGCCGCCCTCGCCCACGTCGGTTTCAAAGCCCTTATCCAGCTTCATGATAAAACCGTAAGCGTTCGCCGCTTTCGCGGCGGCGACAACCTCGTCCATGGTCGCGTCCAGCTTGCCGTAACGGATGTTCTCCGTAATCGTACCGCTGAACAGATGCGGCGTTTGCAATACATAACCCAGGTTTGACTGCAGCCATATCTGCGTGCGTTCGCGTACGTCAACGCCGTCGATAAGGACTTGCCCCTCGGTAGGCTCGTAAAAGCGGCACACCAGGTTTACGATGGTCGATTTGCCCGCGCCCGTTTCGCCTACCAGCGCGATACGCTCCCCCGGTTTTACGGAAAGGCTGAAATCCGATAAGACCACGTCGCCCGTTTTATAGGCGAAGGTAACGTTCTTAAACTCAACCCTTCCCGTTATCGCCGGCCAGTTTTCGGGCTTAGGGTTCATCGCGTCGCCGTAAATGTCGATAAGCTCCTTCGCGTCAACAATATCCGGCTCGCTGGACAACAGGGACATCATGCGCTCGCCGCTGGCCTGGGCGCTTTGCAATTCCGAAAACACGTTCACAAGCTGGTAGATAGGCTCGAAAAGCATCGTTGTGTACGCAATAAACGCGGCTAAAGTTCCAAGGCTCATGCCGCCGGTCTGGAGCTGAACGCCGCCGACGGTTATCACAAAGGCCGTGGCAATGCTGCCCAGACACAACACAACGGGGAAGTTGAAGGTGTTTACAACCTGAACCTTCCTGCTCTGCTTGCGCATGGCCCCGGTAAGCTCCATAAATTCCTCAAAGTTCTTGTTCTCGCGGATAAGTGTTTTTGTCGTACGCGCGCCGTTGATGCCCTCATTATAGGAGCCGGTAATTTTTGAGTTCATCTTGCGCGCCAGCCTGTTGCCTTTCAGCACAATCCGCTGGAACAAATAAACGACGACAACCAGCACGGGCATAACGGACATAACCCACAATGTGAGGTGAGCGTCCAGGTTCGCCATAAAAACGGTCGCCATCGCAATGTATGCAATCGCGCCAAGTCCGTCTATCAGGCTCCACGAAATAAAGTCGCCGATGCGCTCGGTGTCCGAGGTCATACGCGCCATAATCCAGCCCACATGAGTGGTATCGTAGTATGAGAAACTCAACTCCTGCAGCCGCGTAAACCCTGCTGTGCGGATATCATAAACCATTTTGGTCTGCATCCGCCCGGCTTGATAAATAAATAAAAATACAAAAAACGAAAAAGCAGCGATAATCAGCACATAGATTACCGAATACGCGGGTAAGTTCGTTAAATCCGCCGCGGCCAAATCACCGTCGCCGAGGAAAACGTCGATGGCGTATCTGGCAAGCAGGGGCATAACCGCTTCTATCATCGAGATAACAACAATACTGCCGGCCAGCAGCGCCAGATGCTTCCAGTGCCGGAACGCGAACCTGATAATCTTAACCCACAGGCCCGCGTCAAAAGCCTTGTTATAATCCAGCTCTTCAAAATGATCCATCGTTTATTCCCCCAATCAAGCCATTTCCGGTACGGCGCCGCCGGATATTTCCATGCCGAATTCCTCGTCCAGCAAGCTCTGTATCTCCCATATCCGCAGATACAGCCCCGGCCTGCTCACCAGCTCCTCATGGGTGCCGCTGTCGGTCAGCGCGCCGTTTTCGATTACGAGTATGCGGTCGGCGTGCATAAGTGTCGTTATACGCTGGGAAATGATGAAGGTGGTGACATCTTTCGCGCGGGTTTTAAGCGCGGCACGGATTTGGGCGTCCGTTTCGGTGTCCACGGCGCTGAGGGAATCGTCAAATATAAGGATGTCGGAATTTTTAATCAAGGTACGCGCGATTGCGACGCGCTGCTTCTGCCCGCCGGACAGGGTCACGCCGCGTTCGCCTATCATGGTTTCATAGCCTTTTTCAAAGCCCTCTATAAAACCGTGGGCATGGGCGGTTTTGGCGGCTTCGGTGATCTCATTGTCCTCTACTGTGTCTTTAGCCATTCTCAGGTTATTGCTTATGGTTTTAGAGTAAAGGAACGGCTCTTGCAAAACAAGCCCTATGCGTTCGCGCAGCCATTTCTTCTCAATTCTGGTGATTTCGCGCCCGTTAATTTTTACCGCGCCGCCCTGGTAATCGTAAAGGCGCAGCAGCATGTGCATAACCGTCGATTTTCCCGAGCCCGTTGAACCCAGTATGGCTATGCTCTGCCCCGGCTTAACGGTGAAGCTCAGGTTGTTCAGGACAGGCTTGCCGCCCTCATAATGGAAACTCACCTTGTCAAAGACAATCTCGCCGCGAAGGGGATGGCGGGTAACGCCCTCGTTGTCCTTTTCCTGCGGGGCGTCCAGTATCTCAAAAATACGCCCGATGGAAACCTGCATCTTGCCCAGGTCGCTAAGTATCCGCCCCATCTGGCGTATAGGCCACAGCAGCATACTTATGTATGAGTTAAAGAGGATAAACGTGCCTATGGTGATAACGCCGTTGTATGTCAGATAAACGCCTGTTATAAGCACCGCAAGCTGGGCGCCGTGGGACAGCAGGTCGCTGGAGGACCAGTACCAGCTCATCAGGCGTATGTGGTTGAAGTTAAGGTCGCGAAACTCGGTGGTCTTTTTGTCGAATTTGCTCATTTCGTATTTTTGCCGCCCGAATGCGCGCACAACGCGTACACCGGTAAGGTTTTCCTGTAAAACGGCGGACATCTCTCCCTCTTTTTCGTCCGTAAGCTTAAACGCCGCGCGGCATTTTTTGAAAAAGACGTAGGAAAAGACGAAGATTACAGGGATAAATACAGCCGAAACAAGCGTCAGGGTGACGTTCACAGTCAGCATTATGGAAATGGTGAAAACAGCCAGAAAAACGGCGCGGGCCATTTCCGGCACCTGCATCGATAAGAAGCGGCGGATGGTTTCGACGTCCGAGGTGCATCGCTGGATAAGGTCGCCTGTCTTAGCCTTTACGTGGTAGTCATAAGGCAGTTTTTGCAAATGGTCGTAAAGGCTGTCTTTCATCTTTTTCGCCATATTCTCCGAAGCCTTGGACGAATAATTGCCTCTGATAACCATAAACACACTGTTTATAACAGTCGCCAGAACAACCGCCAAGCCGCATATAACCAATATTCGCGGGTGGTTCTTCAGCCCCTGCTCGCCGCCAACGGCAAGGTTAACTACCCACCTGACGACGGAATTATCCATAAGCGGGCGGCTGTCCAAAACCGAATCTATAGTAACCGTGATAATAACCGGGCGTACAAGCCGTCCCAGCGAGGCAAAAGCCGTCGCGCAAACGGCGGTAATAAAATACGCCCTGTTGCCTTTCATCAGCTTCATTAACCGCTTTAGCGTTAACAAATCGTCCACCCCTTCAATTACATCCTTCAAGTATACCCCAAGCATTACAAATATTCAATGTAAAAATTGATTATAAATTGACTTGCCGATTGACTTTCTTTGTGATTAATGTCATTATAGAAATCAGACATAATAGATAAAGAGCCGTAATTATATTTACAAACGGGAGGATTTATAATGGTAAACGAAAAAATGAAGATATTGAAAATGCTGGAGGAAGGCCGTATATCAGCCGAAGACGCGGCAAAGCTTCTGGACGGGACTTCCGGCGGCCCTTCGCCAGCCCCTTCTCCTCCGCCGTCCGAGCCTGCCGGGGGTTACTACTCCACCGCCTCTAACGACGGTTTTAAGGGTTACGCCTCTTCCGGCCCGTCCGGCCCTTCAAGCTCCTCCGGCCCGCGCGACAGGAGGGCGGCAAGCAGCACTGCGGCCGATTTGACCAGAAAGCTTGAGAACTTGTTCAACAGTGTGGAACCGAAGCTGGCACGCATTGCCGAGACTGTGGTAGAAAAAACCGGCAGCGCGGCTGACGCTATCGCAAAGAGTTTAAGCCAGCCCCCGCGTCCGCCGGAACCAGCCCGTCCTCCCCATGCGCCTGGCGCGCCGCCAAGGACGCAGTCCGCCGCCAGGCCGGTGGCCGCGCCTAAAACGCGCGGGCGCGTTGAACGCGCGTTTGAGCTAAAGATAACGGAAACCGGAAGCGAATTGATCCTGGACGGATTAAACGGTCAGATGCTGCTTAAAGGCTACAACGGCGACAAAATAACCGCTAAGGTATTCTATACCGCGAAACGCGGAAACCCTGTTATCGACCTTGTTGCGCTGGGGAATAAATACTATTTGAATTACGATGAAAACGAGTTCGAGAGCGTCTCCGTTGACGCGTACATCCCGGAATCCATGTTTTCCTCCGTGCGTATAACCAACACCATGGGGCCGCTGGTTATCTCAACCGTAAACGCCGCCGACGCGCGGTTCGAGAACCAAAACGGCGATATCGAGATTTCCGGTTTTGCCGCCAAAAATCTGCTGGTTGAAACAAACAACGGCAATATGCGGCTTAGCGGCATAACAGCTGAACGCGCCGCTATCGACGGTTTTAACGGCGCCATACAGGCCGCGGATATAGATGCCTCCCAAATGAAAATGACCACCTTTAACGGCGGAATAACCATGCAAGTGCCGGGCTTCAACCGTCACAGCGAGTATACATGGGGCATCGAAGCCAACAACGGCAAGATGAATATGATCCTGCCGTCCTCCGTTGATATCGGCTACCATGTCCGCGCCACCGCCGCGCTAAGCGAGGTGCGGCTGGGGCTTACGGGGCTGAGCTACATCTCCAACAACCGAAGCTCCGCCGAGGCCCAGAGCGTAAACTTCGATCAGGCGGCAAAGAAGGTCAAGCTGATGCTGGAAACATCGAACGCGCCGATCATTGTGAACTGATAACACAGCCCCCTGTAACGGGACGCTAAACCGCGTCCCGTTTTTTATCATTTACACGTTTAATAATTCGTTTACCGTGATACCCAAGGCTTTCGCCAGAATAACAACCTCGAAATCCTGCACAAGGCGGTGCTGGCCTTCAAGACGAGATAAGCTTGTCGCGCTTACATCCATTCCCATAGTTTGCAGCCGCGCTAATAAATCCTTTTGCTTTATTTTCTTCACCGTTCGCATCTTAACTACTTTTTTACCAACTATATTTTTAGTACCCACGGCTTCAACTCTAGGCTTCATATGCATCGCTCCTATGCCATAATTTTATGGCATAGGGGGATTGACATAATGCGAATATCGGATTATAATAAATTTACTGCGAAATTCGCAATACTATACCGTAGGAGGAAAGCGAAGTGAAAAAAATTAAATATCTGTTTGCGGGAGTATTTGTCGCTAGACGTAACTCATAATATCAGCGTAACCCTGGGTGAAAATGATATGCTCAATATCGAAGGGACGGTAGCGGCGAAAATTGCTCAAGGAGCAAGAATGTTTCAATGATTAAAGGACTATATATCAACGCCGGGAATATAATGTTTGGATTAATCGGTAACATTGCAATTACCTGTTCGGGTGTAATACTTCCTGTCATAAATGTTGTTTTACATAAAAAATACCGGCGTTTAAATTTATTTGACAGTACTGCCGATAATATAACCTCTTAAAAATCCCCATGACTTTGGGGGTTTTCTTTTGCGGATTTTGTGGTATAATGAGAGAAAACCCAGAATGGAGATTTTAAATGAGAAAGCTTTTCTGCGCGGCTGCGCTTGTTATGATATTCTTACTGCCGGGGAGCGTGAAGGTTATGGCGGCCCAGGAATTCCGCGCCGTTTGGGTCTGCTCGGTGCTAAACCTTGACTGGCCCAGCAGACCGGGTTTGAGCGTTGCCGAAATGAAATCCGAAGCGGACTACATAATGGACCGTGCGGCGGAAATCGGCTTAAACGCGATTATTTTACAAGTACGCCCTGAGGGGGACGCAATATATAAATCCGATATCTTCCCCTGGTCGCGTTTTCTGACAGGCACGCAGGGGGACGCACCCGCCGATGGCTTTGACCCCCTGGAATATTGGATTGAGGGATCGCACAGACGCGGAATGGAGCTTCATGCTTGGATAAACCCGTACCGCATAACCCATCGCGCATGGAACGTAACGGACGTTAATACGCTTGCGCCCAACAATCCCGCTCGGCAAAACCCGCATTTAACCAAGGTACACGGGCCCGCGCTGTTTTACGACCCCGGATTGCCCGCCGCGCGCGACCTCATTATCAGTGGCATTATAGAAATCATAACAAATTATAATGTTGACGGCATTCATTTGGACGATTATTTTTATCCCGCCAGGGATTTTAACGATGACGACACCTTCGCCGCGCATGGGGCGGGCTGGGATAACAAGGACTATTGGCGCAGGGAAAGCGTAAACACGCTGATAGCGGATATACAGCAAGCCATTCGCCATATCCGCCCGGAGGCGCGGTTCGGTATATCGCCCGTCGGCATTTGGCGCAACCGCAGCTCCGACCCGCTGGGCAGCGACACCCGGGGTTACGAGGGGTATTCCGAAATATTCGGGGATAGCCGCAGATGGGTGCTGGAGGGCTGGGTGGACTACATCTGCCCTCAGATATACTGGGCAATCGGCCACAGCAGCGCGGACTTCTCAACGCTGCTGCGCTGGTGGCATGACTTGGCCCGCGATACCGGCGTTGACCTGTACATTGGCTTGGCGGCGTACAAAGAGGTGGACGGAGATTCGGCCTGGCCGGCGGGATCGGGCGAGATTATGCGCCAGCTTCAATACATGCAGCATTTCGATTCGATTGACGGGCATGTACATTTTCGGGCAAGGCATTTGTACGGCGGTTTAGGCGATCAAATCAAGGGGTTTTACGATAACCAGGTTATCAACCAAGGGTTTTATTCACCTTTGGTTATCGCCAGTGACCTGACAGTCGTTCAGCCGCGAGAAAACGTAACCGTCAGGGCCGCGGCAGGTTATTATATGTTTGGCGCCGCCGACCCCAACCTTCCCGTCTATATGAATGGCATTCTCGTTGAAAACCGCACGGCTGAAGGGTTTTGGAGCGTTTACGCGCCCCTTTCGCAAGGAGATAATGTGTTTACCTTTACACAGGAGGGACGCCAATCCATTACGCGTACAATTACGAACAGGGAAGCCGCAACCCCCGCCCCGCCGAGGGATCCCATGAGGATCAACGACTACGCCGCCGACCATCCCCTTTACGCAACCGTTAAGGACACGGCGATTTGGGCGTTTCCCGGGCATATGACCACCGGGGGTTCATCCTGGCTTTTGCTGCCGGGGCAGAAGGACAAGGTGACGGGTATGACAGAGGACGGGGCTTGGCTGCGGCTTAGCAGCGGCGCGTGGGTTGAAGCCAAGGACGTAGACACGCGTACCGAGGCCGCTTTAATCCTGAACCCCCTCCGCGACGGGATATATATGCACGATTTCCCGGATCTGCATTCGGTGACATGGCTTGCCACTGAATTCCCCGCCACAAATGTTATTTTTGAGGATAATGTACTGACCCTGTATTTCGGTATGCACACAACCGCTCCATATCTGGATATAGCCGACGGCGCGGGTCTTGACGACACTATATTCAGCTCGGTGCAATCCGGTATGGATGGCGGCACGCCTTTCTACGCGTTTACAATCAAACCGGATGTGAATTTGGAAGGCTATTGGCAGAATTACCAGCACGGAGCGTACAAATTCTTCTTCAAGCTGCGCAAAGCCTTCAGCGGCGGCGCAAACCCGCTTTCGGGATTTGTTTTCGTACTGGATGCCGGGCACGGGGGCAGCGAACCCGGCGCAAGGGGCGCGCTGGGCAATTTTATGGTTGAGAAGGATTTAAACCTCCCCATTACCCAAAAGCTTGCAGCAAGGCTTGAAGCCCTCGGCGCTCAGGTACACCTTACGCGGAACAGCGATACTTACGTTTCCGTGTTCCAGCGTACGGAGATAAGCCGCTCCGTCAAGCCCGACATGTTTATCTCCGTTCATTGCGACAGCGTCGCCGAAACGACGGATTCCACAAATATCCGGGGTACGACCATATATTACCGGAACGAGCTGAGCGGCCCCGCGGCCAATGCGTTCTTGCAAAACGTACATACCGTTAACCCCGCCACAACGCGCAATTTCGGTACAAGAACCGCCAATTTCTATGTCTGCCGCCCTTCCTGGGCGCCGTCTGTCCTTGTTGAGGTAAGCTTCATGAATAATATCCATGACTATTCATGGCTTTTAAACCCTGAGAATCAGGACGCCGTGGCGGCGGCTATAGTTGACGCGGTATTGGCTTATTACAGGGATTAAGATAAATGTCCGCTCTCGGCCTCTTTGACCCGATAACGAAAAACTGGTTCCAAGGCACCTTGGGAGAACCTACGCCCGTGCAGGAGAAAGCCTGGCCCGCAATTGCCGCGGGCGGGCATACGCTGGTCTGCGCGCCGACGGGCACAGGTAAAACCCTTAGTGCCTTTTTGGTTTTTATAGACAGGTTAAAATCCATGGCGCGGGCGGGTACATTGGAAAAGAAGCTGTATGTAATCTATATTTCACCGCTGAAGGCCTTGGCGGGGGATATCCGCGAAAATCTGCACAAACCCCTGCGCGGTATTTTTCAGGATGAGGTAAAATCCGGTATCTCAACGGTTGAAAACCCCCATGGGCTGAACATCTCCATCCGCACGGGTGACACAACTACCGCCGAACGCCGGAGAATGATAAAATCACCTCCGCATATCCTGATTACCACGCCGGAGTCACTATATCTGCTGCTTTCAAGCACATCCGGCCGCGGTATTCTGGAAAAGGCGCAGGCTATAATCATAGACGAGCTGCACGCGATGATAGACACCAAGCGCGGGGCGCATCTCATGTTTTCATTGGCAAGGCTGGACAAGCTTTGCGGCAGGCCCTTGCAGCGGATCGGCCTTTCCGCGACGGTGGAACCGCCCGAGCTTGCGGCTGATTATCTGTCCGGCGGCGAACCCGTTGAGATTGTCGCGCCAAAAATGAAGAAAGCTTATGAAATAGCGGTTATTGACCCTTCGGATGAAATGATGGTTTTGCCGGAGGGTACGATATGGCCGGAGATAGCCCGGCATGTTTACGAGCAGTGCATTGATGCCCGGAGCGTTATCGCCTTTGTCGAAGGGCGTATGTACGCGGAAAAATTAGCTTACTATGTAAACTTGACAGCGGGCGAAAATTTCGCAAGGACGCATCATGGCTGCGTCTCAAAGGAACAGCGGCATCAGGCCGAAAACGACCTGCGCAGCGGCAAATTGCGGCTTTTGTGCGCCACCTCCTCAATGGAGCTAGGCATTGACGTGGGCGATATTGACCGCGTTGTCCAAATAAGTTATCCCCGCTCCATCTCCAGCGTTATGCAGCGTCTGGGACGCGCCGGGCATAATCCGGGGCGCGTCAGCGTTATGCGCATGTTTCCGCGTATGACCTCCGAGGCGCTGTACTGCGGGCTTACCGCACGGGTCGCGATGGATGGCGGCATCGAGCGTTCCCGTCCGCCGCGCCTGTGTTTCGACGTGCTGGCCCAGCATTTGGTTTCCATGGCGGCGGTTGAGGATTATTGCATAGACGGCGTGATGGATATCCTGCCGCGCGCGTATCCGTTCAGGGAAGTAACGCGCGGGGATGTGTGCGACATCCTCTGTATGCTGGCGGGGGATTATGAGCACAACCGCGATTTACCCGTTCGCCCCAGGCTTCTGTACGACCGCGTAAACGGCACGGTGGAAGGGGATAACTACAGCCGGCTGCTGGCGGTATCAACGGGCGGCACGATCCCCGACATGGGCATGTTTTCGGTGCGCGCTGAAAATGGCACAAAATTAGGCGAGCTGGACGAGGAGTTTGTATTCGAGGCACGCGTGGGCGATAAGTTCATGCTGGGTTCGTTCGCGTGGAAAATACGCCGTATAGACCGCGAATCCGTTACGGTGTCCCAAACCAACGCCGAGGGCGCTCAGCCCCCTTTTTGGCGGCACGCGTGGCTTTCGCGGAAGCTGCAGACCAGCATGGCCTTCGGGCAAATCATCAGCCGCATAAACGAAGCGCGGGAATACGATGGCATTCTGAACATTTTGCGCGAATGCGGCCTGGATGACTCCGCCGCGCAAAACACCACCCGGCTGATACAGCGGCAAATGGACGCCACGGGCGTACTGCCCGACCACCGCACTATTATTGCCGAGCATTTCAACGACGAAGCCGGCGATAACCAGATTATGATACACAGCATCTTCGGGCGCCAGATAAACGCGCCGCTCTCGATTCTTCTGCAGGAGGCGGCAAAGCGTACGACATACACGGATATAACATGTTTCGAGGACGACGACGGCGTGCTGATGATGTCTACGGGCGGCGCATTCCCCGAGGGCCTTCTGCGCCGCATTGACCCTGAAACGGCGCAAGACGAGCTTGCCGCCATCCTGCCCGCAACCCCGCTGTTTGGCATGACCTTCCGCTACAACTCCGCCCGCGCGCTTATGATGGGCGTTAGACAGGCCAAGCGGGTGCCGCTGTGGGTTCAGCGGCTGCGCGCGGCGGAGATGCTTGATATGGTGGTGGGATATGAGAATCATCCCCTGATACGCGAAACCAAGCGCGAATGCATGGAGGATTATTGGGATATCCCCGGCCTGTGCGGAGTTTTACGAGACATACGCGCAGGTAAGATACAGGTAAGGGAGATTTTTGTGACGGAGCCGTCGCCCCTGTCGCTTCAATTACGGAGGCAGGCGGAGAGTTCGCTGCTTTACGTATACAATCCCAGCACGTCCGGCATAAACCGGGCGGCTAACGACGCTTTGCAATCAGTAATTGAATTGAAGCCCGCCGCCGAAGCCCTTGCCCGCGCCGCGGAGCGCAGGCGTTTGCCCGAGGACGCGAACAGCTTGCATTCGCTGCTTATGATGGAAGGCGATCTGGAGGCCGGGGAGCTGGATATTCCGCTGGAGTGGCTTGAGGAACTGGCGGCAAAAAACCGCGCGGCTTATATTGAACCGGGCTTGTGGATTGCCGCCGAACATAATGAAGAGTATACCAATGCGTTTGAACATAGTGATGAGGCGGCATTGACCCGTATAGCGCGGCGTGCGCTGCGTTTCCGAGGGCCGCTGGACGGGGCGGCGCTTGCCGCGCGGTATTCGCTGGCATTGGATGAAGCCGTGCGGATATTGGATCGGCTGGTTGGCGAAAAGGCCGCGAAACCTGACGACGGATTATATTACCACACCGACGTTTACGAACGGGCGCGCGGCGAAACCATTCAGGCCCGCCGCCGTCAAGCCAAAACCCAGCCCGCCGCCCATTACGCCGCTCTTCTAACGGAAAAGGCATTCCTTGCCGCGCCGCCTCCCGAACAGCTGCGCGCGGCCCTTGAACTGCTGAAAAACCGCGAATTCCCGCCCGAAGCTTGGGAAGCCGCGCTTTTACCCGCCCGTGTGACGGCTTACCGCCCGCAGATGCTTGACGCGCTGCTAGGGGAGGGTGGGTTTTATTGGCGTTTCGGCAATGGGGAAAATCTAAGCTTCCATTCATACGCCGACGCGGACTGGGAAACCGACATGTCGGCTAAAGCCGGGGATTTGGCCGGTGACAGGCTAATCATCTATCAAACCCTGCTGAGCCGCGGAGCGGTATTTGCTTCCGCCTTAACGGGGCCGCTTGCGGGCCGCCCCGCCCATGACGCGCTGCGGGATTTGATGGCGGGAGGGCTTGTACACGCCGACAGCTTCATGCCCGTCAGACAGTTGCTTGACCGCGCAAAGACCGAAAAATCAACAGCCAGACAGCGCGTCAACGCCCGGGTGCAGACCTTGACCTCCGGACGCTGGGATATCTCGCGCCCTGTTATTTCAAGCGCATTGGAAGAAGCGATCAACCAGGCGTTTGACAAATATGTTATTCTGTGCCGCGAAACTGCCAAGGAATTGGGCTTGCCGTGGGCGGAAGCGCTGGAGCTCCTCCGCGCTATGGAGTACACCGGGGCCGCGCGGCGCGGGTACTTTGTGGACGGGCTTTCCGGGGCGCAATACGTGAGGGATGGCGATTACACCTACACCGTCGCCGCCCTAGAGGCCCCCGCGCAGGAGCTCCGCTGGCTTCCCGCCCAGGACCCCTGCCAGCCTTGGGGGCATGTTTTAAAGCATCATCAGGATAGGGAGTTCATGCTTGGGCAGGGTACCTATGCCGCGCTGCATGCGGGGCTGCCGATTGCCGTATTTGAGCGTTCCGGCGCGGCCTTGCGCGTATTTAACGCTGAGCCTGAGCTGGTTGATTCCGCCTTGAGGCGTTTTGTTTCGGATTTCACTGCGCGCCGGGTTTATCCGGCGGCAAAGCGCATAACCGTTAAGAATTATCCGCCAAATGCGGAAGCGGCTTTAGCAGCCGCCGGGTTTGCGCGTGTTATGGATGATTTCGTTCTGCGCCGTGATCATTATTAAACTCATTTCTTCGCGTATCAAAGAATTCATGAAATAGCCGCACATTTTCCAACTCCGTCCACGGCTGTACCGCCGCCGGGTTTTCATCAAGGTTATATATCTTCGCTCCGCGCAGGGCAAGGATAAATGGCGAGTGAGTGGAGATAATCAACTGGCACCCGAAAAACCGCACGGAGTTTTCGATGAATCCAGCTAATTCAATCTGGCGTTTTGGCGAAAGGCTGTTTTCAGGCTCGTCTAAAAGATACAGCCCGTTTTCGCCTATTTTCTCCGTAAAGTATTGGAATGCAGATTCTCCGTTTGAGAATTCCCTTATATTATCAATTAATTCACCGCGCACAAACCGCGATTGTGTCTTACTCCGCGCTTTACCGACTTTTTTAAGCTGATCATAATCCGCCATCGACTTTAATTGAAACTGTGAATGCTTCGCGTCCAGATATTCCGTAAAAAGCTCATCCCGCTTCAAGTCAATTCCCTCGTTCAGGCCGCGTATGTCCAGCATAAAGTCAAAAACGTCGTCGCTCGTTACAATACGGCTGTTTTCCGGGACGCGGGCTTGGATTTCCATTTTACACATTCCAACGTAATCGGGAAAGAAATTTGTTTTGTTATAAGTTGAATCGCGCCGAACCTTCAATTTCTCCGCGATAACATTTAACGCCGTCGATTTTCCCGAGCCGTTTCCGCCGTAAAAAATGGTTATAGGCTCAAAATCAACTCTTCCAAGGCAATGTTTTGACAATACCTTAAACGGATAAAAAGAGTCGTAGCACGTTCTTCTCGTGCCCAGAATAAAAAGTGTTTCCGCATTGTCATCAGGAAATGTAAAGCTCTTCAAATAAACCATTTATTTCTCCGTAATATACAGAACCTCATTCGCGTATTCCTCCCTGTAAATAACAGGAAGCCCGTTCATAAACGCGTCATAGGTATCTTTCATGCCAACATTTTTCCCGGACATTGTTTTTGTCGGAAAACTGATTGCGGCGTAACGGGCATTCAATTCGCCCAGCACGCGCCGCGCGCCGTTTTTTTCCAAACGCTCAAGCAGCGGCAGCAATTTAAACATGAATACGCAATCAACACTGGTTTCCGGCGTTTTTACCAGGATATCACCGGCAAACGCCTCCCCCTTTATTCCGAGTTTTTCAATCAATTTCCGCACTAAGGCAATCGCGCGGGTATGTACGTCCATTGCGTAGTATTCCACACCTTTCATACAATCCGTATGCGGAATCATAAACGGGCCCAGACCGCAGCCCACATCCAAAACGCTGTTAAAACCCGTAACGCGCCGGATATCGCAAAGCATCCGCGCAAAATGGCGCTTACGTTCCAGTGTAGACTGGTGCAAATCCAGAACTTCCGCGGTTTTCGCCAAAACATCCCCGGAGCAATCCCAATCCGTTTCATTCATAATGCTTTCCGCGCGTTTAACCGCCGCTTCGGGCAAAAACGCCGCCGAAATCTCCCGCAGGGTTGATTTTACGGATTTTAACACCAGCTTCTCGGACTTATATTTAGGAACAGCCGCAAAGATAACCCTTTGAACAGTTTCGCCGCATATCCCGCCGTATTCCTTCGATGCCTTTACAGCTTCAAACAGTTTATCGGTATCCATATAAATTCTTCCTAAGTTGAGACGTCAGCATGGAATAAAACCTCAGATTATGCATGGTAGCAAGCCTGTACGCCAGCGGGTCGTTCGTTTTGAACAGATGTCTCAGATACGACTTTGAATGGCGGCGGCACAGGAGGCAATCACAGAATTTAGAGACGGGCGTGATGTCCACAGCATATTTATCGTCCAGAATATAGATATGGCGGTAGAAACTTTTATCCGTCAAATCGGCTTCATTGGGAGCTTTCATGAACGCGTAAAGCCTGTTATGCCGCGCTTCACGCGTGGGTATCACGCAGTCGAACAAATCATATCCCATGCCTGCCAATACAGCGATTTCCTCCGGCCTCCCAAGGCCCATTGCGTATTTAACGGCGTTTTCGGGCATCAGCTCCGCCGTGTAGCGCAGCATGTCCAGCACCAGTCCGCCCCTGGCATCCAGGGGCCAGCCGCCGTAGCCGTAGCCGTCAAAGCCCATTTTTATCAGTTCGCGGGCGCAGCGGCTCCGCAGCTCGCGGCTTGAGCCGCCTTGGATTACGGCGAACAGGAGAGGGCGGTTGCCGCCGGAAGCCAGCTTTTCATATTCCCTTTTGCAAGCCGCCGCCCAGCGGATGGTGGTTTCCACGGATTTTTCCTGCTCTTCCGGCGGGTCGTCCGGCGCGGTGCAATAATCCAGGCACACAATGATGTCCGATTTTACGGCAAACTGTATTTGAATACATTTTTCCGGCGTGAATATAAGCTTCTCGTTACCCATGTCCGGTCTGAAAATGATTTTGTCCTTCAAAATCTGCCCGTAATCCGGGTTTTCGCGGATCAGCGAATACACCTGAAATCCGCCTGAATCCGTTAAAACCGGGCCGTCCCATCCGGAAAACGCGTGTATCCCGCCATGACGGCGGATGGCGTTCTGCCCGGGCTTGCGGTGCAGATGATAGGCGTTCATAACTATGCCGTCTACGCCGGCTTCCCTCAAATCATCCGCGCCGGCGGCCTTAACGCCGCCGTAAGTCCCGTCGGGGAAAAACGCCGGAAACCGCAGTTCCCCATGTGATAATTGAATGCTTTTCATAGTGGCCTCACCAAGCATTTCGGGCCGTACCCGATTAAATCCCCGCGGCCCGCTTTAATCAGCGCTTCAATTACCAGCCGGCGGTTTTTAGGGTTTTTATATTGAATCAACGCGCGCTGCATGGCTTTCTCACGCGGTGAACGCGCCGTGTACACGCGCTCGCCGGTAAACGGGTTCAATCCCGTGTGATACATGCATGTGGACACCGTTCCGGGCGTGGGGTAAAAATCCTGCACCTGCTCGGGCTGTACGCGGTTGTCGCGCAGATACTCCGCCAGCTCTACGGCTTCTTTAAGTCCGGAGCCGGGATGGCTGGACATTAGATACGGCACAAGGAACTGTTTCTTGCCCAGTTTTTCGTTCAGCTTCGCGTAACGCGCCGTGAAAGCGTCGTAAACCGCTCTTTTGGGCTTACCCATAAGCTTTAAAACATTATCGGACACATGCTCCGGCGCGACCTTCAACTGCCCGCTGATGTGGTGTTCCACCAGCTCGCGCATAAACGCGCCGTCCTTATCAAGCATCATGTAGTCAAAACGTACGCCCGACCTGACAAACACCTTCTTAACACCCGGTAAAGCCCGCAGTTTCCGCAAAAGCTCAAGATAATCCGCGTGGCTTACGTTCAAATCCGGGCAAGGTTCGGGAGCCAGGCACCGTCTGTTCGCGCAAGCCCCGGAAACCGCGCTTTTCGTGCAGGACGGCGCGCGGAAATTTGCCGTAGGCCCGCCCACGTCATGGATATATCCTTTAAAATCCGGTAATTTGATTAATTCTTCAGCTTCCCGGATTATCGACTCATGGCTGCGCGATTCAACATGTCTGCCCTGATGGAATGATAAGGCGCAAAACGAGCAGCCGCCAAAGCAGCCGCGGCTGGAGGTTATGCTGAACCGGACTTCCTGTATGGAGGGCACAGGCTCCGAATAGGACGGGTGCGGCATTCGCGCGAATTTAAGCCCGTAAACCAAATCCAGTTCGGTCCGCGTAAGCGGTACGGACGGCGGGTTTTGGACAACGGTATAATCACCGTAGCATTCCGACAATACCGCCGCCGTCTGCCACGCGGTGTTGTTATATTGGATTTTAAAACTTTTTGCATAAGCATTTTTGCTGCCGCGTATTTCCGTAAAACCGGGCAGGCGTATCACTCCCTGGGGAAGGTTGTCCGCATTTGCCGTTTTCCACACCGTACCCTCGATATAATTGATATCGGAAACCGAAACCCCCGCCGCCAGCGCGTCCGCAATCATGAGAATCTGCCGCTCTCCCATGCCGTAAACCAGCAAATCCGCGCCGGAATCCAGCAAAACGGAGCGTTTCACCTCACCGCTCCAATAATCGAAATGCCCCATACGGCGCAGGCTTGCCTCAAGCCCGCCGAGAATAATTGGAACGTCATTGAAAATAGCGCGTATGGCGTTACTGTACGCGATCACCGCGCGGTTAGGGCGTTTTCCCATCTTGCCGCCGGGGGCGTATTCATCCCGCCCGCGCCGTTTTAACGAAACCGCGTAATTATTTACCATGGAATCAACACTTCCTGAAGTCACCAAAAACGCCAGCTTAGGCCGCCCGAATACCTCTAAAACGTTTTTTCTATTCATATCCGGCGCGGCGATGAGCCCCACCGTATAACCCTTTGCCCACAAAAGCTTCCCGATAAGCGCGGCCCCGAAGCTTGGATGGTCAACATAAGCGTCGCCCGTAATAAGCACAAAATCAGGCGTTGGCAGTTCCTCGCCCGATACGGGCAAAAAATCCGGCACTTCACGCAAATTTGCTGTTATTTCCGAAAAATATATCATAAAACCTCATCAAAATACTTTACAAACTGATTTTTTATTGCTATTATATATCTCATGCGTGGCATACTATAGTTAAATATAAGGAACTGTGCGTTGCGAAGCATTGAGGGAGGAAGACAGTAAGTGGTAACAATTTCTGAGATAATAATAATCAGCATTGATAAAAGCGAGGAATCTTGGGCGATTGAGGGGGAGATATTGTTTGAGAGCGATTTGTCCACACCCTTTTCCGCCACCTATTACCCCGAAGACGACGAATTTGAGGAACTGGAAATCGAAATAACCCCCGGGCGTTTTGACAAATTCCAGATGAAACAAATGATTCTGCGCGCTGCACAGGAGTATGAGGACTAGTCTAATGGACTAGGTCATAACTTTATATTATAAAAGCTCGTTCAATATATCCACCGTTTCCGCGATAGCTTCCAGGAAATCCTGAGAGCTTCCTTTTTCGTACAATTCAACCAGCTTTAACCCGTATCGGCTTGCTTCGGCAGCCATCTCAAAGCGGTTCAGCATACGTATATTTTTTATCAGCTCGTCCATCAGCATCATACGTGAATGTGCTGTTTCGCCAAGCTCGCAGAATTGGTTAACGCTTGAAAATTCCTTGTCCAGCTCCGCGGTACGCTCCGCGTGGCGGAACAGCCGCTCCCTGATATCCGGCGGCAGGTCCCCGTCATGTTTATATTGTAAGTCATGCTCTATAACAGCCCAATAATTCATAACCATGGTGCGTATTTGAATTTCGCAGGTTACCTCTTTCCAGCCGAGAGCGCACATGACAGGGTACATAACAATAATGTGGTAGCTCCTGTAGCCGCTTTTCTTGGCGTTCCGCAGATAGTCGCGCTCTTCCTTTATCCGCATATCCTTGCCGTCGCGTGCCTTGACCAGCTCAACCACGGCGTCCACATCCTCCAGAAACCGGCAAATAAGCCGGATACCGGCAATATCCTCTATGCCTTCCTCCAGTTTATCCAGCGAAACGCCTTTGCGTTTGGCCTTAGCCAGAATGCTGGACGGGCGCTTCACCCTTTGTGCCACCAGCTCAATCGGCGACGTCCGGCCCAGTAACTCAAAACCCGCCGACATACTGCGGAATTTAACAGACAGCTCGGCAATCGCCTGCTCGTATGGCAGCAGCATTTCGTCCCATTTCACTACATACATCTTTGGTGCCCCCAACAAGTTATATGAGTTTCAATATATCATTATACGCCACAAACACCGCAAGGATCATTAAAAGAACAAATCCCGCGAAATGGATTATCCCCTCTTTTTCGGGGTTTATCGGCTTTCTGCGCACACCCTCAATTAACAGGAAAATGATGCGCCCGCCGTCCAGCATCGGCAGCGGCAGCAGGTTCAGCACCGCCAAATTAACGGAAAGCAGCGAAACAAGCCACATCATATCCGTAAGCGCCGCCGAGAGGCTTATGCTTATACTTTGTTCAAACGCCTCGCCGATAACGCTTACTATCCCGATGGGGCCCATAAGCTCGCCAATGCTTGCCTGGCGGGTCATCAGCATACCTATTACCTGGTAGGTGGACCTTACGAGGAAAACGCACATATTAGCCGATGTTCGCACAGTATCGCCGAAGCTTGCCCGCGCTATATCAATACCACCGGGCATTCTTGAGAACAGCCCCAGCTTGGGCTCGTACGAGAAACCTATCATATACTGGTCTTCCGCCGGGTTGAATTGCGGCGTTAAGTTAAAGATGTGTTTCCTGCCGTCACGTATGATCTCGATTTCCGTTGCCTGCCCCGGGTTATTGCGTACAGCGGCGGCTATGGCCTCAGATATATCGGAGCGCACAAGCATTTTCCTGCCGTTGACGCGGCTGATCCTGTCACCGGGCAGAATGCCGGCCGCTTGCGCCGGGAACCCTTCCACGACGGAGCCGACTGTGGTGTCCAAAAACCCGTTGGTGGAAAAAATCGCGAACATCATGCAGAAGGCCAAAACCGCGTTCATAACGCTTCCGGCGGCTATGACAATCAGCCGCTTCCAAACCGGCTTTGACGGAAACGAACGGCCGTCCGCGGAAAGGGTTTTGCCGGGTTTTAGTTCCTCATCCTCAAAGGATTCCGGGGTATTCTTGCTTTTGATGGGTTCCGCCTCATCGCCCAGCATTCGGCAAGAACCGCCAATGGGGAACATGCGTAAAGAAAACACCGTATCCCCGCGTTTTACGCCAAAGATCTTCGGCCCCATCCCGATGGCAAACTCCTCCACCAGAATACCGCAGCTCCGTGCGGCCCAGAAATGCCCCAATTCGTGGATAATGATGATTACGCTGAAAACAAGGATCGCAATTACAATATTCAATTAAGCAGCTCCAGTCCCCGCGCGGCATATTCCCTGGCCCATCTGTCGGCCTCAAGAACAATGTCCACGCTTTTAACGTTTTTTACAGTATATGCCATTAACACGTTTTCTATTAGCTTGGGTATATTTGTAAAGCTGATTCTACCTTCCAGGAAAAACCGCACGGCTTCCTCGTCCACGGCGTTCAATACGGCGGGAGCCGTCCCTCCGGCGCGGAATGCTTCACGCGCAAGGCGCAGGCAAGGGAACGCGTCCTCATCCGGCGCTTCAAAGCTTAGTTCTTTTAACATCGCAAAATCCAATTTTTTTGCCGGGCCCGCTAATCTTTTCGGATAATTAATAGCGTACTGGATAGGCAGGCGCATGTCCGGGGCGCTTAGCTGCGCCATTACCGCACTGTCCGCGAATTCAACCATGGAGTGGACGATGCCCTGCGGATGTACCAGTACATCGACATTTTCAAGAGGTATGCCAAACATCCAGACTGCCTCGATAACCTCGAAGCCCTTGTTCATCAGCGTCGCGCTGTCGATGGTTATACGCTTGCCCATATTCCATACGGGATGGTTAAGCGCGTCGGCGGCGGTTACCTTCTCAAGCCGCTCCTTGCCGTATCCGCGGAAAGGGCCGCCCGAAGCCGTGAGGATTATCCTGCGCACCTCATTATTCTCATTGCCGCATAAGCATTGAAAAACAGCGGAATGCTCGCCGTCAACGGGGAGTATCCTCAGGCCTTTTCCGCGGGCTTTCGCCATAACCAGCTCACCGGCGGTTACAAGGGATTCCTTGTTCGCCAGCGCGATATCGTGACCCGCGTCCAGCGCCGCCAACGTCGGCTCAAGCCCGGCAGCGCCCACCAGGCAGTTTACGACCAAATCCGCCCCGGCATATCCGGAAACGGCCAGAACGCCTTCCCTGCCGGATAAAATCTCCGTACGCGCCGCGCCAAGCCTGCGTTTAAGCTCAAGGGCCGACGCCTCATCCTCCACGGCCGCTATGTCCGGCTTGAATGCTTTTATCTGGCCTTCAAGCGTGCCGATATCCCTGCGCGCGGCAAGGGCGGCTACCTTGGCTCCCTGCGTATGCGCTATGACGTCCAGCGTCTGCGTTCCGAGGGAACCCGTCGAACCTAATACAGTTATAGATTTATTAACCATAAAAACCTTCTATTTCAATATTATTAACGACAATATATATAATATGGGGGCGGTAAATAATACGCTGTCGAAGCGGTCTATGACACCGCCATGCCCCGGAAGAACCGCGCCGAAGTCCTTGATGCCTGTGTGGCGTTTTATGGCGGAGGCGAACAAGTCGCCTAACTGGGCGAAAATGGCGCATACGGCTCCTATTACCGCTCCAATGAGCGCATAGCGCATACCGCCGTTAAAAACCGCCATACCGATAATCGGAGCGGTCAGAAGCGCGGCGGTAAGTGTTCCGCCAATCGCGCCCTCGACGGTTTTTTTTGGGCTTAAAGCCGGGGTAAGCTTATGCTTGCCCAATGCTTTGCCGAAGATAAACGCGCCTGTGTCGCATCCCCACGCGGAAACGAACGCAACGGAAACCAGCCAGCCGCCGTGGGTTTCGTTTATCAGGAAGATGGTTGACAGCAGGACGGCGACGTAGCAGAATCCGAAGTATGTCACCGCCGTGTCGCGTATGCTGACGGTTTTGTGAAAGAAAACGGTTATGGCGCAGACCAATAACGTAAACGATATTAGGATGATTGTCACAACATTCGCGTTTCCCGTATTGCCGATAAATACGTAATACACGGCGGCACAGGCGTAACCGGCCCAGTGCATGGGTTTTGACTTATCCGAAAGGGCTTTGTAAAATTCATGCATACCGATTAACGATACCAAAAGCAGGCCGGATTTTAAGACCCATCCCCCCGCCACAAGGCATACAATCAAAACCGGCACTCCCGCTATGCTGGTTAAAACACGTTTAAAGGTGGAATTTTTATTAAGCCTTTGAACCATCTACTCTCCCAAATCTTCTGTCACGGTTATTAAAGCTCCGCACAGCCTCCATCAAGTCGTCAAAACCAAAGTCCGGCCAGAGCTTCGGGCTGATAAAAAACTCGGAATACGAAAGCTGCCACAGCAGGAAATTCGACAGGCGCGACTCGCCGCTTGTGCGTATCACGATATCCGGATCCGGCATATCGTATGTATCCAGATACGATGAAAAACGTTTTTCGTCTATTTCCGCGGGCTTTAATCTGCCTGACCCGGCGGCGGCGGCGATTTTACGCGCGGCGCGTACCAGCTCGTCCCTGCTGCCGTAGTTTATGGCAAATGTAATCCTCATGCCCTGATGGTTCTTCGTCAGCTCTGTCAAATGCTCTATTTTATCACGAAGGACTTGATCAAGCTTCCCGATGTCGCCGATCACGCATATACGCATGTTGTTTTTCTTGGAATCCTTAATATAACGGTCAATGTAATCCGACATAAGCGACATCAGGCCGCGCACTTCCTCGGCGGGTCTGTTCCAATTCTCGGTGGAGAAGGCGTACACGGTCAGGTATTTAAAACCCTCGGCGTTCATGCGCTCGGCCAGTTTGCGCAGGTTGTCGCCCCCTGCCTTGTGTCCGGCGCTGCGCGTCAAAAAGCGCTTCGACGCCCAGCGCCCGTTGCCGTCCATTATTATGGCGATATGCTCCGGTAACGTCACAGTGACATAATCTCCTTGCTTTTCGCTTCGATTATCTTGTCGATCTCCTCAATCTTTTTGTCCGTCAGCTTCTGGATGGAGGCTTCCAGATTTTTCAAGTCGTCCTCGGTTATTTCGGATTTCTTCTCCTCTTTTTTGAAGGAGTCAACCGCGTCGCGTCGGATGTTGCGGATTGCGACCTTGCAATCATCGCCCAGCTTCTTTACGTCTTTGGTAAGGGTTTTGCGGCGTTCCTCCGTAAGCTCCGGGAACACCAGGCGTATGACCTTGCCGTCGTTTGTGGGGTTTATGCCCAGGTCGGAGGCGTGTATGGCCTTCTCAACGGCCTTCAGCATGTTCGCCTCCCAGGGCTGGATTTGCAGCAGACGCGCCTCCGGCACCCCGACGTTCGCTATCTGCGCCACGGGCGTAGGCGTTCCATAATAATCAACCATAATCTTGTCCAAAACGCGCGGATTCGCCCTGCCCACGCGCACGGTGGCAAGCTCCGACTCTAGGTTCTTTACGGATTTCACCATTTTGTCTTCGTACATCGCTGTTTTATCCGGCATAAGTATACCTCCTAAAATTTATGCTTATTTATATAATATATAACAATTTCATCTGCGCGTCCCTCTTGTCCTCAGCATCATCATCAATTCGTACAACGATACCGCCCATTTTTTTATAGAATTCAATGGCGTTGGCATTGTATTTATTAACCGAGACAAAAAATTCATTAAAACCATTACTCTTTATAACACATTGCGCGGTTTGGAATAACCTGCTGCCGATCCCCTGTTTTTGATATTCCTTTAATATATACAGCAGACCGATTTCCTGTCCGTAACCGCCGAACGGCCTGTGCGGCTTTCCGCATTTCATATAGGCTATTATTCTGCCGTTATCGCAAGCCACAAACAGCGATATATCGGGATCGGCGGTCATTTGCTCAAAAGCGCGCGCATTTTTTTCAATATCGCAGCCGTCAATGCGTTCGTCGGAATAAATGCCCCTGTATGTGGTTTCCCAAACCTCACGCTTTAATTGCGCAATAGCCGGGCAATCCTTTGGGACGGCTTTCCTTATTTCTATCATTAAACCGTAACCTTGGTGCCTATCCTGTAAATCTCATTATCGTCGCCGCTTACGGCGGAAAGCAGCCCGCCCGGTTCGTGCAGCCCGAATATTATGCTTACCATATCAAGCTCCATGCATATGCCGCATACCGCCAGGTCTATGACGCGCAGACCGTCCGTCAGTATCTGCTTGTACGTTACGTGGTCGAGCTTGCGCGCCATGCCGTTCAGGCTGGGATCGCTGTCGTAAACCCCGTCGATGTTTTTTGCGAAGAGCAGGGCGTCGGCTTCAAGCTCCGCCCCCCTGATGGCGGCGATGGTGTCCGTGGAAAAGAACGGATGCCCCGTACCGCAGGCAAATATGATAACGGAGCCTTTTTTCATATATTCAAGAGCCTTGTCTTTTGAAAACTGCTCCGTCACCACGCCGATTATGGTCGGTGTCATAACAACGGAATGTACGCCCCTGATGCGCAAGCGTTCCGTAAGGTACAGCGCGTTCATCACCGTAGCCATCATGCCTATCTGATCGGATTTCACGCGGTCCATCTCACCGCTGCCCGAACGGCCGCGCCAGAAGTTGCCTCCGCCCACAACCAGCGCCGCCTGTACTCCCTTACGCATAATTTCAATTACCTGTGCAGATATCCTGTCAATAGTAGAGTCGCAGAACCCGGTTTCTTTTTCCCCCGCCAAAGCTTCGCCGCTTAGTTTTATGATAACGCGTTTGTACATTGTATCCTCCCAAGTTTTAACAGCCATCTATTAATTTAACATAAAATTACGGCATAATCAACATTTGCTTTAAAAAATGTTGATTTTTGGATAAGGTTTTATATCATTAGTTCTTCCTAAAATATAATCGGCTGATGTATCATAAAAGTTTGCTAAAATAATTAAATATTCGATAGGAAGAGTGCGATAAC